>LAZR01000475.1_pt1 | contig 32239 bp, 41 predicted proteins | sample 329461 | NCBI WGS metagenome assembly LAZR01 (sample SAMN03002196, study PRJNA259156) | marine sediment metagenome | biome: sea floor; feature: Hydrothermal impacted sediments; material: marine sediment; isolation source: Loki non-amplified sample from Loki's castle hydrothermal vent sediment ...
CATCAGGCTCGCCCCGAAAATAGTGAAGCCTCCCGAGGGGGAAAGGGTGGGCGATCCCCCGGGAGACTTCCGGTCCAAGAGTCCCCGCCTGGGTAGGGAGGGGCAGGATCGGGCAACCCTTGGTTCGACAGCCCAGCAGGGACTCGGGGTCAACCTGCTGTAGTGGGCCGTCGATAACTTCGACCACGCACGTGGTTGAGGTAGAGCCAAGGTATTCATTTGCCTGGTCATGATGCAATCAATCTCGCACCGTTTTGTCTGGACCCATTACACGGTTCCGGTCACTCCGCAGGCCTCGGACGATGTTCAGCAGCTCCTGAAGCTTCCGGTGAAGCAGATCGAACTCGCCCGTTCCACAGGTGCGGACCTCGGCGCTCTCGTGGGCGCAGGGTCGTGTAATGGGCGGTGCCCACCGGCAGTCGCAACCAGCCAACACACAGCCGACCTCCCCACCGGACATGCGGGCGAGGTGGTTGCCCCAGTAGTGGCTGCAGTAGCTGCACCGATCAAATACGGTGCGGGTGTCGTGGTCGGCCTCCTCCTCTTCCTCGTACCCGGCCGCGTCCCGGAGGTAATCCGCCATCGCGCACCACTCACACTGCACCGCGAGCCATTCGTCTTCCGAGACTTGCTCCGCGCAAACGACCCCATCGGTGCAGCCCTCCGGACACGGGACCGCCGATACCGCTTCGGCCGCCCACAAGAGCGCGTGCAACTGTGGGACGTCCAGTAGCCGTACGGGAATTGTTGTGATCGCCATCAGTCGAACGTCTCGATGATGCACTCACCCGATACCTCGGTAAGCCGGCCGGTCTCCATCGACTTGAACTGGTAGCCGTCACTGTCCACCGGGGACGTGACCTTCCCGGTCGAGGTGCCCTCGTAGATCACGACACCGCCCGAATAACACTTAATCGAATGGCTCTCGCCGTAGGCCGCAATCTTGGCCGTAAAGGTGTCGGCACAGGCCAGAGTCCCGAGCGCGAGAATGATGACAGCAACTACGATGCGTAACTTCATATTTCCTCTCCTCAATTAACCAGCGGGATACCGAAACGCTCTCGGTCCACCCACCGGCATAGGGGTTGCCCGAAATCGGACAGGTAATGGATCGCGTGACCGCGGCGCGCCTCCCACTTGGATTTGAACGGCTCTGGCTGGTACCGCGCGTAGTAGTCGCAGGTCGCCTCCCATTCGACGATCGAGATCGCCTTCCCGTAGTGGCGGACGCAGCCGTCGTAGCCGGCCACGAAGGTGCGGCAACTCGGCTGCATCTCCGGGATACGGTCGTGGAACTTTGGGTACCGATGCTCCCCTTCTGGGTCTGGTTGACTGACTCGGAACAGCATCGGGATGTCGCGGTACTCGGGGCCGATCCAGCCGCGGCACTTCCACCCATAGGTCCGCCACTCGTCGGGGCGCCCCTCTGGAATCTCCCAGGTGCCGAAGCCGTCGATATCTTCTGGGGTGATGTAGAAATCGAACAGCCGGAACGATACGGCGTCCCAGCTGCTGTAGTCGAACGACTCGAAGTCGAACTCGATATGCTCGTCGGCGTCGAAGTACAGGATCCATTCGGCACCTGACTCGATGGCGGCGTCACAAGGTTGCTGCCGGCCCCACCCCTCGAACGCCCGCCGCTTGCCTGGATCGGTTTCGAGCGTCGGAACCTCGATCATGTGCCGGACGTCCGGACTGGCGATCAAGATCTCCGGGGTGGCATCGGTCGAGGCCTCGTCGAGAGCGAAGATGCCGTGGGTGCAGATTTTGCTGTAGTAGTCGAGCGTGTCCAGGAGGATGTGCTCTTCGTTTCGGACTCGAGTCACGCCAGCGATCTTGGGATAGCTCATCACAGCTCCCCTCCCGCGATCTCACGCAGTTGCGTGTGCGTGACGCGCCCGAGGGCGAACATCAGAAACCGCCGGGTCGTAGCCACGGGGCGCTCCTCGCACTGGTACGTTGGCGTCCAGATGCGGGGATCGAGGATCACCGCGAGATTCCAATTGGCGGTCGAGGTCGTGACCGAGATCCCAAGGGCGAGAATCACAGGCAGGCCTCCGCCTCGGGCGGTCGGCCGAGCCACACGGTTTCCGTGTCGCCGCACTTCGTGCAGCACTTGATCGACTGGTACCACGGAACACCCGCGGGGCACATCACAAGAACAGGCGGGGTCATCTGGTAGTCATGTGAGCCAAATGTTCCCCGGAGAAAAATTCCCTGCCGAAGACAGCTCACAACCCGGCCTCCAGGTAACGTCGGGCAGCCTGCAGTGCTAGCAGAATTTTCATCGGTCTCCCCCTCCCGCCACGCCCTCACGTGGCTATGTCGAAATCCCTCACGGTTGAGTAGCTGTCGGCCCACACGAGGTGCCAGTCCCGCACCTGGCAGTGGTCCAACATGTCGTCCGGCGACACCAGGTTGGGCAATTCACCGAACCGATAATTCAATACCCTCTTGTACACGTACGCGACGAGCCAACTGCAGATTGGGTAGTCATCCAGGCGCGCGAGTCGACGGAACACGTAGCGGTCTTTGACGAGCAAATGATCGAGCGCGTGCACGATGATTTTCAGGTACCCGTACCTGTGCTTGAGGTATTTGATAGCCTGCTCGCGCATCACCACGCGCTCCGACGACAACAGTCCGTGCGGGAGCCGAATTACCATCACGTCAGCCTCGCCCCGATAGGAATCGATGCGCCGAATCACGACCGTTCGGAGCGCCTCGATGAGAGACTGGCGCTCGGGATCCAGCACCATCCCAACATGTGATGCGAACGTGGGAGCCTCGCCGACCGACCGGCTGAACCAGCAGATGAGCCGAGAGATCCGACCCCGGCCCCGCACGAATACGAGATCACCGGTCTCGAACTCAACTCGGTCGATTCGATCCCACCCGACCGGAATGCGTGAGGTGAGGGAAAACTGAAGCGGGATGCCCGGGAGCCCAACCATCACTCGGCCACCTCGAGCCCAACGAGCCCCCGGATCCGCGGGATCTTGTCGGAGCGACAAAGGGGCGTCGGGAGCCTGGTTCCGGTATGGGCCTTATGCCACGCGGTCGCGGCAGGCTGATGGCCGCACACGAGACATTCCTCCCAACCGAGGATCTTGCGGTGGCGACGGAAGCGACGGATGACGTACGTGTGGCCGAGACGTCGGCAGATGAATCGTCGGAAGTACGTCACGACTCCCCCTCCTGTGCGCGACCCGTCGGACCCTCATCCGACTGACGCGAAAGAGAACTTGCGTTGCGTGTTCAGGCAGCATGCGTGATGTGACCGGTTAGGTCAAGCAACTCCGCACCCGAACCAAAACTGTATGGAGGTGGCCGGGAACCTCGATCGCTTGGATGGCTGACGAGATTCCCGGCGCCAGAGGATCCATACGAACTCAACGTAGCATAGATGAGTTCGCCGGACCTAATCATACCCACAAAAGAGAAGGCCGCGAGGAAAGGAGGGGGAACCTCGCAAAACCTCGCGGCCAAACTCGTCGGGTATCCGGCTACTGCGTTCACCTACCGACTGAGGGGAAGGAGGAGAACTCGGTGTACCCGAGCAACACTATGACACAAGACTACGGAGGCAGTCAATTCCTGTGGGCCGGGTAGGACTTCATTGCTTCGAACCATAGGCCCCCGTCACAATTCAGGAATCTATCACCCTGAGGGGAAGGAAGACACCAGATGCCCGAGCCACACGTATTCCGTCTGCAGTTGATCGCGACACCCGGGGAGCAGGAAGGCGACCTCGAGGCCGTACTCCTGGTGGAGCTGCCGCCAGGGGAGTTTGACCCGCTGGACTACCTAGCGTTCCTGCACGCAGGCCAAAACAAGACCGGGGCGCTGTTCGAGGAAGAGCTCGGCAGGGTTGCAACCACGTACGCTGAACTCCAGGGCCTGACGGTCGAGCAGGCGCGCATTGAACTGCTTGACGTTGTGTGCAATGAGGCAGGTCTTGCGCTGGGAGCCGGCGGCAAGGAAGAGCAGAGGATTATTCTTGCCGATTAGGCGGCTGGAAACAAAATTGAATAGAACGCTCTTTAGTCTACTACAAAGGTCCCATAAGATTATTCATGGGGGGTTATGTTTATTCTTCTCTCTAAAACCTCTTGATCATGCTTTCAATTCTTATTTTCTACCTGTACTTGAATACTAAACTTGGAACGGTTCTTTCGTAGCTTGAAACTTATGTACTTAAAGGTCGGGGATTCGGCGAGGGGTGAATCGACACGATTGGGCACGGGACCTGGGGTTGTGCTACATTGATTTTGGTCATCGGGAGATGCGGTGCAACTGCTCTTCCGCTCGGCTGCGTGCTCCTTCGGTCAGGAGGTGGGGCGCGCAGGCTCTATGGGGACGTTGTATCGGGGTAGGTTTGAGTGCTCGATGCGGCGTCCTTTGCTCGGGGGGTAAACAGGATACCGGGACCCGAAAAAGATGTTTTGCACGTACGACTGAGGGGAAGGAGGGCCAGATCGATGAAGCGTCTGATCCGATTCATCCGGCTGGTCTGCGGGGCCGGCATCCGGAACGCCTGGAGGCTCTCGAGGTATCCGGAGCCAATACCGTTCGACTGACACTGTCTCGCGACTGAGGGGTCGCGGGCCAAAGGAGGGGGAATGCAGATCCCTGGGGCAGTAACATGAAGGCTGAGTTCCTGACGGTCCAGGAGCTCGCGGACGTCTTCGGCGTCCACTACCAAACCGCCTGGCATTGGGTGCACGACGGGAAGGTCCCGAGCGTCCGTATCGGTTCCCGCGCCCGAATTCCCCGCCAGTGGGTAGAGGAGGTAAAGAGTGCCGCGATCGAAGCAACCGTTTCACCCGCGAGCGACGAAGCTGGGGAGCGGAAAGTGGGTAGTGGACTGCCGAGCCTGGCGCAACTTTTTACGTTCGTGGGGTTGCCCCGTGCGGCCCGAGTTCTGGACCGAGGAGGCGGCGCTCCATCGGGTGCGTGAGCTCGATGCCTACTATCTGATGGGTGGACCTCCGGTCCTTCAGGAACGTGTTTCGCTGACGGAGCTGCGGGATTTGTTTCTGGCCTCGCGGCAAGCGGACGGGCTCTCGTGGCAAACGATTTTGAAATACCAGCGTGAGACCGAGACGTTTGTCGGTTACGCCAAGACGCGTGGGTGGCGGTACGTGGACCAGATCAACACATCGCAGTTCACTCAGTTTAAGGTCAACCAGGTGGCGCTCGGGCTAGCCCTCCGGACGGTCTATCTGCAGTGCAGTATCGTTCGGGCGTTCTTCAGCTTTGCGGAGCAGATGGGTTATGTTACGACTAACCCGGTCAAGGGCGCGATGCCAGCTCGCTCGACCGAGCAGGCGAATCGATCGTTGACCGACGAAGAGCGCACCACCATCTGGGAGTTCGGTGGGATCCGTAGTCCGGTGTGGCGTCTCATGCTCGCGACCGGATGCCGTCGCTCCGAATTGTGCAAGCTCGCCTCGGCGTCGTTCGAGTTCACCGCGATCCCGCATCCGTTCGTCCGACTCAACGGCAAGGGGAAGGTACGTAACTTTCCGCTGTCGCCCGGGACGGTCGACCTTGCCCACGAGTTCATCGCGGTCGCCCCGACGCTACGCGGCCCGAGTGCTCATCCGATCGCGGCAGACTCCGTGTGGGCCCCGGAGTATTCCAACACGTTGCTCGGGATCCTACCGATAGCGCTCAGCGGGTGGTGGCTCGCCGACCGGGGCGTGATGGGGTTGGCGGACGATGTTGTGATGCACACACTGCGGCATGACTTCGCAACGTCGGTGGTGGCGCGGTCAGGTGTTCGGGCGGCGCAGCAGCTCTTGGGTCACGCGGACATCCGGACGACCGTGCAGTACGACCACACTTCAGACGATATATTGCTGGCGGCGGTCAGTGAATATGGCGCATTCTTGTCAGCGCGGAAAACAGCGAACTCGTAAGTGTCGACGATAAAGAGGAAAATGCTTGCGCACGATGGTACTACTGATTTTGGTCGCAGCGTTGACGACGTTGGTCGGCAATCGGCGCAAACCCTTGTCCCCGTTGGGTCAGCGGGAAATCACCTTGCGGCCCCGTAACCATCATTTTTAGTCCGCTTTAGCCTAATTCACCCGGGTTACTGGCGCATTCTTGTCAGTGGCGCGGCCAGAACTACCCACCGACTGAGGGGTCGGGGATAAAGGAGAGGGGAACCAATGATCATCTATCTCGCTGGCGGGATGCACTCCGGCTGGCAGGACCGCGTCATGGCCGCGGTCCCGGACCACAGCTATATCAACCCCGCGCAACACGGGCTCAAGCCGCCGGCCCAGTACGCCTTCTGGGACATGCTCGGCATCCAACACGCCGACCTGATCTTCGCCTACGTCGAGCAGGACAACCCGTCGGGTATCGGGGCCGCGTTCGAGATCGGTTACGGACTCGGGCTGGGCAAGCGGGTCATTCTGGTGGACCGCAAGTCGCTCCGGGATGAGTCGTTCCAGAAGTACGCCGCCATCATACAGCACGCCGGGCCGATCGTACTTGAGACTCTCAACGATGGGATCACGATGCTGGAATCCATCGCGCGGCTCGCCGCAATGGTTCGGTGGTCTCCGGGCGACACCCAGAAGGCGATCGACGCTTTTACCCCGGGGGCGGCTTTTGGGGCTCGGGGAGAAGTTGATTGCACCGACCCCGATCCGGAGTCCACGGTAGGGGGCGATCAGCGATGAAGGCTTACGAGATGCGGCGACTCAAACTCGAAGAGCAGAAGGTCGAGCATCTCAAGCGTCTCGCCGACAGCCTACGGTACATTGAGGAGTTCGTAGGCGGGGGGTTCTACGTGACTGAAGCTAGTGGCGGAAACCGTCACCGGTTTTTCGTGGAGCCGAAGCGCAGCTGAGGAGGGGGAACCTTGAATATCATCGAGCGTCTGCTCGGCAGTAAGGATGAGGTCATGCGGAAGGTCGGTCGCGACCTGCTCCGCGCCTGGAAGCCGCCCAAGATCCACCGGCATAACGGCCGTGAGAAGGCCACTCTACCCAAGCGTCTGTCGAGCGGGGAACGCCGACGCAAGAGGCGCGTAGTCGCTGCCTCCCGACGCCACAACCGAAAGAGGCCCGTCCGCAGGCATCGAATGCGGGTTCACACCAGCAAGTAGCGCGTTCAAATCCGACTGAGGGGAAGGAGGGCTGGTCCTATGGGCCGGTTTGTAGACAAGAGTAATCCACCCGACTACCGCACCATCTCGTACGGCGGTGGCGTCCAGTCAACCGCCATGATCGCGCTCAGTGTCCTGGGGGAGATCGAGCCGGCTGCCGATTGCGCGATCTTCGCCGACACCGGCTGGGAGCCCGCGCCGGTCTACGAGACCGTCAGGTGGATGACCGAGTGGGCGGCCGAGCGAGGCTTCACGATCCATACGGTTTCGGTCGGGAACATCCGCGACGACTTCCTGCACGCGACCCGGTTCGCTGCGATCCCGTTCTTCACCAAGCACCCTGACAAGAAGCGCGAGGGACGACTCCGTCGGCAGTGCACCCGCGAGTACAAGATCGATCCGATCTGTCGGAAGATCCGCGAGCTCCTCGGGTACAAAAAGTACGCGAAGACTAAGCACCTCGTCGAGACCTGGCTCGGCATTTCGACCGATGAGGTCTTTCGGATCAAGCAGTCGCGACTGCCTTGGCAGATCAACCGCCATCCGCTGATCGAGCTCAGCATGTCGCGCCAGGATTGTATCGATTGGCTCGCCGACAACGACTTCCCGCCCGTCATGAAGTCCAGCTGCATCGGCTGCCCCTACCACAACAATGCCTTCTGGCGCTACATGAAGACCGACTGGCCGGAGGACTGGGAGGACGTCTGCAGCTTCGACGAAGCGATTCGTGACTTCGACAAGCGCCGGCGTGGTGGGGTGGAGTCGAAGCTCTACATCCACCGGAGCTGCCAGCCGCTTCGCGATCTCGATCTATCCGAGGAGAACCTCGATCTCGAGGGGGAAGAGTGTTCGGGCTATTGCTTCGTGTGAGGCCGTTATGGGGCTGAAGGTTAAGGCGTTCGACATCGCGCTCAAGCGTGCCGTGGAGCATGACGGGGGCACCGGTGTACTGGGGGGTTGCGACCTCGCGGGGGTGTTCCGCCGCGCCCCGTCGACTCGGGAAGTCGTGCGTGAAGTCAAAACCCACACGATCGAGACCCTGACGGCATGGCTCCACCGGGGGGTGCTGGCGAGCAAGCTGTTGTCGGGTCAGTACTGCACCACGATGGGGGTGGCTCGTTCGGAAGAGCGGTGTCGCGCGCTCGAGAATGGCGTCGGGGATCGGCTGCTCGCGAAGGTGGAGCGCTCCCCTGAGGGGTGTTGGATCTGGGCCGGCCACGCCGGTCGGGGTCACACGTGCCCGCAGCCAAAGCTGGGACTCGGCGGTACCTCGGTTTCGGCCCGGCGTGCCGCGGTTGAGCTCACCTACGGAGCGGTTCCGGACGGCATTCAGATCTTCAACATCTGCGGGGACCAGCTATGTCTGGCCCCGGAGCACCAGGGGGCTCGACCGCAGCGGTGGAACGTGCAGCAGGTCGGTCATCCTAGCGGCATCCACTGTGGAAACGCCCGCATCAACTTCGAAATCGCGCAGGAGATCCGTGAGGCGTACACGACGCAACCACGTCGCGTCCGGGGTGGCCGGGGGGTTTCGCTGGTCGAGCTTGCTGCACAACACGACATTTCAATTTCGACGGTACGCCAGGTCCTGACGGGACGGACGTGGCGCCGGCCGGATGAAGGAGGGGGAGCATGAAGATTATTGAGCGCGTGGAGGTCCCGACGGGGGACATCCTGGTGGTTCAGGGCGACTACGGTTCACTCGAGCTGTTGTCCCTGGGGGACTACGGGAAGGGCGTCAACGTCAAGTGTGACGCGATGGGGTTGACGCGCCCGCTCGGTACGGTGCAGCACACCGATCTGTTGCCGCTTTACCAGAAGTGGGTCATCACGATCTCGACCCAGTACGGCTGCTCGATGGGTTGCAATTTCTGCGACGTACCCAAGGTGGGGCCGGGGAAGAACGCCACCCTGAACGACATGATCCGGCAGGTGCAGATGGGGCTGGCGCTCCACCCGGAGGTCCCGTGGAGCGACCGGCTGAATATTCACTTTGCCCGGATGGGGGAACCGACTTGGAACCCCCATGTTCTCAACGCGGCCTGTTGGTTCTACGACCACCTCTGGCCGGCGTACCGAGTTCATCCGGTGGTCTCCACGATGATGCCGCGCCACAACGTCTATCTGCGCGACTTCCTGCAGCGTTGGCTGGAGGTAGTCAAGAACGACATCTACCGGGGCAACGCGGGGCTGCAGCTGAGTATCAACTCGACGTCGGAGACCGAGCGTGTCGACATGTTCAACGGCAACGCACTATCGCTCGCCGATATCGGTCAGATGCTGGAGGGGTTGGCGGACCCGCTCGGGCGGAAGATCACGCTCAACTTCGCGCTCGCCGGGTACGAGATCGATCCGTATGTGCTGCGGCGCTACTTCGATCCCGCCCACTACCTGATCAAGCTCACCCCGATGCACCGCACCGATGCGGCGCTGGGCAACGGGATCGAGACCGAGGGCGACTACACCACGTTCGAGCCCTACCGATGGACCGAGGAGCGGCTGGTTGAACACGGCTACGACGTTCTGGTCTTCATCGCTTCTCGCGAGGAGGATGAGGGGCGGATCACCTGTGGGAACGCGCTGCTCTCGGGCACACGTCCCTTTGATTTGACCGAAGGAGGGGGAGCATGAAGATCGCACATTGTTCAGACGTACACCTGGGGTTCGGGCGGTTCGGTGGTGCCCGGAGCGCCCGCCGCAAGGAGGACGTGATCAACTGCTTCCTCGCGGCGGTCGACACGATCATCGATCGGGGCTGTCGGGTGGCTCTGTTTCCGGGCGACTTTTTCGACAGCCCTGACCCCGATAACGAAACCCTACTCGCGGCTATTACGGGCATCACCCGTCTGACCCGCGAGGGGATCTCGGTACGGATTATTTCCGGCCAGCACGATACGCCCAAGTCTGAACGGTGTCATATCTTCGCCGCGCTGCAGGCCACGGATTCAACCGGTCGGCTGCAGATGATGCACGCCGGCGAGTTCACCGAGGACATCGACGGCTTCCGTTTCGTCTACCAGGGCTGGGACAACATCCCGCTCGACTGGGCCGCGCTCCCTGAGGGCGACTTCCTGGTGGTGCACGCGCCCTACCCGCCAGCGATTTTCAGTGACCGACATCCGCGGGCTATCTACGAGGGCATCCCGGACAACTGGTCCTACCTGGCGCTCGGCGACTGGCATGAGCGTAAGGAGATCATGCCCGGCGCCTGGTACAGCGGCGGCCTCGAGCGGCTCAATTTTGGTGAGCAGGGCTCGGACTGCGGAATCCTGGTCATCGACACCGATACCGGCGAGGTGACGCCCTGGGATTCTCCGGCCCGCGAGCTCATCACGATCGACTTCGACCTCGATACCTGGGACCGCCCGGAGGAAAAGCTGCGGGAGGTGCTGGAGGGGTTTGAGTCGGCTGCGATTCGGCTCCGGATGGCAGGAGATCCGACCCGGATCGATCCGAAGTGTCTCGATTTCCACCCGCTGATCCAGCGGGAGTTTCTTGGTCGCCCCGACGTGGCAGCCCAGGTCAACCTGGGCACCGCAGAGGTCGCGACCTCCTGGGAGGAATTTTGCAACCGGCAGAAGCTATCTCCTCAGGTGTTCCGGTACGGCCGCCACTTTTTGAGGGAGATTGGACGATGACTAACGATTTCGAGTTCAAACCAATCCCTCTCAGTGAATTCTTGGGTGACGGCCCTTCGCTTTCGCCTCCGGTGCACCGGTGCGAAGCCTGCGGGCGCCCGGCGCTCTGCTGCGAAGAAGCTTTTCGGCCGGGTGTGTTGAGTTGTGAGGTCAACCAGTTCGTTAGTGCCACGGCTACCGTTGCCACCTTGCTGTCCGCACTGCGACGCCGCACGAAGGAGCTTGGACGATGAGCGCGCAACTGCGGTCTGTGGCGATTAAAAATTTCAAGGTTCACGAGGATCTTTCGCTGGAGTTTGGTCTCGGCACCACCGTGCTGGTTGGACCGAACGGCGCCGGCAAGACCTCGATCGCTGAGGCGATCGCGTGGTGCCTCTGGGGGGCACAGGGGGTGCAGGCGAAGCAACAGAAACGCCTGATCCGATACGGCGCGGAGAAGTGTCGGGTCGAGGTTGTGATCGCGCTTGACGGGCTTGACCATCTGTTCGTCCGGGAGCTATTGCAGTCCGGCGGGAGTAAGGCCTGGGTCGAGACCGCCACCGACACGTTGGCCGACAGCTCGTCTGGCGTTCAGCAGTATCTGGAGTCGCTCGGGCTTGATCTGGAGGGCTTCTCGGTCCAGTACGCCGCCCAGAAGGAGTTGGACTATTTTGTGTTCGCCATCCCGTCGGTGCGGAAGAAGCTGGTGGCTTCGCTGTTCCGTCTCGAGGACTTGGACGGCGTCATCAAGGCGGTTCGGATGGTGCACGCGGATTATGCCCAACAGTGTCTGCAGGCTCCGACGGCTGAGATGGTGGAGGGGTACGCCACCCTCACCACGGATGCGCTCGATGAGCTGGACGGACTGAAGGTCGCGGCCGCAGCGGTGGAGGTAGACAAGACCCATCAGGCAGCGAAGGTGGAGGAGCTTCGCGCCGCATTCTCCGGTGACGCGGTACGGGAACGCACGGCCCTGGAGGCTGACGTGATCCGGTTCGCTGATATCGTCGAGGAGTGCGAGATGCTGGCCGCCGGGATCGTGGCACCGGAGGTGCCGGATCCGCAGGACTTGCCGAGCCTGGAAGAGATCGATACCAGGCTCGCCGAGGCCAACGAGGAAGCGCGCGCGTGTGTGTTGGGGTCCACGGCCCTTTCAGGTCAGCGGGACTTTCTCGCCGAGAACCGCGATGCACTTGACGGAGGAAAGTGTCCTCTGTGCCTCCGGGGCATTCGCAACAAGGCTGCGGCTCTGGAGGCTGTTGATGCCGAACTCGGTACGCTGACAGACGAGTGCGCCGCAGCCCAAGTGGCCGCGGAGGAGGCGAATCGCGCGGCTTACGACCTGGCGATGGAACGAGAGCAGGTCGTTGCCGAGCTTCAGGCCGCGGATCGTGCTGAGTCGGAAGCGGCGTCCGCCACGGCTCGCAAGAAGGAGCTGGAGGAGAAGCGGGATCGCTACAAGGTGAAGCTCGCTGAGGTGGCCACGGCGCTGGAGCAGTTGCCGGAGGTGGACGACACCGCCGAGCGTGACCTCAGGGCCGAGGAGCGCCAGCTGGATTCAACCACGCAAGCCCACGGGCTTGCCCTGGGACGGGTCACGGTGGCCGACCGGGCCGTCGACGAGGCTGCCTTCAAGCTGGACAAGGCCGAGAAGGAACTCAGGAAGGCGGATCGGCTCCGGGTCAAACGCGACACCATGGAGACGCTCACGAAGGCCCTGCCGGACTTCCGAGACAGCGTCATGGCGGCGTCGCTCGGGTGGGTTGCGGACCGGGCCACGCGTCTGCTCTACGGGGCGGCCGGCCGCGACTGGCGTCTCACAGTCAACGAAGATCTGGAGTTCCATATCAACGGCAATCCGCTTGCCGATTTCTCGACCGGGCAAGTCGACACGGTGTGTGTCTGCCTCCGGATCGCGATCGCTGAGTACCTGTCGAAGCGGATTGGCTTCGGCAATCTCATGATCCTTGACGGGGTCCTGGACCGCATCGACGAAGACAACCGTGATGCGCTCGGGATGTTGCTCGGCGAGATTAACGTCGACCAGGTTCTGGTGCTCAGCCATTTCGATATCGGAATCCTGGACGGCGAACGGATTGAGATCGGGAAGGTGGAGGAGGTTCGATGAAGACTCTGTGGGTATGCCGGCGACTTCGAGTTCTCTGGTACGACTATCACAATTTTCGACTGGTTCCGTTTCGCCTCTCTCGCTGGCGGGCGCTTTCGGTGGCCGTGTCGTTCCCGAGCGCGACTGATGTCTGGGACCTTAGCGTACTTGAGTTTTTAAAAGGGAAAATTCGATGAAGCTCTGCACCGCCTGCGGGCATGACCGTCGTGTGCACGACGATTTATTTGGGTGCTTTTGCCGGGTTGTAGTTACTCGAGATCAGCGGCTTACCAAGGGGTGTAGCTGCCGACAAAAGCGAAGCGCCTCGAAAGGCTGGAAGGTGGAGGAGGTTCGATGAAGCTCGATCAGAAGAAGCTTGAAGCTCGAACCCTGCAGATTATCCGCAGGCTGAAGCACAAGGAGAGGCCCTGCCGCTTTGACCTGCCCACGAGTATTGGGTCAACGCAAATTCGAGGTCTGATTCAGGCGTTGTGTGAGCAGATCAACGGCGAGGATTCTGATGGTTGACGCGACGCCCACCAAGCCATTCTGCTATCGGGAGCCGGAATGGTTCTACCGGACCGACGCCTGTATCGGGTGTGCTTATCGGCTGCCTTGCGCGGTGGGTGCTGGGGTCTCTGCAGACAGGCCTCGCAAGATGTTCGTGGAGTCCATCGCTCGAGCCAACATTCCTCGGGCTGACGCTATCGAGGCCATCCAGAAGGCCTACGACGTTACCCACAACGCAGCCCGCAAGCAGTACGATCGCTGGCGCGAGAAACTTGGGAGGCCCCAATGATTCGACTGCAGGTTGAGGCCTCGTGGGTGACGGCTCCGGGCTGTCCTCGCGAGGTCGCGAAGCTGATCAAGGACCAGTGTAAGGCCCGCGACCCGCAGGCGTTCTTCACCGGTGGTGCCTCGCATTTCCACTTGTGGCGGATCAGGGAGAAGGAGCTCCAGTTCCCCACCGGGCTGCTGTGGGACGTGGTGCAGCAGCTCGATGCGGTCGGGATCGAATACGAGATCGACCCCCATCTCGGCTACGTGGTGGATCCGGAGCTGGTGGTGCCGGACGGTATTGAGCTTCGTGATTACCAGGAGGAGGCGGTCAAGGTCGCGCTCCGGGAGGGTCGGGGAATTCTTGGGCTCGCGACGAATTCGGGAAAATCGATTATCGCCGCCGCGCTGGTGCAATCCTTTGCGAGTCACGACTGTGTCGCGGTCCCGACGATCGTGTTGGTCGTGCGGGCCGAGGGTGTGCGCCAGATGACGGAGCTGTTCCGCCGGTGCTTCGGCGACGACCTCGTCGCGAACGAGACTGGCGAGGGCAAGTCCTACGTCATCATGACCTACACGAAGGCGTCGAAGCGCGACCTCAGTCCCTACCTTCTGGTCATTGCTGATGAGGTTCATCGGGTCGGCGCCAAGACCTACTGCGGCGCGCTCGCGACCGCGGAGAACGCCTACCACCGCTACGGCCTGTCGGGCACGCCCGGCGGTCGTGAGGACGGCAAGGACCTCTATTTCATCGGGGCGACCGGGCCGGTGATCTACCGGATGCCGCAGGATGCGTTGATTAAGCGTGGATTCTCCGCACGTGCTGCGGCGATTATGCTCCATATCCCGGGCGACATCCATCCGGCGGTCGAGGAGGATATCGCAGCACTGGTTCTGCTGCAGCAGTCCGGCAAACTGTCCCGGGGTAATCAGTTCAAGCTCCGGAAGCTCCGGGCGCAGCTTTGGCGGGACGTCGAGGCCGAGGGGATTCTCGAGAATGAGGTCCGCAATATCGCGATCGTGGACGCGGCGACCCAGGCGCAGCAGTGTGGGCGCCAGGTATTGATCCTGGTGAAGCGGATTGATCACGGGCGCCGGCTACGCGAGTTGTTTGCGTTCATCGGGTATGAGGTTCCGTTCGCCCACGGCAACTCGAAGGGGCGCGACAAGATCTACACGGGGCTCCAGTCAGGCGAGCACCGGATCGTGATCGGGTCCGGAATCTACGATGATTCGATAGATGTACCCAATATCGAGGTGCTGATCAATGCGGCCGGCGGCAAGTCGTTGAACGCCACTAAGCAGAAGCTTGGGCGCGGTCTTCGGAATCCCGGCGACAAGAGTCTTCTGGTGATCGACTTCATGGACACCGGGCACAAGATTCTCAAGAAGCATTCGAGGGCGCGGAAGCGCGCGTACCAGCAGGAGGGGGTGAGTGTGCGGAAAGCGGAGAGCCTCTCGGAGGAGGAGCTCGCCGCGTAGCGAAAGTTTCCGAGGAAACTTTTCGTTTCGGTGAGAAGTTCGTTGAAGGCTGACCCGGTTGTCCCGCACACTGCCAGGTCTTACAGGAGGGGGAACTCCATTGGCGCTAGCTGAACCGTTTGACACCTCGCTCGACCCTGTCGATACGCAAGTGTTCTGGTCTGTCGTCGACACCTACACCCGTGCTCGCCGGGAAACGCAGCCCTATTACCGGCTCAAGGTGGAGATGCATCGTCACCCGAATCGGATTCACTTTGTCCGTGCGGCTGATCTCATCCGGGAGATTGGGGCGGATCCCCACGAGTACATCGCGGCGCAGTTTGTCGACACCGTCCCCTACCCCAATGGCCTGTACAGCAAGCGGGCCCAGCAGCGGTGGGTCGATTACCTCATTGGGCGCGACGCAGCCGGACGTGTCGCCGCGCAAGACCAACGGTTCCGGATGTACGGGGCCCACATGGGCGAGGGCACGACGGAATTTGACATCCTGCTGAACCCGGTATGCCAGTTCGACGCCTGGTACCGCATCTTTTGGTTCCTACAGTTGAACCTTGATGCTGGCCGGGACCTTGTGAGGGACGCGCGGAACGAGCTTCGCTCGGCGGCGTTTCGTCGGGCTATTCGGGATGCCGGATACGACCTCGATGCTATCGACAGTTACATCGAGGCTCACGCCTGATGGCGTTTAACGAGCTGTTTGAAAGGGACTTTCTGAGGATGATTTTACGTCGCGAGTATTTGGTTGAGTTCGCGGGTGTGATCGAGCCCGAGCTGTTTTCGTTTCCGGTGTACGCGAAGCTCTGGCTGATCATCCAGAAATTCTACTTCGAGCATAAGGAGCCACCCTCGGAGGCGACGCTCTTTGAGCTTTTGGAGAACGCGGTTGACGACAAGCTTTTTCGGGAGGATGAGGTCGACATTCTGGAGGAGTACATCCCGCCGGTTGTCAACATTGGGACTGATGAGGTTGTCAATTTTGAGTTTGTGCGGGAGCGGGTTTCGCGTTGGGCGCAGGAACGTCGGCTGCGCGCTCGAGTGTCAGAGGTGGTCCAGCGGGTTCAGGAGGGTAGCGCGGATGTTGACGAGGCCGTCCTCCTGATTCGAGGGGCCGCACTTTTGAAGCCGACTCCGCTCGATGAGGAGGATTTCATCATCACAATGGAGCGGCGGGTACAGGGTCTTGTGGACCGGCGTGAGGGGCTCTTCATCCCGACAGGCATCGAGCCACTCGACCGCGCTCTTGGGGGAGGGCTCATGCGCGGCTCTACTGGTTACATCATGGGCCCGCCGCACGGCGGGAAGTCAACCTTCTGCAGTCACTTCGCCGGTACCGCCACGATGATCCATCTGAATGTTGTGTACTGCTACAACGACGAATCCTCCGAGCTTTTAAGCGCGCGGTTGGTCGGTCATTACGGTGGGGTTAGCCGGAAGGATTTTCTCGCCGGGGGTGAAAGGGCGTTGGACAAGACCAGGGCGGCGTGCGCCAAGCTGGCTGAGGTTCGGGTAGGGAAACTCATTCTGAAGCACCTTCCGAATTACGCAAAGCCTTCGGATGTGTTTCGTACGGTGGAACGTGCGGTGGCGGGGGGCATGGCGGTCGATGTCATCGTTGTTGACCACATAGGCAAGATGCAGCCGGAAGCGGGGATGTCTAGGGACAGTTACCACCTGGACGTCAAGAATGTCTTCGGCGAGCTTTCTGACCTCGCGGGAGAGTACAACTGCGTGGTGCTTTGCGTCATGCATACGAATCGAAAGGGTCGAGGTAAGGCGCGGCTGGACGACGGCATGATGGGGCTGACGTATGAGCCGGCCAAGGACGCTGATTTCGGCCTGGGGGCTTTTCGCCTCACTGAGGACATTGCGCCGCCTGGCGCGGTTGGAGCCAAGAATTTTGGCCGCCTCCAGATCATAAAAGCTCGTGACACCGGAGCGGCAGGGATGTTGTTTCGGGCCGAGGTGGATTTCGAGAAGTGCCGGTACCTGAGGACCGAATTTCTCGGCACACAGGAAGGAGTTGCCAATGCTACGCAACCAGGAGCAGGTCGCTCGTTTGCATCACCTAATGGTGCAGCGGCATAACCGGCTCATGACCAAGCTGAAGTACAGCGTGAACATGTCGCCCCCGGCTGAGGAGGCACTGCGGCGTGGGGCCGAACGGGCCGCAGGTTTTATTCAGGCGCTCGAGTGGGTCCGGCACCCGGAGCACGGCGACCCGGAGTGGATGGGGATGTTGGACCGGTTGATTGACGCCTGACCATGTTCGGCAAGTACACCATTGAAGACATCGCGGTGCTCGGTGAATACCGAGTACAGGGCAAAGAGGTCGCGGTGCGGGTGTGTCCGGAGTGTGGCGATGGTCGCTATAAGTTCTGGGTCGACCCGAGCAAGGGCGTGGGGTACTGCTACCACTGTCACTACAGCCCTCGCCTGGAGCAGCTTCTTGGCGCGGCACGTCTGTCCGGTATCGGGCTGGTGCCGACGGTGAAGAAGGCTCCTGGCCCGACCCCGGTACCCGTGATGGTCCCGGCGGAGGAATTGCCAAGTGACTCCCTCGGGTGGGAGTTTATTGTGAGGCGTCGGCTCGATGTCGACGCGCTGATTCAGAATCGTGTGGGGTACTGCCCTACCGGTCGATACCGATACCGCCTGATCTTTCCGTTCTACTCGCGGGCTGGAGAGTACCGCGGGTTTCAGGGGAGGTGGGTACTGCCGCACTTGCCGGCAGGGGTCCCGAAGTGGATCACGGCTTCCGGCACCAAGAAGAGCCAGTTCCTTTGGAACTTTCATCAAGTGTTCGCACAGCAGCGCTGGTGCGTGTTGGTCGAGGGGATCTTCGATGCGTTGCGCATCCCGGACTGGGGTGTCGCGATGTTGGGGAAGACGACTTCCGCACAGCAGCGAGCACTACTGGAGTACTTCGACTACATCTTCGTCATGTTGGACGCGGATGCGACTGAGGACGCCAAGTTACTCGCGAGGACTCTCGTGAGTAACGCGGTGTTTCGGGTTGCCGTCGTGCAGCTCGAGGAAGGAGACCCGGATTCTAATGATCCGAAACATTTGGCAGCGCTTTTGCGCGCGGCAAGTCCTGCGGGTTTTGAAGAAACCGCAGGAAGTGAAGTTCTTTGCGGTTGAGGACGGGCGTACCTATGAGTTGATGCTTGACGACTCGGGCCGAGCGTTAGTGACCACCCAGGACATCTTGCTGGGTCCTGGCATGACGGCGCAGGTTGAGGCGCCCTACACGTTTCTTCCGCCGGAGGACCATCTCCTCCTGACGTCTCCCGGGTACCGCATTCCAACTGTGCGGGTTGCCCCCGGCATCATTCGGGAGCAGCGCCAGGGTCCGTTCTGGCTAGTCAATTCCGGCGAGTCCGCGGTCGCGATTCCCGCTGGTACACAGGTCGTTTTGTTCAGTCTGTCACGAGACGTCTGGTTCGACACGACCGAGGTGACGCTCTGATGTTCCTCCGGGAGATGTGTGCCGATTGTCTGACCTGCTTCAACCTCAAGATCATGTTCGACCTTCGGGACCTGGAGCTCGATTCACAAGAGCGGATTCTCTCTACTCGCATCTGCACCGTCCTCAAACGTGACCGGATTATCCACATCCGATGCGCCAAGAACATGATCCTCGACAACGACGGGCTTCCGAAGGACTTCAAGTCACCTGCGGCCATCCGGGGCTGTGTTGACCGGACCCAGGTCACGTGTGTCGCGCATGACGAGGACACAGATGAGTGATGACCTTTTTTGTAGTGCCTGCTCTTTATGCCGGGGGGATGACGGGGAGATTCGGCCCTTCGTCCAAGGTGTCGGCCCAGTTGGTGCGCGCGTGGTTGTGGTGGGGGATAAGCCGGACGACCGGGACCAGTTGAACCTGACCTGCTTCTCTGGCACCACCGGTCAGATTCTCGGGATGGCGTCCGAGCAGTCCGGGTTCGACATCGAGAACGCCTACGTCACGTTGGCCGTGAAGCACAAGCCGTCGGGCAAGAAGAAGCCGCTGAAGGTGCACAAGGATGTGTGTCAGAAGCTGCTTGAGGAAGAGATCGAGGTCGTGGATCCCGAGCTCATCGTGGCGCTCGGTGCCGTCGCCTGGAAGATGCTGACGACACATCCGTCGTCCGACAGGGCGCGTGGTTGCATCATGGAGTCTCGACCGGAGTTCGGGAACCGTCCTGTTCTCGCGACTCTCTCGCCCGGCACTTTCTTCCACAGCGGCGGCGAGTGGCCCGCCTTCGTGGCGGACCTGTCGAAGGCGCAGAGTTTTCTCGACGGGACCCTGACGGAGAAGGGCACGGAGCTCATCATCGCCCGGAGCGAGTACGAGGCTCTGGAGATCATCGCCCATCTCAGCCAGCAAGACGTGGTGGCGTACGACCTCGAGACCACGGGCGACTTCGTTGATGGCAAGATCATCTGCTTTTCCTTCTCAGACGAGCCCGGATGGGGCTACGTGATCCCGATGCACAGCTGCGGGATGGTGCCGGTCCTGGAGGAGAACAAGCGGGTCGACGCGGCGCTTCGGGAGCTGTTTTTGGAGTCGGGCGTGCGGTGGGTTGACCACTTCGGTGCCCACGACTGGAAGTACCTGATGCGTCGCTGGGACATCCCCGGCCCGGTCAACCGGCTCGCCTGCACGGGACTCATGCAGCACACCGTCGACGAAAACCTCCGGTTGGGTCTCGGGTATCTGGCCTCGCTCCACACCACGATGCCACCTTGGAAGACTAAGTTTGAGGTGGAGAAGAAGAAGCTGACGGGCGGTAGGGATTGCTCGTACGGGGATCTGCCCGATGCTCTGCTGCAGCCCTACGCTGGCGAGGATGCCGACGGGACGCTTCGTCTGTACCGGCATTACGTGCCGGATCTGGAACGGCAAGGGCTTTGGAACTTCTTCACTGATCACGTGATGCCGACTGCGGATGTGTTCATCCAGATGGAGAACGCTGGCATGCCGATCGTCCGGGAGGCGATTCAGCGCCAGGACGTGGAGATGAACCTCCATCTGCAGAGGCTGAACGCTCAGATCCAAGAGGCGGTCGGACAGGAGTTCAATCCGCGCTCGCCCCAGCAGCTCGCAAGGGTGCTGTTCGAGGACATTGGGCTCACGCCGCTCAAGCGGACCGATTCCGGAGAGGCTTGGTCCACGGACGATGAGACGCTTTCGGCGCTGGAGGGGAAACATCCCGTGGTCGCGTTGATGCAGGACTACCGGACCGGCGAGACGGTGCGGAAGATGTACCTCGGGGACGGCCCCAAGGGAATTCAGCGCAACATCGCCTCGGATGGCAAGGTCCACAGTGATCTCTATCTGACCGGCACTCGGACCGGGCGAGCCGCATCGGCCCGACCGAACCTGATGAACCTCCCGAAGCGGGGCGGGATTCGGGAGGTGTTCGAGGCGCCGGAGGGGTGGAAGCTCCTGTCGGCTGACTTCTCCCAGGCGGAGGTTCGGTATGCCGCCTACGCTGCCGGCGAGCAGGCGATGATTGATGCGTTCGAGAACGACATTGATATCCACATCAAGACGGCCGCCCAGATGTACCGGATTCCGGTCGAGGAGGCCACGGACGAACAGCGCGATAGAGCCAAAGTGCTTAACTTTGGCATCTTCTACGGGATGGGTGTCAGCACGCTCGCCAAGAAGATTGGGTGCGAGGAGAGTGCCGCGGAGGGGCTGTTGCGGGACTACTGCAACGGCTATCCGGACCTGATGGCGTGGCTGCAGTTGCAGGTCGATACTGCGATCGAGACCGGGCAGGTCAAGAACGTGTTCGGCCGCATCCGCCACCTACCGCCGGCGTTCACCAACTCGGCCCGGTCCCACATTGAGCGCGAGGCCAAGAATTCTCCTGTGCAGGGCGGCGTCGCGGACGCGCTCTGGAAGGCACTCGTGCGGATCGCTCGCCGGTTGTTAGCCGGCGGGTACCGAGCCCACATCGTGCTGACTGTGCACGATGAAGTGTTGCTCCTGTGTCCGGATGAAGAGATTGAAGAGGTTTCCCAAATCGTCAAGGAGGAGATGGAGCGGCCGTTGCCGGTACTGAACTGTGTGCTCCCAACCGATATCGAGGTGCATCAGCGATGGCAGAGCGAGAAGGATTAGTGGCCCCGGCCCGCCGTCCGGTCGAGGAGACAATGAATATCGTCGACTGGGGGAAGTTCGAGGTTGAGTTGTTCGACATCGACTCCGAGAACATCGGGGAGGAGCTGCAGAAGCAGCCGGCGCTTTTGGCGTTCTGGTCCGTACGACTCGCGGATGCCGAGACGTTGCTGCAGGAATCGAAGTATGCCTTGGAACAGGCCGAAGCTGTCGCATGGGTGCGGGTGAAGGCCAAGTTGCGAAGGGAGGAGCTGGACGAACAGAGGGGCCGTGTGACCGAAGCGGACGTGAAGGCCGAAGTGGCCCAGGATCCCGAGGTCCGTAGTGCCCAGGAAGCCCTAATGCAGGACGAGTATCGCCAGCGCCAGTATCGAGCTGTGGTTCGTGCTCTCGACCAGAAGGGAATCATGATGTGTTCCCGGATCAAGCTGTTGATCGCCGAGCTCGAAGCCACGATGCAGAAGCGTCGGTTGAGTAACGTACAACCCAAACAACACTGACTGAGGGGAAGGAACCCAGTATGGCTTATTTCAAGTCTGACATGGACGGGCTCGCCAAGGAGCGCGAGTTTCTCGATGACCGCATGAAGCGGGCGCCGTATCCGCGGATCAAGTTGGAGATCGGCTTCACCACCGTACGGATCCTGCCGGCCTACGACGAGTCGGGCCGGTGGTACTACCGTTACGGGATGCACTTCGGGCTGCCGATCGACAACGTTCGGAAGACCTGGCCGTGCATCGCGGCGACCGACGTGCCCGAGACCTGCATGTTCTGTGAGTGCTCGGCCGACTACCGTAACAAGGCTCCGGAGCTCTACAGCCAGTTCAAGGCCAAGACTCGCACGCTCTTCAACGCGTACGTGGTCGGCGACGAGGCTGCCGGGTGCAAGGTGCTGGAGTGCGGCCCGTCGATCTCGCGCGACATCATCGATCTCGCGGAGCGTGAGAGCGATCCGACGGACCCGGAAGACGGGTTCGCTTTCATCATCGAGAAGCGTTCGACCGGACCCAATGCTCGTGACATCGAGTACAAGGTCTCGGCCGAGCGCAAAAACACGCCCATCCCGGAGGCCGCGTGGGACACGCTGGACAACCTCCACCCGCTCGCCGAGCTGATCGAGTACCCCACGTACGAGGAGCAGCTCGCGATCCTGGAGGGCAACGCCGAGGCGCAGGTTCCGGATGACCGCCAGTTGGTGGAGGCACCGGAGACTCGTCAGATCCGTGGTGCCGCCGACGAGGCGCCTCCGGCCCGCGAGGAAGCTTCGGCGGAGACCAAGGAGTCCGTCGAGGATACCCGCAAGCGGCTGCGCGAGCGGCTGCGCGGTTCCCGGAGCTAACCATGGCGAAGCGCCAAGCAGCACGGGCGCTTCTCGATTGTCTCATCCAGGCCGGTACCAAGAAGTACGGGACAGAGCGAGTCGGTCTTCTGTCGGACCGACTCGCCCCCGGCTTCCTGTCTAGTCAGATCCTGACGCTGGATGACCTGATCGGGAAACCCGGTATACCGATGGGCCGCATCACCGAACTGGTGGGCGGCTACTCGACTGCCAAGTCCATGGTGGGGAACCATCTTCTCGTCGAGGCTCAGCGGCAAGGCGGTATGGCGATCCTGCTCGACACCGAGCGTGCGTACGATGCGGCTTGGTTCGAGGCCTTCGGCGGCGACGTTGAAAATCTGGTCGATTATAACCCCGAGACGATCGAGGAGTGTTTCGAGATGATCGACGATGTCACGAAGGCGTTGATCGATTTCGACAAGCCTTCCGTGATTGTCATCGATTCTGTGTCGGCTCTCCAGACCGCACGTGAGCGCGACGAAGGAGTGAAAACGCCTGGCGAGCACGCTCGCATCTTGGCGCAGGAGTTTCGCCGCCTGATGGGGCGGATCTCCAGGATGCCTGTCGCGCTCGTTCTCATGTCGCAGAAGAAGGACACGATCGGACAGTTCGGTGGCGCCTTCGGAACCATTGGTGGCCACGCCATCGAATTTCACGCGGCTGTCCGGCTGGACATGCGCCGTATCGGCTTCATCAGGACCGGCAAGGACAAGACCCCCATCGGGTTCAATGTCCAGATCACCCTTGCGAAGTCGAAGGTCGGCGGAAGTCGTCCGTTCCAGAAGATCGTGGTGCCGTTCTTCTTCGACCGTGGTGCGGACAAGCTGCAATGCGCTCTACCGCTAGCCCTGCAGTACGGGATGGTCGAGCGGGCCAGCAAGGGGCGTGTCAAGTTCCCTGGCGCCGAGAAGTCGTTCTACGACACCAAGTTCGCGGAGCACTTCACGGACGAGATGTATGAGGAACTACGGGCTCGTGTCTTCGACCCGGAGGGCGCGGATGATTCGAGCGGGTAAGCGCTACGCGCAGTCCCGGCGTAGCGAGGACATCACGCAGGTGTTCCGTCGGTTGGGTCTCAGCACTCAGCCGGGGGAGCTCAAGCTCTATCTGGCTGTACTGAAGCGCGCGGTCAATGACTTGGACCATCCGAAGGCGAAGGTTCGCGCGGATGCCGAGTCTTTTTTGTTCAATCCCGAGGACCTCGGGCTGGAAAACATTTGCGAGATGCTCGACCTCCGGGTCGGGTATGCCCGCAACCTGATCCGGCTCCAGGTCGCTCGAGCGAAGAAGGAGGAAGCAGCATGACTACTCAGGATGTTGATGACGTGCTGATGGGGAGTCGGGTTGTTCGTTGGACGATTGCCGGGGTGGTGGCTGTGTCGTTGTTTATCAGTTCTGTGGTCAATATTCGGCAGTCCGATCAGCTCGCGACGCTCACGGAAGAGCTGGCAGCTGTACGCCAGCAGGCTGCAGCAACTCAGGCGGCCGTGAAGGTGGATCAGCAGTACCTCGCGGTGGTTGACGTTCTGGTGGCCAAGGCATCGGACCACTTGACGCTCCAGCAGATCCCCGAGATCGCCTCCATGGTGGTTGAGCTCGCAACTCTCTACAGGGCCGACGGGCTCACCTCGAGTCTCGTGCTGGCCGTGATGGAGCGAGAGTCGAACTTCCGCCCGGACGCGGTGAGCGGTCGGGGAGCTGTTGGGATCATGCAGGTGATTCATGAAACCGCGGAACCCCACCTGGTGGCGCTCGGTGAGACCTGGAGCGTCGAGCTGATGCAGCGGCCGGATGTGAACATCGGGGTTGGGGTGATGGAGTTGATGCGACTCCACAGGATCTACATGGCAGAGGGGTTGGAGGGCCGCGACGAGTGGCACCTCACCCTCACGAGCTATTTCTGGGGCCCAACCAACACCCGGCGGCTACTCGAGTCGAAGGGCGAAAAGATCCGGGTCCCGAGCCTGGAGTACAGCGTCGGCGTGCGCGGGCTCCAGAACGACATCAGGAACAGGGGGGTGGAGTGATGGCTTATACGCACAGGGCGCCTCCGTCGCTGGACGGGAAGCACGTTCTTGTGACCGGGGGCGGGGGCTTCATCGGCTCGCGATTGGTTGAGCTCCTTCTTGCTCGCCGCTCCCCCGCGTCACTGACGGTGGTCGACAAGTTCACTTACGCCGGCGACAGGGAGAACCTTAGTGACGTGCGGGATCAGATCATCCTGAAGGAACTGGATGTGTGCGACGAGGCCATCGGCTTCAGCGTGAAGCGACCCGATGTGATCTTTCACCTCGCGGCCGAGACCCATGTGGACCGCTCCATCGAGAATGGTCTCCCGTTCGCCCAGGTGGATTTCTACGGGACCGCGGTCATGCTCGAGTGGGCCCGCCAGTGGGGTTCACGGTTCGTCTTTGTGTCGACCGACGAGGTCTACGGCGACATGCAGACGCGCGCGATAGATGTCGCTACGGAGGACACCGCGCTGGCCCCGACCAACCCGTACAGCGCCGCAAAGGCGGGCGCGGACTTCTTGGTTCAGGCGTACCACCGAACCCATGGTCTGGACACGGTAATCCTACGCCCGGCAAACCAGTACGGGCCGCGGCAGTACCCGGAGAAGCTGTTCCCCCGCTTCGTGTATCTCGCGATGTCGGGACAGAACCTCACCGTGCACGGTGACGGATCTCAGCTCCGCGAGTTCACCCACGTGAGCGACGGGGCCATGGGGATCCTGCTTGCCGGCGAGCGAGGTGCCAGCGGATCCATTTTCAACATTGCATCCGAGGAGTACATGACCGTCAGTGAAGTTGCGTTGGCGGTCCTGCACCACTTCGGGTTGGAGGAGACCAAGATCACCTACGTCGAGGACCGGCCGGGCGGTGACGCGCGTTACAGCATTTCTTCGGAGCGCGCTCGGATGGAACTGGCGTGGGCGCCGAGGATCCCCCTCGATCGTGGTGTGTCTCACACGATCGGTTACTACGCCGGCAAGTGGACCGGAGAATTACCCGAGGTGGCGGCATGAGTCTGGTCGGAGAGTGCCTGCCGGGAGTGAAGCTGCAACCCGTGAAAAGGAACGCTGACGACCGGGGGTTTCTAACCGAGATCCTTCGGGCGGATGATCGTGACTTTCGTCAGTTCGGGCAAGCCTACATCACCCATTGTCATTTTGGTGCTGTGAAGGCCTGGCACGAGCACGCAATCCAGACCGACTGCTTCTTTTGCGTGCAGGGCACGATGAAGGTCGGACTTGTCGATCTGCGGCGCGGTCTCGCCGAGAACTCGTATATGAGTTGGGCCTACGCCATCTTGGGCGAAAAGGGTTCGGACGCACGGCTCTGGATCCCGCCCGGAGTCGCCCACGGTTTCACACCGTTGTCACGCGACGGGGCCACGATCCTCAACCTGCCGTCGCACCCGTACGACCGGGAGAATCCCGATGAGCTTCGCCACCAGTGGGACGAGTTCACGGGGCCGGAGTTCTGGGAGACGGAGAACCGATGACACGATTCGACGAGTTTGAGGAGCGCTTCCACGCGATGTCGGACCCGACATGTCGTGTGGAGGGGGACCACGGGATGCCGAATGTTGTCGACGAGGCGTTCGCCGAATTCCAGGTGGATCTCCTGACGATGCTGGAGAACGGCGAAGTGGGCGCGCTCCACATCACCGCGATGGGGATGGCGCTGGCGGTGAAGGGGTTGACCGCGATGGAATTCTGCCCGGCCTGTGAGATCGGCCACTGGGTGGACAACATTCACGAATCTGTTGGGTGCGCAAACGAGCAATAGCCTACCGACTGAGGGGAAGGAGCGAGGCAGATGGACAAGAAAGAGCTGCAACGAAAGATGGGGAAGCGGAACCGGACCGCCGGCAAGGGGTTCGAGCGCCGCACCGCCAAGAAGATCGCGTTCACGTTTGGCTGGGGCTGGCAAAAGTTCGCCGACCGTGCCGGTTCCGGCCACAAGCAGTCACACGACGCCGTACCGCACGCTCCCTACAGCGATACGTTTCCCTACTGGTGGGAGTGCAAGTACCGTCAGGGCTGGTCGCTCCGGAGCCTGTTCAGGGACCCGAAGAAGTCGATCATCTACCAGTGGTTCATCGAGGCGCGGGACGATGCCCCGATTGACCTCAACCCACTGCTCGTGTTCTCGATGCCGCACCAGCAGGTGTTCTGCATGACGGACCAGGACGGGTTCGACTTCCTCTCTGACTTTTTCGATCTGCCCGCCCATCTGGTGTTCGTGGTCGACGACGAGGCCTATTTCGTCTGTCTGCTTGACGACTTTCTGGGGTCCATCGGATGACCGATATGGGCACGCAGTTGTCACGGCACTCCAACTACTACGTCTATCTGTCGGGTCCTATGACGGGCCTCCCGGAGCTCAACTTCCCCGCGTTCCGCGCTGCCTCGAAGGACATCAAGGCCCACGGTTGGAAAGTTTTCAGCCCCGCTGAAACTGACGGCGGTGACACCTCGAAGTCCCGCCCGCACTACATGCGGCAGGATGTCGGGGCGCTTCTGGAAGTCGACGCGGTGGTGGTGTTGCCGGGTTGGCAGAATTCCGCAGGAGCACGCCTCGAGGTGGCGATTGCTCGCGAGCTGGGATTGGAGTTGATAACGTACCCCACTATGGGGCCGCTTCTGGAGGTCGACGAGGAGCCGGATGTGGCGCCGACCCGGGCGTCCATCTTCCCGGAGGCTGCGGAAGTCCGCAAGCAGCGGCCCGTGGCCAGCGGCGTGCTCGACTATTTCCCCGACGCGTTCGTCGAGATCGCACATGTCTCGTGGGTCGGTAACGAACAGCACAACCCGGGTGAGCACCTGCACTGGGCTCGAGGCAAGAGCAGTGACGAGGGCGACGCGCTGATCCGCCATTTTCTGCAGCGTGGGGGGATCGACACCGACGGGACGCGGCACTCGGCCAAGATGGCCTGGCGGGCGCTGGCACTGCTGCAGAAGGAGGTAGAACTCGACCGCGAATCCGCGTGAGAGTTTGATTGCCATGAGGGCACTTGCCTCTCCAGTATTGGGGGTGCGAAGTACACGCTCATTTTTTTCAAGGGGTGATGTTTGGTGGCCGGTAGGAAGAAGGATACTGAGAAGCGCACCCGATGCCTGGAGCTTTATAAGAAGCTCGGCAACCTCACGTTGGTCGCGAAGGAACTGGGTGTTGATCGATCGCAGCTCGGCCGATGGGCCAAAGAGGAGGGCTGGGACCGCCACCTCGCTGTGCTGAAGGACGAAGTGTCCCGGAAGTTGAAGCTTGGTGCACTCCAGCAGGCGGTCGATGTAGACGTCCATTCGGACGAGCTCGTCGACAACATGAAGCGCTTTCGCTTTCTGGTCACGAAGGCCATGGAGGATTTCGTAGACCAGGAGATGGAGTTCACCCAGATTGAGCAGGTGATGAAGATCTTGGCGCTGTGGGACGACAAGCTTCGCCTCCACCTCGGCGAGCCCACCGCGAATATCCGTACGGATCACAATATCGTCCTGCACGGTCTGCCGGCCAACCGGAAGATCGCCATCACGACGCTGCTCGAGATTGCCCAGTCCTCCCCTCATTACGAGCAGGGCGGGCCTGTCATCGACGTCACCCCTGAACCAGAGGCTCTCCCGCCCGGGGAGGAGTAGCGCGCGTGTGCGAGGTGGGCCAGGAGGGGGAACCACGGATCATCACGCCCTGGGCGCCCCAGGTTGAGCTCCCGAATCTCGGGGCTCTGGAGGACGCGGAAGTTGAGCTGGTCCAGCAGGGGCTTCAGCAGGAGCTGATTGTGCTTGCTCGCAAGGATCCGAACGTCTTCGTCGCGCTCCATTTTATGCGGGCCCAGCACCCGATGCACATCGAGTGGCAGGACCTGCTGAGCGAGCACTCACGCATCCTGATAGCGGCTCCACGTGGGTGTGGCAAGTCAACCCAGATCTCGGTGCTGCGGTGCCTGTGGGAGATCGGTAACAGCCTGGCGATCCGCATCAAGGAGGTGTCGGTCAGTCAGACGCGGGCGAAGAAGAACCTGCAGGAGATTGGCCGCCACATCGTCGAGTGCCCGTCCGGCGTCTGCCAGGCCGTGTTTCCCGATATGCAGCCTGACCCCGATAAGGCCTGGTCGAGCGAGCAGATCAATGTCCTGCGCCCCAAGGGTACGCTCGACAGTCGTGACTCGACCGTCGAGGCCTGGGGCGTGACGAGCTCGCCGGAGGGCGGGCGTGCTGACATCATCCTGTACGACGACATCACGTCACTCCAGACCTCTGTCGTGGAGGAGCGCAGCCGCGACAACATCACGAATGCGTTTGAGGGTACCTGGGCAGACGTCAAGTCCGGCCCGCAGGCTCGCTTCTGGTACATCTGTACGCTCTGGCACGAGGATGACTGCTCAATGCGGGTCATCAAGAACCCCGCGTGGCAGCACCGCGTCTACGGTGTCGCGGACGACTTCAACTCTATCGAGTCCTGGCACGGCTCCTCGTTTGATCTGCCGATTCCCGGCGGTCAGGATTGGACCAAAGAGGCGTACGAGGCGGAGTGCCAGGAGCGCGGTGTCTTTGTCTTCAACCGTTCGCACCGTAACCGTCCCATGGATGAGTCGGTCCGGCTGTTCCGTAGGGAGTTCTTCTACGGCGACGACAATTCCGACGGCTCGATCGTGTACGGCATCTCTCCCGACGACCCCGAGTTCGCCGAGTACACCCGTTACACCGGAGTGGATCTCGGGATTGGGCTCAAGAAGACCAACTGCCCCAGCGTCATCTTCACTGTGGCGGTCGCCGACGGGACGGGGAGCCTCCCGAAGGGCACCCGGATCCCGATCGACATTCGGCGCGGCCACTGGACCTCTCCCAATACAGCTCGACAGCTCATTGACGTCTACGAGACCTACCATCCGAACGCCGTCATGGTGGAGAACAACTACTACCAGCAGGCGTTGATCGACTGGATGGAGGACATGGATGGGGTCAACCTTCCGCTCGAGGCTCACCGGACCGGTAGCCAGAAGATGGACCTCAACGAGGGCATCCCGTTGCTGGCGGCCGAGTTCCAGCGGGGCAACTGGGTCATCCCGATGAAGTTTCGGCATCCCGACGGGTGCGTGTGCCCCTGGTGCGTATGGCTCTACGAGATGGTCAACTGGTACCCCGGGTCCAAGAAGACCGACACCGTCATGGCTCTTTGGATTGCCCAGCGGGCGATCAAGTTTCGGGCGCGCCAGGCCGGTGGGTTTGGGATCTGGAACTTCGGTTAGAGTTTGATTTACAACGTCTCCCCTACCCTCTCATACTGTGGATTCAGGTGTGGAACCCATATAAGGAGAGGTGAAGGCGTTGTCGGTACCGATCAGGGGAGCAGGAGAAACCGTCAGTCTCGAGGAGGCCCGCCGGCTCGTTGACAGTGGGCAGGCGCGGGTCACCCGGGCCGCGAATCCACAGTTGGTGCCGGTGACCCCAGCTGGGGTCACCAGCCGTGGCTGGCGTGATGACCACGTAGGGGGCGGGTTTGGTTCGGTCTTCATGCCCGACAGCACGACCGGGTGGGACCATAGGCTTTCGCGAAAGGATCTGCGTGAGACCTATATGAAGTCAGCCGCGGTTCGGCCATGCGTCGATTTCATTGTTCGCGCTCTCTCGACCTGCCCATGGCGCATCATCGCGGAGCCCGGCGTGCCGAAGCGCGACTTCAATCGCGCCGTCGATCTCTTTACCCGTCCGGCGCCGGGTCATTCCTTCCGGGGAGTCCGGGCCCAGTACCTCAACGATCTGCTGGTCATGGACGGTGCCGTGATCGAGAAGGTATTTACTCGGGGCGGCGACCTGGTCGAGTTCATCCCGCGGGATTTCGCCAGGTTCGCGGTCAAGTGGGACTACAACGGAATTATCGAGGAGTTCGTTCAGGTTGTGAAGCTCAGCGACAAGAGTGAGAAGAAGGTCAGGTTTACCCCGGACCAGATTTCCTACTCGGTACTGTACCCGCGCACCAACAGTCCTTACGGGACCCCGATCATCGAAACGATTACACAGGAGGTCGCAGCTCTCATACTGGCAAGCGTGGATATCGCGGCCTTCTTCAATGATAACGAGATTCCACAGGGCATCTTGGCGCTTGGGGATGTCGGCGAAGAAGGGTACTTACGGGCCAAGGAAGAGTTCACTGCGAACAAGGGCGGTAAGAACAACACGAAGATGTACGCGACCTACGGCCCCGGCGAACCCCCGAAGTGGGTCCCGTTCCGCCGGCCGTACCGCGAGCAGGAGATCGCGCTGATCGTGCCCCGGATTGAGAAGATAATTTTTAGAAATTTCGGCGTAACTCCGCTGGACATGGGACAATCTGCAGATGTTAACAGAAGTTGCTATAGTGCCGACACAGAGACGTTGACGCAGCGTGGGTGGAAGACGCTTCCGGATCTTCGGGATGATGATTGTGTCGCTACGTTCAACCCGGAGACCCGTCAGATTGAGTACCGATGTTCTGCAGATGGCGTTTACCGTGCTCCCTACAGAGGCGAAATGGTCCATTTCCACAGCCTGCAGGTGGACGTAATGGTCACGCCTGACCACCGGATGTGGGCGCGTGACTTCTCGAACAGCAAGTTGGGAGACGGTCGCCATCCTTACAAGACCTATCGGGCCCACGAGTTGGAGATAGCGAATACTCGGTGGGCATTTCGCGGTGCGGTTGAACACAGGGGGGACCGCAAGGAGGGTTTCGTTCTCCCGGGCTGCACTGTTGGTGGGGGGCCTAACGGCGACTACCCTGATCGCGGGATTCCCATGGATTTGTTTATGGAGTTTTTGGGGTATTGGCTCTCTGAGGGGCATGCCAAGCGCTACGGGAAGGGTACTTGGAAGATCAATCTGTGTCAGTCTGAAGCGTCCCCAGTGGTTGAGCGTATGCAGTATGTGGTGGACCAGATGCCGGTAGCTTTTGACCGCCGAACCAGCGCGGACAACACACGCCGCTGGCAGGTGGCTGACAAGGCATTGTGCTCGTGGCTCATCGAACACTGCGGCCAAGGGGCCGGAGAAAAGAGGCTACCTGAGTTTATTTGGGGTCTGTCCAGGGACCAGTTAGAGATTCTCTACAATGCGCTTATTGCAGGGGACGGCAGTCGAGATCCTCGCCCGAACCGGAAGGCAGCTTGCTACTACTCCAAGTCGAAGCAGCTTGCTGACGGGGTTCAGCTTCTTGCTATTAGTCTTGGGTACCGTGCCCATATAAGTGTTGTGCATCAGCGGAACGGTTATGACCCAGTTTACCGGGTGAGTATTGTCGAAGGGTGCTTTGAGGCTTCGGTTCGGGCAAACACCAATGTAGACCGTGTCGAGTATGACGGCGAGGTCTACTGTTTCTCGGTTCCTCCGAACCAACTGTTCTTGACCCGTCGGAACGGAAGGATTGCCATTCAGGGCAACACCGCGGAGGCGTACAAGGAGCTGCGGGTCTTCAACCTCTTCAAGCCCCTGATGGACCTGATGGCGGAGAAGTTCACGTTTGACCTCCTCCACGAGATCCATCCCGGGCTGTTCCTCGAGCTTGTGCACACGGCTCAGATCGGGGATGAGTCTACCGCGGTCGACACCGACATCCCCGGTGAGGGCGAGGGCGCCAGCATGACTTCCTCTGGCCAGGTGCCACGTGGTTATCGCGCGACTCCGTTCTTCGGTCTTTCT
>LAZR01000476.1_pt1 | contig 32011 bp, 76 predicted proteins | sample 329461 | NCBI WGS metagenome assembly LAZR01 (sample SAMN03002196, study PRJNA259156) | marine sediment metagenome | biome: sea floor; feature: Hydrothermal impacted sediments; material: marine sediment; isolation source: Loki non-amplified sample from Loki's castle hydrothermal vent sediment ...
AGCCTACCACCATCATTTGAAACACAAACTAAAGGTTCTGTGCCTTCATGTAAGGCAATGTTTCCGCCCACACCATCCCTTGCTTCCAAATGTATAGACCCGCTTAACATTATTCCATCATCATCTCCATGTGCATAACTTATCTTTTCGCTTCCAATATAAAGTGATGATGAATTAACATACAAATCTCCTGTAATATTTACATCCCCAGTAACAAACAATCCTGTACGATTAATCATAACTATCTCAGAATCAAGACTTCCTTCAAATATAAAGCTACTATCTGAATTAGGATTCAACCTCCAAATTTCTCTATTATTTGCTCCTAACAAATGATGTACAGTATCATTAGGATTATTTAAATCCAAAGCACTATGTAAATCAATTCGGTATTCTCCCACAGAGGTATTTAAAACATATCCTGCCCCTGAATCTGCGGAAGCATCTGCAATTTCATTTTGAACTCCAAATACAGCTTTTGTTGCTGAATTTCTTTTAAGAATTTTATTTTGTCCTGGAGGAAGTGAATAAGAATTACTTAAAAAGAAAAAATCTGCAATAGTTAAATTATTACTTGCATAAATATTTCCATTACTTACATTAAAATCTCCAACTACATTTAATTTATTCTGTGGACTTGTTGTTCCTATACCTACATTATCTCCAAGATTTGTTAAAAAAGTATTCGTTCCTGCTCTACTCCAGATTGAAGTGTTCCCCATTAAACTCCCTATAAAATATGAGGCGGTTATATTACCCTCCACTATAAAATCTTCTAATACTGTTATAGTTTGTTTTGTTACATTTACAGAGGTTATATTGAATACTTCTAAAGCCTGTCCGCAAATAGTTCCATCTTCTCTCAATTCAATTCCCCCATTCAAACAGAGACCATTAAAAGAAAAGTCTCCTATACCTGAACCCCCTATTCTTTTCATAAAATCACTATCGGTTACAATATTATAGGCAAATTCTTCTGAAGAGATTAGGGAAATAGGTATTAGAAGAATTAAAATTCCAACTAAAAAGAATACTTTTTTTTTTACCATATTTCAACCTCACCCAAATATCCTTTGCATCATTGGAACTTTAGGTTTTTGGGATATTTGAGCTGGATTATAACCACCATCAAATAATGGTTGTTGTTGCATCACTGTGAATTGTTTAAGCATTAATTCTATTGTCTTTCCTTCTATTGCACAGGAATAAGAAGCATCAACTAAATCTATAACTGATTGAACAAACATTTTACTCATCTTCTTTTTTTGTGGTGTGTCTAATCCGAATTCCACTATATTATCATAAAACCAGTCTGTAAATTGCTTCGCAAACTGTTTCATAATCATTTGAACTTGTTCGGCACTATATCTTCCTAATTTAATATCTTTTGATAAATAGAAGCTTAAAAAATGTAGAATAGAATTAACTCCATAATCATTCAAATAATGATTTTCTATCTTGACAAAATATTCACTTCCATCATCACCTACTTTTGGCTTATGTCCCCTTATAATATGTTCAACTCTTTCCCAATCTACTTTTAAAAGGTCTGCTATCAGATTTTCTTTTGCTTCGTCTCCAAACATTAATGGTTGTGAATATTCTTTTTTCGGTTGTTGTTGTTGAGATGGAAAATCATCTAAATAATCTTTTTCTGGTTTTAGGGGTGGTTGGTCTGGTATAGCCCCTTCATAACTTGGCTCTTCAAGAGGGAGTGTTTTCGCAACTTCCTCAGCAGGAAATTTCATTTCATCATAAATACTTTGAGGTTTTATTTCTTTTTCTTTATTTTTAGCCATGTTATCTTTAAGTATTTCTTATTTAAAAAGGATGGGGGAGTTTTTGGGGTATGGGATTAAGCAAAAGATAATCCAACTGGTTTACTTGATTTTGATTTCTTTTGTTTTCTTTTTTCTGCTTGAGCCATTGCTTTGAAGATGTCTAATTGTCTCTTTTCACCTTTTGTATCAATTAAATATTTTCCTTTTTCAATTACTCTTTCTGGTCTTAATTTTATTCTCTTTCCTTTTTTCTGTTTAAACACCCTAAACTTTCTTTTTGTCTGTTCAGCATATCCTCTTGGAATATCAAACATAAGAGGGCTTGGTTTAACTTTTCTTGGCTTCAAATATCCCTGTCTGCTTGTGGTTTCGTCTATAAAGTAATTTCTTGTATCTCTTGCTTCCATTAATCCAACTGGCTTTTTAGTAACTTTTATGAATTTCTTTTTCTTTGGTGGTTTTATATAGGCATCATAGGAAGGTGCTGGTTTTTTTGGACTTACCAATCCCTTTCTTTTTGTTCTTTTGAATCTGAATTTTTTTGGTTTCTTTGGAACAAGTCTAAGTATTTGTCTTGTTCTTACTATTTCTTTAATTGCTTGTGCTTCCTTAAGTCTTTGAATAGGTGTTTCAAATACTTGTTCTGTTTTTAACATTTCTTTTTCTAATTGTCTTTCTGCTTGTAAGGGACTTTCTAATTGAAGTGCTAATTGTTTTTGTCTTACCTTTTGTTTTTGTCTTACCTTTTGTTTTTGTCTTACAAGAGATGGAGTTCTTGTTCTTACCCTTGTTTTTTGAACTTCCATTGCTATTTCTACTTGTTTTTGTGCTTGTCTTAATTTCTGTCTTGGTTTTAACTTTTGTTCCTGTAATATTCTTTGTCCTAATAGTCTTACATCTCCTTCACTTACTCCCAGTCTCTGTCCTAATAATCTTACATCTTCTTGGCTTAATGCTATTTTTCTTCCTAATAATCTTATATCTTTATCACTTAATTTCATTCCTTGTCTTTGCCCTAACAACTTTATATCTTCTTTACTCAATCTAAATCTTTGTCCTAATATACGACTTATTTCTTTTTCACTTAAGATTTTTACAACTTTTTGAGGGGGTTCTGTTTTTAACATTTCTTTTTGAATTTGTTCTGGCTTAACTAAAACTTGTTGTTGTCTACCTGTTTGTGCTGTGGTTACTTCCCCTTTAACTTCATCAGGAATTTCTTCATATCTGAAGGAAGGTCTTTCGGCTCTCTTTTTTAATTTCTTTATTTTTTCTGGTGTCTTAAATCTTGGTTCTGATTCTCTTACCCTAATATTCAAATCTTTATCAACCATAACTTTATCTGCTCCTGTTTTTATTCTTTTTAATTGACTTCTTAATTCAGAAAAATCAATGTCAAATTCAAAAGATGGCTTTATTTCTTTTGCTTTTTGTTCTTCTTTATATCTTTTTATGGCAGTTTCCCTTATTTCCCCATAATCCACTCCTTTTCTTAAATCATGTTTTTTCAATAATTTATCTAATTCAATTTCATCAAGATGTTCTTTTATCCTTCTTTTTTGTGATTCAAATTTTTCATCTCTTAGAATACTTTCTCTTGCCCTTCTCAACCTTTCTTGTTTTTGAATTCTTTTTATTGCTTTTATACCCGCTTCACTTGGTTTAATAGTTTTTATTTCCCCTAAAGCATATCTAATTTCTTGTAATCCTTTTAAATATTCTTTAAGTTCAAGAACATCATCTCCTAATGTTTTCTTAGTGGCTTCTTCAATTCTGGCTTTTTCTCTGACCCTCTTTATTGCTTTTCTGTGAATTGGGAAAGGTTCTTCTATTGGGATTTTTTGTAATCCTGCTTTGCTTATTGCTTCCTCGAGTTTTAACTCTTTAATTAAAGCTTCTTCAGTAGCCATTGCTCTGCCAACAGAAGTTTTTTCTTTGGCTCTTTCAATTCTTTCCACTTCTTTTACTCTTTCTAATACTTTTACCTTTATGTCTTTTGGAGTTGTTGGTCTTCTGGATATTCTTTTTAATGCACTATCAATATCAGCACCCTGTAAATATTTTTGTGTGGCTTCTTTTATTACTTGTGTTTCCCTAAATCGTTTTAATCCTAATTGAGATGGTCTTGTTTTTAGGAACAAATCAGGGTCGGCAAAAGTTTTAGATAAGGGTGTTTTCTTTATATCGGCAGGTTTTACAAAACCCACTTCTGGTGTTGGAGCTTTTTTCAATCCTTTTAATCCTCTTATCCCACCACCCAAAATTATACTTTGTCCTGCAAAACTACCTACTAATTCTCCTGCTGTTAAGAAAGGGTCTATAGCAAGTTGAGTCGGAATATCTGCAAAACCTTCTATTGTTTCTTGAATTGTTGTTATTGGTTCTGTTGCCAAACCAACCCCAAATTTACTTAATTCAAAAGGAGATGATACTAAACCAACTCCTGCTCCAAGCGTGAATCTCATAAGAGGGTCTGCTGTTTTTATTTCAAATTCTTTTCTTATCTGTTTAGTTCTCTGTTCTGTTTCTAATTGGGTTATTTGATTTTCAATCTGTTTTTGTTCTTTTAATGCTTTATTGTATTCTAATTCATTTAATTCCTTACCACTATATTTTTTATTAAAATCCTCTATTTTTTTCCCTACATCTTCTACCTTATTTTCGAAATCTTCTTGTTCTAATCTTTCTTCTTTTAGAGAAGGGAATGCTTTTTCAGTTACCTCTTGTTCTTTTTCTTCAATGAATTCTTCTGCCTTACCACCGAGTTCTTTTAATTTCTTTCTTGTTTTTGGAGATACAAAACCACTTACCCCTTCATAAAATTGTTTCCCAACATCAACAAAAGGAGTAGCTATTGTGCTTCCAACTTCTTTAATACCTTCAAATAAACTACTACCACCACTTGCTTCAAATTTTTGAATATCTGTTAATCCCCCAGTTCTTGAAGCTTCAATTATCTCTTGCTGTGTTGAGGTTGGAGATATATCCTGAATACTTATTCCCGAATCTGTTGTTCCCCCGCCACCTGTTCCACCGCCTAAACCTCTAAGAGAAATTCCCCCAGTAGATGTAGTTCCTGTTTGTCCTGTTTGTTGGGTTGCAGATGTTAGACCTGCTCCAGCGATTTCACCAGCAGAAATAGTTTGTGTCGGTGATATTGCTGTTCCTGTAGAAGTTGAAGGGGTTGTTCTAAAAAATCTTCGTATTGCTGTTGTTATTCTCCCTCTAAGTGTCATTCTAATCTACCCCCCAAGCGGACAAATCAACCACCATGAGGAGAAGTCCATAGGTGAAAGACATAATAGTTCCTTGTCTAAAATCTCCACCAACAATTAAATTTCCAGAAAACCCAAGTAAAAACCCAACAAGAAAAAGCAAACAGACCCAGAGAAACCTGTGGGTAGAAATCCATCTCATATATTTATTTTCCCATTTAAAGTAATTTGATATTTCCATTTTATTTCAAACCCCATAAAACATCTGGTTTTATATCTGATATTTTTTTAATTCTTGAATCTTTTTTTAGTTTCTTTGGTTTTTTTAAGTGTGTGAATTTGTTTAATCTTTTTCTTAGATTTCTTCCATTTGGTCTTGGTTCTGTTTCTATCATTGGTTCAGTAAATTCTTCAATAATTTCTGCTTTTGTTAAGAAAGGGACTAATCTTTCCATTAGTTGTGGATTTCTCCCATATAACTTGTCATAATGTTCTTTTCTTATTTTTTCAAGTTGGGTTGGTTTGTTTCTAACCATTATTTTATTAATTCCTCTTTCTTTTTAAATGTGAAGTGTTATTTTGTGATATTTAAACATACCCTAAAACTCCCCTTTGATTTATAAATGATATTCCCTTTTTTTTATTATGGGTGAAAACAAAGAAATGAGGGTTTCCCTTCCAAAAGAACTAAATAAATTATTAAGGCAATATGCTCTGGAATATGAAAAGGGAAGTAGAGAAAAAGCTACCTTATTTATCTTAGGCAATTTCCTATATGAACTATACAAAATAAAGAAAAAATGAAAAAAGAACCTTATTGGAAAATATTTAAAGATTACCATATATATTATAATACAGTGATTGGAAGATTCTTTAAATGGAAAAAGAAAAGAAAAAATGACAAAAAATTCAATAGAAAAAAGATTTATCAATGTCCTGAATGTAAGGAATGGTTTAGATTAAAGATGTCTTTAGATACACATAAATGTAACACGGACTTTAAGGTGAGAAGAAATGTTTAATTGGGTTCTTTTTGTTCTTATCATTATAGGAATATTATTAATATTAGTTTATCCTAAGATTATTAAATGGTTTTTACTTTTGGTTGTTGCGTATCTTACTATCTTTGAAAATTGGTATTACGGAGTATTATATATACCTCTCTTACTTTTGATGTTATATTATAAAAGGAGAAAAGAAAAATATGGATAATCCTACTTGTAAAAAATGTGGAAGATGGATTGGTAGAAGTCATAAATGCCCAGAAGATGGTTGGAATAGTGGAGAAAAGAATCCTATGTATGGCAAGAAACACTCTAAAGAAACTAAAGAAAAGTGGAGTAAGCTAAGAAAAAATGTTCCCAAATCAGAAGAAACAAAGGAAAAAATGAGTTCTTCTTGGGACTATAATAAACACATAATTCCAGAAATTATAGCAAAGATGAGAAATACAAAAAAAGGAAAATGCTTAGGTAAAGATAATCCTAACTATGGTAACAAATGGGGTGATGAACAAAAAAAGATTGCCAGTATTAGAATGATGGGTAAAAAGAATCCAAAACTTTCCATAATGAATCATAAGAGATATGTTGAAGGAAAGAATGTTTTTCCAAAGAAGGATTCTTCAATAGAAGTGAAAATTCAAAACCTTTTAACCCAACTTCATATTGAATATTTTACACATAAATATATGAAAATAGAACATGGCTATCAATGTGATATTCTAATTCCAACACAAAATGGAATTAATCAAAAAACAATAATTGAGTGTGATGGATGTTATTGGCATGGATGTCTTATTTGTAATTTAAATAAACCTAAAGAGATTAAAGAACAAAAAGAAAAAGATAAATTGAGAACAAAAGAACTTCAAAAAAAAGGATTTACGGTTATAAGACTCTGGGAACATAAGATTAAAAATATGGAATTAAATGATTTAAAGAATGAATTATAAGATGGAAAAAAATAAAGAAACAGAAGAAAGCACAAGCGAAGTCTGGAACATCAGTAAGAGTTATGTCTACGAAAAAATCCTCAAACCAATGATTGATATTGACAAATATGACAAAATTGCAGTTTTCGGAACAACTGATTTAGAAGCGGATTTATTTCTCTCAAATATGAAAAATGAAATTTTGCGAAATACAGCTCGGTTGAAAGCATTTAGAATGGAATTTTATACCTTGAGGGTTCTAATAAGAAATTCAAAGTTTATTGTCAAAAAAAATAACATAAAAACTTTTGAGAATTATTCTGCACGACTTCTAAAGATGGAAAAAAGCATTCCACTCTTAAGGTCAGAAAAGATGAGGGGCAGAAAATTAGTAGACTTGGATATTCATGAGGAGTTATTCGACAAAATGCACGCAGAAGTTGAAGATAAAATCAATGATATAAATTCCAAATTGAATGAGGTTGGTATAATCTTTGCTTTGGGAGAGGAAAAAGATGTAAATAAACTTAAGGAGTCTTTCAATAAAAGATTTTTGTCTCGAACATAAAATGACAATGAAGGTAGAACGGTCTATGAGAGAATTAGCTGATTTAGTAAAGGAAAAAATTAGACTTCGTTGGGACATAATCATATTTATTTCAGGATTAACTGGTGTTGGAAAATCAAGTTTCGGTGTGCGATTTTTAAATCATTTCCCTACTTTCAATATGGAAGAACATCTAACTTTTAGCAGAAGCAAAACTATTGATTTAATTACAAATCAGAAGGAAAGTCTTATCTGGAATGACGAAATGATTGATGCAGGTTATCGTAGGCATTTTTTCCAGCCAGAGCAGATAACTTTAATCTCTACCCTGACGAAATACAGGAATAATCAAAATGTTTTTGTTGGGTGCATTCCAAATTTCCATTCGCTTGATAAAGAGTTGATTAAACTTTGCTCCCTTCATATAAACATTCCTGAGAGGGGACGGGCAATCTTGCATTGTCCTCTTGAGGGTAAAATGTTTTCTGATGACCCTTTTGACATAAAATTGAATACTTTCTTAGAGGATAAATGGTCTAAAAAGAAGCTAAGAAAACCCGCATTCAAAATTCCCCATCACCGATATTCAACTTACATAGGGGAAATAAGATTTAGTAAACTCTCAGAGAAACAGGAAAAATACTATGAAATGTTAAAAGATACTAAAAGAGCAGAAGCATCAAAAGAAGCAGAGGGAAATGGGGAACAGAATCAAGAGACAAGTTTTTATGATAAGATAATTCCATTAATCAAAGAGGGAAAAATGACTGAAGATACTTTAAGGTCTTTATGCCTTTTTAATAATAAGAACTTTACCTCAACAAAAACAAGAATCAATCAACTGCTTAAGGACAGGGATCTCCAAAGTCTTAATAATTACCTCAATAACCCTATAGTTCAAACACAAGAAAATAGCTTTGAGGGATTAGAGTAAAGTCTTTCCATTCCACTAAAAGATAAAAACAAAATAGAACAAACTACATATAAAATTAATATATATTATAGAGGACTTAAGGGTGTAGTTAGGTTGTCTGGCTCAAACAGATAAAGGAAATAGGTATTTCCCCATCACTCTATGAAATTTTGGATGGAGCATAATTAAAAAACAAGTTTTCAAAAATGCAACTTAAAGAAATAGACAAAAGCTTTGCAGAATATTTAGGCAGTTTCGTAGGGTCTCCTAACTCGCTTGCCAAATATCTTTTATACTTCAGACATTTCAAGAAACTTTATTCAGGACTTCTCACCCAACCAATCGTAGATAGTTTTCTGGGTCTTAAAACAAGTTCTCCACACAGGGCAATGATAGGGCATCTAATTGATTTTTTAAAAAGAGATGAGACCTTAACACCTGAAGAACAATTAGAAGTTTCCAGAATCGTAAGATTGAAAAGAAAGAGAGAAGAACAAAAACCAGTTATATTTTTCACAGAAGAAGAGATAAAAAAACTACTCGATAATTGCCATCTCAATAATGACTTTCAAACACAACGATTCAGAACAATGGTCGGATGGCAGTATAGTGCTGGGCTAAGGGTCTCTGAACTCTGTGGATTATATTATAATAATCTGGTTGGTTTTGAAGGGAAGAAAAAGTTTTTAGAAGATGGAAAAGATAAAGCAAAATATCAAAAGATTTACCTGCCTTCTGAAATTACCAAAACTGATGAATCCTTTGCTTACATAGGAACAGATGTTTTTCTTGAGTATATTGATTTTCTATTAAAATACAAGAACGAAAAACCACAATGGGTTATGGATATAAAAAATAATAAAAAACATTTGTTTGGTCTAAACAAAACAAAATATGCCACAGACTTCAAAAAGCAAGTTTTCAAAACACTTGGAATAAGATTGCCCAGAGGAAGATGCACGCATACACTGAGACATTCCAGAAACATGGCATTATTGAAAAAGAATATGCCTTTGCCCTTAATTCAAAAATTCATGAGACACAAAAATCTTTCATCAACAGAAAGATACATTCATCTCTCTCAAGAAGATTTAGAGGAAGAGTTGGAAAAGCCACCATTTTCCCCTTAGAAATAATCCAGAGAGCCATCACCAATCAATTCTTTTTAGGAAGTTAATATATATCACTCAAAACCCTTTTTCCAATGGAAATTAGGGAGTAACTAAGGTTACCTTAATTAACAATTTAAGAAAATAAAAGGGAAGGAGTTATCCGAGACCAGACAACTCTGATTTTGTGCCTTCCCCTGACATAGATTATATGAATTCCCCCCTTATAAATTTTATGTAAGTAACTACTTTTTAGTTACATGAATGAAATTGATGGTTTGTTATTTTAATTTTCTAATTTTTTCTTTTTTAATTCCTTACTCTCCACAAAACCTATTTCTCTTAACATATCAAACTCTTCTTGAGTTCCTTCAAATTCTGTTACTACTGGTCTATTTCCAAACCATGCAAAACGTTCTAATTTTATCTTCATTTTAAACCCCCTTCTATCTCTATCCAATTTAATAATGAATTCCCTTTGATTCCTGATAATCTCATCATTGAAAATAAGAATAAAGCATGTAGATAATTCATTCTCTTGACCCTTTTATCGAAATCTCCTTTGTATGCTTCAAACCTTTTATGACCCCAATATCCAAAATCTCTAATTGTATTTCCATATTTGTCTGTGGCAATCCCTTTATCAACACACCAAGTATATCCTTCTTCATCTATAATAATATATTTTTTCATTTTTTCTTCATTCTCCTTTCTAATTCTTCGTTAGTCAAAGCCCAGAGAGATATAATAATCTCTATTGGATAGCCCTCAATCCCTTTCTTTATCTTTTCTAATTCTTTGTCATTCATTTTAAATAGTATGTCTTTCTGGGTTTGCAAAATATCCCGTAAACCATATTAAAGGAATTATTAGAAGAATAAACCAATAACTAACTTTAAAGATTAGATACATAAATCCAAGAAGGAATCCAATAAGAACTACCAGAATTACTAATGTTTGTATAGACAATATAATAGACTCATTCGCATTTTTAATTCTTCGTTTATCTATTTTCATTTTAATAAACACTCTCCACTACAATTTATACAAACATTCTTTGATTTGAATATTCTTTTTCCTTCTAATTTATCTTCTGGATTTTTATAAACCATTGTTAAAAATTGACCTGTTGGTTCTCCTTTTTTAGTTTGCCTTTTGCATAATGGACATTTAAGCATTTTGTTTCTTCTCTTGTTTTTTTATTTTTTAGATTCCTCCAAATCTTCAATCAAATCTAATTGGTTATTAATGTCTATTGGCACTTCTTTATTTTGTTTAACAAATATCCAAACTCTTATTTCTAACCATTTTTTTAATTCTGTAAGTTGTTCTTTTGTGAAATTCATCTTCTTACCTCTTCCGCAGGGAATATTTCTTTCCCAATACCCTTCCAAAGAAGATACAAGACTATTATTATTCCAATAATCCAGAATGTCCATTTAGAAGCAAATAAGAATTTTACAACACTTTGTGATATTTGACTTAATGCAGTTAGAAATGTGTTGATGTTCATTTTTTCTCTCCATAATTTTCTATAACAAAAGTATCTCCTAAACTTCCAGCATTAACATAAACAACATTACCGTCATTATATTCTAAAGCAACATCACACATTAAAAATATAGAATCCCAATATAACGAAGTAACATATCCTTCTCTTTCATAATAAAGACAATAATTAACAGCACTATAAGTATTTAACATCCAAATTGCAAATGCAAATAGGAAGAATAGAAGAAATAATAAACCAATTATTTGAAAAAATACTTTTGTTTCGTTTTTCATTTTCTTAATTTATCAATAACTTCTTTACAATGTTTTTCACACCCAACTTTTGTGTCATTCTCGCACCTCGCAGTTTTTAACAATCTCCCATATCCTTGAATCATTCCCATCAAAATTAGGATAACCTTTGCTCCAACACCAAACCTTCAACTTAATTTTATCAAAACTCTCTATTGTAATATTCACTTCTCTCAACTCTTCAGGAACTTTATCTTGACATAATTCTAAGTCTTGTTCTAATCTTTCCACCTCAATTCCTTTATAACCCCCATAAACACTAAGAACCAAAAGACTTAAGATAAGAAAGATTATCCCAATTTTAAAGTCTTTTATTATTCTGTCTTTGTTTTGTTTCATCCCCACCACCTCGCAAATGCAAGTCCTAAGAGTATTCCGTTTATCAACCAAACTACCATAAATAATAAATTAATCAGCATTTGTTTTTTTGAACTATTTAGGAGGTCTATACATAAATGACTCATTTGGTGATATGCTTTTCTATAACTAAGCATAGATTGTCTGTATTCTTCTTCTTTGTTTTTTTTCATTCTTTATTTCTCCCCATTAAATAAAAAATAAAACTACTAAACCCTATTATTCCAAGCCAAGTTAACATTCCAGATGCCCACAATAAAGAAGCATCAGAACCATACAATATTCTTCCCGCAGTTAATATAGACATTCCAAACCAAAATAAAATAATAGCCCCAGATAAAACAAGAATCATTTCTAAATCTTTATTCATTTTAATTTTCCTCTTCCCAAACATTCCGTTGATTAAAAAGAATCCACATAAAAAAGAATATTAAAAGTAATGTATCTCCTTGAAAATGATAAATAGGAAGAAACAACCCTAAAAAAATGATAATTAATCCTGTAATTAAAGAAAGTAAACTATTTAATATAAAATCTATATTTCTCATTTTATTTATTCACCCCCCTTTCACCACAAATTACAGACCATTTATTTAATTCAAAGAAATTAGGTTTCTTGCAAATATCCTTTGCTTGTTTTTCCATAAAATAATGTTTTTCAATATCTCCTTCTTCATTAACAGAGAAGCAATATCTTAGAGGATTTCTTATAAAAACCTCACCATCACTACTCTGAAGGAAATATTCTCCATATTCATATTCACAATATTTCTGATAACTACTCTTATCATCCATAGAAGCTACCCTAACCAGAAAAAGAACAAGTAACAATACGATTATTAAGACAAATAATAATACCCCATAGCTATCTCCTTTTTTTGATTTCATTTTATTTTTTCCTTTTTCTTTTTTTAAATTCTTTTTCTACTTTCTCTGTGGCTTCTTTCCAATTTGATTTAAACCATATAGATATTATATATCCTAACATTCCAACAAGCATTAACCAAATAAATCCTTCAAGCCAAGCATCTCCGTTAGTGCATATCTTTGCATCTATATTCTGCAAATAATTTCCACTACAAGAGTTTGAATAACCACCTCCTAAATTAAATCCAATAGCCATAGGAACGCCAACAACAACCATATATCCAATAAGTAAAAAACCAACTACAAGAAGAATTTCAAACACTTTTTGTTCTAAGAAATATTTCCAGATTAGATTTTCTTTGTTCATTTTTTAACTTCAAAATTTGCTTTAATTGATACCATCCTGATATATGTGCTGACTTTTAATCCAAGTGCTTCTGCTTTTTTTTTCAATTTTTCTTTTTCTTCTTTACTTAGTTTAAGTTTTAACTCGTGGTTTCTTCCCATGTTTCCTCTTTTTTTGTTAATTTATTTTCTTTTCTAATTCAATTTTAAAATCGCTTAATAGGTCATTATAATCTCTTACATTTTGGTCGTGCAATCTTATTTTTTCATTCATAGAATCAATTTCTGAAGTTCCCATCTCATAACTTGAATCATCATAAGAGACATCTGTATTGTAATATTTATCGTAATATCTTGAAGCACTTTCAAGATGTTCACATGCTTCAAATATATTTAATTCTATTTCTGCAAGAATCTCTAAACTTTCCAAGTAAATATTAATTAGAGGGTCTTCAATCCCTGACCTTTTAAGTTCAGAACTAATTTCTCTATAGTTCTGGTTTGAATCAGAATAATACCCTCTTGCTAAACGACAACTACTTTCCACATTATTGTAATCTCCATTTTCATAGAAAAAACTTGCTTCTGAATAATAATCATCTCCTTTTTGACTTATTGTTGAAACTTCTGATACTTGAGAATTTGTATATAATATTGTTTTTAATAAATCATTTTCTTGTTTAAGAATTGAAATTTCACTTATCCAAAATAAGCCGACAACAACGAATACAATCATAATTCCCGATAGAACTATTTTAATAGTCGAGGTAGTTTTATTTTTCATTCTTTATATTGATTGTCCCAAAAAGGGTATTTCTATTTAAAAACATGTGTTTTCACTCGCAAGGGAAGAATTATTCTACGGAACTTGAATTAGAATTCCTTGAGGAATAGGGATGGTAATATTATTATTTATTGCATATTTTATTGGGTCAATTATGCACATTCCCCCTTTAAAATACATTACAAAAGCCAGAGTAAACATTCCTATTACAATTAAGAATCCTAATAACAAAAGCCATTTATCAAATTTTTGTAGTGTTCTCATTTTAATTCTTCTATCCTTTTATTGGATATTTTCCCTTTCTTCTTTCTTCTCATAGCTAACGAAATTTTATGGTCTCTCTTCTTTTTTTGATATTCTTTTGGGGATAAAACATTATCATTATATTTCTTCATCTTCTTATTTTCTTTAAGTCCTCTGGGAGTCCTGATAAATATATTTCTCCCTTTTTTTCTTTCCTCTTCAAAAAAGTTCTAACCTTTTTACATTCTTTACAGGAGCAGTTTATTCCATGATTTTGTTTCACCTTTCTCACTTTCTTGTAAGGATGTTTTCTGTTTTCTCTCATTGAATTCTTTTTATTTGGTCTTCTTTGTTTGTCTTTCATTCTACTAATTGCACATAGGCATCTCCAATTTTAAATCCTAAACATCCTTTATGTTTCCTTATTGGTTTTTTATCTTTTATCCTTTTAGCAAGTTTTCTTAAATCTTTCATATCAATATCTTTAAGTATTTGAGAAAGAAGTTCTTCGGTAGTTGTCTTATTCTTCAAACAATCTATAACTATTTTCATATCTTTTTCATATCTTTCTTCATCAAATTTCTTAAATATTATTTTATCTGTGTGTTCAATACCATCTATCCTTTTAGATTTTTCATAATCAGCTACATATTTTACACCATCTATCAATATAACTCTTTTTCCAAGACCGCTTTCAACACCTTCTACTTTCTTTACCTTAACCATTTTTCTTTTTAAATAGTAGATTTTTTAGTATATCTATAAAAATAAGGATTGTAACCATCAGAATAAGAAGAAACATCTTACCCACTTGATTTGAAATATCTATTTGATATTTTACATATAATTCTACCACAATATTCTGCCAGAAGGTGAATGCAGTTATCATTATAAATAAAAATAATGTTAATTTAGAAAAGAAAATTAATAAATCCCAACTTAGTTCTCCTACTTTAATAATTCTTTTTTTGAATCTGTATTTATCAAGTAAGTTCATTTTTTTATCTCCATGACCTTCTTCTATTCCACGAAAATTTAAGCAAACGAAAACCCATCCATATTGCCAATACTCCAATTATTATTAAAACAGTCGTTGAACTTTCCATTTTATTTTTTTGATGGTAATGTCCCTTCCCTTTCTTCTTTTTTCTCGGTTGATTTTTTTGGTTTTTTAGGGGTTTCTTCCTCTATGACTCTTTGATATAGGGCATTTAATATTTCAAAAATTCCATAATTAATTCTCTTTATTTCCTCTAAATGTGTTGATAAGTTATTTAACTTTAAGATGATGTTGTAGGAAACATAAATAGGGTCTTTTAATGACTCTTCTAATGTCTTTTCTTTCTTCTCTTTTTTGTTTTTGTTTTTTGGGGGCATTTTATTTTTTCTTAAATATCCTCTTGGAAATATTCTTTTTTTGTTTTGATTTTGGTTTCTCTACTGGTGCTGGTTGTGGTTTTGGAACTTCTAATTCTGGTTCTTCTTTTTTAGGCACTTTTTCTTTTGGGGTATCTTTTAATTCAAATAATCTTTTTCCTTGTTTGTAATCTTTCTTTGCCTTTCTCATACTCCACATCACACTTAAGACCATATACAAAGCACCGCCTATAATTCCTGCAATAATTCCTGTAATTACCATCATTACTATTAATCCTATATCAATAATCATTTTATGTTATCGGGGTTGTTTTAACTGGATTAGATGTTAATAATCTATTTAATGAATCTATGATATTTGCTTGTGCTTCCTGTAATTTTCCAGCTTCAGCAACAACACCACTTGTAGCACTAACTATATCAATTAATTTATCTGCAATAAGCCATAGGAAGACCATTATGACAACGATTGCCCCTATATTCACTAAAAGTGTTGCGTTTTCTTTCCAGAAGCTTGTCTTCTCGTATCTCTCTTTATTCATCTGGTGCATGGAGCTTCTTGCCAATTCTGTGTTATGGTCGGAGAAAGTTGCTTTTACTGCTTTTCTCTGGTCGTCATAATCTGTGAATCCTATTATTTCAACGATTCTTCCGTCTTCACAATATTCTACATAATGCTGATTTGGTTTTGCTTCATATTTTAATTTTGGAAATAAGTTCTTTGTTTCGTAAGGGGCTTGTAATCTATATCCTAAATTTCCAATAGAATCAAGTCTTACAGTCATTGCCTTGATATTTCTATCTGCTACCAATAAACCTGTGAAGGGATTTCTTTTAAAGAAAGTTATGGTTTTATTGAATTTCTTTTTTGTTAAATGTCCCTTAAGAAAAAAAGCAACAACCCCAAATACTACAAGTGCGAGAATTCCATAAGACAACATATTCCAGATACCCCCGATAGAGAATCCCCCTAATAATCCTTTCGCACTACCAACTAAATCCACTTGGGCAGAAACCAGACTAATTGAAAATATGCTTGATAAGAACAACATTAGTTTTTTCATTTTAATTATAAGACACTTCTAATTTACACCTTAAATTATGTCCAGTCCAGATATGTCTTCTTTTAGATTTATAACAAATTAATTTGGCTCTTTTAATTTCAAAACATTCTTTTAAATGTTTGAGGTATTCTAAGGCATTATCTAAACAATATTTTCCATCAAATGTTTTTTGTTTTTTCATTTTCTTGGTTTTTTTAATAGCAACAATTCACAAACAATAGTTATTTCTCTTTCTGTTTTTGGTGTTGCGAAATATCCAGATTTATATAAAGCTTCTATTAAAACTTCTATTTTTGATTTTCCCTTGCAGGTCTTCAGAACTTTCTTGTAATTTGGATTAAACTTATATTTTCCATCTTTCTTTTGAAGAAATTTTATCCCTACAAGTTGATTCAATCCTTTTTGAATTTCTTTAGATGTTGGTTTTTTCATTGTGTTATTTTTATTTCTTGGCTCTTTATTTTTGCTTCCAGAAGTTTGATTTCTTCTTTGTAATATTCCATTTGTTTTCTGCAATATGCTTCAGCTTGTTTTGACCTTAAAAGTTCTTTTGTATAATCCCATCTCATTTTCTTGGTTTAACCTCTGTTTTAAAATACTCTTCTCTTAATTGTTTTTTCCATATACTTTCTCTTATCAAAAATATAATATCCACTACAACAGCAACTAATATTACATACATTCCAATTTTAGATACTATAATCATCATATTAAAAAAAGGAATTGCTTTTTCTAATCCCGTTATATTAACCATCCCTAAAAATACTAATAAGAGAAAACCAAGAACAATAAAAAAGAGATAAGCAAAGTGAACGAAAACACCATAATTATTTTGTTCTTCTATTCTCTTGAAGGTTAATGAATATTCTATTCTATCTAATTGCTTGAGTTTTTTGAAATCATCTCTTGTTACCATGTTATATTTAGGTTTTTTTGCTTTTTAAAGAATGGGGGAGTTTTTGGGGTTGGGGGAATTTTTCTAAAATATAATATCCAAGCGACCCATCCATCATTTGAACCAATGCTAAGAACATAATATTTTTGTTATAGTAACTCATTGATATAAGGAAAGTGAATGCCCCTGTTATTATTAAAGTTAAGAATAATATTTTCAATAGGGATTTAGAGGTCATTTTTAACTTCTATTTTTACCTCTGCTTTTTTCGATATTTCTAATTGATATTCATTGGGAGATATTCCTAACTTTTCTGCTTTCTCTTTAATGGCTTCTAGTTCAGAATTATGGTATCTAACTTTAATCTCCTCTTTTTCCATAAATTAATTAAAGAAAAATACTTTATAAATCAAAGGGGGGTTTTAGGGTTCTTGCCTTATTCTTAATTCTGTTTTTATTCTGGTAATTTCTTTTCTTAATTTTGTTCTATTCTCTGACTTAGCTTGTGGCTTCACAAAAGTGTAAGAAGACATCACTGACTCATTTAATTCTTTTATCTTTTCTTCTAATTCTTTGTCTGTGAAATGTTTGTAATTGTGGTCTGTTTTCATTTTATCCAAAATAACCCAAATAAGAATCTTCTTCAGAAGGTTCTTCGTTTTCTATGGCTTTAAAACAATTAGGACACCAACCTCTATCGTGAGTCGTGCTTTGTAATGGGCAACCACACTCTGGGCAATTTTTTGTCATTTTCTTTTCTCCTTTTTATCTAAAACATATCCACACTTATCACAAGTGAAATATCTTTCATTTTCATGTGTTCTTGTTGAACCACAGGCTGGGCATTTCTTTTTCATTTTAAGTTTGAGATATGAGTATTCCTTTATTTCCTTTTATTATATTATCCCTTGCTAACATCCATTGATGATTCTCTGGAGCAAATGCCCATTTTATTTCCTTAGAATTATTAAAATCAAACCATGAAAGTGGAATTATATGGTCTATATGATACTTAGACATATCTTTTGGAAAAGGTTTTAGGTTTTCTATTATGGCTTTATAATTTATTCCATATTTTCTAGAAGACATTATCTTTTTAGTCTCTGAATAATTCTTTATAGCATTGTAAAGACTTATCCTTAATTTACAAATAGTATCAAATTCAACATCATTTTCTCTTCTTTCCTTCATTTTCTTAGTTACATATTCCCTATTCTTTTTAACCCAATTTTTTTGCATCATCTTAATTTTTTTAGGATTTTTTATTCTGTATTGTCTAACATTTTCCTTAATTTCCTCTTTTTTTATAGGATAATACTTAATGAAATATTTTGAATTGTAATCCTTTAAGTGTTCCCTTTTTTGAATTCTCCATTGAGAACTATATTTCTTAATTCTCTCTTTATTATTCTTTCTCCACTCTTGGATATTTTCCTTTTGTCTCTTAGGATTTTCTTTGTTCCACCGCTTTGCTCTTTTTATATCCCCCCCTCTATTTTCTAAATACCTTTTTCTTCTTTGTTCTTTTGTTTCCATACTATATTATTACTCCTCTTGCATAATTAATTTTGAGAACTCCTCCTTAAATGTTCTATTGATTTCTTCAGTAGTCTTTCCTTCTTCCTTTTTCTTTGCTATCATCTGATTGAAGTGTTCTGTTATCTTATGTAATCTTTCTTTAGCAAAATCTGAACCAAGATGAGCATATTTTTTATAGATTATCTGTTTCTCTACACTTGAAAGATAAATTCCTCGATAAGGATTTATTGACCCCCATCCTTTCTTTTTTTGACCTTTTATTTTTGGGGGTAATTGTTTATTTAATCGTTCTTGATTCTTTCTTTTTTCTGCCCACTCTTTTACTAAATCACTTCTTTTTCTAATTCCGCAAATATCTCTTTTTAAATATTCTCTGTGTTTTGCTCTTCTTTCTTTAAGGCAGGGTCTACATGTAACTATCTTGCTTATTATTTTTACCTCTCTTCTCGTTTTCTTTTTACGACAAGTTCCACATTCAAATTTTGTGTTGTTCATCATTTTTTTTCTTTTCCCTATATTTTTTATTATATTTTTTGTGGTATTCTTTGTATTCCAACTCTTTTTGCCTACAATAACGACAGAACTTACCTTGCTTTGGCATGACTTTTCCACATCCACCATCACATCTTTTTGGTTTTACCATTTTTATAGTGTCCTCTTAAGATTTTTTAAATCATTCAACATCAATTCGGGATTTTGTGGTAGTTTTAATTTACACCAATTTTCATAGACTTCAATCAATTTGTCTAATCTTTCTTTGATTGGTTTTTTTAAAATATGTTCAATTACTAATTCCTTGTGATAACAGAAAGGGTTCTCAAGACAGAATTTGGTATGATTTATACAATCGCATAAAAGTAATTTCCTTCCTTTTCTTGTTTGAATTTTTACGGAATGACCTAATACTTCAAAAAGAGTTGGTGATATTTCAGTTACTTTTGGTTTTAACATTTTAATTCACTCTCCCAGCATAAGTATCTGTCTTCCTATGACAATCCTTACAAAGAGTTCTTCCGTTATCTATAGCAAATCTTAATTCTGGAAATAATGCAAAAGGTTTGATGTGGTCTGCCTCTAATTTTTTTCCTAACCAAAACCCCTGTCTACCCTTACTTTTTTCACCTATCTTTCTCTTAGTCTCTTCTGTATGGAACTTTCCATAAAAATTATTATTTTTACCACTTCTATCTTTCTGCATTTTAGAATATAAACTCATCTAATTGTTTATTTAATTCTACAATATCTGAAGATAATTTTTTAAGTTGAATGGGAATAAAATCAAGAGTAAAATAAGGAATCTCATAATTATTGTATTGTTCTGTTTTCTTCTTGAGCCATGTCTTAGAGAAATTCTTTTGGATTTCGTAGCACACAACAGACTTTGTTCGAATATTTTCGAAATAGATGTCGGGAGTCATTCCGTTAAGTTTGAATTCTGTGTAAACTCTTATCCAGCTTTTATTTCTATATTGATTTAGAATCTTCATTACCACAAGAAGTTTTACTACTTCATGCTTCTGGAATGATTTATCTGAATTGGCTATTCTTATTTTGAATAAATTATTCCAATCTGTTATCATTTTATATTTCTAAAAGTTCTGGATTTATTTTTATCATTCCTTCTGTTCTTTGAATAAGACCTAAAGTGTTTAATCTTGAAATTGCATTGTTAAAGCCCCCAGAATTATGGGAATATTGTGTTTGGGTGGTCTGTGCTAATTCTTCTTTTCCAAAAGTCTCATAAGGATTTTGAAGTAAAACACTATAAATTTCTTTTTCGCATTTACTTAATTTATTTATTATTGCTTCTTTTGAAAAATCAAATTCTTGTGGAAGGTCTGGATTTATTTCCTTGATTTTTAAATTACTTCCGCTTCCTTCTATTAATCCTAATTGTCTTAAACGAGAAAGAGAATTATTGAAACCCCCTGATTTATGTGAATATCCTGTAAATACCCCCACCTGTGGTTTTGTAAATGTTCTATCCGAGTATTGAAAAAATAGACTATAAAGTTTCCTTTCACAAAGATTTAAATTGTATTCTCCTTCTTCCACTGGAAATACAGGTAATACAGACTTACTTTCATGTGTAACATGTGTAACCTCTTTTGTTCTTTGAATTTGGGGTTTAAATTGAATCTGCTTAGGATTGAATTTGGGGGGTTCTTTAAATTGCGTGTTTTCCCGACCAATTATTTTTCCTATATCTGTAATCTTTTTCACACTCTGATTATGAAGTCTCTGCAATTCTTGGAAGCCTTTACTAAAACTTATTTCTGCTTCTTTGAATCCCTGTTGTCTTGACCTTTCTAATGCTCTTTCATCAGCAATCGGTTTTGGTTGAGATTGTTTGGCTACTCTTAATTCTCTTTTTAATTCCATAGTCTCTTTTTTATAATCATTTATTTCTCTTAATTTCTTTTCTGCTTCTTGAGGTAAATCCTTAAGTTTAGATAAAATTTTAATCACCTTTTCTGTGGGTTTGATTATCTCTTTTCTTAAATCCATTCCAACCTTTGGGTGTGTTGTTCTAACCTTATCAACTTTAGCTTTTGTAACATATTTAGAAATAGCTGTTCCAAAAACATAGAATTCTCCTTCGTCTAAACTTCTTAAACTCAACATATCTTTTTTATTTGTAAATCCCAAAATTTCACTTGCCCTTTTCATATCAATATCTAAACCAGTTCTTCCAATCATAATATTATTTGCTTCAGCACAAGCATCCTTATGTAATTTAGAAATTCTTTGGGTGCATAAGATACCGCAATAACCCCTCTTTCTTCCTCTTGTCATTAAATCTATTACAGCAGAACAGGAGTCTTGTTTTTCTTGTTGCCCTGCCAGTAAATGTGCTTCATCTAAAACAACTATACAAGGTTTCCAATAACCCCCGCTTCTTGGAAGTTCCATCAAAGATTCTAAAAAATCCTTTACATACTTTATTCTTTCGTTCCTTTTCAAATCTGAAATATCTATAATTGTTGAAACCTCTAAACTCATTATTTTTTGAGGTAATAGTTTTGCAGATTTCATATTTAATTCTACATCACCCCCATTCCCAATTAATAAGAAATCGTATTGTTCTCTTAGTGTTCTGAATTCTCCTTCAACATCCAATACAATAGACATCACTTTATTACTAGACTCTTCTAATATTTTCCTTACAGCATAAGATTTTCCACCACCCGAATTAGCACAAATTAAAGCTCTTGAATCTATAAATGTTGGAAGTTTTATTTTTAAGCTTTTATCTTTGAATATATTTATTTCCATTTCTCCTTTTTTTTATAGAAAAAGATATTCTTAAAAGAGTGTAATAATTCAATAGTTACAAATCAATGCTTAATTCCGTGTCTTTTATCATGGCATTTCCTACAAAGAAACCTTAGATTTTTTGAGTTATGATTTCCACCCCAAGATTGTTATTTTATGTGGTCTATTGTCAGATTCTCTTTTGTTCCACACCATTCACATTTTAATTTCTTCTTCTGGCTTCTCCAAGATTGTTTCCTTCTCCTTGCCAGTTCTTTTCTTCTTTGTTTTTGTTTTGGTGTGAGTGTCATTTTTTAAATATTCTCCAAAAAATATTCTTTTTTTCTTTTGGTTGTAAATTATTTCTTATTTGTTTTAGTGTTTCAGACATATCATCAAGAACCTTCTGGTGTTTTTGAATATTTGTTTTATCTAATACTTGGGTTTCGGCAATCTTATTAAATGTCTCTAAAATGAAATTGGGTGTAACTTTAAATCCTGTTTCTTTATTATTATTCCACCATTTCTGCATAGGGATATTTGTTTGAAATGCTTTTTTACCTATATTTTCTAATTCTCCCCCTTCTCCTAAAGAATCATCAATAAGCAACCATTCACCATTTTCATCACTAATTCTGATTATATTCCCTCTTTTATTTTCCTGTATAGCTAAGTCGTTCTTTATTAAGGAATAATGCTCCTTTTGAAAATGTATCTTGGATGGTTGTAATAATGTTCCTAATTTGCGATTTAAAGCCCCCACAATCGCCTTTATCTCCTGAAATGCTAAATACCTTGATTCTTTTGCATCTAATCCATAATAAGACATTTTTGACTTATCAAATATCCTCAAATGGTTGTTACAAAGCCAGATATTCCTACCTAATACTTTTATTCTGGGGGTTGTTTTTAACGCTCCTACTAATTTGAAATGAATGTTTTTTTCTTGTAATACTTGAATCCTTTTATTCCAATCTTTAATTTCTTTTGAAAAATAAACATTCCAGATATAAGCATGACCTCTTGAAATATCTTTACTTAGAATTTTATCATACTTAGTGAGATTTTTACTCCTTTCTGTGAGTTCATACCAACCTCTATCGTTGTTATAGATATATCCATTTTTCTTTAACTCCCGAAGGTAATAGTTTAAATTTTGTTTAGAAATGTTTAGTTTTTTTCGTATTTTTGTAAGATTGGTTGAGATTCTAAGTGCGTTCAGGATTGGTAAGTAAAAATTATTTTTCCCAGTCATTTTTTTACTTGTTATTATTCTTTTTTGTTTATTTTTACATTTATTATTGGGTAATTTTTGTGTATATCTCTATGGCATTTTTTACACAATAAAACAAGATTATTGACTTCATGGATTGGCTCTATACTGAAGGGAATTTTATGGTGAACTTGTTTTCCTTTATTATTACATTTTACACATTTCCCATTATATTTTGAATAAATTTCTGCAAATAGTTCTCTTGGAATTTCTCTACTTACTTTTGAGATGGGTCTTCCTTCAGGTAATAGATTTTTCTTTGATAATAAAAAATCCTTAAGATTTCTAATATCACCTTGAAAATTAATAGATGTATCTACCCTACAATAATCGTAATCCTTAATTTTTCTTATATCTGTTTTAACCTTTAATTCTTCCATTGCTCTTTTAAGAATATCTTTTATTTAAAGAATTGGTTTAATTACGAAATGGTAAATTAGAACCCTTCCTCTCTAACTCGTTCCATGTAAGCATCATCACTCAAAGGGATATATTCTTTTCCAATCTTATAAACCTTGTAAAGTCCAATAGCTACTACGATTGGAACTGCCATCTTAACGATTTTTGTTAGTTTCATTTTAATAAGGGTCTCTATAACATTTTATGGGAATATAATATATAACAAACCAAAAAATAAGTAATGAAAGAATTGAAACCAAGATAACAGTCAACATAGTTGGTTCTGGAACTTGTTGGCAGATTTCATGGCTTCCTTTTATAAATAAATCTTTAAATCTCATTTTTTACCCCCTTGTCCGAACTCTTCTTTCGTTCTTCCAACCATGTTTTCTTACTTGAATTGGGAGAACTTCCAATATGGACTTCAGTTTCAACTTGTCTTTTCATCCATCCTTTTACTTTCATTTCTTCACATACTTTTTCTATAATCTTGTTCTGTCTATCCATAGGAAGATAATATCTCATAAACCAATCTGGAATTTTAGTTTCTCCTTTCTTCATAAGAATATCAAAATCTGCTGATGGATTTGCTTCTTTGTATTGTCTTCTATAAATCTCAAACACAATTTCTGTAAATTTCTCCCTTATTGTCATTTCGTGCTATCCCTCTTTTTCTTGTTTGAACTTCTCCACTCCTTCATTAATTTATCAGTAAAATCATCTATTTGTTTATGGCAACCCTTATCCATATCTACCTCTGGCTTTGCTCTAAAAACATATTTTCTCCAACCCCCTCTCCAATGAATAATTCCTATTTTCTGATAGAGAGAATGATTCCTTACTTCGTATTTATGTAATTTATGACCTTTTTCTAAAGGAAGTTTCTCAAACTCTAAATGATTTGATGAACCTGTTGAACCCATCTTAAAAAATACCCCCCTCAATTCCTTCATATCTCATCTTTAGATATTCGTAATGAATCATATAAGGTTGGACTATTTCGCTTCCATGAACACTTTGGACAGCGTCTATAATACAGAGAAACCTATCTTCTTCATTTGGAAATTTGTGAGGAAAACTATCGTCTAATCTTTCAACAGCAAAATCCATTACTGCTTCAAGTGTTTTTCTTGTTTGTGTTTTCATTTTCTCACCCACCAATCCGTATTCATAAAACTTATCCTGTTCAAAGGAAAAATCTTTCTAACAGCTTTTACAACACCACAATTAGATTTCTTACTTTCATCACATAAATAATAATCATGCCCTCCTAAGATTCCACCCTTCTTTATCTTGAGAAAATATAATTCAATATCTTTCTTAACATATTCGTATTGGTGGTTTCCATCTATATAAACAAAGTCCAGAGAATTGTCTTTAAAATCATTAATAGCAACTTCTGAAAATCTCCTTATAAATTTAATCTTATCCTCATACTTCTTTAAGACTTTAATTGCTATATTTCTCTTTTCTTCTAAAACTTGTTGAGATTTATTTTGGTTTTCATTATATTCTTCATAATTTGTATATGCCATATAAGGGTCTATCAAATATAATTTCTTTATTGGAAGGTTCTCTAACATATCTAAAGCATTCCAACCATCTAATACCCCTATTTCTATACCAACAAGATTTTTCTTTTTACTTTCTTTAAGGAATCTTGTAAAGGGTCTGGGATTATATAATTCTAAGTTCAAACCAAAAGGCATTAAAATCTTTCTCATTAAGAATCTTTTCATATCCCTGCCTCGTTATATAATTTAATTGTTTGTTTTTTATCTTCAATCATTTCGTCTATTAAATGATGACAAAGTTCATTCTCAATATAAACAATACTTTCTTTAATCTTCTCTAATTTTGGAACATCCCTCTCGCATGATGCCTTGTGTTGTTGGCACTTACTCAAATAAATATTCAATCTCCACAATTCTTTATCTTGTGGTTTCGTAAACTTCCAACTCTTAATGTTCTCTTCGGCGATTTGTATTTCTTTTTTCATTTTAAAGGGATTGGTTTATCATCTCTATGGAAATCAAAACCACAATCAGGACATTTATAATTATTATTTTTTATTATTTTCTTAGTTTTGTAGTCCTTACATTTTGGGTAATATCTCATTCTTCGTTGCACACTATATTTTGTTGTTTTCATTTTAATTAAATGCCCCTATTATTATTGCTATTATTACTACTATTAAAATTATTGTTCCTGCTAATCCTATACTAATCCATATTGGACTTAAGACCCATAACCAAGACCAGTTTATGACCCCTGTAAGTTTTAATGCAATAAATAATATAGTTAAAGCCCCTACAAATCCCATTCCCCCTGAATTGTAATTAATCTCACTCATTTTCTTTTTACTAAGTCTGTTCCTTCTATCTGGACTTTGAATTTATTTAGTTCTTGATTATCTAAACACATCTGATAAAAATAATTTAATACTCTTTCTTTGTCTTCAAAATCTTGTATTTCTATTATTACTTTCATAGTCTTCTTGAACACCTCCAGAACATTGTTAATTTTCCTGTGATGGGGCAAATAGCTCTATGGTGTAATCTTACAACTCCCTTCTTTCTTAATTCGTTTGTTCTTGGAACTATTGAGTTAATTGGTAAATTTGCTATTTCAGAAATTCTGGTATTGTTTATTGGCTGGTGCTTTCTAATAATCTTATAGACTTCTCTTTGTCTTTCTCCTAAGCTTTCTAATATATCAGCAAAAGCTATTAGACTTGTCATTTGTGTTTTTCTCTTTGGTTTTTTCATTCTGTTTTCTCCTGTTTTTTGAATATAAAAAATAAAATAATAATAAATTGTTTTCCAGAACTTATTTAGATGCTTTTGCAAAAACACTAAGTTCTTTGTTAATCTCTTTAAGGTCTCCACTCAATTTTTCCTTGCTTTCTTCTGCTGTATCTTTTCTTGAGTAAATTCCCCTTAAGATATTTTTGGCATCTTCCTTCTGCTTATCAAGTCTTTCTTCATCTATCTCTTTAACTGCTTCGGAAATTGCTTTCTTATCAAACTTTGTTATATCTTCCATTTTGTTTTTTTGTTTTGTGATGGGTTCTATTAATTCTACTTCCTGTTTATACTCCCCACTACCATCATAAACATTAAATACTTCTCCACTATCTGACTTCACTGACAAGTAACTATGTCCAGAACATTCATCTATAATTACCCCACATTCATTTTTATGACGAGAAGCATCACCACATGCATTATCTAAAACTCTAACCCTATCACCTACCTTAAATTCCATCTTTTTCACCCCCTTCTAACTCTTTTACTAAATCTTCAGCATAATTCTCATCCTTCTTTTTCTTATAGGTCATCTTGAATCCTGTCTCTGGAAGTTTTAGGAAGTCGTCTTCTAATTTCTGAAGGTCTTTTACACTTTCTTGTTCTGCCATTTGGTTAAAGTTTAATCCTGTCATTTTAACTACCTACCCCTTTTTTCTCTTTCCATATTGGTCTTTTATAATCTGGATGTCTTGCCTTATTCATAAAAGCGTGTTCTTCATCATAAGCTAATTGTAATCCAAATTCATCTTCCCATCCAATAGCATTCCTAATTATTGTCATTTTTTCTCCTTTGCTTCTTTAAGACATTTACAACAGAATCTTGCTATTGTGGATTTTCCCCTAATTTCATAAACAACATAATATTTTTCTCTATCACAAAACTGACATTCCCCAAGTTCCCATTTTACTCCTTTAATTATTTCCATTTTATTTTCTTATCTAAAAGTTTAATAGGATTATAATTAAACCAAATGCACAAATTTAAAGCAATACAAAAAATATTGAATATGATTGCCCCCATAATACCTTCACTAAAAAGAAACTTCTCTATATTCCAAAAAGCTTTGAAGGGGGCTAATAAATCAATCATTTTAATCTCCTATGACATCCACACTTTGAACACTTAGTTTCATCACAATAATCTTTTATTGTCTTTCCTTTTGGAATCTCAACATAATCTCTTTTTCCACAATTCCAACACATTAAATCTTCTAAATAAATTTCTTCTGTCATCTTCTTCCCCCGAAAAGACCACCAAGTATATCAGAAAAGGGATTTTCTTGTGGTGATTCATATTTTAATAAAATTATTTCTTTATTTGGTTTTGCGAGAGACCCTATATTAATTTCGTTTTCACATAAAAAGAATTTTATTCTTGTATAATCTTTTCCATCCCTTCCTGTATAGCTTCCTGTTGCTTTTCCTACAAAGAGTTTTGATTCTTCAATCTCTAAATACTTTCTTCCATTTATTTTTTTTATTTTCATTTTATGTTCTGGTTCGTTTCTTTAACACAATCTCTAATACTTTTACCACCCCTTAATTCTAATTCATCTCTCCTTCTTTCCCATCTTTGTTTTTGAGTTTTTAAAATTTCTTTTATTTCTCTCATTTTTTCTTCTCCATAGATTCTTCAATATCAACAACATCCCCTTCCTTAAGGTCAAAGTCCTTTACATCTGAAGACTCAAGTTTTATTACCCAAGTGTTTCCGTATTTTTTTATTGTTCTTTTTCTCATTTTATTTTTTGATGTTCTAAATTTAATTTCATCTCTTTCCTATATATCCTTCTCTGCCAATCTGTTGTAAAGTCATCTGTGAATAACCACCATCCACCAAACCATTCATGATATTCCCAACCCATACCTCTCATTTTAATCCCAACCTCTTTATTAGTTCTTCTAAATCCACAAATTCAAAACTCTTCCAAGTATAAATAGGACAATTAACACAAATCAAACATCTTCCCCCATGCTTATCTAATTGATGGGGCATGTGTGATTTCTTTGAACAGCCACATTGACAAAACTCATCTTTTACTATCTTAGTTTCTTTCATTACTTTGACGACTTCTTTATTTCTTTCGGTGATGGTTCTGTCTATTGTTTCTTGAAGCCAACTATATCCTGCTTGGTTTTTACCATATTTAAAAAGCAGATTCATTTCTCTTAAAAGTTCTTCTCTTATGTTTGTCATTTTTTCTTCTCCTTAAAAAACTTCTTTAATTTCCCCTTATCTGATTCTTCTTTCTTAATCTGGTCTTTGAATAATTTCATATCAATCAATCCTTCAACCCCTTCTCTAACAAGTGAATGTAGAATCTCTGGTTTCAAAGCATCAACTTCCCAAGATGTGTTTCCGAACTGGGCAATGTAATTTTTTGCTCTTGGGTCTGTAATCTTTGCAGGGTTTGGTGGTGGAGCATATTGTTTGACTTGTTCTGTTGTCAATCCTATTTGTCTTATTTCAACTTGTTCATCAAATAATTTACAGGCATACATTTTTGCAAAGTTAGGAAACAAATCTCCATCTTCATCCATTATAAACTCATTTTGTCTTTTTTCTTTTTCATCACTATATTCAAGATACTCTTCTTCAAGTTCTCCCCTTAAGGAACTTACATCATCAGTCCCATTTCCATTATTAGCCATACATTTTTCATGCCATAGTTCATGTAACTCATCAGAATTAATCAGGAACTCTCTTGTCCTATCAGTAATGTCTCTTACCATATCAAGTCCTGATGGGTCGTGGTCTCCAAGATAAAGAACTACAACTTTCTTTCCTTCTGCTACCTTCTTTACGAATCTTTCATAAGCATCATGCATGGCTGTGCAGGAACTATATCCCCTATTCACCATGAGATTGATGTGATAGTAATGGGTGATTCTTTTTAAAACTCCACTAAGAGCATCTTTTTCTACCCAGAGTTCGATATAAACATCCTGTCCATCTTGTCTGTTTAATCTGTATTGGTCTATAGTATCTTGAATGGCATCTTCAATATCATCTACTGAATAAGGAATATTAGGAACTCTGATTCTATCTTCTATTGCATCCCAATCAACAACCCCAGCCATTCTTCCCTTGACAAGAAGTGTGCTTAACTTGGCATATTCTTTCTGTTCGTTTGGAATAATGTCTCTGGAAACAAGTTGATAATAAAGCTGTCTTAATGTTAAGACATATCCATCTCTTGCATATTCCTCAATTATAGAATTGATAACTTCAAGTTGTTCTTGATTCTTTTTATTGAGTCTTAGTTTTTCTGTGAATTCTTCTTTCATTTTTTATTCTCCGTTATAACCTATATTTTGTATTTCTTCTAATATCTCTTCTTTCCTTCCTTCTATCTTTTCTTCGATAGCAGATTCTAACTTCTCTTTTTCTTCCTTTGAAAAATCTTTAGGTTCTTTTTCAAAATCTTCTTTAAATTCGGAAGTAACTTCTTCCTTAATTGAATCTTCATCACATTCAACATCTATTGCATCAAGTTCAGAAATCATTTCTTCAATAGAATCATACCTGCCTTGTAAGAGTTCACCAGTTGGAGCATCTTGTAATTGTTCTGGCATGTTGTCTCTTTTTTCTTCACATCCAGATTGTAGGTTTTCCAATTCAGATTTTATCTCTTCAACATCAGATTCAAAATTACTTTCAATATTCATATCTTCTATAGTTTCTTGTAGACCATAAATTTGACTTAAGAAATCTGATTGTGTTAATTGGCTCTGTCTTGGTTTTGTTAGACTATAATGTTTACTTCCAAATCTAAACTTCCACCAGTAGTAAGATTCTCCTTTCTTACAAACAGGATTATTTTTCCTTGCTTTTTTAACAAATATTGCTCTTGCCATTTTATAATCTAAATTGTTTGAGAACTTCTCCAGTAAAACTATCAACAATTCTTACATCTGTATAATCAGAGAAGTTATTTTTATTTATGAATTCAAGACACTTTTGAAGGGTCTTATGAGAGCCAAAGTAAATCCACCTTCTATCTTGAGAACTAGATTTATTCATCCTTATATCAACATCAAATTGCCATTTATGTTTTTCTTTTGTTCTATCTGTTTCTTTAGGAATCATATAATCTCCTAAATCAATAACTTTCTTAGCGAACACTTTTTTCTTATGTTTTATTTCATCCATTTTGAAGATGTTTTGCATATCAACTTATGTAAATTAATGTTTATAAACATTAGTAACCCTTTCACAGAGACAAATAAACCAAAGTAACTACTTCTTAGTTACTTCTTTTTTGGATTCTTCGTTTATATATCTCCTAAGCCACTTTCCTAAAAGATAAAGGATAACAAGAACAAGGAATATCCAGAACATGTATTGAAGAACCTTCCAGAAGAAAACAGAATCTTTAGAGAATAATCTGATAAGCCAGAAGACCAAAGCACCAATTCCAATGTAGAATAAATAGAGAAAGATAAGAGTCCACTCGAAATAGACAATGTTATCCTTGTATGTTATTGGGGAATGTTGTTGGAAAAAGGTTTTTGGATATTTTCGATAAAAGGGAAAGAGGTCTCTAAATTTTAGTTCGGTTAAAACATCCACTTTTCGCTGTGCAATGAATCCTTTTGCATGGTGGTGTTCATGTTCATGTTTTATAATCTTGTGTCTTAGTCCTTCAAATTGAGGTTCGTATAATTTTTCATTAATCTCTATTCTTTCAGGATTAGAATAATAGTTTGCTACACCCCAATTTGTTTTGATAATATCTATCATTAATTATTTCTTTTTTCCAGAAATTTTTTTGCGAACAAACCTTACCCCGAGTGCCGAACCCGAATCGCCAGAACCCCTGCCACAATCCAAGTCAGCATAATCCGAGTCAGCATAGAACCTCGCAACATAATTATTTTCTTTAGAAATATTATCGGGATTCTGGATAAATTCCCATGTATCTAATAAGTTTAATAGGTCTCTGTATTTAGAATTTCTAAGCCATTGGATTTGTTCATAAGTTGGTATTGATTCTCCTTTGCTTAAATCTTTTTCACATTCTGCATAAGTCTTATCCTTATGATGTATTTTTGTTTGAACTTCAATTTTTAATTCAGAAATATATAGCCATTTAGTTTTATCAGTTTCTTTTTTTAATTGCTCTTTGAGTTTCTTTAATTCTTTTTCTTTTTTCTCTAGATTGACCTTTTCAGGAAATTTTATTGTTAGAATTCCACTTCCTTCCTTACCTGTTGGTGAGATAATCATTATTCCAGAGATTTGATTCTTAAACTGTTCTATCGCATATTCAATTAAGGATATAATCTTTGTTTCAATTTTAGCTATACTAACGCTATTTAAAAGTCTAATAGCTTCACCTAATCCAGATGCTTGAGAATTAAATGTATGTTGAAATTTCAATGCTGAATCATGAGAATTAAAAGGCCGATGTAAAAATTCTGTTGGATTTTTGTCTGATAATGGTCCAACGAAAACTGGTTCTAAAGAATCCAATAATTCTTCTTTAATGTAGATAAACC
>LAZR01000477.1_pt1 | contig 31994 bp, 30 predicted proteins | sample 329461 | NCBI WGS metagenome assembly LAZR01 (sample SAMN03002196, study PRJNA259156) | marine sediment metagenome | biome: sea floor; feature: Hydrothermal impacted sediments; material: marine sediment; isolation source: Loki non-amplified sample from Loki's castle hydrothermal vent sediment ...
GTATACCCCAGCCACTTGATTTCACCTGCCCTAACGATACGGCTTCCCCAACCAGAGTCTCGTCACAGAACATCAAGGACCTCTGCGCATCCCACCCGTCCAAGAAGCGATCAAATCGCTGCATCTCTGCTACCTCCGGCACGAATGTCCCGCCGCACTGTTCAGCCGCTTCGATTGCATGAGCCTGCAAACGGTCCCGCTGGACCCGACCTGAATTGGTAAACTCTGTCTGAACCGGTATGATCCGGCGTGCTCCCATCTCGGTCGCCTTTTCAACGATGAAATCGGTCCGTGCCTTCTTGATGGGAGCGAAGATCAGCCAAAGATTCGGTGGCATCTGCACAGGTTTGGTTTGCTCAGTGCAAGTTAATACACCGCCCCGCTTACCAGCTTCCACGACATCCGCGCGCCATTCACCGTCAGCGCCATTGAACAGCAGCACCGACGCCCCGACGCCCAACCGCATCACTCCAAAAAGATAGTGAGCTTGAGCCTTTTCTAAAGGAACGGATTGCTCCTGCCCCAGCGGATGTTCTACATAAAGTCTAATTTTTGCGTTCATAGGCACAGATATATGCAAGACCACCCCTCTGCACCAGATGCCAATGATAACACACGTGTCGCAGACGCCCGCCGTGACAATTGGGTGGACCTTTATGCTCCTTCATTCCTCCGGCCCTATCTAAGGCTCAGCCGCGCTGACCGACCGATAGGGACTTGGCTGCTTTTGCTTCCGTCTTGGTGGGGGCTTGCACTGGCGATGCTCTACGATCAGAAAGCAAGCTGGTTTGACCTGTGGATCTTAGTCGGGTGCGCTTTGGGGGCGTGGCTGATGCGTGGGTCGGGCTGTACTTGGAACGATATCACAGACCGTAATATTGACGCTCAGGTTGCGCGTACACGGTCACGACCGATTCCTTCCGGTCAGGTTAGTGTTACCGGCGCTATCATCTGGATGGTCGCACAGGCCCTGATTGCGTTTATTATATTGCTCAGCTTCAACCATGCGGCCATCTCGCTTGGTATTCTGGCGCTTTTGCCTGTTGCTGTTTACCCGTTCGCAAAACGCTTCACTTGGTGGCCACAGGTATTTTTAGGCATTGCATTCAATTGGGGGGCCTTGTTGGCTTGGACAGCACACACAGGGTCGCTCGGCGCTCCGGCGGTGGTGCTGTATCTAGCAGGGATCGGCTGGACGCTATTTTACGACACCATCTATGCGCATCAAGATGCCGAGGACGACGCGTTGATCGGCGTGAAATCAACCGCCCGCCTGTTCGGAGAAAGCACATCGCAATGGTTGCGGCGTTTTTTAATGGCAACGGTCGGGCTAATGGGATTGGCCGTGATCTTCGCATTGCGAGATCAAGCTTCGTTCTTGGCTATGGTTTTGGCATTGGGCGGTCCATGGGGGATGGGCTGGCATATGGCTTGGCAATTAAGAGGCCTCGACATCAACAATAACCAAAAGCTCCTGCAACTGTTTCGGTCCAATCGTGATACCGGCATGATCCCGCTTGTGTTTTTCGCAATTGCGCTATTGGTGTGATTGCGCACCAGCGCTGCGGCACGTATCAACAGTCATCATATCAACGGCTTCAGAAACGAGCTTATGCGTCTATCTGCACTTCTAATCATTGCCTTTACATTTTTCTTCGCTGCGGGGGCATCTCTCGTTGCGGCCAACTTTTCGGTCACCTTGATTGAGGAAAGCTCCGAGATCGGCGTACGCAATGTTTTGGATGACAAAGCCATGCCCTGGGCCGAAGTCGAAGCCGATGGGCTGAAAGTAACCTTGTCGGGCACAGCGCCCAACGAAGTCTTGCGCTTTAATGCCCTGAGCGCGGCCGGTTCAGTCGTCGACGCGGCGCGGGTCATCGATCAAATGGAAGTCGTCGCACAGGCGGCTATCGCAGCGCCCAAATTCTCAGCCGAAATCCTGCGCAACGACTCAGGTGTATCGATAATCGGCCTGATTCCTACCACCACCGACCGCGAAGCGGCCAACGCGCGTTTCAATGCCCTGGTCGGCACCGAAAATGTCGCCGATTTGCTGGAATCCGCAAATTATCCTTCTCCAGACGGTTGGGAAGATGCCTTCGCTTTTGCCATATCCGCCATTGAGAAATTACCTCGAGCCAAAATCTCCGCTTCAGCCGGGCGCGTCTCAATCACTGCGATTTCTGACAGCCCGGAAGCAAAGGCACGGTTGGAAACGTTGTTAACCCGTTCCGCGCCCCCCGGCCTGAACATCACCCTCGATATCGCGGCACCCCGCCCCGTGATAACGCCTTTCACCCTCCGGTTCCAAATTCGCGACGACACCAGCGGGTTCGATGCCTGTAGTGCCGACACGGACAAAGCCAGCCTCAGAATTCTCAATGCCGCAAAAGCCGCCGGTGCCATAGAACCGCTACGCTGCACCGTTGGTCTCGGAGTACCCAGCCCACGCTGGTCCGAAGCGGTAGACAAAGCCATTGCCGCGTTAGCAAAAATTGGCGGAGGCTCCGTTACCTTTGCCGATGCTGATATCAGCTTGGTTGCTGCCGAGGGTACGGATCAGTCGCTATTTGACCGCGTCATAGGTGAACTTGAAACCTCTTTGCCCGACGTTTTTGTGTTGGATTCCCGCCTGCCCAAGGAAGTGGACCCCAACGCCGGTCCGCCCGAATTTGTCGCCACCCTCTCTCCTGAAGGTCAGGTGCAGTTGCGCGGGCGGCTCAGCGACGATGCGTTGCGCAATTTGGCGGATAGCTATGCCAAAGCGAGTTTCGGGTCGAAAAACGTCTACACTGCGGCCCGGATTGTCGACGACTTGCCTTCAGATTGGCCCACGCGCGTCCTGTCTGCGCTTGATGCATTGTCCAAGTTATCCAATGGGACGGTGATCGCTACCCCTGATACTGTCAGCGTAAGCGGCAATACAGGCAATCCTGATGCAGGATCTCAAATAGCCACGTTGCTGGCTGGTAAGTTGGGTGAAGGTCAGGATTACGACATTGCAGTCGTCTATCAAGAAAAGCTCGACCCTGTGTTGGGGCTGCCCACCCCGGAAGAATGCGAAGGCCAGATAGGTGACATCGTTGCGGCTGGAAAGATCAACTTCGAACCTGGTAGTGCCACCATTGACGCCTCAGCGCTCGGAACGATGGACCGGATATCCGAACTTCTTAAGACCTGTGGGGACGTCGCACTGGAGATACAGGGCTACACCGACAGTCAGGGTCGCGAAGAGATGAACCTTGCTCTCAGCCAGTCGCGTGCTGAATCCGTGCTGAACGAACTGCGTGCCCGCCGTGTGCTTACTGGCTCTTTCATCGCAAAAGGTTTCGGCGAAGAAGCGCCCGTAGCCGCAAATGACACCGAAGAAGGCCGCGAGGCGAACCGCCGTATCGAATTCAAGCTGATCCGTCCTGAACTCTCCGCAAAGGATAACGAAACAGGTCTGGAAAACGCCACCGAAACCAGCGATATAGACGGCTCATCTGAACCGACCCAAGAAGGCAATTGACATGAGCAGAACCGAATTTGTCATCGCAACTGCGATTATCCTATTCGTCGCATTTTGTCTGGGCTGGTTTGCGAACTGGCTCTTACATAGGTTTACCCGCGTCGCAGCAGATGATGTCGCCCAGCTTGATAGAATGAGCCAGGAATTACACGAGGCTGAAGAAACCCGCGATCAGGCGATCACCTATCTTCAGCAACGCGAGGCAGAATTGACCAACCAACTAAGCCAGACAGAGGCAGAACTGCGCGCTGCGATGGACGGCCTGCGCGATGCGCGCCACGAAGCCGAGGAAATGCGCGCCTATATCGACGCCCATAAAGTCGGGTAAGCTACCAACGACTTAACGCGTCTTCGTCTTCATCCTTCGATGCCACCCACGATGCCCCGCTGTCTGAAATCTCTCGTTTCCAAAACGGTGCACGCGATTTAAGGTAATCCATCAGGAACTCGGCCGCTTCGAAAGCGTTCTTGCGATGGCGCGCCGCCGTGGCCACCATCATGATCATCTCCCCCGGCACCAGCCTCCCGTAGCGATGAATAATCAAGGCATCACCTAAGGAGAAACGGTTGATCGCGTTTTCGGCCATCGCATTTAATGCAGCTTCGGTCATGCCCGGATAATGTTCGATCTCCATGGCTTCCAGCCGATCGTCAGCTCCTCCACGTACAAGACCGGTAAAGGTAACAATCGCGCCGTTATTACTGTGGCCTTCGGCAAATTTAGCCGACACTGTGCCCAGATCAAAAGGTTGGTCCTGAACCGATACATACATATCAGCCCCCAGTCATCGGAGGAAAGAAAGCAACCTCACGCACCCCGGCCAAAGAGGCGTCAAAGTCGGCAAGCTCTTGATCCACGGCAACACGCAAGCTGCCAAGATCAGAGAACGCCAGCTCGTATCTTTCTTCACGACTGCGCAGTTCGGCAACCAGATCGGATACTGTGGCCGCCGATGTCTCTATGCGCTCGCGTGGCACGCCGATGCGTTCCCGCACCCAGGCAAAATATAATATGTCCATCACCGCGTCTCCACCAAATGAGGCAAGGCCTTGCGCAAATAATCGTAGCCCGTGATTGCAGTTAATGCCGCCGCAAGCCACAATAGTGTCAACCCGATCTGGCCGGCCAGAATCATACCATGGAACTTCCAGCTCAGCCCTAATACGTCAGTTTCTTCACCGTTCAAGATTGCACTGACCATTGCTGCATCCATGCCGAAAATCGACATCCCAAAATAATGTTCGAATAAGCCCTGCCCGAACAACACGGCAATAGCCACCATCTGGGTCGTGGTTTTCCATTTTGCCAACTTGGTCACCTTTAACGTGCCGGAGACGTCCCCCAGATATTCGCGCAAGCCAGACACGAATACTTCGCGGAACAAAATAACCGTGGCGGGCAGAACAAGCCATGGAGACCAGCTCGAGAAGGCGACAATCACCATAAGAGCGATCACAACCATCGCTTTGTCCGCAATCGGGTCCAGCATCGCACCCAATTTGGTTTCCTGCCCCCACGCCCTTGCAAGATAGCCATCAAACCAGTCAGTCACCGCTGCGGCGATAAATAGAACCATGGCTAAACCGTCGGCGTAAGGTCGTGTGAAATACAAGAACATAACAGCCACACCAGGGGCTGCGATCAGACGCAAGAGCGTCAGGATATTCGGAATGTTCCACTTCATAACACCACCCTACAGCGCCAAACCTAAAGGGGAAAGTGCCAACACATCCTCTTCATTTTGCAAAATAAACTCCTCGCGGAGCGTCCCGCTCCAACGTTATGCGCTTCAGGTTGCGGCCCATTCAACTACGCTCGTGGAAAAACGCGTAAATACGCTCGGCCAAAGCCCCCGAAACGCCTTGGACGGCCTTCAAATCGCTCAGGTTGGCGCGGGAAACCGCTTTCGCCGATCCAAAATGAGCTAGCAAAGCGCGTTTTCTTGCCGCTCCCACTCCTGTTATATCGTCCAGAGGCGTGGCACTTATCGCTTTGGCGCGCTTGGCGCGATGCGTCCCAATGGCAAAGCGATGGGCTTCATCGCGCAGTCTTTGAATGAAATACAGAACCGGGTCGTTGTGGCGCAACGCCATCGGGCGTTTGTTTACACGGTAAAACTCCTCTTTACCGGCATCACGATCGACGCCTTTCGCAACGCCGACCATCGGGATATCTTCAACGCCGTATTCCTTCATGATGGACGCGACCGCACTGACCTGCCCCGCTCCGCCGTCTATCAATAGTAAATCTGGCCACATACCGAGCTTGCGGTCGGGGTCTTCTTTTAACAAGCGCTTGAACCGTCGCGTCAGAACTTCTTTCATCATCCCGAAATCGTCACCTGGGGTAAGGTCTTCACCCCGGATGTTGAATTTTCGATATTGATTCTTCATCATCCCCTCGGGGCCTGCGACAATCATCGCTCCCACTGCATTGGTCCCCTGAATATGCGAGTTGTCGTACACTTCGATGCGCTGCGGCGCTGCATCGAGGCTGAACGCCTCGGCTACGCCTTTCAGCAAATTGGACTGACTAGCTGTCTCCGCCAATTTTCGTGCCAATGACTCCCGCGCATTTCTCAATGCACTATCCACAAGCTCGGCCTTTTCACCGCGTTGCGGCACGATCAGTTCAACTTTACGACCAAGTTTGCCCGACAATGCCTCTGTCATCAAATCCGGGCTTTCAATCTCATTAGACAAAATAAGTTGCCTAGGCGGTTCACGTGTATCGTAAAACTGGCCGATGAAAGCCTCCAGCACTTCCGCGGCATCCACGTCGGGCCCGACGCGCGGATAGTAATCATGATTGCCCCAGTTCTGGTTCGCACGGATAAAGAACACCTGAACACAAGCTTGGCCCTGCTCCATATGAAGCGCAATGATGTCGGCTTCGGATACAGTTTGCGGATTGATCCCCTGAGCAGTCTGCACTTGCGTCAGCGCCTTGATACGGTCTCGCAACGCCGCAGCGCGCTCAAACTTCATGCTCTCCGAGGCCAGCGCCATGTCAGACGCAAGTCGGCTTTGTATGTCAGTTGATTTCCCATTCAGGAATTTTTGCGCATCCTGCACGGTCTTGCCGTATTCTTCGGGGCTGATCTTGCCGACGCAGGGGGCTGAACAACGTTTGATCTGGTGTTGCAGGCACGGGCGTGTGCGACTTTCAAACATAGCATTATCCCTTAACAGAAACACCCGCTGCAATTGATTCAGGGTTCGATTTACCGCTCCTGCACTGGCGAAAGGGCCATAGTAATTTCCCTGCTCCTTCTTGGCACCACGATGCTTTTTGATCTGGGGATAGTCGTGCCCTGTGGTTACCAAAATGTTAGGGAAGCTTTTATCGTCGCGCAAAAGAACATTAAACTTGGGCTTGAGCTGCTTGATGAGATTTTGCTCAAGCAGCAGCGCCTCGGTTTCGGTTTTTGTCGTCAAAAACATCATCGACGCAGTATTCGAGATCATCCGTGCTATGCGCCCCGAATGTCCTGACGGGCGCGCATAATTACTGACCCGTGCACGCAGATTACGCGCCTTGCCCACGTACAGCACCCGGCTTTCAGAATCGAGCATCCGGTACACGCCCGGAGACGCGTCTAGCGTCTTGAGATACGATTGGATAACGTCAAATCCAGTTTTCATCGGGGTGCTTGGATTCGTCATTGATTCTCTCGGCTCTGCAATAGGTGGTGACATGGAGCAAGGGTAAACATACCCACGGATACTGTGGATAACCCTGCGTATAACTTTCCGTGAACACTAGTTTCCCTATATTTTCGGAGGGCTTCCACGTATCGCCTATTTTTTAGGCAGTTGCGCAAGGCGTTGAAATAAAAGGGAACTATTATTCGCCCCTCACAAGTTACTGAAAACACTGCGCAATTTGTAACGAATTTGTTAACACTTATCTCTACGTGCAAAACTTTTCAATCCAGACTATTCAACGCCTTGGATATCCTTGGTCTTCCAGGTCAGATGCTGACCCCCGTCAGTACACAAGAGCTGACCCGTGACAGAGTTCGCATCCAGAAAATAGCCTAACGCCGCAGTGATATCGTCAGGGTTTGCGCCCCGCCCCAGAGGAACCCGGGATCGTTGCCCGTCGAAATGCTCTTCTGTCTGCTTGGCCCCTTTCAACGTGGGGCCCGGCCCAATCGCATTGACCCGGATTGCAGGGGCAAGCGCCTGTGCTGTGGTCCTGGTCATCGCCCATAGACCCATCTTGGCGATAGTATACGTCATGAATTCGGGCGTCAGTTTCTGCACCCGCTGGTCTAGCATATTTACAACCAAACCAGTCGCGACCGGCTCACCCTGATCATCAATATCAGGCTTTAGCCCCTGGGCAGCCATAGCCTGCGTCAAGACAAATGGTGCCCGAAGATTGCTGCCTATGTGGCGGTCCCAGCTTTTCACCGTAGCGGTGGTAATATTGTCATATTCAAACACCGAGGCATTATTAACCAAACAGGTAATCGCCCCACCTAAAGCGTCTACCGCACGTCCGAACAAGTCTTGTGTCGCAGTCTCGTCCAGCAGGTCAGCCTGCACAGCCACAGCATGTCTGCCCCGAGCCTTGAGCGCGGCAACCACCTCGTCTGCGCCGTCTGACGATGTGTGGTAATGCACGGCCACATCGAACCCACGGTCACCCAAGTACAATGCCATGGACCGCCCCAAACGCGCACCGCCACCTGTCACAAGTGCATGCTTCATGGTTGCACCCTTCCTAAATCAGAATAGCAGCCAGATAGGCCGCGTAAACCGCGCATAGCACCACGCCCCAGCGACGCGTGATGTCCCACCCTAGATAGACGAAGGGGAAAAGCAGTAACGATGCGCCCAACATCACCCATAGATCAAAGCGGAGGAACTCTGGATCGACCTCAATCGGCCCAACTAGCGTCGCGACACCGATGATACCGAGCAAGTTGAATATGTTTGATCCGATGACGTTGCCCAACGCAACGTCGGCCTGGCGGCGCAATGCGGCCATCACTGTTGTTGCCAATTCCGGCAACGAGGTCCCAATGGCCACAAGCGTCAGCCCAATGACAGTGTCACTTACCCCGTAAGCACGGGCAATGATCGACGCATTATCGACCAGTAAACTGGCCCCCAAGGGCAGGCCCACCAGACCCAGCACCAAAAAGAAACCTATGCGCCAGCCTGGCATGCTGGGGTCCGCCCCTTCGAGTTCTTCCGAATCGTCAGAAGAAGCTTCAGAATTACGCGCCCGGTGTTTCTTGGTGTCGCGATACGCGTCGAACAATACATAAGCCAGTCCCGACAACAGAATGATACCCGACCAGACATCGAACACGCCCCGGAACGCCAACAGAATGAACAACACGGACGCCGCTATCATCATGTTGAACGTCTTACGAGTATTGCATTCCGAGCTGTGCATCGTCGCCAGCAACGCAGGTATCCCAAGCACCAAGAGGATATTGGCGGTATTCGACCCCACCACGTTTCCCAACGCAATCCCTGGCGCGTTGTCCAAGATAGCCTTTATGGACACGAGCAATTCCGGCGCCGATGTTCCGAATGCAACAATGGTCAAACTGACGACCAGCGCGGGCACGCCCAAACGCAACGACAGGTTGACCGCCCCCTTAACCAGCGCATCGCCCGCCAACAGCAATATCAGCAAACCCAAAACACTCAGAACCCACGGCATAATCATTAACTCTTACCCCCACATCCGCAGGGGCCTTTGCCAATACGGTAGCGTCCACAACTTTTACATTTTGCCTGCCGCAACTTTGTGCCGCCGAGCCAGTGCATTTTGCCGAACCATGCAAGCGTACCCATGGCGACGAGAAACAATAATACGACCTTGAAAACCATAAATTACAGACCAAACTGCGCATAGATGGCACGGTCTTCGATACTGGCGACAGCGTCACCTATGATCTGAGCCCCAAACCGCGAGAGCAGACCCCGCTTTACGCCATAGCGGTTGATTTTGATCTTATCTCCGAAGCGGTCCTTTAGGAACGGTCGTAAATGCCCAATACCGTCGATAAGTCCGAGATCAGTCGCACGTTTCGCCAGCCACACTTCACCGGTAAACAGATCGACGTCGGATGTCAGCTTGCTCCCCCGACGTGCTTTGACGTGGTCGATGAAATTGGCGTGGATATCGTTCAGCAACGATTTCAACCTGTCGACATCTTCGGGCTTCTCAGGTCGAAACGGGTCCATCATGGATTTCGATTGCCCGGCCGTATATACGCGCCGCTCGATACCATGGCGATTGATCAGCTCGCTTGCGCCAAACGATGCCGCAATGACACCGATTGACCCGACAACCGAATTGGGATCCGCGTAAATCTCATCCGCAGCTGCGGCCAGCCAATAGCCACCGGATGCCGCGACATCTTCGACAAAGGCGATGACCGGAATGTTCTTTTCGTCGGCCAACCGGCGTATGCGCGCGCCAATAAGCGAAGACTGAACCGGGCTACCCCCGGGTGAGCTGATTTCAAGGACGACAGCAGACGGTTTACCGCGACGAAATGCCTTGTCGATGGCGGGGCCTATGCCACTGTCGTTCAACCCGCCGCGGGTACGCCCCCCGATAACACCGGAAAGACGTACGACCGAAACGGTCGGATGGGACGGAAGGAAGGGGAGGAATTTTCTCATACCTTCCCATGTAGAGTGCGCCCGATGAGCAAACAAGGCAGGCAAGCAATACTTATTGCCTAATCCGCCAGCCGGTACGAAAAATCCACCATATGACTGCCAGACCGAGCAGCGTGAATCCTGCTATCGCAAAGAGGCTGGTCATGATCGGCACATCGGCGGCCCCAAAAAACGCCCAGCGAAATCCTGATATCAAATACACCACCGGGTTGAAGTGCGACACCACCTGCCATGCGGGCGGCAACATGGAAATCGAATAGAAAGACCCGCCAAGAAATACTAACGGGGTAACAATCAGCAACGGTACCAGTTGCAACTGTTCAAAGCTACCGGCCCATATCCCGATGATAAAACCCATCAACGAAAAGCTTATGCAGGTCAAAACGAGGAATACGACCATCCACACCGGGTGCAAAATTGTGATATCCACAAAGAAAAAAGCCGTAATCAGAATGATAATCCCGATGAACAGTGCTTTTGTCGCAGCGGCCCCGACATATCCAAGAACGATTTCGAAAAAGTTCACCGGCGCGGATAAAAGTTCGAAAACCGTACCAATAAACTTCGGAAAGTAGATGCCGAAGGACGCGTTCGATATCGACTGCGTAATGACGCTGAGCATGATCAAACCTGGAACGATAAACGCACCGTAACTGATACCTTCCACCTGTTGAATACGGCTGCCGATTGCCGCACCGAACACGACAAAATACAATGACGTAGACAAAACGGGCGATATAAGGCTTTGAGTGATCGTCCGAAAGAAACGTGCCATCTCAAAGGTATATATTGATTTTACGGCGATCCAGTTCATGCCGCACCCTCCTTTATCAGATCTACAAAAATATCCTCGAGGCTACTTTGTTTGGTTTCGATATCTGCCAAGACCAAACCGGCATTCGACACATCCGACAAAAGTTTCGTGATCCCGGTCCGTTCGGCACGGGTGTCATAGGTGTAAATTAAAGCTGCACCGTCATCAGAAAGCGCAAGACTATCCGAGGCCAACGACACCGGCAGCGCATCAATCGGCTTGGTGAGCTGCACAACCAATTGCTTTTTCCCCATGCGCGCCATGAGCTTATCCTTATCCTCGACCAGCAGCAGTTCACCTTCGGCGATAATTCCTATGCGGTCGGCGATGGCTTCCGCTTCTTCGATGTAATGGGTGGTCAGAATGATCGTTACCCCGTCAGCCTTAAGCCCTGCCACGATCCCCCACATGTCGCGCCGCAGCTCGACATCAACGCCCGCCGTAGGCTCATCAAGAAACAAAACCCGAGGCTCGTGCGCCAACGCTTTGGCAATCAACACGCGACGCTTCATCCCACCGGAAAGCTCGCGGATCTGGTTGTCTTTTTTGTCCCAAAGCGAAAGCTGTCGAAGTATTTTTTCTATCGCCGCATCGTTTTTGGGTTTACCAAATAATCCTCGCGAAAACGCCACGGTACTGATGACTTTTTCAAATGGTTCGAGATTTATTTCCTGCGGCACCAGCCCGATCATGGATCGTGCCTTACGGTAATCCTTTACCGTATCGTGTCCGCCGACGGCGACAGACCCATCGGTTGCAGTGGTAATGCCACATATCGTCGATATGAGCGTAGTCTTTCCAGCCCCATTGGGCCCAAGCAACGCCAGGATTTCGCCCTGCTCAATCGTAAGATTGACGCCCTTGAGCGCTTCGAAGCCTCCTGCATAGGCTTTACGCAGGTTCGTGATTTTTACGATATCGGGCATAGGTGTCTCCGGCTGGTTTGGCCGGAAACTAGACCTATTGGGGCTGATTTAACAGAGGTGAAGCAGTTCAGGTTTTCGATCGCCCGAACCACCCCTTTTTCTCGGCGGTCTCTTCCCCAGCGTCGGCTTCGCCGTCCGCCGACCCTTCTAGGGTTTGTTGTAGGTTGCTAAAGAACTGGTCGGCCATTTTTTTCGCGAAGCCGTCGATGATGCGACTGCCCAACTGAGCCAACTTGCCCCCGACCTTTGCCTCAACATCATACGTGAGCTCTGTACCGCCATCTTTTGGCGCAAGTTTTACGTCGGCCTCACCTTTGGCAAAACCCGCAGCGCCGCCCTTGCCTTCGCCACTGATCTTGATCGACTGGTCCGGGACCATATCAGTCATGGTGACCTGCCCCTTAAAGGTAGCCTTGACGGGCCCCACCTTCTGAACAACTGTCGCTTCGAAACCCTCTTCGGGGGACCCTGTCACCTCGGTCGCACCGGGTACGCATTTGATCAGCATATCCGGGTCTAGTAATGCCGCGTAGACTTCAGCGGGGCTAGCGTTGATCTGGCGGGTGTCTGACATCTGCATGGCGTATCCTCCTCAGGGCGTTATTCAAGCTAACCTAACGCAGTTCCTCATTGCAGGCCAAGGTGAAACGCGCTGGACAGATCACCCATAGATGATAGGTCTCTGGCATGAATGCAATTGCACATAATAGGCCCGGTGCGGCGATTGCTTTCGTCCTTGCTGGCGTGTTTGCCATTTCGATCAATGACATGCTGATCAAGCAATTGTCGGATGGCTATCCATTGCATGAAATCGTTTTCGCGCGTTCGTTTATTGGTCTTATTATAGGCCTTGTCCTGGTGCAGCTAGAAGGCGGTTGGCACATATTGAAAACCTCGCAACCGGGTTGGCATCTTCTGCGCGGTCTTATGGTTGTGATTGCCAATATGACGTTCTTCCTTGCACTCGCCGCGATACCCTTGGCTGACGCGACCGCAATATTCTTCATAGCGCCGCTGTTCATTACTTTGCTGTCTATACCTGTCTTAGGAGAGAAAGTCGGAGTGATGCGGCTTAGCGCGGTTGCCGTTGGGTTTATCGGAGTTATCATCATGCAGCGTCCCTGGGCCGACCCGCAGTCGCTTCAGGCATCGCGCCTCGTGCTGTTATTGCCCGTTGTTTCCGCCCTGACCTACGCGCTGAACCAATTGATGACCCGAAAATTGGGGGTGCGCAGCAAGGCCTCGGCCCTTTCGGTCTATTTACAGTGCGTGTTCATCATTGTCTCTTTGGGTTTCTTTGTCGCCACCGGGGACGGGCGATTTGTCACCGCCGACAGCGCCCCTTCGACACAGTTCTTGCTTCGGGCTTGGGTCTGGCCAGAAAGCGGCGATATATGGGTTTTCCTTGCCCTGGGTTTAAACGTCGCAGTCATCGGATATTGCTTGAGCCAAGCCTACAGGATCGCCGATGTCGCCACCGTTGCGCCCTTTGAATACATCGGCCTGCCCATGGCAGTATTTTGGGGCATTATCATATTTGGCGACATCCCGATGTGGGACATCTGGCTAGGCATCGGCCTGATCCTATCATCCGGTCTGTTTGTATTCCTTCGCGAGCGGCAGAAAACAAGGCAGCGTATAACCTCACCGATGGGGCGGCGGGCCTAGACCACCCGCACGATTACTTTGCCCGTGGCTTGGCGGGTTCGCAACAGGTCAAGCGCGGCATTCGCCTGCTCGAGTGCAAGCACATGACTCACATGCGGTTTCAGCTTACCTTCGAGATACCAATTGATCAGCACCTTGAAACTATCGGTTAATACCTTAGGATTTGTGGTCTTATACCCGCCCCAAAACACGCCCAATACGTTCAAATTCTTGACCATGATGATATTCGCAGGGATCTGCGGCACTTCGCCAGAGGCGAAACCAAGCGGCAAAATCCGCGCTTCGGGGTTACATGCCCGCATGGCTGCGGTGAACTGCGCGCCTCCGACAGGGTCATATACAACATCGGCTCCGCCCAAGGATTTGACGACTTCGCGGATGTCATCTGTATCGGAGTCGATCAAATGATCAGCACCGGCAGCGCGACAAATATCAAGTTTCGCCTTACCTCGGGCGCATGCGATAACCTCGGCCCCCATAAGTTTGCCCAACTCCACCGCCGTCAGGCCGACACCCCCCGAGGCACCCAGCACCAAAAGCCGTTCTTTCGGTTGCATCCGGGCCCTGTGGTCCAGTGCCACATGGCTTGTTCCGTAGGCAATCAAGAAAGCGGCCGCATCTTCGTTTGTCATCTGGTCTGGGATCGGCACACAAATATCGGCCGAAACCGCTGCATACTCGGCCAACCCGCCTGAACCGGTATATGCAGCGATACGTTGACCGATACTAAACCCTCGCACTCCTTCCCCAAGGCCCGTGACCGTACCCGCCAGCTCCATCCCAAGCGTGAAGGGCAAATCTGGCTTTTGTTGATAGGTACCCTTGATCAAAAGCAAATCGCCAAAGTTCAGGCCACAGGTCGCGATCTTGACCAGCACCTCTCCCGCTTTTGGAGCGGGAGGTTCAACTTCGCGCAGCTCCAACTGTTGATCATAGGCTGTGACTTGCATTGCACGCATCTGCGGCTCCTTAAGACTTAAATGTGCCGATAGATCACAAAGCAGCAAGGGTCAGCATCGCAGTCAAGGTAGAGCGCCGAATTTCCTTGCGGCAGCTCGCGTTTTACAACCCCTATCAAGGTATGATGGCTAATCGAATCGCATATGCAACAACGCCTAATGCGAGCACGCTCAGCACCCAGATAAGCACGAACCACCCGCTACGTGATATCCACTTTTGCAGCTTCAATGATATCCGTCCTCTGGATCAATTTTGCCGCGGAACACCCAATAAGTATAGGCAGTATACGTCAGGATCATTGGCAGTAACACGAGCGTGCCTACGAGCGTGAACATAAGACTGCTGTCGGGGGCAGCCGCTTCGACGATCGTCAGGGACGACGGTACGATGAATGGATAAAAACTGATACCGATGCCAACGAAACCCAGAACAAACAACGCCTCAGCGCACAGGAACGGGATAATATCCCAATGCCGGCGCAAGCCATGGAAAAGCCCGAACACTGCGGCCGCGACCAGTGCAGGTACCAAGAAGCTAAAGATCGCAGTCGGGAATGCGAACCAACGATTAAAATATTCGACATTCTGAAATGGCGTCCACAGGCTGAACAAACCCATGAACACCAAGGTGGCTACGGCAAAGGGCCATGCAAGGTGCCGCATATGGGCCTGGATGCGGCCTTCGAGCTTCATGTTGAGCCAGGTCGCCCCCAACATCGCGTACCCCACCGTTAAGGCTGCCCCGGTTAGGATTGAAAACGGGGTAAGCCAGTCCCACCAGCCGCCTGCATAGGTACGGTTTTCTATATTGATGCCCTGCACCAAGGCACCAAGAGCGATGCCCTGACACATGGCAGCGACCAACGATCCGCCGAAAAATGAAACGTCCCACAGGGGCTTCCAGCGGGTGGTCCGCCACCGATATTCAAAGGCCACGCCGCGAAAGATAAGCCCCAGCAGCATCAGGATAATGGGCATATATAACGCAGGTAACACCGTCGCATAAGCCAGCGGGAAAACCGCAAGCAACCCGCCGCCGCCCAAAACCAGCCATGTTTCGTTGCCGTCCCAGATCGGTGCTACGGAGTTCATCATCGCGTCGCGTTCGCTTTCGTCTTTAGACAAAGGAAACAGCAACCCAACGCCAAGGTCGAACCCATCCAAGATAACGTAAATCAACACAGAAAGGGCGATGATCCCCGCCCAAATGAAAGAAAGCTCAAGTCCAAACATGTGATCTATCCTATTAGGCTGTAGTCGTGGGCTTAGAGGGGCCGTGAATGATCGGCTCGGCCTTGGCACCGCGGGTCGGCGCATCGGTAATCTCACCAACCGAACCAACTTTGGGGCGCATGCTCATCAGTTTCATGATATAAAAGATACCGGCACCAAAAACGAAGAAATATACGATTATAAATGAAATCAACGACGCCCCAACTGCCGGGGCACTGACCGGCGCCAAGCTGTCGGATGTCCGCAGAAGGCCGTAGATCGTAAACGGCTGCCGGCCAACTTCGGTAGTGATCCAGCCGGCCAACACCGCGACAAAGCCTGCCGGGCCCATGAGCACCGCCAACCAATGCAACATCGGCGATTTGTACAACTTGCCGCGCCACCGCGCGATGCCGCCCCACAGCCCCAAGCCGAGCATGGCAAACCCCAATCCGACCATCACGCGAAATGAGAAGAACACGATCGCCACCGGTGGTTCGTTTTCGTCCGCCACGGTATCAAGCCCCGCCAGCGGCGCATTCAAGTCGTGTTTCAAGATCAGCGAAGACAGCTTCGGTACTTCGATCGCATAATCCATACGCTTTTCAGCTTGGTTCGGAATGCCGAACAAAATCAGAGGCGCACCATTGGGATGGCTTTCAAAATGGCCCTCCATCGCCATCACCTTCACGGGCTGGTGCTCTAACGTGTTGATCCCGTGAAAGTCCCCTGCTGTGATCTGAAGCGGCGTCACCAGCAACAGCATCCACATCGCCATAGAAAACATGCGGCGTGATGCAGGCCCCTTGTGGTCCTTCAAAAGGTGCCAAGCCCCGACCGCGCCCACCACCAATGCAGTGGTCAGGAAGGCCGCCAATACCATGTGTACGAGCCGATAAGGGAACGAAGGGTTGAAAATGATTTTCCACCAATCCAGTGGAATATATTGGCCAACTTCATTCATGCCATAGCCTGCGGGCGTTTGCATCCAGCTGTTGACTGACAGGATCCATGTTGCTGACAGCAAAGTCCCGAATGCAACCATCGCCGTCGCAAACATGTGCAAGCCCGGCCCGACGCGTTTCAGGCCAAATAGCATAATGCCCAAAAATCCTGCCTCAAGAAAGAAGGCGGAAAGCACTTCGTAAGCCATGAGCGGTCCGACGACCGGCCCGGCCTTATCCGAGAACACCGACCAGTTTGTACCGAACTGGTAAGACATCACAATTCCCGACACGACCCCCATGCCAAAGGCCACGGCAAATATCTTTTTCCAATAGTTAAACAGCACCTGATAAGTTTCGTCTTTGGTCCATAACCAAAGCGCATTGGTTACAGCCAGAAAACTGGCCAAACCGATCGAAAACGCTGGAAAAATGATGTGAAAAGACATCGTGAAAGCGAATTGAACTCGCGCCAGAGTCTCGGCCGAAAACCCGTCGAGCATATCAAACCTCTTATTAACTGTCGGATGCAAGAGTTTCATCCAATCGATGAACCCCATAGTAGCGTTCGACGCCAATAAGTCACATGCTCAAATTAGTCACATACTCAAATCGCCGCAGTCAATCGGTGCTTAAATAACAATCCTGACTTTCAGGCCGGGTGCGTTATCCAACAGTTGCAGGGTTCCTCCGTGCAGTTTCACCACCCCTTCCACCAGACTCAGGCCCAGTCCGTTTCCGGGTGTGTTCCGGCTTGCATCCAACCGGTAAAGACGGCGCAACACTTTTTCACGCTCCGCTTCGGGTATCCCGGCACCGTTATCAGCCACCTCGATCACAGCATTTTCGTCCTGCATCGAAAGCGACAGCAAAATCCGGCTTCCTTCCGGGGTGTGCCGCAAGGCGTTTTCCACAAGGTTGGCAATCACCTGACCCAATAGATTCTTATCACCTTTCACCTGAATGGGCTCAGGCGGGATCTCGGCGATCAAGAGGTGGTTGCTAGCCGTCGCCGCAGGTTCATAAACTTCGCTAAAGGTCAGACATAACTGGTTGAGATCGACAGGTTGAAAGTGTGACTTGGGTGATCCTGATTCTACGGAAGCAATTTGCAGTAGCGACTGAAACACCGATGCTATCCCTGTCACCTCTTCTTGGGCTTTTTCCAGCAACGTCCCGCCCTCCGTTTCGGGTGGGGTCAGTCGGGCCAGGTCGTCTAAATGCACGGCCACCCTTTGGATCGGAGTTTTAAGATCATGTGCAATATCTGAAGACACTTGTCGCAGCATTTGCATCTGTTCCTCTTGCGCCCCAGCCATCTGGTTCACCTTGTTACCGATGCGGATCATGTCATCTGCCCAATTCGGCGACACCGACACCCGGGCAGCTAGGTCCCCGTCGGTCAGTTCGTCCAATGTATGGCCTATCACCTCTACATGGCGCTTGCTTCGCCGGGCCAGATACAGCCCGCCAGATAATGCGATCAACACGGTCGGTAACAAACTGATAAGCAAAATGTTCAGAAACACCGTGCCAAGCGCCTCTATCTGGGCGCGGCTGCGTGCGACAGTCAGTTGCCCCCCATACAGCGGAATCGTAAGAGCAAGATAGGCACCATCATACTCGGCGCGGTCTTGGGCCAATGAAACAATATGATATCCTTCGTCATCCCGTGCGATCGCTCCGTTCCCGAAAAGTCGCCCATTCGGGGAAACATAACTCAATACGATACGACTAGGATCTGTATCGCGCGACTCGGCGTCAACCAGCACCGCTACGGCTCGCGCGTTCGGTGCGGCGCGAAACCCTGCTATGTCCTGTTCAAGATCGGCTCGTATAGCGGCCTCGAAAGAATTCTGAGTTACCGCATAACTGGCAGCTAGGCTAAGTAAGCTGACTGTCGAGAACAACAGAACTAACAGCAGTGCAAGCCGCACCGGCATAGATCGCCATAGCTGAGCGAGCCGCGCCCTCACCCGTCGATCCTGTACCCGGCACCGCGAACTGTCTGGATCAATTCGCGATTAAAGGGTTTATCAACCTTGGCACGCAACCGGCTAACGTGAGTTTCTACAACGTTGGTCATCGGATCGAAACTGATGTCCCACACTGCCTCAAGCAGCATAGTGCGGGTCTGTACCCTGCCCTTGCGCCGCAACAAGTGTTCAAGCAAGGCGAATTCGCGTGGAAGCAAGTCGATCACCTGCCCTGCCCGTATAACCTTGCGAGTAATTAGGTGCATTTCAAGATCGGCTGCCCGCAGGACTGTCTCTTGCTCCAGCGCTTGCGGACGCCGCGACAGCGCTGCGACACGCGCCGAAAGCTCGCCAAAGGCGAATGGTTTTACTAGATAGTCGTCGCCGCCAGCATTAAGACCACTGATCCGGTCTTCGACGCTGCCCATAGCCGTGAGAAATAATACCGGCGTAGTATTGCCGGTGCCCCGAAGCGTTTTCACGAGGGTCAGCCCATCTACCTCGGGCAACATCCTGTCAACGATAAGCACGTCATAATTGCCCGATGCTGCAAGAATCAAGCCTTCGCGCCCTTCGGATACCATATCAACAGTATGCCCCTCTTCGCGCAGGCCTCGCGCTATATATGTGGCCGTGGTGGCGTCGTCTTCGACTACAAGCAGCTTCATTTCGTCGGTTCCAATGCGATTTGCCCCCGGGATACCTGATATAGGGCTCGTGAACAGCTGTGCCGCGCAAGTTTACAGATTTGTATACGCCGTTGAAACGCATTGTAACAATGAGCTGCCATTTGGGTGTCATCACTGAAGAATTAAGGAAACAAGCATGACATCTCTTACAAAGTTAAAATCTCCCAGCCGCGTGGCACCTTTTGTTTTGGCCGCAGCCTTAGCGTCGACTTCTATCGCAACGTTGGCTCCTACCACGGCACTGGCTGTACCTGCGGGCGGATACGCCGACTTGGTCGAAACCATTTCACCGTCGGTAGTATTCATTGAGGTATCGGGGACCACGACCCAAGCAGCACCTCAATTGGATATGCCCCAAGGCATGCCGGAAGAATTACGCAAGCGCTTTGAGCAGATGATGCCCCAAAGCCAAGCTCAGCCACAGCCAGTACAAGGGTTGGGGTCGGGTTTCATTGTCTCCAAGGATGGACAAATCGTTACCAATAACCACGTCGTTGAAGGTGCTGACAGCGTAAAGGTAAAGCTTTCCGATGGGCGCAGCTTTGATGCCACCGTGGTGGGCAGCGACCGCATGACCGACATTGCCCTGCTCAAGATCGAAGCCGACGTAGAATTGCCCGCTGTAAAGTTTGGTTCGTCTGACGCTATGCGCGTCGGTGACGAAGTAGTCGCGATGGGCAACCCCTTTGGTCTGGGCGGTACCGTGACAACCGGCATCGTCTCGGCCAAGTCCCGCAATATCAATTCCGGGCCTTATGATGACTTCATTCAAACCGATGCAGCGATCAACCGTGGTAACTCGGGTGGGCCACTGTTCAACAATGCTGGCGAAGTGATTGGTGTAAATACAGCGATCTTGTCGCCAGGTGGTGGTTCGGTAGGGATCGGTTTCTCGGTGCCGTCTGACCTTGTGCAAAAGATCGTTGCTGATCTGGCCGACGACGGCACGATCACACGCGGTTGGCTCGGCGTTCAAATTCGCCCGATGACCGATGAAGTTGCGCAGGTCTTGGGCTATGGCACGCCAAAAGGCGCGGTAATTGAAGCCGTTGGCGACGATAGCCCCGCGAAGAAGGCCGGTCTTGAGCAGGGTGACATCATCTTGTCCTTTGACGGCAATGATATCACTGAATTGCGTGACCTGACCCGTGCCGTTGCCGAAACAAAACCGGATGCCAAAGCGGATGTTATTGTCTTGCACAAAGGCAAGGAAGTCACCCGCGCTGTTACAATCGGAACGTTGGCAGCCAAAGACGCTTAACACCCCTTCCAGCGGGCCTACCCTCGACCCGACTGGATCAAACCCTGGTGCGCCCCCCAGTTGCGCCAGGGTTAGCCCGCCGATACGCGATGCGGCCCGCATGTCCCGGTGACGGGGAGTCTACCGGGACATGCTTGGTTGCAAATTTACTGTGTTAAACCGTGGCTTCGAAAAGCTTTCGCAGGTTTTCCGTGGTCAATGTCACTGGGTTGCCACCGCATGACGGATCTTCCAACGCCATGGCCACCATGTCGTCTACTCGGTCTGCTGTTACGCCCATATCGGACAGCTTGCGCGGTATCGCGAAGCTGTCGTTGAACTCCTGCACGAAGCTGCGGAACCCTTCATAGCCGCCGTCGATCCGCAGATACCCCGCAGCGCGGTCGAACCGTTCGCGGATCACGCTTTCGTTCAAGTCCAGTACAGCAGGCATGCACACCGCGTTTGTGGTGCCGTGATGGGTGTTGAAGACTGCACCGATTGGATGGCTCATTGCGTGAATGGCCCCCAAACCCTTCTGGAACGCCGTCGCCCCCATCGCAGCCGCTGACATCATCTGTGCGCGGGCTTCGATATCGGAGCCGTCTGCATACGCGCGTGGCAGATAATCAATGACCAAACGCATGCCCTCTAGCGCGATACCCTGCGACATCGGATGATAATGCGGAGAGCTGAACGCTTCGACACAATGGGCGAACGCATCAAGACCAGTGCCTGCTGTAATGTGTTTCGGCATTCCCACGGTCAGCTCAGGATCGCAAATCACGACCGTGGGCAGAACCTTGGGATGGAATATGATTTTCTTAACGTGGGTCTGTGAATTGGTTAGAACCGAGGCTCGCCCGACTTCCGAACCCGTTCCCGCCGTGGTCGGCACAGCGATGATCGGCGCAATGGCATCTGCGTCGGCACGCGTCCACCAATCGCCAACGTCCTCATAATCCCAAACTCCGCGCGCCTGCCCCGCCATAAAGGCGACCATCTTACCCAAATCAAGACCAGAGCCGCCACCAAAAGCGATCACGCCGTCGTGGCCGCCTTCGCGATAGACTTTTAGACCTGCTTCAAGGTTAATTTCAGTCGGGTTGGCGTCGACTTCGGAAAACATCGCGCGGCCAAATCCGGCGGCATCCATCAGATCAAGCGTGCGTATGGTGATCTCCATCGGCGCTAGACCCTTATCGGTGACCAGCAGCGGTTTCTTAATGCCTGCGGCAACGCAGGCCTCGCCAATTTCGGAAATACGGCCCGCGCCAAAACGGATAGCAGTGGGATAGGACCAGTTGTTTTTCAGTGCCATAAGGATCAAGCCTTTTTCAGATGGTAAGATTTTGGACGCGTGAGCGCCTGATAGCCAAGCTCGGACAGGCCCGCGCCCTGCCCTGTATCCTTGCAGCCCGTCCAGCACAGGGCGGGATCAAGGTAATCGCAGCGATTCATAAACACTGTGCCGGTTTCAAGCCGCGCCCCGATGTCATCAGCAGCCTCGGCATCTTTGGTAAAGATCGCAGCGGTCAGACCGAATTGGCAGTCGTTCATCAAAGCGATCGCTTCGGCGTCGTCTCTGACGGACATGATGCCGACGACTGGACCAAAGCTTTCGTCACGCATCACGCGCATATCATGGGTCACGTTCGTTAGGACTTGCGGCGTCAGATAGGCCCCGTCGTCATCTTCGGCAAAGGGTTCGATCAGCGCAGTTGCCCCCGCGGCCACGGCCTCATCGATCTGGGCGCGGACTTCCCTCGCAAAACGGACATTCGCCATGGGACCAATCGTCGTATCGGCCTCAAGCGGGTTGCCGAGTTTCAACGCGTTCACCCACGCGACGGCCTTTTCGACAAAGGCGTCATAGAGGCTTTCGTGCACATAGATCCGTTCGATACCGCAGCAACATTGGCCTGCGTTGAACATCGCGCCATCCATGAGCCCGTCAACTGCCGCATCAACATCGGCATCTGCCCGCACATAGCCAGGGTCTTTGCCGCCCAGTTCTGTTGCCACGGGAGTAAAGGTGCCCGCTGCCGCGATTTCCATTGCCTTGCCACCCCCCACAGATCCGGTGAAGTTTACAAAACCGAACTGACGCTCCGCGATCAAAGCCGAGGTCGTATTATGGTCAAGAAACACGTTCTGGAACACGTCGTTTGGAATGCCCGCCGCGTGAAACGCTTCTGCCAACCGTTCGCCCACTTGCAACGTCTGGGTGGCGTGCTTCAACACCACGGTGTTGCCCGCGATCAAAGCGGGTGCCACCGTGTTGATCGCTGTCATATAGGGGTAGTTCCACGGGGCCACGACCAGCACGACACCGCGCGCCTCACGAGTGATTTTGCGGATGGCTTTGTCACTGTCTTCGATAACCCTAGGGGCCAACGCTTTTTCGGCGATATCGGCCATATAATTCCCACGCTCGGCAAAGCCGTTAAACTCGCCGCCATACCGCACCGGGCGGCCCATTTGATGCGCCAGTTCTACCGCCATGCGGTCCGTGGTCTTGCCCACTTCGGCAATCGCGGCGCGCACCAGATCAACGCGCTCGGTCAATGGACGCGCGGCCCAAACGGACTGCGCCTTCTTCGCGCGGTCGCAAATTGCACGGGCATCGGCGAGCGACAGAACCGGGCGTTCAAGATACACCGATCCGTCAATCGGTGAGATACATTTAAGAGTATTGGTCATAATTTATGCTCGCTCAAATCCGCGGTTGATTTCCCAGTCGGTCACGACCTTGTCGTATTCCTCCTGCTCCCATTCTGCTGCGCGGGTGTAGTGGTCAACCACGTCGTCGCCAAGGGCTTGTCGCAGCATAGCAGAGTTGCGCAAAGTTTCGGTCGCGGCACGCAGGGTACGGGGAATTTCGGTGACGCTCGCGTCCTCATATGCATCGCCCTTCGTCGGTTCTTGAAGAGGCAACTTTTCCTCAATCCCTTTCAGACCCGCCGCCAGCAACACAGCTTGCGCAAGATAGGGGTTCAGGTCGGACCCGCCGATGCGACATTCAACGCGGATGCCCTTGGTGCCTTCGCCGCACAAACGGAAACCGGCAGTGCGGTTGTCGACAGACCAAACGGTTTTGGTGGGCGCAAAAGTGCCTTTGGCAAAGCGCTTGTAGCTGTTGATATAAGGCGCAAAGAAATAAGTAATGTCAGGCGCATAGGCGATCAGACCGGCCATGAAATGCTGCATCATTCGCGACATCCCCAGCTTGGCCTCTTTGTCATAGAACGCCGGTGCGCCGTCTTTCCAAAGCGACATATGCACATGACTGGACGACCCGACCTTATCCGCCGCCCATTTAGGCAAGAAGGACGCCGAGAATCCCTGCTGAAATGCGATCTCTTTGACCGCTTGCTTTGAAATCGTGTGGTTGTCTGCGCAAGCCAGCGCATCGGCATAGCGAATGTTCAACTCTTGCTGGCCAACTTCCGCCTCGCCCTTGGTGCATTCAATAGGGATGCCTGCAGCGACCAAATGGTTGCGCAAGGGCTGCAAGAAGCTTTCCTCCTTGGTGGTCTGGAACAGGCAGTAGTCTTCGTTATGACCGTTCAGCGGCACGAGGTTCGCGTATTTCTGTTTTTGCAGGGTGCGGTAGTCGCCCTCGAACAAAAAGAACTCCAACTCGGTCGCCATCATCGCATCAAAGCCCATAGAATCAAGCCGAGCGACCTGCTTTTTCAGCATGGCGCGGGGGGAATGGGAAACGGGATCGTGCGAATGGTGATCCAGTACATCGCCAAGCACCAGCACGGTTTTTTCCAGCCACGGAATATGGCGCATCGTTGCCAGATCTGGGCGCAGCACATAATCGCCATAACCGGTTTCCCAACTGGTCGAGGCAAAGCCTTCGGGCGTGGACATCACCAGATCGGTGGCCAGCAGATAATTGCAGCAATGGGTTTCCGCGTGCGAATGGTCGATGAAATTCGTGACGTGAAAACGCTTGCCCATCAGGCGGCCCTGCATGTCCACCAGTGCTACCAGCACGGTGTCCACCTCGCCCTTGGCGGCCAAATCCTTGAGCGTGTCGAATGTAAGGTTGCCCATCTGCAAACGTCCCTTTTTAGAAGTGAGCGGGCGGCACCGATGCGCCGCCCCATAATCATATTTTGAAACGGTAATCAGCCAAAGGTGTAGGGCGGGCCCGCTTTGGAAATCACGTCGTTATAGTCGCGGAAGATTTGTACGATCTTGGCGGCTGTCTCGCCTTCTTCGGCCATCTCGTCCCAGAACTTTACGGCGGCGTCTTCGACAACTTTCCACTCGTCCTGCGGGATCGATGTCAGTTCCAACTTTTCGCCGGACGCACGCAAACGTGCCTCGCCGCCCCAATACCATTGGTTGCGATAGGTATGGCTTGCCTCGATCGCGGAATTCACAATCTGCTTGAGGTGGTCAGGTAGCTCTGCCCATTTCTCTGCGTTTACAAAGAACGAACCGATCCAAGCACCCGAAATGTTGTTGGTGCAGAAATAGTTGGTCACATCGGCCCAGCCAACGGTATAGTCTTCGGTGATACCTGACCACGCCATCCCGTCCAGCTCGCCGGTTTGGACGGCAACCTCAGCGTCCTCGTAAGGAATGTTCACCGGAACAACACCGAACTGCGACAGGAAGCGGCCCGCTGTCGGGAAGGTATAAAGTTTCAGACCGTCCATATCGGCCAGCGATCTGATTGGCTTGACGGTGTTAAAGTTACACGGATCCTGCCCGGCAGCGGACAGCCAATGCACACCGACCTTGGCATATTCGTCGCGCCAGATGTCTGCCAGACCGTATTGGTTAAACAGAACCGGGACGTCGAGCGCGTGTTTGGTCGCCAGCGGGAAGTATCCGCCAAAAGACCGCACGGGCGTAGGCGATGCCATTGAATCGTCGTCAGAATGCACACCGTCTATGGTACCGCGTTGAAGCGCTTGAAACAGTTCACCAGTAGGAACGATCTGGTCGGCATAGAACAGTTCGACCTCAAGCTCGCCTTTTGCAGCAGCGTTAATCGCGTCGATCGCTGGCTTTGTTACCTCTTCGCCCAGCGCTGCACCCGCATAAGTCTGGAAACGCCAGCGGATCGGTTCTTGCGCGTGAAGGATCGACGGGGCTGCGAGAGTTGCAGGACCAGCAATTGCGGCCCCTTTTAGAAACTTACGTCTGGTGGTCATCTCAAATACTCCTTGTCGGGTTTCAGGTGAATCGGGCCAGTTGATCCAGCCGCTTGGTTGTTGATCGTTTATTTTCCGTATACGTAATTTGGCAGCCACAGCGCGATCTGCGGAAAGATCATGACGACTGCCAAGGCCAGGACCATCACCCCCACGAAAGGAACAATTGAACGATAGATATCACGAATCGTGATCTCGGGTGGAGCCATTGCGCGCATCAGAAACAGGTTATAGCCGAACGGCGGCGTCATATAGGCGATCTGGCAAGTAATGGTATAAAGCACACCATACCACACCAGGTCGAACCCCAAGGCACCCACCAGAGGCACATACAGCGGTGCCACGATGACCAGCATCGCCGTGTCATCCAAAAACGTTCCCATGATCAGAAATGAAAGTTGCATCAAAATCAGGATCACCCAAGGGTTCAGGCCCCACTTTTCGGTAAAAAGGTTTTCGATTGCCTTGACCGCCCCCAGCCCGTCGAACACCGCACCAAAGGCCAGCGCTGCAAGGATGATCCACATAAACATACAGGTGATTGCAAGGGTCTGGCGCACGGAAGTTTCAAACACCGCCCGAGTCATCCGCCCCTTAAGTACCGCCGCAACAAAGGCCGCGATGGCACCGATGGCGGAACTTTCGACGAGCGATGTCCAACCATTCACAAAAGGCACCATCATCACGGCAAAGATCACCACAGGCAGCAAACCCGCGCGCAACAGGCGCAGCTTTTCGGGCCAGCCGACATCTCGTTCTTCAGGCGACAATGCCGGCCCTAGCTCGGGATTTATTCGGCACCGTATCGCTATGTAGATGATGAACATCGCAGCCATCATCAACCCCGGTATCGCCCCCGCCAACCACAATTGGCCTACTGGTTGGCGCGCGATCATGGCGTAAAGCACCAGCACGACCGAAGGCGGCACAAGAATGCCCAAACTCGACCCCGCCTGAATGACGCCCGTTACCATCAGCTTGTCATAGTTCCGCTTGAGCAATTCAGGCAGCGCTATGGTCGCCCCAATCGCCATGCCTGCCACCGACAACCCGTTCATTGCCGAGATCAATACCATCAGACCGATCGTCCCGATCGCCAGACCGCCGCGCAAACCGCCCATCCAAACATGGAACATCTTGTAAAGATCGTCGGCGATTTTGCTTTCCGAGAGCACGTAGCCCATGAAGATGAACATCGGTAGGGTCAGTAGCGGATACCAACGCATCAACTTGATCGCGGCAGAAAACCCGATGTCATAGCCACCCCGGTCGCCCCACAAAAACAGCGCGGCAATCACGGCGACGAAACCAATCGCACCGAACACCCGCTGCCCCGTCAGCAACATCAGCATCATGGTCGAAAACATCAAAATGGCGATCAGTTCATAGGGCATCGCGGGCGTCCTCACCGGATTTGAGGAAAAGGATGTCCTTGAACAATTCAGAGACAGCTTGCAGCAGCATCAGAGAAATCCCGATGCACATGGTCACCTTGACCGGCCACATATAGGGGCGCCACGCGGTCGGACTTCGTTCGCCGCCGTATTTAAAGGAATACATCGTAGATTCGACCCCACCCCATAGCAGGATCACAAGATAAATAAGCAAGAACACGACGGTGATGCAGTCGGTCCAAGCCTTTTTGCGTGGGCTTAGTTCAGCATAGAACAGGTCCATCCGCACGTTGGCACCCATCTGCATCGCATAAGGTCCGCCGAGAATGTAGTAGCCCACCATCACGAACTGCGCCATTTCCAGCGTCCAAAGCTGGGGCGACGCAAAGGTTTTGTTGTACGAGGACCAGAGCAATATGCCCATTAACACGAAGATGCCGTACATCATGATGCGGCCCAATCCGTAGTTGAACTTGTCCACTATGGCGATATATCTGCGCATCGCGTTCATACGGCGGCCTCTTTTTGCAGGGCAGAAAATGCTTGGGTCAGGGTCTGACACAAATGCCAAGCCGTTTCCTGAGCTTTGACTGGTGTGTCGATCAGGTCGTTGCGAATTTCCAGCATGATCGCATGCAAACCACGCGCCTCGCCGTGTTTTGCCAAGGTATAGGTCACACCATCACTTGCCGCATACGGTTCATTCAACGCAGACCGGAAACGACCTTTTGCTTGTTCAACATCCAGAACGCGCTGTGCTGCTGTGGGGTTGCTGTGATAAAGAAAGCCCAGTTCGACGTCGCGCACCACACCGTTATACACGGGCGTGAAACTATGAACTGTAATCATGACCGGCGATGTCTGCCCGTCAAGAACCTGATCTATTGCATCGTGAAACGGCGTGTGAATAAGATCGAAACGCTCGCTTCTCTGACTATCGGTCAAACCTGCATTACCGGGAATATCATACACTTCACTGCGCGCCGGAATGCTGTCTGGTGCGGTCAGCGGACGGTTGCAGTCATATACAAGCCGCGAAATACCGCCTGCAACCAAAGGGGCGTCCAACATCTTGGACATCGCCTGTGCCACATCAAGCGCACCAATGTCCCAAGCCGCATGTGACAGATGGGCCGCCTCGGATAAGCCAAGCCCCTCCAGATCGGCAGGTATCTGACGCGACGCGTGTTCGCATACCAATAACCACGCCCCCTGCCCCCTGGGGTTCATAATCTGCGCTGCTGTCCAATCACGATGTATCACGAGGCTCCTGTCATCTTGCTCTACACTAATCACTACAGAATTTTCTAGCGTGTCAAGATTATTTCTGTAATATTTACTTCAAAGCGCACCACTCTGTAGTAAAAGGAACATTCCTTGCAAAAAAAAACATTGGTTCGCGATTTGCTGAAGGAAAAGCAGGCTGAGCTTACTGCGGCCGAGCGTAAGGTGGCTGCTGTACTTCTGGACGAACAACTTCTTACGGGGCTGCAATCCATTAACCGCCTTGCCGAATACGCCGAAGTGTCATCCCCAACAATCATCCGCTTGGCACGCAAGTTGGGGTTCGACGGTTTTTCAGGTATGCAGGATGCTATCCGCGACGAAATCGCAGCCCGGATGAAGCAACCCTTGGCCAAATTGGACACCAGCAAGCAGATAGGCGACAGTGACCACATCATTTCTAGGTTCATTGAAGCCGTATCAAGTAACATCAACCGCACCCTAGAGCGATTGGATCTGGCCGAGTTCGATCAGGTCGCAGGTCTTTTATCTGACCCGACGCGACGGCTGTATCTGTTGGGGGGCAGGATAACACGGTCTAATGCGCACTATTTCTTCAACCACTTACAGATCATCCGGCCTCAGGTCACGCTGCTTGATTCATCTCCAAGCGTTTGGCCCCAATCACTGCTGGATATGGACGCCGGTGCGGTACTGATTGTCTTTGATATCAGGCGGTACGAGAAAGAGCTTGAAAAGCTTGCCGACCTTGCTCTCAAGCAAGGTGCGAACATCGTTTTATTCACCGATGCCTGGGGCTCCCCGATCGAGAAATACGCGCAATACTGCTTTCGAGCTACAGTCGAAGTACCCTCGAGCTGGGATTCCACTCTTGCGATCAATTTTCTGATCGAAGCGCTGGTGGCCGAGGTCCAATCACGAAGCTCGGATCAAAGTGCCGAACGCATCGCTTCTCTTGAACAGATGATCGGCGAATCCCGGATCTTCCGAAGCAACTAGTGCAAACAAGGCCTTGATATAGAGCTACCGGGGCTATCTGTCTGACTCACACCAGAGTTGATTGATGGTTTGCGTTACGGGGTGACATCCCCTAATCGGAACCGGCATTTGCATGTGGTGCTCCTCGAAAGGATTTTGCCGTGAAAACTCCGTATTATCTCATCGATAAATCACGCCTTCAGACCAATATGGAAAAGATCGCGTGGCTGCGCGGTGCGTCAGGGGCCAAGTCGTTGCTGGCGTTGAAATGCTTTGCGACTTGGACCGTCTTCGACTTCATGGCGCAGTATATGGATGGCTCGACGTCGTCGTCACTGTATGAAGTCAAGCTGGGCTACGAGAAATTCGGCGGCGAAACCCACGCTTATTCGGTCGCTTACGACGATGATGAAATTGCAGAGGTTTTGGCAAATAGCGACAAGATTATTTTCAATTCGATCAGCCAGCTGAACAGGTTCGAGACCGCCGCGCAAAACCACGTACGCGGGTTACGTATAAACCCCGGGGTGTCGACATCGGAGTTTGACCTTGCCGACCCTGCCCGCCCGTTCAGCCGACTGGGTGAACATGACCCGGCCGAGATCGCGGCTATAGCAGACCGCATTAGCGGGCTAATGTTTCACAATAACTGTGAAAACGATGATTTCGACCGGTTTTCAGAAATGCTGACGCTGATCGAAGATCGGTTTGGCGACATAATCCACCGGATGAGTTGGATCAGTTTGGGCGGCGGCATTCATTTCACCGGGCCAGATTACCCGCTGGACCGCTTGGCCATGCGGCTGAAGAACTTTGCCGAAACCTTTGGCGTACAGGTATATCTTGAGCCCGGCGAAGCCGCCATTACAGGCGCGGCTACGCTTGAAGTCACTGTTCTGGATACACTGCATAACGGCAAAAATCTGGCTATCGTCGACAGTTCGATAGAGGCGCATATGTTGGACCTGTTAATCTACCGCGAACCGGCAAAGGTCCACCCTGACAGGGGCGAACACCAGTGGATGATCTGCGGAAAATCATGCCTTGCAGGAGATATTTTCGGAGAGTTCCGCTTCGATGCGCCGCTAAATCCCGGCGACCGGATTTCTTTTCAAGACGCCGCAGGCTATACCATGGTTAAGAAAAACTGGTTCAACGGCGTGAAAATGCCCGGTATCGCCGTACGCGAACTAGATGGCACGGTCACAATGGTGCGCGACTTCGATTACGAAGATTTCAAATCCGCGCTTTCCTAAACTTCCTAAATAAACGAGGTCTTTTGAACACATGAAACGCAATGTTCTCATCATCGGTGCCGGTGGCGTCGCTCAGGTCGTGGCGCATAAGACGGCGCAAAACAACGATGTACTGGGTGATTTACATATCGCCAGCCGCACGGTTTCCAAATGCGACGCCATCATCACCAGCGTGCACGCAAAGGGCGCGATGAAACAGAGCGGCGTGTTTGACGCGCATCAGCTTGACGCCATGGACAGTGACGCCGTCGAGGCGCTTGTTCGGAAGCTCGGCGTGCAAATCGTGATCAACGTGGGCTCTCCGTTTGTGAATATGACCGTGCTTGAGGCCTGTATCCGCACCGGTGCTGCATATATCGACACTGCCATTCACGAAGACCCAGCAAAAATTTGCGAAACGCCCCCTTGGTATGGCAATTACGAATGGAAACGCCGCGAGGATTGTGCCGCAGCAGGTGTTACCGCTATTCTTGGGGCCGGCTTTGATCCCGGCATGGTCAACGCTTTTTCACGCTTCGCCATTGACGCGTTCATGGACGAGGTAAAGTCTATTGATATCGTCGACATCAACGCTGGCGACCACGGTAAGTATTTCTCGACCAATTTCGATCCAGAGATCAACTTTCGCGAATTTACCGGCACGGTATACAGCTGGCAGCAAGGCGCGTGGCAGGAGAACGCCATGTTCGAAGTGGGTCGCGAATGGGACCTGCCGGTCGTTGGCAAGCAGACCGCTTATATGTCCGGTCATGACGAGGTGCATTCGTTGGCAGCCAACTATCCGCAAGCCGATGTCCGGTTCTGGATGGGCTTTGGCGACCACTATATTAATGTGTTCACCGTGCTGCAAAATCTGGGGCTTCTTTCAGAGCAACCGGTCACAACCGCGGAAGGCTTGGAAGTCGTGCCGTTGAAACTGGTTAAGGCGGTACTACCCGACCCTTCAACCCTTGCTCCGAACTATACCGGGAAAACCTGCATCGGTGATCTAGTTAAAGGTATCAAGGACGGGCAAGAAACCGAGGTATTTGTCTATAATATCTCTGACCATGAAGAGGCCTACCGCGAAGTCGGAAGTCAGGGCATATCCTATACGGCGGGCGTACCGCCAGTCGCTATGGCCATGCTGATCGCCAACGGCACCTATGATCTGGGCACCATGCTAAATGTCGAAGAACTGGACCCTAAGCCTCTATTTGCCTTGCTTGATACTATCGGCCTACCGACGCGGGTTAAAATCGGCGATGCCGATATGGCGTGGCATCAATCTATCACCTGACATGAAACCGGAAGGCGGAAGATCTACGTTCCGACATTGTCGCCGCGCGCTGATCTCTGCCTTCCA
>LAZR01000479.1_pt1 | contig 31859 bp, 29 predicted proteins | sample 329461 | NCBI WGS metagenome assembly LAZR01 (sample SAMN03002196, study PRJNA259156) | marine sediment metagenome | biome: sea floor; feature: Hydrothermal impacted sediments; material: marine sediment; isolation source: Loki non-amplified sample from Loki's castle hydrothermal vent sediment ...
AAGAAAAAATTATTATTTTATTTTGATAAGTTTATCTAAGGATAACTATCACCATGGTATTTATAAAAAATATTACATGTTCCTTCTTGTGAAACCATACAAGGTCCAATGGGATTAACAGGAGTACACTCTTCTCTAAATAATTTACAATCATTAGGGTTAAGCTTCCCAACCATTATTAAATGGCAAGAACAACCAGGCGGGATATCTTGGGATTTCTCGATTTTTATATCAAATTTCTTATCAGCATCAAATTCTTCATATTCTTTCTTAATAACTAACCCTCCATCCAAAATTCTTCCAATTCCCCTCCAAGGTGAAGAAACAGATTGAAAAACTTCTTCTATAATTTTTTGAGCAATTAAATTTCCCGCAGGTTTTACCACTCTTGAATATTCATTTATTGTATCGTATTTTTTTTCTCGGACTTGGTTGATTAGCATTAAAATTGTGAGCAAAACATCATTTGGTTCAAATCCAGAGATAACATTGGGTATTCTGTATCCTTGAGAAAATATTTCATACGGTTTTAAGCCAATTATCGTTGAGACATGACCTGGTGATATAAAACCATCAATCTGTAGCTGTGATTGGCTTATTAAAAGTTCTAGAGCAGCTGGAATTAATTTAAGAGCACAGATTACTGAAAAGTTCGATGGAGGTTTAGATTGTAATTCATATCCAACTAAAGGTGCTGTGGTCTCAAACCCGATAGCAAAGAATATTACTTCCTTATCTGGAAATTCCTTAGCTAATTTAACTGCATCGTTTGGACCATACACAATGCGTATATCTGCACCTTTAGCCTTTAATTCAGCTAATGATATATTAGAAGCTGGAACTCTAATCATATCGCCAAAAGTAGCAATTATCGTGTTGTCCCTTTTCCCTAATTCAACGGCTTTATCAATATCTGCAGCAGGGCATATACAAACTGGACATCCGGGACCTGATAAAATTTCGATCTCTTTTGGTAGAAGAGTTCTTAATCCAAATTTTGAAATAGTATGTTCGTGAGTTCCACACACATGCATAAATTTAAGATTTCTATTCAATTTCTTAATATTACTTTTTATTTTCGCTACTAATTTTTCAGTAAATTCCTTACTCCTAAGAATATTTAATCCTGGGATATCCAAATTAAATCCTCATTTTTTTTTTTAACAAATCCTTGGAATAGCCTCACCTAAAGGCATATCAATAAATCTAGTCCCACCTACGATTGTTTTAAGAAAAACTCTTTTGGGATTACTTTTTTTTACTTCGCCAATAATTTCGGCATCACTGCCAACTCGAGTTGTTCTAATTTTTTTTAATATTTCATTAGAATGCTTTGAATCTACAGACAAGAGAGCTCTTCCTTCACAGGCAATATTATAAGGATCCAACCCTAACATATCACAAATTGCTTTTACTTGATTCTTAATCGGTACTTTATCCTCCTCTATCCAGATACTTACTTGAGATTTCTTTGCCCAATCATTTAGGGCGCTAGCAATTCCTCCCCTTGTAGGATCTTTCATAGCATGTATATAATTATTGTCAATTTCAGGTTGAATAGATTCAGAAATATCATTTAATAATGCGACATCTGATTTTAAATCAGTAGATATATTAAGCCCCTCTCTCGATGCTAAAAGAGCAGTACCATGATCACCAATGCTTCCTGTCATGATAATGCGATCCCCAACTTTTAAATTATTATCTAAGATTTTAATTTTTTTATCTTTAATCCCAATCCCTGATGTGGCAATCACAATTTCATTTAAAGTCCCACGAGGCATAACTTTGGTATCTCCTGCAATGATAGCAACATTAGCTTCCTTTATAGTGTTATTCATTGAAGAAACAATCTTTTCGAGTGTATTGAAGCCAACACCTTCCTCAATAATGATAATAGAAGTTATAGCCAACGGTTTAGCCCCCATCATTAATAAGTCATTTACAGTTCCACAGACGCTTAAGATTCCTATGTCACCCCCTGGGAAGAATATGGGAGAGACTGTGTGTCCATCTGCTGTAATAACAATTTCTTTATCATAATTCTTTAAAGGAATTGTTGCACCATCATCTAAATCATCAATGCCTATACCCTTATTAACCTTTTTTAAAGGAATATTTTTTGTTATAAAGTGGATTAATTCTTCTTGGAGGACACCTCCAGAACCATGTGCTATACGAATTAGATTTGATTTCTCTTTTTTCTCACTCATATTATAAAAGAATAATTGCATATTAAAAGAGTTTTTCTCATGGATTAATTTTAAATTTTCGGTTTAAATAATTTCAAAGAAAAGAAATAGAGACATTTAATAATAACTTCTTTTATTAAAAAAGTGGATAAATTATCCAGCTACAGCTAGAATTAGTAGAATAGTATAACTATGATAGATCAATCTAATACCTTTCATTTTCCTTTTTTTACATTTTTATTAGTTAATAAGACATTTTTGTTAGTTAATAAGACATTTTTGTTAGCTAATAAGACATTTTTGTTAGTTAATAGGAAGGAATTGAAGCTTATATCTATTATAAGTTTCAAAATCAAAATTTATTTATACTTAATACGACATTCTTAAACTGTAGTTGGATTTTTTACAAAGCAGTTAAACATTAAATTAAAAAAAAAAAAAGAGATAAAAAAAAATATGGCAGAAAAAGTAAAAGTTGCCTTCATGCAATTAAGTGATTGCTGGGGCTGTCATCAGTCTCTTATAAACACGCACTTAGGTTTGTTACCCGTACTTCCAGCACTGGATATCGTATATTGGCCTACTGTCGTTGATTTTAAACATTCATCACTGAAAGCAAGAGAACCAGGATCAGTATTGGTAGGCTTTATTGAAGGTGCAATCAGGACCAAGGAAGACTATGATAATGTTGAACTAATGAGAGAAAAATGTGCTTTAATTATAGCATTTGGCACTTGTGCATGCTATGGAAGCGTTTCAGGCTTAGCCAACCAATGGGATATCGAAATACTAAAAAAGAGAAAATTTACAGAAGTAGAATCTGCTACTAATGATACTCCAATAATTCCAACTGAAAATGTTCCTGAATTTAGATTAAAAATTATAAATGTGGATAAAGTCATTAATGTAGATGCATATATGAGCGGATGCCCGCCTAGACCAGAGCAAATTATTAGTGCTATTGTATTTTTATTGGGACAAAAACCTTTTCCAATGAATGAGTTAGCGTTTTGCAATGATTGTTCTTTGAATACAAATGGCTGTTTATTGGATGAAAAAATGATGTGTTATGGTCCCATCACCAGTATGGGATGCTCACTCAAATGTACTAGTGATAAAAATCCTTGTGTCGGTTGTTATGGTCCATCCAAAACTGTTTCTGCTCGTGCAGAAAAACTAAATTCAATATCAAAAAACCTCAATTCAATCAGCTCTGGAGATAAGAAAAATTTATATGAATTCCTAACTTTGTATCTTAATATACCATTGATGGCGGGATTTGATTTAGCAGGAGATATTTTAAAACAAATAAAAAAAAATAGCCTGCTAAAATCCCCATTAACAAACCTTCCTCCTACAACAGTTGATATAATGTCAAATTTAATGAGTTTTCTAAGAGATAATAACCATTTCCATGAGATCTCAAATGTTTGTGACACATGCTCTCGAATTATTAGGAGCAAATCATCCATGAGTAGGGTAAAAAGAGATTATGAGGGTCTTCCAAATCTTGATGATTGCTTAATCGAACAAGGATATATTTGTATGGGGCCTGTAACTAAAGCAGGTTGTGGAGGTTTATGTTTGAACGTTAATACTCCTTGTACAGGATGTTATGGTCAAACTAAATGGGGGGTTAACCAAGCAGAAAGATTTGCTGATACAGTGCTAGAGAAATTTAATATAAATCTATCTAAAGAAGACTTGCTAGCCCAAGTTAAGGATAAAATCGGTACTTTTGAGAAATTCACATTAGCATCTAAAAAAGGAGGTATATAATCAAATGGTAAAAGAAATAGAAATAGAGCCAATTACAAGATTGGAAGGACATGGTGGATTAAAAATAGTTTTAGGAGATGATAAAAAGGTTCAGAGTGTTCAATTTAATATCACTTCAACGAGGTTTTTCGAGAAGTTCCTTGAAGGCCGGTATTGTGAGCATATCCCTAGAATAACCCCACGAATATGCGGAATCTGTCCAATTCCTCATCATTTATCTCCAACGAAAGCAATTGAAGATGCTTGGGGTGTCGAAATTCCTACTCCAGCTATTAAATTACGTAAACTCTTAATTAATGCCAAGCAATATGCCTCTCACACTTTACATTTTTATGCATTAGCTGCTCCTGATTTTTTGTTGGGTCCTATGGCTGATCCCGCATTGAGAAATATTGTCCATGTTATCAACAAAATGCCAGAGGTAGGAGCAATGGCATTAAAAATGATGGATTTTGGCCAAAAACTATGTGCTGCTATCGGGGGGAAATCTGTACATCCTGTTTCAGCGATAGTTGGGGGCATGAAAAAAGCTTTAGATGAAGAAGTTCGCGATAAATTTCTGAAACAGATCGAAGATCAGGTAGAATGGACAAAGAAAACCGTTGAAATAGGGTTAAAAGTGATTGAGGATTATTGGGACGTAGTTGCAAATGTAGGGGTTGTTCCAACTTACTATCTTGGAATGACAAAGAATGGCATTCATGACATATATGAGGGAGATTTAAGAGTAGTTACCCCTGATGGAGGGAAGCTTGACTATGATTACCATAAATATCTAGATGTTTTAGGAGAACATATTCCAAAGCATTCATATGCAACTCATATGTATTACAAACCAGCAGGCTATCCTGATGGAATTTATAGAGCAAATACTCTAGCAATGATCAATGCCGCTGATAAAATGGCTACACCTTTAGCTGATGAAGCTCTGACCGCATTCCGAGACAAATTAGGTCCAATTTCGCATCATACCTTTGCTTATCACTGGGCTCGATTAATTGAATTAGTGGAATCTGTTGAAATGATAGCAACCCTGCTTCAAGATCCAGATATTGTTAACCCAGATTGCAAAACCTTAGACGTTCAGCCTAGAGAAGGTGAGGGTATTGGACTAGTAGAAGCACCTAGAGGACTTCTATTGTACCATATATGGTCTGATAAGGAAGGAATATGTGAGAAAGCAAACCTTTTAGTTGCAACTAATCACAATATAGCGGGAATTGAAAAAACATTAATGCATGTAGCCAAACAGATTTTTGAAGATAACATCTTAGACAATATAAAATTACCTGAGCCATGGATTAAATAAAGTTTTTTATAAAAAATAAATTAAAAAGGAAAAAAAAATGAGTGATGTCCCAGAAGGCGTAGTTAATATTTTGGAAATGGTAGTTCGCTGTTTTGATTGCTGACTATCATGTGCCGCTCATATCACTGTTGTTGATACTGAAGGCACTGAGATTTACTCTCGAAAACTGAATGTAGGCTTAGGATGAATATCCAATAAAAATACTAGATTGGATACAACTAACCCTCGCACGGGTTAAAAGTCTATTAAAAAAAAATCATTTAAAAAAAAAAAGTGAGAAAAAAGATGGAAGCGGATTTTCAATTTCGAAAACAAGTAATGGATCATCACATAGGGTCTGATGTAATTAAATATTGCTATCAATGCAATAAGTGTACAGATAATTGTCCTGTATCAGCTGTTACTATTGACTTTTATACTACTAAAGGATATAACCCTCGAACCAATATTTTAGCTGCTCTTTTAGGTTATAAAGATTTGATTCTTGGAGCAGAAGACTTAGCAATTTGGGGTTGCACAGTTTGTGATACTTGTGATGAGGTGTGTCCTCAAAGTATTGAACTTACAGAAATCTTTACTTTTCTTAAAAATCAAAGTATTAATCTTGGAAAAGGTCCCGATTTTATATATTCACAGGCAAAAGCAATTTTTGATAATGCTAAAGCAATTCCGTCTCAACCGGCTATTGAAAGAAGAAGAGAACAGTTAGGTTTACCAGCAGTTTTAACACCGATTGTCACAGAAATCCAATCACTCCTCAAAAATGTAGGAGTAGAAAGAAAATTAAAATAATAAGGGGTAAGGAAAAAATGACAGAATATAAAATGTTTGAAGGATGTACAATTGGCAATAGAATTCCATTTATTGAAGCATCTTCGAGAAAAGTTTTTAATAAGCTTGGCATTCAGACTTCGCAGGCGCCCTTTTCATGCTGTCCAGATCCAACTGGAATGAAAAGTTTTGATAATGATGCATGGTTGGTGATGGGAGCTCATAACCTTTCTTTAGCAGAAAATGAGGGAAAAGATATCGTATCCTTATGTAATGGTTGCACAAATACTTTAAGGGGTGTAAAACATCAATTAAAACATGATAGCATAAAAATGGAAAGAATTAATAAAGAACTTTCTAAAGTTGGGAAGGAATTCAAAGGTTCTATTGATATCAAACACTTTATTGATGTATTAAAAAATGACGTTGGTATAGATAAGATTAAAACCACAATAACTAAACCACTTTCTGGTTTAAAAGTTGCTTGTCATCCTGGATGTCATTATATGCGCCCTTCAGAATGGATGGAATCGGATGATCCATTAAGGCCCACTACTTTAAAGGAGCTTGTATCTGCAATTGGTGCTGAAGTCATTGAATACGAAGAAGAAATTTTGTGTTGTGGTTCAGCAGTCACCAATGCTTATGAGGAACATGGACTTCAAATTTTAAAAAAGAAAATGGACAAGATTAATAGAATTGGTGCTGATGTAATTTGTGTAAATTGCCCAGCATGCTTTCAGCAATTTGATACAAAACAAAGAGACCTTTCTAAAAAATTTGAAACTAATTTCAATATTCCTGTTGTCTACCTAACGGAGTTGTATGCTTTGGCAATGGGATTTAGCCCTGATGATTTAGGATTAAAATTTCACCGAGTCCGTTTAAGTGGGATAGTGGAAATGCTAGGGCTCTAGCAAATTTGAAAATATAATCAATTTTATTTTTTTTTATTTTACTTTATTCTTGTTTGAGTTTAAAGATTGAAAAATTTATATAGTAATTAATTATTTTATAATTTGGAATTTTGTTTTTATTTTTAAACAATATTACATGTATTTATCTAGAAATTTGCTTTATCAAGACAAGCCAAAAATTGATGAAACTATTTAATAAAGAAGAAAAGAATGAAAATGGGTTTGATTAGTTTGAGACCTGAGACTCCTTGGTTTTTTCAACATATTGAAAATTATAATCATTTATTCTTGCGTATTCGGTCAAATGATAAAAGATCTGGGGAAGATCAACTAAATTTTGCAATAGAACTAGATCTGCAAGGTTTTGAGGGGCTTCTTTTTTTTATGTACAAACCTCATGCTAGAAAGATTAAAATGGATATATTAAAGCATTCAATAGGACAAATACATAACTTAGAAAATCTTTATATTGAATTAAACAATTCAACTTCAAACAAAATTGATTTTGTCATTATACCTTTTGGATACTTTAAAGAAGAGCATGAATTTAGATTAAATATCAACAGTAATCAGGTAGCGTTGAGTTTTGATATATTTTCTTGGAGCCCATCTAATTTATTTAAGAATGTGAAATCAGTTATTAAAATAGATAATCAGTATCAAGAATTAATACCATTTGATGATTTTAAGGGATATTATTTTCAAGTAGAAAAAGCTTTCAAAGGCAATGAAACAAGATTATTATTTGAATTAATTAATTACATGGTTGATTTAGATAAAATTATTGATGAAATCACCCACAAGCCTCTTTTCGAACAACTAGACTATGAAATAAAATCTATTATCTCTAAAAGCAATGAATTCCTGTTTGAACTTAGTCAAAAATCAATTCCATTGGAGCTCAAAAATGTTTTGAAGGAGCTAGAAAGGCTTAAATTTAATATCGATAATCTGTCAAAAGAAGAGATTTTTAATTGGCTTGATAATCTTATTGATTTTTATAAATCTGACTAAAAAAAGCTATAGTGCTTTATTTCTCTTTTTTAATTCTTTAAATAATAGAAATATTAAAGCTAAAGAAAATAGATTATCCCGATAATTAAAAATCCGAATTTTAATGTCGCACTAAGTGATGCGAAAAAAAAAAAGGATTGAGTACAAAACTTGGGGAGGATAGAATCGCCAATAAAAATAGATTCTCAGTTAAATCTAAAATTCCCCTTAAGAAAGGTGTTATTGTAATAAAAAGTCCTATAGCTTGAATTTTATTTTCTTCTGACCTACGCAAAGTAAAGGAAATTAAACTAAATGCTAATAAGACATATCCTAGATAAATAAAAAATCCTAATATACAGCAATTGTTTGAATTTTTAAACCGTTAGATCCCCATATAGAAAATATTTTATCAGCTTTATTTGCAGTCCAAGCAAATTCAAAATCTAAGACAAAAAAAGTAGGAACTGTTGATCCAATTGGTATAAATATGAACAATTCTACTAATAAAACAATTAAGAAGCCACCTAATGCTAGAATGTACAAAATTTTATTTTTTGAAAATTCTAGAAATTTTTTCAAAGACCTTGGTAATCTTCACTTATTTTAGTGTAATAAAAAAATCACTTAATAATATATTGATTGAAATCATTAAATATATAGAATTATAAAATACCTTCTGAGTTATTATGTGTTTAGCAATACCTGGAAAAATCTTGGAAATAGAGGATAATACAGCTTTAGTCGATTTTGACGGTATTAAACAAAAGATCATTATAGCATTGATACAAAATCCAGAAGTAGGTAAATTTGTTGTTGTTCACGCGGGTTATGCTATTGAAATGATGAATGAGAAAGATGCTTTAGAAGCGATAGAACTATGGGAAGAAATTGCAGAAGAGCAAGATTTGGATTTGTCTGATGTTTTATAATGCAAGAATCGAAGATTAATATAATTTTTATTTTTGGATCTATAAATCAAAAACTTCAGATTTCATTTTTTTTAATTTAAGGTACAGATTTCTTATAGTTTGCATTCCTTTGGAGTGTTGATTAAAGTCTATGGGAGATTCTCCATTCAAATCCGCCTTTCCTATTTCAGGATCATAAGGTATCGTCTGATAGAGTGGAACTTCCCAATCGCTAATCGTGTTATTGATAACATTTAATTGAAGATTGTCAGTTACTTTATTTGCAATGAGAAAAATATTAATAATACCAAGTTTTTTGGATAAATTGATAATTTTTCTACAGAGATCGAAAGATTTTTGAGATGGTTCTGTAATAACTAACATTACATCAATTCCTTTAGCCGTTCCTCGTCCTAAATGCTCTAAACCAGCCTCAAAATCAACAATAACAACTTCATCTCTCTTAACAAATAAATTATGTAATAAGGTTCTGATTAGTGCGTTTTCCGGGCATAAGCAACCTGAGGCAGGTTCTTCAATTGAACCAAGAACTAATAGTTCTAACCCATCTGGACCGGGAACTTTAAATTTATCTGGAATATCAGAAACAACGGGGTTTATATTATAAACTCCAGGTCCTGCCCCTTTCACCAAAGTTCTTTCTTCAATTAAATTCTTCATTTCTGATATAGGGACAATTTTATTTATAATTTCTTTTTCAATCCCGAGTGTGTAACTCAAATTCATTGCAGAATCATTATCAATTGCCAAGACCTTAAAACCGTCTTTGGCAAACATTCTTGCTACAGTTCCTGCGATTAGAGTTTTTCCTACTCCACCCTTCCCAGAGACAGCAATCTTCATCATTTTTTATAAATATTCGAATTAAATTAAATCTTCTATTTATATCTGCTAATTTTTTAATACTTATTACGATTTTCGTATAATTTAAAGATTCATGAATTTAATACAATATAAGTCCGGATAGAAATAAATTTTACATATCAATGAAGCATGAATTGTTGAGGGATGATTATTCAATTGAACAAGCAGAAAGCCTACAGAAGAAATATAGAAAATTAGTCTTAAATATTATAGATAATAATTATATTAATAACCTTGATTTCTTAAAGACTATTGCTGGTGTTGATGTCTCGTATTATAATAAAGGGGATATTGAATTTGGTGTTGTCTGTGCTGTGTTGTGGTCATTAGAGGAGGAAAAAATGCTGACACATCAAATAGTCCATAATCAGGTTAACTTTCCTTACAAACCGGGATTTTTAGGTTTTCGAGAATGTAAAATCTTAGCAATGGCAATTTTAAAACTTCCATGCATCCCAGATGTCATAATGTGCGACGGTCATGGGAAAATTCATCCTAAAAGGTTTGGAGAGGCCGTTCATCTTGGAGTGGCACTGGATATCCCAACTTTAGGGGTTGCTAAAAATCCATATATAGGATATTCGAATTGGCGTGAAATCAAAAAAATTAAGGGGAATAGATCCCCAATATGGGAAGAAAATCCAAACCTAGTAACTGAGAACTTATCTAATGAATTGTTGGGTTATGCAATTTGTTTAAATAATGGCCTTAAACCCGTTTTCGTAAGTTGTGGTTATAAAATTACAATAAAATCTGCTTTGAAAATCTGTATCTTACTTGCTAAAGGTCATCGCCAACCTGAACCATTATATTTAGCAGATCGTCTTTCTAGAAATGATTTAAAAAGATTTGTATCCTAATTTAGAAAAATATAAGCCTTATTCTGAAATTTCTTGTAAAGTTTTAGCTACTAGTTCTCTGACATCTACATCCTTATCTGCAGAAAGGGTTTCTAATAATTCCTTAAATTCATCTTCAGCTAAATCATATTGATTTAGGGCTTTAATTGTATTATATCTGATTAACCAATCCTCATCATGAACTAAATGAAGAAATGCATTATAAATGCCTTTATCTTTTATTACACTTAAAATCTTTAATGCAGCTCGTTTTATTTCATACTTATTACTATTCAAATCTTCTATTAATGAGCTAATAACGGATTTTTTTTTTGTATCATCTAATAATGTGTACATCCTTGTAAACAGTGATATTTGGAATTGGTTTGGGAAATTAAAAATTACTGAATCGCTACTAATCGTATCTTCTATAGGTTCTTTCTTAATGGGTTTTGAATCAACTAAATCAGGATTCAAAACAATATTTTTTTTTTGATATTCGATCATTTCTTTCTTTAAACTCTCTTCTTGCCCTGGAATTTCTATAATTTGACTCGAAATTTCATTCTTGATTTCTAAATCTCCCTGCAAAAATCTTAATTGAGCTTCAAAATCCTCAATCTCTAAAGTTAAAATATTTATTTTCTGATTCGCTAACTCCAACTCTTCAGAGTTTGCTTCGCTAATCCCTTCTTGGATTCGAGCCTTCAAGGATTCTACTTCAACACGTAGTAGGCCGTTTTGTTCCATCAATTGAAAATTCAATCGTTTGAAATTAATTAAATCTCCGTTTTCTTTACCTAGTTTTTGATAGGGTTCATTAAACCCCGTGGCTTCTTGGTCACGGTTTCCAAGATGATTTTTCAACTCTTCAAGTTGGTTTCTATATTGTTCATTTTCTTCAGAGAGTTTTAAGATCAAATCTTGTACTTTAATAAGTTCATTTTTTTCGTGTTTTGTTAAAGAATTTTCATCGATTACATTTGGTTCTATTGTGAAATTATCAAGTATTGCATTTAAACTCTCAATCTTTTCGTCCTTTTGCGTCAAGCCTTTTCTTTGTGTTAATATCATTTCCTTTAAAATATCAAGTTCATTTGGTAAATCACTCAATGAAGTACTTATAATAGGTTCCTGAAATTCAATTTGTAATTTTTGTTCTTGTATGGTCAAATTCAACTTATTATTCTCCTTTCTGAGAGAGTTAATTGTAGTTTCTAACTCAGATAGAGCTTTTTTTTCTTTTTTAACTGCTTTAATAGTTTTCTTTAAACCTTTACCCATAACTTCTGAACCCATCTAAAATTCTTTAATATTGAATTGAATTAATTCAAATATATGTATGTTGATTAACCTCATAAACTTTTAGTTCAATTATCGAGAGGCGCAAGAAAAAGAAAATTATAAGATAAAAAAAGATTAGATGTGGTTTAGCATGATTTTTAGAGAATTTTAATCTCTATTATTTTATCTCCTTGTGCAATGGAATTAACCATTTTTTGATCATTTTTACTTGCTACCTTTCCAAAAATAGTGTGCTTATTGTTTAGATGAGTGGTCGGGATATGGGTTATGAACATTTGGGATCCGTTAGTATTTGGTCCTGAATTTGCCATTGCTAATATACCCGGTGAATTAAATTCACGACCACTCTGAAATTCATCTTTAAAGGGGTAGTTTATCTGTTTTCCTTCAAACGGAAATGAATTAATCCCTTTATTTTTGGGACCACCTGTTCCTTGACCAAGAGGACACCCTACTTGGATCATAAAATCGGCAATAACTCTATGAAATACTATTCCATTATAAAATCCTTGTTTAGCTAAAAACAAAAAACTAGCTACTGTCATCGGAGCATCATTATCGAATAAATTGATATTTATTTCACCTTTATTCGTAACTATTGCTATATTTGTCATAAAAATAGAAAATACTTCGTGTTTAATATTTTTTTTCTCCAGTTTTATCTTCCCCTCTGATTTTAATAATCTGTGAAAAATTTAAAAGTAATTACTATACTAGACTTTTTATACACCTTTTAAAAAAAAACTTTGAATACAAAAATGGCGGACAATAAAGATATCTCATTCTTTTTTAATCCAAAAAGTATTGCTGTTATTGGGGCAAGTAGTACAAAAGGTAAAGTAGGGAATACAGTATTAAATAATATTATAAATTCAGGTTATAAGGGTAAAATTTTTCCAGTAAATCCAAGATCTGATATTGTATGTGATATTCAATGTTACAAGAGTGTGTTAGACATTAACGAGGATGTTGATATCGCAATTTTTGTTATTCCAGGTAAGTTTGTAAATGATGCAGCAGAGGAATGCGGTAGAAAAGGAGTTAAAGGATTAATAGTAATTTCTGCTGGATTTAAAGAAATTGGTGGAGAAGGAGTAGAAAGAGAGGAACAACTCGTTAAAATAGGTAAAAAATACAATATGAGAATTTTGGGGCCTAACTGCTTAGGTCTGATCACAAAATTCTATAATGGTTCATTCGCTGCCGAAACGCCTAAACAAGGAGGGATCGCTATGATATCGCAATCTGGTGCCATGCTTACTGGTATGATGGATTATTCCATGACACAAGCTTTTGGGTTCTCTTGTAATATTAGCCTCGGAAATAAAGCTGATTTAGGAGCTGTAGATTTTATAGAATTTTTAGCTGATGATGATAACACGAAAGTAATTTTATGTTATTTAGAAAATATTACCGACGGAAGTGAATTCCTAAAAATTTTACCCGAAGCAACTCGCAATAAACCAATAGTAATTTTAAAATCAGGGGTAAGTGAAGCTGGAGCTAGAGCTGCTTCAAGCCATACTGGAGCATTAGCAGGAGCAGATATTGCTTATGATTTAGCCTTTGAAAAATGTGGGATCGTTAGGGCTAAAACAATAGAAGATTTGTTTGATTATGGTGAGGTTTTTCTTTATCAACCAGTTCCAAAAGATAATTCTTTTGCGATAATAACAAATGCCGGAGGTCCTGGAATTGTCGCTACTGATGCTTTTGAGCGCGAAGATTTGAAATTTGCGAGTTTTTCTGAGTCGATTCTTCACGCGTTACGAGAAAGATTGCCCTTAGAAGCAGCTATCTTTAATCCAATTGATATCGTAGGAGATGCAACCCCTGATAGATATGAATTTACAATTAAAACCGTCTTTGGATTAAATTCTGGACATGATATCCAGAAAGATGAAATTACTACGGCTGGAGCACTTATCATTTTAACTCCACAAAAAACCACAAATCCCCCAGAGGTAGCCAGATTAGTACACGACATATCTTCAAATTATTTACAAGACAAATCAATTGTATGTTCCTTCATTGGTGGGAAAAGTGTATCAGAAGCCAGAGAATACTTAAAAAAAAACCATATTCCATGTTATAATTTTCCTGATAGAGCAGCTCATTCTTTAAAGACGTTAATTAGACGAAGAGAATATTTAAAAAGAACTCCATTAAGTGAATTAGAAATACCTTCATTTGAAGTAGATAAAGAAAGAGTGAAAGAAATTTTTTCTAGCGCGCGAAAAGATGGCCGGACTGTTTTACTAAGTTACGAAACAAGTGAAGTATTTGATTGCTATGGTATAAAATCACCTAAATCTCGGTTAGCACAAACACCCCGCCAAGCAATGAAGATATTAGCTGAAACTGGAAAATCAGTAATGAAAATTGTAAGTCCACACATTATTCATAAGACAGATGTAGGAGGAATTTTATTAAATATTGAAAGGGAACAAGATGCATTTGAAGCATTTATACAAATTGTAAGCAATGCCAAGAAATTTGGGCCACAAAATGCTAAGATTTATGGTGTAGAAGTTCAAGAAATGATCGATTTTAAAGCCGAACCAAAAATAAATGAAATTATTATTGGTATGTCGGAAGATCCTCAATTTGGACCTCTTCTTATGTTTGGTACAGGCGGAATTTATGCCAATTTTATGCAAGATGTAGCATTCAATTTGGCTTACAAATTTACAAGAAGAGATGCAAAGAAATTGATTGAAGGCACGAAAATTTTTAATTTACTTCAGGGAGTTAGGGGAGAATCTCCCTCTGACATTGAAGCTATAACAGATGTACTTCTAAGGCTTTCTCAGTTGGTTAATGATTTCCCGGAAATCGTTGAGTTGGATATTAACCCCCTCCTAGCTTTCGTTAAAAGTTATAGCGCCGTTGATATAAAAATCACAATAAGAAGATAATAGGCATTATTTAAAAATTAGAATTAAAATAAAAAGAAATATAAAAAAGAAGTGAAGAAGATGGTTAAGGTATTTTATTTATGTTCATTGAGAGAACGTGCTGGGAAAAGTTTTCTCTCGATAGGATTTATTCAGAAATTAAAACACACCGATAAAAAATTTGCTTATTTTAAACCAATTGGAGTACCAAAAGCAGCGTTCTCCAACAAAGTTGATCCAGATGTTGAGTTCATCCTCAATACCGTATATGAAACTGACCATTAATCTTAGATTAGTGTTAAACTAGGTAAAATAGAAAATAAAGAAACATAATATTTATTTAAAAAATTTTATAAACTTTATAGTATTTATGGCGAATTAAATAATTTCGTATCCTTACAGCTTCTTCTCTCGTATCACCTGGATATCACACCCTTAAATAAGGCTGTTTTCTGCCCATAAATCCATGGAAAAACTTCAAATTACAAGGAGCTCACCCGATCACGATGAATTGGTCGAGCTCTACAAAAAGGAAAAGAACTCCAAGCTGAAGGAGAGGTATCACGCTCTCTTTTTAATGTATGAGTTCATAAACTGCACGACAGTCGCAGAACTGATAAAAAATATAATATGATCTTAGTGCTTCTAACTTTAAATGAAAAATAAAAGTTAATAATCTTCTATCTTTGAAAGTCAAGTATTATAATATAAATGGGGGAATTACAAATTATACTTTCACTGATTTTAATGGCTTTCTTAATCAAACTGCTTGGGATATTAAAGAAAATGGACTGATAACTATACGTTAAGGATATACAAGAAAGCTAATAATTATATCAAAAGATGATTGATTTTAATTAACTCCAGTTTTCCCAAGGTTCCAAATAAGGTTTAAGGACAATCCTTCTTGAAATATATCCTTGGCAGTATAATACTAAAAGATAATATAGTTTTGCTAATGTAATACCTTTTCCTTCAATATAGATATAGGGATTGTCTTTAAATGATGATATGTCAGGATTCTTTTATACACACCCCTATTTAGAATACAGATCAAATCAAACAGATCATGCCAATTATTTTTTTTTATTTCATTTATTAATGTCGATTCAGTAGCTCCTATATATGAAAAAATAATTCTAAATGGTCCATCAAATAATGGTCCAGATCCACTTTGAAAACTCGGATACTCGATATGTAGATCTCTTACTTTTTTTAGTGTTCTTCCTGCTTCTTTCAATTTTTCTCTAGTTAAATTTGATTTTACTTCAATTACGGAAAATACCCCCTCCCCTAAAAATGTGTCACGCTCACCCTCATAAGTCAATTTTGGGGCATCATCTCGAATAATAATAGTGTCTAACTGCCCTGTGCGATTGCCTTGTGAATCCATATCTCACCCTTTCCTATAGATAAGCGAGATGGTAAGACTTTAGAAAGAAATGTATTATGAAAGTATTCTCTGTTTAGCTATGGTGTTTATTTTTTATGATTCTCTTTTGATTTAATGTTAAATCATTTGGATCACAGCTAGAACATACGGCAAAGTGTACCGGGTTATCGTTCATTCTTTAATCACCTCGAATTTATCTATTCCTTCAAGTAAGGCGATATGAGAACCATTATCGAACTGTACCCATATTTGTTTTTCATTAAGGATATCAATGAAGCTTATGTTTATAACGAGTTTGTGAGTTGTGTGCCATTTAATGCTATAACCTCATTATCTGAGATATGCTCTTGTAAGTTATTCAAATGGGTTTGAATTTTAGCTAGGTTCCAGAAGGTTCTAGCTTTACACAACAGGTTGTAACAGCACTAAATTTTAATAAAAACTTAATTTTTCAGCTGAATTATTTTTATCAAATCCACCTGATAAAACAAAATCGCAAATACGTGTGGAAAATTATCTATAACTGAGAAATGTCTAAAAGCTAAAAAAAAATTTTAAAATTTAGATTTGTTTTTCTTCAACAGGTCCTTGATTATGAATAGTGATATTACACTCGAAATACCAATTAGTAAAATTAAGTTATACCCAGGAATACTAGATGGTGGTGATGGTAATGGTCTTGAGTAGATCACAAAATAATCGTTGTAATCATAAGTAGCGGAATTTGAGACATCAGTAATCTTTATCTGATATATGGTAGAATTAACGAGTCCAGAGGGAATGGTCCATGATATCTCACCATCGTTCGGGGTGCTCGAAGTGAGTACCGAATCAAGAATTCCAGAGATATAGAGTTCAATTTTCACATTCACGATACTACCTGTTGATATCCAAGTTAAAGAGTGAGTAGTGCCTGTTTCCCATGCTACAAGCCCAGTAGGGTTAGTGACTGTAATCGAGTCAACCGGCGTATATGGTGTAAATATTTCAAAGTAATCACTAAAATCGAAGGTGGTAGGAATTGATACATCTGTGATTTTTATCTGATATATGGTAGAATTCACGAGTCCAGATGGAATGGTCCATGAGTATGCTCCGCCATTAGGGGTACTTGCAGAGATGGTTGCATTAAACGTCCCCTGCCAATATAATTCGATCTTCACATTCACGATACTACCTGTTGATATCCAAGTTAAAGAGTGAGTAGTGCCTGTTTCCCATGCTACAAGCCCAGTAGGGTTAGTGACTGTAATCGAGTCAACTGGTACAACAGGAGGAACAGTCGTAAAGACATAGGTGACCGAAGCCCAGTTCCCCGTGGTGTCCTGTGCATAGACCTTCAGGGTGTGGACGCCGTCTGGCCCGGGAAGCGAGGTGGTGAATTCCAGGCTCGAATTGCTTAAAAGGAGGGTGGTGTTGGTGTTGCCGTCCCAACTGTATCTTACTTGTTGCAGGGTGTTTGCGTCCGTTACATTGACCGTAATGCTAGTCCCGGAGGCTTGCGAGGTGTCATTAGCCGGACTGATTAACAGGATATTGGGTTTGATATCATCCGTGGTGAACACAAACTTTCTGTAAGCCCAGTTATTTGTGCTGTCATTCGCATAGACACGCAAGATATGTTGACCAGCATCCACGGGGAGTATAAGATCATAAGGAGATGCTAAAGTCGCGTTAACCGCACCATCCCAGTTATATAGCACGTGACTAATTCCGTTTTTGTCCGTGAAGCTGAGATCAATAGTTGTGCCCGAGGGATGGATGGAGTTATTAGTGGGATTGGTTAAGCTAATTAAAGGAGAAATTTCGTATTGATCTTCCACCCCATTAAAGTTTCTATCTGTTATAATAAACTGATGCTGAAAATATCCCCAGTATGTGCCTGCTTCTAGTAACGTTCGATAATAAGTATGATTATTTCCTTCGGTGTCTGTTATACTAATGGAAAATTCCCCTTCCATATCAAAAGACCATTGGTTTGATCTAAATATTGCAGCTCCTCTTGTGATAGGCTGTGTATATGAAAGACTATCAATCATTATCGTTATATTACCTTCCAGAATACCATCGATCCCGATCATGATAACATACTCTGTGTCTCGATCCTGCATAAAATCATCATATCCAAAGAAATAAAAGTCCTCTGTCGCCCCGGTATCGTATGGGATATAATTCGTAAAAGTAACTTTTTCGCGATATAAGCCCACGGGGAAGTTTTCCATACCTAGATCATAAAGCATTACCCAACCAAATCCAGTGGCTGTTCCATCAGGTCGCCTATCATATTTGGTTCGATTTTCTAAACTAAGAATTAGCTGATTGTCTGTAAAAACCTCTACGGTAAAAGTCTCATTTTGTGTATCAATATAGTAATAGCTATCATTACCTGGATCATATTTGACCCAGCTTGGTAGGTTATAGTCACTAATTCTGGTTTTTAGGATTCCCCAATAGACTTGACCATCGTTTAGGACATAGGTTACAGCGAATTGCTGATCACCTGCTGTTCCGTATGGTCGTATTTCATTTAACACATAGACCCCTTCATCCAGTTTATGGCCCTGAAACACAGGAATGGAATCTAGATAGAGTTTCGTCTCAATACCATTAATTTGCGGTACGATTTCAGCCCAGATGTCAAGAATATTTGGACGATTTGATCTCCAGGAAGCATTGGTATTTATCTTTTCATAATATTCTTGCATCATTTTTTTATAGAAATCAGGGTCTTTTTTGATTAGTATCTGAAATGTTGTAGCAGCAATAGAGTATCTACCGTATACTCCACTCGGATGGGTCCAAAAATCTCCTGCCCCTGTCCATCTATTATATTTGATTGAGTCGTAATAGGTAGTATGGGAACTCCAATATTGATATGGTCGCCAGTTCAATAATTGAAGTGAGGCACTATCATTCGGATAGCTTCGTACATATTCATGTATAATTTCAAAAGCCATTCCTTCAGCGGATCCTTCTTCAAAACCGCTAAGTGAATTATCATAGTCCCAGTTTTCATCTGTCGTAATTGTGTAAGACCCTTTCCATACATGAACAAATTCATGGACAATTAATCGCGGAATAAAACTCTCATCACTCAAGAATTCTCTCCCATCTTGTACAATCATAAAATAACCCTCAGTTCCAACATCTTTGATTAAACAATTGAAACTCTCAGCGGGAGCCCCTAATCGATCATACATGATAGGCCAGACTCGTTTTAAAAATTCGCGATATTTTGTTTCATTTTCTACAGAAAAATCCATAAAAGTGTAGCTAATTTTATTAGTACTTGCTCCTAAAGCTGAACCGGTCACATCTATTAAACTCAAGTCAATAAGAAACTCAGAAAAAGTGCCAACATACTGCCCATCTGAATCATATTCAACAAATTGTCCAGTCAGAACCTCAGTTCCTGTTAAATTAAACTCAATATAGGAAACAAGGGCATAATCAACTCCATGACCCCCCCAATACAATTGTTGACCATTATTGAATAACATTAAATAATATCTATTACCGTTTGACGGATTTTCCCAGTGTATAGTGATAGCATTTGTCTCATTGGTAAATGTAGCATTTATTCCTGATCCAGGAATTGGAGTAGTGATGGAAGTATTGACATATTCAGGTTCTTGGGGAAAACTGAGAGGGTCGCTAGCATTGAATCCATATTTATTTTCAGCTACGTCTGTCATCCCGTCTCCGTCACTATCAGTAAAATTGCCAGTTAAATACTTCGTTAGGTCATTTGGTGCGGTTGGATTTATTGGTCCTTTACTTCTTATATTTAATTTCTCGTTATTAACACTAATTCTAGCCGATATTTTTACATCTTCATCACTCGTAATGGTTGAATAGTTTCCGAGTGCATCTTTACCAACGATGGATATCGGTGAAACTGAACTAATTGCCCATGAGAGGGGTTTCTCAACCGTTAACCTGTTATCTCCAATGGTTCCAACTATCACCCAGGTGCCTGTCAGTATCAATAGTATCACAACACCGGTGAAAAACTCTCTTTGTCTAATTAAATCAGGAAAGGTTCTTCTTTTACCACCTATCATTTTTGACCCCTCAGTTCAACCAAATGATATGATTTTGCTTAGTTGCCACTGCTACCAATTCACTAAATGTTTTAAATGTTTTACCAGTTTTATTATTCTTTCTTACACTTGATGCTTCGTATAATTATACCTTTTGTCCCTTCTCATTATTGAGTCAACCACACCTAATCTTCCCTCTTTTCATTGCGGTTTGTATTGCCGATATCAGACATTCAATCCCTTTTTCAAGATTCCGTTCAAAATTTTTATCTATTAATTGATTGCGAAAGGGATCTTATTAAATTATTTAGCCTTAGATTTTATACTTTACGCTTTCTGCCTTTAAAATTTCCCAGGGAAGTGTTAAAACTTGAAGTATCCTCACAATTTCTTTTAAATTAAATTTGATTTTCTTCCTTTCACATCTCGATGGTTTTTCCCAATTACCTTTCTTTTTTTTTTCTCTTTAATGCATTGGAAAAAGATATACGGTTCTTTTTTTGAAGAGCATATTTATTTAAAGGGAGACTCTGTTTGAAAACAGTAATTATCCATAAAAGTCAGTTTGACAAAATATGGAAATCTGTCGGGAAAGAAATTTAACAATTTATTATTATTTCTGGCAATCTTTTATAATTTCTTTCTATCCAATTATTACTTCTTCTGAAGAAATTTTTATTTTAAAAAATAAAGCACACATTGGAATGAAATTGAAGCTTTTAGTTTTATAGATTCTATACTTTTTTATCCTTATCCGAAGTTAAAACATCGAATTCTTCTTCTTTTTCCAACTTCACAGGCTTAGATTTATCAATTGCTTCATTACACGCCCAGCATGCTTTCTCCAATTGAATTAATGATTGAGCACAGTTTCCACAATAGAGGGCACTACATTTTGAGCACATATACATAAATCCCCCTACTTTTCCTTTACACACCAAACAAATTTTCTTTTCTCTATGAAATGTAACCTCTTCTTCGGTAATGTTTTTCGGTTTTATAAAGATACTTGTGATTTTTTCTAAGGGAGTTTTCAATTCAACAGATTCAGCCTCTTGTTTTATCAGCCATTTAGCTAAGGTTTGCGGTAGAAACCATGCAAAATAATAAGAAAACGCACTAATGATAAATTAAATTTTAAATCTTCTTTCTTTTTTACAAGATAAGTAATTATTTACATTATTTGCATTACAGTTTTGATTATTTAGATATTCTTCCATTAGTTTTTGATTTTCATTATAATTTGCAGATATAATAAAACGTGGTGTTTTACTTAAATCTATTTTTAAAATTTTTTCTAATTTGTTAATAATATAATCTTGTATGTATCTATCAAATTCATAATAAGGTATAATAAATAATTTAATGTTGTTATTTTTAATTAATTTATTTTTATATTTATCTAATAATTTATTATACTCAAATTCATATATATCTGAATGAAAATAAGGGATAAAATGGTAATGTTGTTCCCCATTTATCCTTATTCCAAGATTCAGATTAGCATTATGCCCGTCTAAATGTCCAAATTTTACCAGATTATCAATTATGTCTATTACTTCAGCCGATTTATATCCAATATTCTTGTTTTTTATGATTTTTGATAGTTTTGCTGATGGAAATTTAATTTCTCTATTATAATAATAAGATAATATTTTTTCTATTAGATTTCTACAGACTCTTTCCATGTATCCTTGTGAACATTTTGGGCACCAATGTCCTGCTCTTATATTACTTAATAGAGCTTTCCATTTAAGTTTGCATGCCCCACATTGAAATGGAAATTTATAATTTTTAGTCCTTTTTAATTTATAATATCTTACCTTTTCCATTTTAAATTTTCCTTCCACCCCTGTTTTTTGTACACTTACAAATTTTACTATTTCAAGAATTTCTTCATAGGAAGTTCTCGATTTTATACTTGAGAAATCATATGCACATTGATTGCACCAATTTCCCTTTTTTACCTCTTTTGGTGTTTGTGGAAATATTTTATCACACCTTCCACATAACCATTTTAGAAATTTTGTATTTGGCTCGTTTAATTTTATATAAACTTTTTTTGGGGTATTTAAATAGCCTCTAAATCCCGTTTTTTCAATTCCTATTAGTTCTGCCATTTCTTTCAGCTTTTCGTATTTTGTCCTTTTTGATATTATTTCCTTATAAGATTTTTCTCCAATTTCCTCTTTTATATAGGTTTTTATAGTAATTGCAGTTCTTTTAGGCATATTTAATGCTTCTGAGATTCTTCGCACTGCTTCAACATTTCTCGTTTCTGTTAATAATTCTATCCAATATTCAATTTCATTTTGTGTTACGTTACTAGGTCGTGGTATTGGTAACCATTTTTCAATATTAATATTTGAAAATTTACTATATAATTTTAAAGTATATTTTATTAATCTTAACACATTGGATTCATTATTTAAAATAATATTATAATCAATAATAGCATTTTTTAAGCTTTCATAATTATTGTATTTTAATAGAGCAAATCCTAATATTATTAATGAGTGATATATTGCTGTTTTTATACGTTTGCTATATAGTAAATAATTTACATCTGAGTCTTTTGTTAGATTGTTAATTAATAAATTTAAATTTCCTTTATTATTATATATATTTTTAAATATTTCTTCTTTTGAATATTCTTTCTTTATTAAACTTTTAATATAATCATCAAATTTTTTTAAAATGAAAGTTAAATCATTCTCATTAATGATTAATTGATTTTTCTTATGTTTATTCAACCACTCTTTAGGATCTGTATTTTCCTCTAGTAGAGATTGAGTTATTCTTCTAGTTAAAGTTTCTGGTGAAGGATATACATCTGAATTATCCTTCAGATATAATTGTACTCCATATAAGCTTCCTACTTTCATATATAAAGCTCTCCAAGATAAGACTTCTTCTGTAGAGAAAAATTTAGATTTTCTTTGTTGAGATGGTAACTTTATCTTTATAATTTCAAATATCGGATCTAAAAGTGTATAAGAAGTTTTTGTTAAAGATATTAATTTTGATATTGAGATGTTTTTATCTTTAAGTATTAGATATATTATTTTTGTAATTCTATTAACAATTTTTAATTGTTTTTCAGTTAATTTTTCTAAATAATTTTCGTTGTTTAATTTTTTATTTATATCAATCAATAATTCATTACTTGATTTGTACTTATTTATATCAGTTAATAATAAGATATTATAGATTTTTTTTATTATTTTATCTCTTTGATTTTTCCAATCTTTATTAGCAATTATTACATTATAGCTTTTGTTTTCATTAGATAAAATATTAATATTTCTTATTTCTGCTTCTACATATTTATTTAAATCATTATCATGATGATTTTCTAATATGTCATTTTTATCTTTTCCGAATAAATTTTTTTTCATATTCAAATCATTTTTTTTAATTTTATTTCAATAGAATATTATTTTTTTAAGTTTATATTTCTATATTTGATTAAATTTTAAAATTTAAAATGCTTAATACTAATGTAAAGTTATTATATTTCTACTATATATTATTAATATCAAATTTCAGTTTGTATATTTATGGTAAAATCTTTATATTTATGTTCTTTAGCTGAGAGAGCTGGAAAAACTTTTTTAAGTATTGGTATTATCAAAAAATTATTATCCTTGAATCATAAAGTAATTTATTTCAAACCTATTGGGGTATCTAAAAACTATTTTTCTAATAAAATTGATTTAGATGTCGATTTTATTTCAAAGATATTTAATTTTAATAAAAATTTATGCACAATTTTTCTTCCAGATGTATATTATATTGATTTAGTTGATGCAAGCAAAAAGGAAGAATATTTACAAAAAATTAAAAATGCATATGACGAACTCACTAAAGACGTGGATTATGTTGTCATTGAAGGGAATCCAAGCATCAGGAAATTTATAAGAACTGGAATTGATGATGTAAGTATTGCTCAACATCTAGGGGTAAATGAATTAATCTACGTCTCTGTAGACTCCTCAGATAAGTGTATTGATGATTTCTTTTTTACAAAAAATTATTTTGATTTCCGAAAGATAGGTATTTTAGGTATACTTTTTAACAAAATTGATTTTGATTATATAGCTCGAATAAAAGAACTAACAGAAGATCATATTAATAGATATAAAATTCCCGTACTAGGCATTATTGAAAAAAGTATCGAATTGTTTGCTCCACGTGTTAACGAAATTAAAGAGCAAATTGGGGGAGAATTAATAAATGATCAATCATCTGCAGGTTTGAATAATCTTGTAGAGACATTTCTCATTGGAGCAATGAATGTCCAAGGAGCTCTAAAATATTTAAGGCAAGTTAAGCGAGCTGCATTTATTACTGGAGGTGATCGAACGGATCTTGCTATGGCTGCTCTCGATCAAGATGTTTCAACATTAATTCTAACAGGATTTATCCAACCCGATATGGGTGTGATTACAGCAGCGAATGAAAAGGGGATACCAATTATTTTAAGTCCTTCAGATACTTATACTACCATGAGAAATTTAGAACGCTTAAAACCAGGAATTCAAGAAGACGAAATGGAAAAGGTATTAGCTTTAATTGAAAAGCATGTTGATTGGGAATTATTATTATAATTCTTAAAGATTCTTCCTTTAATTTTTCCTTCATTTTTTAAGGTAATATTATGAAGGTGCATGTTATTAATAGGAAAATGATGTTTAAAGGTTATTTTCCTAATCTTTTTAATTACATTTTATAGATTGGAAAGGATTTGTAACTGTTATTTTTTATGATTTCTATTCTTTTTTGCAGAAATAGAAAAAAAAAATGATTTTGGGATGGCTAATTTTACGGTAATAACCCACCCAATAAACTAAATAATAGAGCCAGTAATAAAAGTGGAAATATGAACCATAGTATTAACGTAATGATTCCAAGTATTAGTCCTCCAACGCCTAAACCTTTTGAATCGTCTGCCACAATCCCAATTACACCAAAAATTATTGCCACAATCGCTAAGATAATAGGTAAATATGGGAACATAATGTATATAAACCAAATCGTAATTATTCCTGCTAATCCACAAAGAAAACCAATAATACCAAAAATTTTTCCCAATTTTTGCACCATTTATTTATTTTTTTATATGTAACACTTTGAAAGTGTATGATATTAATGGGACCATGAAGTATATAAGGTTGTACCTTTTCCCTTTTTAATTACATATTACCTATTATTCTTTTCAATTTTGAGAAGTAAATGTATAGAACTAATATATAAGCTTCTTTTACAGGGAAAAACTACTCTGTCGATTCATTAGGAGCACCAGAACTTAGGGAAGAAATAAGTAAATCTATTAACCAAAGCTATAAGTTAAATTTAAATTCTAGTGAAATCTTGGTTACCACGGGAGTTATAGAAGCAATTTTCTTTCTCATAGCAGCAATTATTAAAGAAAAAAAGGAGTTACTTATTAATAGACCTCATAGGCTCCAACAGAACCAACTGAAATATCAACTTTAATCTTAACAGGTTTCATCCAACCCGAGATGAGTGTTATTACTGTGACAAATGAAAAGGGTATTCCAATTATTTTGAGTCCCTCTGATACATATAATACCATGAAAAATTTAGAACGTTTGAAGCCAGGTATTCAAGAAGATGAGATGGAAAAGGTATTAGCTTTAATTGAAAAGCATGTTGATTGGGATTTATTATTATAAATTTTTTTTAATTTAAGATTTAAATTTTGTTTTAGAAGTCAAGGAATAAAACTTCTCGCGCAAATGAGTCCGTATAAACGATAAAATTGCACAGATAGTCTTTTGATTGAAAATTGCAAGGGTTAATCCTATCACAAGTAGACAAATTATTTGGTTCCATTGTTTACTATAAAGGATTATATCAGTTACGCTATTGAAACAGCAATTTTAATAGATTTGGCTAAATTACTAAGGAACAATTTTAGAAATAAACTCAACTTATCAGATTTATATAGCATGATAATCCTATTTATTATATCAAAACAATACTATTGTTTTAGGAATAGAAACCTTAATTTATGTGTCAGTAGAATCTTCAGATCGGTGCATCGATAACTTCTTTTTTACTAAAAATTATTTTGATTTCCGTAAAATAAGCATTTCAGGTATTCTTTTCAATAAAATTGATTTTGAATATATTGCAAGAATTAAAGAACTAACAGAAGATCATATTAATAGATATAAAATTCCCGTACTAGGCATTATTGAAAAAAGTATCGAATTGTTTGCTCCAGGTGTTAACGAGATAAAAGAGCAAATTGGGGGAGAATTAATTAACGACACAGCATCACCAGGATTAAATAACCTTGTAGAGACCTTTCTCATCGGTGCAATGAATGCTCAAAGTGCTTTAAAATATTTGAGGCAAGTGAAAAAAGCAGCATTCATAACGGGAGGAAACAGAACGGATCTCGCGATGGCGGCTCTTGATCAAGATGTATCAACATTAATCTTAACAGGTTTCATCCAACCTGATATGGGTGTTATTACTGCGGCAAATGAAAAGGGGATTCCAATTATCTTGAGCCCCTCTGATACTTATACTACCATGAGAAATTTAGAACGTGTGAAACCAGGAATTCAAGAAGATGAGATGGAGAAAGTTTTAGATTTAATTGAGAAGGATATCGATTGGAGTTTGTTGCTATAATATACGATAATCTCTGCTTTTCAATAAGTTTGTAAATCCAAAATCTTTTTTAGAATTCATTATTGAGTTTTCTTTCTTTAAAATTATGTTGATATAATTTATCCATTATTGGTTTCATAGCAGGGCAGTTATCCCATTTCCCCTTGTATTCACATTTTAAGCATACTTTTTTTACATTTTTTGCTCTAATATATGCAATTACTCCTACTATGAAATTGATTTCCATTAATAGTAAAATTTTAATTATTAGAAAAAGTGTAGAATTGTTCTCCCCCCGTATGAACGAGATAAAAGAGCAAATTGGGGGAGAATTAATCAACGACACAGCATCACCAGGATTAAATAATCTCGTCGAGACATTTCTCATCGGTGCAATGAATGCCCAGAGTGCTTTAAAATATTTAAGGCAAGTAAAAAAAGCAGCATTTATAACGGGAGGAGACCGAACGGATCTCGCAATGTTTTTTTCAGGCAATTAAATTTATTTTCAACTTGTATCCAATAACAATCATAGCATTTAGAGGGAATTTTCGTTGGATTAAATACACTTTCCATTTTCTTAATATTATTATGTTTTAAATTTAATAAGTTAAATAAATTAATAAAGCGTAACAATGAAGCCTTTAGATTTAAAAAATAATAAGAGAAAAATCAATAATTTTGTATTACTTCTTAAAATTTTAAAACCAATATTATTAAGTCATCATCCAAGTTGTAAAACATTTGAAAATCACACTTTTAAAATTGGAAAACGTAAATTCTGTATTGGATGTTTTATCGGATTTCCAACTGCTATATTAGGGATAATTGTAATATATTACTCAAAACTGGTGAATGTTTTAGATTCAAAAGTTCTTCTCATGGCAAGTATGATTTTTTTAGCTTCTTTTATTCTTAGTCCTTTAAATTTAACAAAAATAAAAATTATAAAAATAATTCAGAAATTTTTAATTGGTCTTGGTTCTACTTTTTTGTTTTGGTGGATATGGACTCTACCAAATTTGTTTATAATTAATCTTCTATATTTTTTAGTGATTTTTTGTTTACTATTAACAATTTTAACAGGTTACCACGCTTATGGCTTCTATGCTACCTGTAAAAAATGTCAATACTCTCTTAATTGGAAAATTTGCCCTGGATTCAAAGATTTTATCGAATATCTTGAAAAAAATAATCTTCCAAATATATTTAATAAAATTAAGAATAATATAAAATAAAATATTAAAAAAAATTATTGACTGCTTAAAATTTCCAAATTTATTTAAACTCATATCCACATTCTCTACAAAATTTTCCACTTACAGAGCTACCACATTGTGGACAAAAGTGAATTTCTTTTTGTGGGATTTGTGGTTTTATCTCTTCTTGCGGGATTTGCGATTTTATCTCTTCTTGCGGTTTTATTCCCCAGTTAGTGCTGGTACACATCGGACAGGTTTTCTTTTTAACACCATAATAGATTAATCCTGGAAAAAAACCACAACATAGAAGTAGAATTAGAAGAGTGCTCGTGTCATAATCTTTCTGTGGTTCTACCATCAGTTTACAATTGCTGCAATACTTCATTTTTCTAATTTCTTGTTAATGAACATTTTAATATATTCAATAGATAAAAAAAAATGGTAAATTCTTTAATGAATTTTGATACTTCTGCTTAAATTCTTTATTACGCTGGTTTTACTCCCCAATTGGTGCTATTGCACATCGGACATGTTTTCTTTTTAATCAAATAATAAATTATTCCCGGTATCCCAAAACATATTAATAAAATTATGAGAAGCCCAGTACTATAATTTTTTTGTGGTTGCACCATCTGTTTACAATTGTTACAATATTTCATGTTTTTCCCCCTTCTAAGATTATATTTAATTTTTTTAAATTAAAAATTGTTTAATTTTGAAATGGTATAATATTTACTTTGTTGATTTTAGTATTTAAGTTTATACCATAATTTCTCTCCCTAGACTTTTTGCTAAACTTTTAGGCTATTAAAAGTTTGAGGTAAAGATATTTCTTTTAAGAAGTACCTTTAAACAAAAAAATTCTTTAATTTTGGAAAACACTTACTAGCCAATAATTACTTAAGATTTATTTATTTAACAGTATATGAATATTTGTGGTTACTCAAAGAATTAAAGACATTTTTTATGCTATTCGTGAAATAGCTGCTGTAGCAAGTAAAGTTGCGAAAACTGGGAAGAAAATATATCATTTAAATATAGGTGACCCTGTGATATATGATTTTCCTACACCCCATTATATCTCTCAAGCATTAGCGGATGCATCTTTTGGGGGAAAAAATTATTATGTTGATTCATTAGGGGCACCAGAACTTAGGGAGGAATTAAGCAGATCAATAAACCTAAGATATAAACTAAAAGTTAATGCTAATGATATATTGGTCACCACCGGAGTAACTGAAGCAATTTTCTTTATTATAGCAGGAATAATAGAAGAAAAAAATGAGTTATTGATCCCAGGTCCTAGCTATCCACTTTACATAAATTATGCAAAATTTTTTGATGGAGTTCCTGTAGAATATGAACTCGATGAAAGCAATAATTGGGGACCAAATATTGATGATATAAGGCAAAAAATAACAAATAAAACCCAAGCAATTCTAATATGTTCTCCTAACAACCCAACAGGTGTAATGTACAGTAAAAAAAAAATAAAAGAAATAATAGATATCGCAGGGGAATACGACTTATTCATAATTTCAGATGAAATTTATGATCAGATCATTTATGAAAAAGAATTTTACTATCCAGCGACTCTAAGTAAGGATGTACCAGTTATTGGACTAAATGGCTTTTCTAAATCTCATCTAATTACAGGATGGAGGCTTGGGTATATGTATTATCATGATCCTGAGAATATATTACAAGATTTAAAAGAAGGTATCGCAAAAATGGCTAGAGCAAGACTTTCGGCTAGCTCAATAGCTCAATATGCTGCCATTGAGATATTAAAAAATCCTGGAACACATACAAAAGAGATGGTTACTAAATTAAAAGAAAGGAGAGACTATTCCTATGAGAGACTAAGGCGGATTGAAGGGATATCTTGTGTAAAAGCAAACGGTGCTTTTTATTTATTTCCAAAGTTTGATTTCTCTGAATTAAATAAATGGAAGAATGATAAAGAATTTGTAATTGATTTACTTGAAACAACAGGGATTTGTACTGTTTATGGTTCTGGATTTGGAGAATTCGGTAAGGGTCATGTTAGATTTACATTTTTACCTAATTTAGAAACCCTAAAAACTGTTTATGATCTCTTAGAGGAATTTTTAAAGAAATAAGCACATCCTTTGCGATTATTATTATTTTGAGGAAAATCAATGCCATATAGAGTACAGAATGAAGCGAAGAGTGAGAGAAAGAAACTTTATTTTGATATAATCTGTGGGATAGTTAGTTCAGTTCTTGCTTTAATGGGTATAATTTTTTTTGCGGTAATGTATGGTATAACAAATATGGTTGGATGGCTTACCGGTTTAACTTTTTGGATTTTGTATTTAATGCTTTCAGTGTTTTTAATGGGAATTGGGTTGTATACTAAATGGAAAGAAAAGCAAATGTGGGGATGAATACTTAACATTTCCTCAAAAATTTCCCAATAAATAAATTCAATAAAAATAAGAATAAAAATGATCAACCCGTTTTATGAAAAGTTAGCAAGATTAGCAGTGATATGGTATTTACAAATGGCCCTACTATAGCACAAGAGCTTTTTAAAGCTACTTATATGGAATTCATTAAAGCAGGAAAACATTGCTGACGAAAAGATAATTTATAAAGATGGAAAATAGAAAATTCCTGCATAACATGTAAAAGAACACTTATCAATAGGATTTAAGTAGGTTAATATTGATGTTATCTATTTTTTAATGTTAAATTAATCATTTTAATCGATATGGTGTATTTCTAAAAGAAATTATAACCACTTCATTTAATGGGTTGATTTCCCACATGAATAGTGGAATTCATTAAACTTTTTTTTTCACACAAATTATATTCACTAAAATTATGGCTTAGTTTAGTATTAGAACCGAGGAAATTTTTAAAATAATTTAATTGTGAGCATTACTATAACAAAAAAGAGCTAAAATAAACAGACTTAAAAAATCATTTTCTTTTTAATTTAATAGAATCTAATTGTTGATTAAAAAGTAGATGAATATTTCGGAAGATTGTGAGTTAGACTACTATTTAAAAATAATCGAAAATTTTCAGGATGTTAGCGTAAATCAGGAAAAGACCGTAATTCTCAAAAGTTATTTTTTAATAAAAATGATGAAACTATTAGATTACGAGAAAAATAGAGATTTTGTCACTAATGCTATAATTGTAATGTTATCTTTAGCGGAAGATCTCCCTCCCGATAATTATAATAATCTCGGGATTGATGTTAAATCCATTTCTGTGGAAGAAAGGAAGTTTCTAATGAAAAATTTAAAGGAAGAGTTTTCACCCAATTAAATTACTTCAATTATCTATTTCTTACTTAGGGATTGTTATAACTCTTGCATTTCTACAAAATGAACTCTCAATAGGAAAAAATTGAATTATATTACAATTATGCTTTTAAATTCTCAACTGTAATCGAAGTTATTAAATTAGCTAAGGAAAGACATCATCAAGATTGAAAATTTGGGCATTAAATATGATCCAGTCAAATTCAGACTATGGCAACAGTTTAATTAATATAAACGATATAATCAGTTAATTCTATGAGGAAAACAGGGTTCTTACCATTAAAGCAATAAAATTGTTAATTAAACGGAAAATAATCGTCCCAGTTATTCCCAAATTCCTACGTAAAGAATTAAAATAATGAATTCTTTTTAATTTCAATGGACAACTTAAATAAACTGCGTTTTAATTGTACAAGGTGTGGAAATTGTTGTTCAGATAAAAATACTTTAGTAAATTTGACTTATAGTGATATTTT
>LAZR01000480.1_pt1 | contig 31778 bp, 2 predicted proteins | sample 329461 | NCBI WGS metagenome assembly LAZR01 (sample SAMN03002196, study PRJNA259156) | marine sediment metagenome | biome: sea floor; feature: Hydrothermal impacted sediments; material: marine sediment; isolation source: Loki non-amplified sample from Loki's castle hydrothermal vent sediment ...
AACTTTAGATAGTGAAATTCTAAGTCCCCAAATTGGAGATTTCAGTCATCATGCTCCACTAGATAGAAAACATGCACCTACACTAATCGGGAGCCATAAGGAGCAAAAAAACTCTCTTGATCCATCAACAACAGATAGGTTGAATATTTTGCAGAATTATAAGAGTAACGATAAAAAAAGAATTAAAGAAGCTAGAGAAAGGACCTTAAAGATTTTAAATAATATGCAAATTCCAAATAGAACATTAAATATAGAAATTCTAAATAAATACATAGAAATATACGATACTCATCCAAATAGTAGTAATCTCAGATCCGCAGAGAAATTAATCCCTCTATTAATATATTATTACTGCAAGGTGCATAATATTATCATAAATGAAGCTAATTTACGCGATAAATCTGGCATTAGTAGAAAAATTTTTAATGGGTTAAAGAAAAAGGTTCACCCTTTGCTTCCCGAATACCAAATGTATAGATTAACAGGAAAAAAAGATTATATCTCTCGCCTACTCTTTAAATTTATCAATTATTTCTTCGAAAATGATCCAAATATTCATGCCGAGTTTAAAAATATTTCAAATAAACTCCTTCATAAATTATGGAGCCAAATTCAAAATAAATCAGAAGAGAATATTGCGGGAATTATTGCGACTAGTACTTTTTTTTATTTAGAAAAAGTTTTCGGGGAAAGGTTAGGAAATTTAAATAAAACCCAAATCTGCAACTGGCTTAATGCTACGAGTTCAAGAGTGTCAGAGTTTTTAGAACAATTAATCGAGGGCGAAAAAATTAGTTGTGTAAAAGGGAAGGATAAAATTGTTAAAAAGCTACTATTGATAATTGAAGAATGAAGAGGAGAAAATTCGAATCTTTAAATAGTTATTAACATCTCCTTCACTTCTCTATATAAAGCTTAGAAATTAGGTTTAATTATATAAAGATTTCTAAGATTTTTAATTTGTTAACTTAGTTTTCCTCGTAGATATTTCAAATTTCAATCTCAGGAAGACATAGATGTTTTTTTTTCGGTCTCCGTATATGTTTTTTTTAATAGTATCAGTTCGATCTCCCTCATTCTTTATATAAAGAAAAAAAACCCATTTTCCGCTTTATATATGCATAGTATTATTCATATTGTGATATGTATGTTTATATAACTCCTTTTTGTTGTGTTATCGCCAAAGGCAGGTTTAGAAATCCATACAAAAGTAAATTTCAGTTTTCGCAGATAAATAATAAGTTTAAATCAAGCAATTTGGGTTTTAAATTTTCCTTTTTAAATTCCTATAAGGTTTAGAAATATGAAAGAAACAAATTTTAATTCGATAGAGGGTTCTGGTGTTCAAATCCAGAAAAAATCAAGGGATCATAAACAAATTTCAATACTGCCTTTTACTTCCTCGCCCTCTATAAATAACACTATTAAATTAGTTGCGAAAAGAAAATCGGCAAGTTCAATCACAAATGAAAAGACTTGCAATGGATTAAAACAAAGTTTAAAGAGCAATCATCAAGAAAAGATTTGGACTAAAATTTCAAAGAAATTACCAATGAAATCTTTTATTTCTCTAGTTTTACATTTCAGCGCATTGATTATAATTTTTTTATTGCCTTTCTTCTTTATTATACCTCTATTTTTTTATGAACTAAATTTCTTGATTTCTCACCTGCTCATATTATTTAACATCTTGACACTACCAATATGTGCCCTAGGTGGAGGATTTTTTTATTTTCGAAAAATTAGAAAAAGGAGTCATGAAATTTCACTATGGGGGGCTAAAAGATTATCATCCTGGATAACTAAGAGAACAAATTCATGGAAAACCACTGGATTTTCATTGAAATTAACTAACTTTTCACTGAAATTAAAAATATTTTTCTCTTCAAAGATTTGGATGAAAAAATTAGTTAAGCTTATTCCTATTTTGCTTATTGCCATTCAATATTTGTTTTGTTTCTTCTACCCTTCATCATGGTTTTTATTGATTTCATTTAATTTAATGTTTCATGAATTTCTTATCATCAGTCATTCCTTAAATGATAAGAATTCAAGAGCCAAAAAAGTATTATTCCCACTATTCTATTTCGCTGGTATCGTAATTGTTATTTTTTTGTCATTTCGTTATAAGGGTGTAGAATTTTTGAGCCCTATGATTGTCTCTCTTACACTGATATTATTTGTTATGTATAAGTATGGCGCGAGTAATCCAATTGCAAAAATAAGGAAATTTATGAATAGAAATGATAAAGTTGATATAACAGATGATGTAAGTTCAGAAAATCCTCAAGAAAGTGAAACTAATGCAATAGAAGTTCCACTTGATTTACAGTTACCTCAAAAAAAGTTAGTGAATGCGAAGATGCACTTCAAATATACTAATAGAATAAGAGGATTAATATGTTTAATAGTTTCAATTCTGTTTTTTGTTAGTCTACTATTTTTGGGGAGAGACTTATTTGCCATATTATTACTTATGGGAGGATATCTTATTTTTCTACATTTTAATTTACCGCGTTTTGGAGATTACTCAAAAAATAATAAATTACGGAATATCAAACAAATAATTTGTATAACGTGTTCATTAATATTTGCCTTGGTCTTTTTGATTTCCGTCTATATTTTAAACTATATTGAGGGCTTTCTTATCTCATTTCCCATTTTTCTAATAATTCTTAAAACATATTTGCCATCTAATCTAAAGAGTAGAAGAATGAAATTTTTATCTTCAATAATTATATTCCTTTTAATTATTTTTCCAATGTTATTGAGTTGGGAATCTCTATTTATAAGACAAGAAATCTTCCCTACTCCTTCCTTTGCAATATATCCTCAACATCAGAGAAAAGACTTTGAAAAGAATGGAGTTTTCAATTTAAATTATGTTGATAATCCAGAAAATCTAGATTTAACTTTTAATTCGCTTGTATTCATAAAACTTAAGATATCTAGTCTTACATTTAAAATTACAACTTTTCATGCAGATTTTACATTGATAGATGGTCAGAAACCAATGGAAAACATTTCTGAATCACAATATGTGAAAAAAGCACATTCATTTGGATCAGATAAATATAAAGGTCCGTTTTCTGAAAAGGAAATTTATTTCAAAGTAGATTTATCAAAAAGCCAAACACCAATTCTACCTGGAAAATATCAGTTAGAATTGTATTACACACTTCAAGAAGGCTTAATGATTGGTAAACATTCTACCGTTCACGCTTATAATATTACTATTCAAAAAGAACGAGTTTATTTCAATGAAAAATATTCTGATGATCCAGGAAGATCCACTAGAAGAGGGAGTATTTACACGCTTGAAGATTTGAATTTACCAGGTTGGAAAACAAAATTTGAAACAAGAATGGAAAATTCATTAGGGAATGCCATCCCCGGTATTGTCTCATTATATTTAACAAACAGTGATTTTAGTTTAGAGAAAGTATCTGAATATCACATAAAAGATGATGGGTTAATTTATTATGAAGTATCTAAACATGTTTATTTTGGTTCTTTAACGCGCGGAAAAATTGTATTTAACGGTTCTCAGAGCTTATTTTATCGAACGACAACACATATAGAAGATGCTGAGATCTCAGAAGATAAGTTCGTGAATACCTTTCCTTATCCAACAGATAAGAATAACTCTTATAGCGGAACTAATATAAGTTTTATAGATAGAAATCAATTTAAAACCAGAACTCACCTCTTTTATAATCATAACTTTAGTGTAAAAGAAGTTCAGTGGGTAAAATCACAGAATTTTAAATATTATACAGGTTCTTCAGATTTTATTTATTTTAACACTAACCATACTACCAATACATATATAGAGAGCCCGGTAATTACTTATTTAGGCACAAAAGCTGACCTTGCTCATCTTTCCTTTCGATATCAATTATTCAATTATGAATCAGTAATGGATGAAATTAGGGTTGAATTTCAAGCTCAAATCTTTCGAAATGGTGAAATTGTATATCAACAAGAGGTTTACAACGGATTATTTAATGGAAAGGGTGGAGGATGGAAGGGTGTAGAAATCAATTTAACCGACTACTTTTTAGAGGGTGGTTCAGAGTTTCAGATTCGCTTCGTTACCAATTTTACTTATAATCCAGATTGTAATAAAGAGATTTCAATCAAATATGATTATGTGAGACTAGAAGCATGGCATCCTCCAACCTACCTGCGTGATTTCGATTTTCACACCGGCTTTAATGAATTTACCTCTCCAACTCCAAGCAATTCTGAATCATATTATTGGGATTTATTTAGTCCGCGTACGTTTGGAAAAGAAATATTTACTTATTATAACACCTCCCTAGCAATTACTGACTCAGATATTATCTATAGTGAAGTTTTTATACCAGTTTTAAATAACCGAGAAGAATTTTTGGCGAATATTTCAGTTTATTTTGATTTAAACACTCCTCAATTTAAAAACCTCTATTTAACGCCGGAAGAAACTATTGAGTTTAAAATCATAATTGAGAATAGCTCCTATAGCACAGAATTGATCTCTATAACCTTTGATGAGAACAATATATCTGGTTGGGCTCAAAATAATCTTGAAACTCATTATCCTCGTTATTTAAGGCGTATTTATAATCTTTCAATAAAAATTCCTTCCTTTACGCAGATCCTTAATGTTGATTCCCAAGTTCGGAGAGAAATTTATCCAATTGAATTACAACCTGATTTTCCCGTTATGGTTAATCAAAATTATTCATTGCGTTTTATTATATCCGGAAGTAATTACAATTCAACTAATCCAATTACGATCCAACAATTTAAAGAAGTGATTAATAATATAGATTTCTCATTTGAGATATCACCTGTGAACTCTTCATCTGACGCGTTTGGAGTTGTCACAAATTTAAAGAAATCCTATGAATCTTCTGAATCTGAATATTATATCACCAAAGAAATCAACTTAGGCAATTTAGGATTCCTGGAGAATGCCAATGGAACCAACGGTTTTATTGATATTGATATGGATTTTGATGTATTTACATTTTTACTTAATGATTTAAGTTATAATCCTACTTTCCTTTCTGGGACGATTGAATCAGAAGTGATGATCATGATAGAGTCAGATTTTTTTCCGGATATAATCTTATCAGAAGAGTTAATGTTTGATAATATCATCCAAGATTATTTAGTTAAAATTTTGAATTTAAAGAATAAATGGAGCAAAAATTTTGGTAAATTATTGTTTGATTTGAATCTTTTCACCAATAGCATGGAAATTCAGGAAAAAGAAGAGTATTTTCAATTTAATGGCAGTGAGAGGAGGGATATTTTTACAGAGATTAAGGAATTATATGATGAAGGATATAAAGAATTATTTATAGTGTTAAAATTTAAAGTCAATGCTTTTACAAATCCCAATCAAGTATCTAAAGAAGTAAATCTATGGTTTAATAAAATTCAATTCTCTTTCGGATGGAGTAACTCGTCAGGATCATTTACTCATAATATAAGTCTAATCAATGATAAAAATCCCTTCTTATTTTTCGAAGGGTTAACAAAAGAGGCTAATCTTAAGGTCTTATCTGAACTAGAGATTGAATTACAGAATCGAATTGATTTTATCTCTCTCTCAGCAAATAGTAATTATTACAATCCCGCAGGAAGGGATGGAGATTACCAATATTTCATACCTAATAACTTAATTCAAGAAGATCAATATTCTCCAGCAAGTTCTTTAAATGCTTTAAATTTATATACCCATATTTATGCAGGGATTTATGATTCTTCTGGTAGATTACTGGTAGATGATAGCAAAGTAGTCGCCCGTGCAGGGGTAATTTCTCCCAATCTCTATTCAGATGAGATAGCTAACTATACTTTAAGGGCAATCTTAAACATTTATCCATTTTTTAATATTGATAATATCCATTATGGAGAGGAAGCATTTTTAGCCTTTCAGTCAGGAGAAATAAACTTCAACTTAGAGCTTTTCAATCAATACTCTAATAAAATCGCATTCCAAACTGGAAAACCTTCTATAAACTTGAATAATTTGGATTTTGATGATTTTACCCTTAATTCCAATCCTAATGGAGAATATTATTACCACACTACAGAACCTATTAAAATATATATCTATGCTTACGATATCATTACAGCAACTGAATATATTTATTTTCAATTTGTGGGTGAGTTTTTAAATTCACTTCACACACCATTTGGGAATAGCCTTGAAATAGGAGTATTTATAGATGATCTTACCCTTGAGTTTATTCAAGAGGAGATTATATTTGAGGATCATCCAACATATACCCCAATCAGTGAAGATCCTTACCCTTATACCAGAGAAGAGCCAATTTATATCGAAGAATTTTCCTCTTTCATTCAAAATTTAACTATAAATGGCCATCTATTTGAAGAAACAACCTATTTTAATGATCACGTAAATTTAAATCTCGTTCCGAAGAATATTACAAATGTCTCATCTATCAATATTCATGTTATAAAAACACTAGGAGATCCCGCAATTTATGAATTAGAGGTAGGACAAAAAAGGTGGTTAAATTTAGTGATCAATGGAACCTCAAAGAATCCTAATTTTCGCAATTCTGTTTATTTGAGTCCAGAAAGACTTTCTTATTCCTTCAATGATGGGTATGATCATGAGGGAAGGTTCATTTACGAAAATGTGCTTAGATGGTATGATCAGATCATCCCATTAAAAGATTTGAATATAATTGATATTGAGGAAATCTATATAAATGGGAAAATTTCGGTTCCTTTCATTTACGATGCCGCGACCCAAGAGTTTACTCTTGATAGTCGGTATCGTAATTTTCTTAATGAGACAACGCAATTAATCTTAAAAGGAGTAAAGTGCGATCTTGGTTGGAATCAAGCATTCGTATTTAATGGTCAATCTTGGGATTTAAATAATTTTAATGTCAGAGATTTTATAACTCCGCTTCCTGATGCATTTAGATGGTTATATGGTTTTTTTAATGATGATTCGAATGATTATCTCCATTATCAATACCCGAACCAATTCACAAGAGATATGTTTGATTTTTATCTCACTATTGAGTATAATAACGGGTCAATAGATAAAACACCTACATTTAAGGCAAAATATGATATATTACCATCTACAGGAACTTTTGGAAGAGTTACCACTAATTCTTTTGGTGAAACCACAGAAAATTATTGGAAACTTGGCACTAGAGGTAGATTTGGTAATATTCTTTTCGGAACTTCGAATTCCGAACACAGGTCAGTATACTTTACCCCGGGTTATCGAGAAGATAGCGGTGATTATTATATTAAATACGGGTTTATGTTTTTACACAATATTAAACAGATTAAATTATATAATTCAACAGGTTCTCACATTGGTGAGATGAGATTAGTGATTCAAAATGGATCAATACCATTTTACAAAATTGAGTTGGAATCTTCATGGTTTAGGGGAGGATATGAATGGTTTAAAGCAATTATCATCGATAAAGCTGATAATACAGAAGAACTTTTTTCATATCTTTTTGTGTATAAAGAAGAAGAATATTCCTTTGATCAGACACTTAATTTTGGGGATACCCTCTCTTTTAATAAAGATAGGAATTATACAGACGATCCCAATCAATTTCAAGGATTTTTACAGAATTGGATTGGAGATAGTAGAAGAAGTAATCTTACAGTGGATGTAAGTTATTATAATCATCACGAGCAGATTTGGGTTCCTATTGGGAGTTCTTTAGTAACTGACGGTTCTTTTACTGTCAATTGGCAGGACGTCACTGAAAGTTATTATTCTCTTCTACCTCATCAGAGAGGTTATTTGCCGGTAAATTTAACATACACAGAAAGACCAAATACTTATTTTTTTGGGTCATATGGGAGCTTTGATGACTCTGGAATGATTTATCCTTTCTTAATCGATGAGAACGGGAAAGTGACCATCTACAGTTTTAATCATTTCAGTAATAAATGGTATATAAATAGGACAATAGACTTGGGAATCATCCTCACCGATAAAGAAATATTCTATAGTGATATAAACTTTGATAAATCAATAGATCTCGTTATTTATGAACGAAATGCGATTTCATCCAATATCGATTTTTATTTTTACAATTCGAAAACAAAGAATTTTAAACCTAATTTGAGTCTAAATATTGAAAATGATCTTTCATATCCGCTACTATTTGAGGGACCAGTTATTAGACAACTTATCTTTAATCTTAGTAGCCCAGGTAACCCTGTTTTATATTTATCTATTGAATTTCCTACAAACTATGTTAATTATATCATTAAGGTTTCATTTGATCAATATTTTAATTATGTACAAGAAGCGGTAATTCAGCTTCCAGCTCAACAGCTCATTACTTCACTTTCAATAATAAAAAAGTGGATATTTGTAGGCGCAATTACTACTCAGAGTAGTCAGAACATCAAATCTTCTATTTATTCCCTTAGCCATGATCTTAATTCGTTAGAACTATTTGATGACACAATCGAAGGAATTGTAGCAGAGATTTCCCGCTTTAGATCAAAAGAAAGTGAAACCTTAGTCATAGGGATTTCGCGAGACTATACTAATGAGGATGATATAGTTTTGTATTATACGTTCGATGAAGCTAAGAATCAGTGGAATATTCCTCCCTTACAGTTAGATCCTGATGATAATCTTTTCTTTAACGAGAATCTCGATTTTCGTATTCGTAAAATAGTCAATGCTCAAGAAGATAATTTTGAATCTTTAATAATTGCTACTAATCGTGGTATCTTTAAAACTACAGTAATTACAAAAGTTAGTGAAAAAAATTTCACCCCCATCTATTACGGTGAGAATACATTTCAAATAGAACCCAATCAAGATAGTCAGAATAATCAATTATATCTTGTATCGCTATCATATTATCCGATTAAATCCATTATTAATATCTATGAACTCGAAATGATTTTCTCAAAATGGGCGTATATTCGAGATAAAATCGACACCGTAGATCCTAAAGCATTTTATATTAGTACAGATAAACGATCTTTAAATTTACTTTTAGATAGGTGGGATTGGAGTTCTTCCGAATATATATATTATAAAGTGCGATATCAATATGAAGCCACTCTTAAAGAAGCATCAACAGTTTTCCATAAAAAATATGATTATTACACTAATAATGACGACATTTCGGTTTCTAAGTCTCATTTCGATGCTGACAATTTACAATTTCAATTAAAAGATATTAGAGATGATTCATGGAAATTTAACTACGGTACAAATTACGAAGATTGGAATTTTCAGACAACTCCAATCACCAGTGGCTTACCATTTATAATACGTGAAGGGATGCTTGAAGATAGTGGAATTTCGTATCCTACTGTTTTTTCTGATTTAACAGAATTTAATAACTTACGGATGAACTATGGACAAATTACTATTAATAATAATGTGGTAACTTCGGGCGCAACACTCTCTCAATTTGCCACAGGACAAGACTTACAGTCAAATAGTTACAACAACCTATATGATAACCAATATTTTGAAGTATGGGCTGAAGATGTTAATTTTGGCACTTCAATTGATTTCAGATATGATATGCCAGATTATTCATCATTATCTCAAAATATTGGCTCTTTGACTAAGGATATTATTTCGGCAACTTCAAACACAATTCCTTATAAACCTGATATAATAAGTGTATCAATCAAGGATGAATTGCAAGTAACACCCGGATACACATCTGAAGGAAGTACCATCATAGACACGCTTACAAATCAAAGGGATTTACTACGCGTATATCAACAGAATCCTGGTTACTCTCAACGAGATATGTATGTTGATGTGACATTTCAGCTAGATCACAATGAAGATTATGAGAGTATCGAATATATCTTATTATCGACTGCTTTTGCTCATGAAATCAACCCCATTGGCTCTGGATGGAATAGTGGATATGACTTAGCTTATTACCCTACTGGTGAGGATCATAATAATTTTAAATTTTCACTACTCGGAAGCTCAATTCAATCTCAATATTTTTTCACAGATATTGCAGGAAACTCTGAATTTGATGCAACAAACATTATTACTGGAAATAATAATATTGCTTATAAAAGATACAAGACTCAAAACTTTGGAGATTCTATCTACGCTGATCTTGCTTATACCTCACAAGGATATTACGTTGTGGACAATGATCCTTATAAAGCGAACTTCTTATATGGACCTTCTGCTGATTATACTACTAATTATATCGATGATGGTATTTTTACTAAAGTTGGATACAATAAATTTGAATTTAAATATAATTATGATAATTTAATAGACTTCCAAGAAGAGCATATTTATGATTTCAATTACTTACGCTTAGACGCAAGAAATATAGCAGATCTCTTTGTTCAAGATGGAAAGTTGACTCTAAGAGTATTTTTTTCAGGATATGATGATCAAAACTTCCAAAAATCACTAATTGAAAAAAATACTTTTATAATCCGTCAACTTCAATGTATTGTTTTTTCAAATAAAAATAGCTTAAATTCAGCTAAATGGGATGTAAGTGGTAATGGATATACGAGAAAGGTCGTTAATGGGGGGTTATATCTAAATTCAGGAACTATAACATTAGACGACACTTCCATTCCTACTAAATCATATATAACTTCTAACCTTGATACTAAATATCGGGCTGTGATTAGGGTAAAAAATACAAATGATCCGATTTCACTCACTATCGGAAATTCATCTCCTTATTTATATAATCCGTTACATCTGAATACTCCTTCACTAAAGGAGGGGATAAACTCGATTGAATTCACATATAGCGCTATAGATTCGTGGAAATTTTATGTGAATGGTGAGGATGGTACTGGAACAAGAGCAGGTCAATTTAATCCTTCTATTTTTGATCGTTTCCCGAACCAAATAACTGATTTATATCCCAGTATCTCAGTATTAGAAGGAAAACAAATAGAAATTATCGAATTGAAAAACCAAGTTTTTGTTAAGATTAATTATTCAGATCCTTCAAGTTGGCAAACTGATTTCAGTGATACTGATTCCCTTTCGAATGTTGGTGCTGGAGGAGAGACTCATAATGATTTGACGTATTCAGATGTTTCACTTAATAGGGAAATCATTTATTCTTTTAATGATAAAATTGGAAATATCGATACAGCATTTGACGATTTACGTCTATGGGCTGACTTAGAATTTTCCACAAATTACAATTCTTTAACCCAAAATCAATATGATCCTAACTTTGAATTATATAACTGGAATCCGATTAGTAATCCTACCAACACTTATTATGGGGCTGGTTATGTATATGATGGATCTCAAAGTATAATATATAAAGATCCTGGTTCGTCATCATTAAGTTTTGAACAGTTAACTTATTGGGATGATGGAGAATACGTAGGAGCTATACGAAACCAGCCTTGGTTCGATGAACTCGCATTATATCTTGACAATTTCCCTGGTTTTGGAGTCGATAACATTTATATTTCAGATCTCGCGCTAGATTATGATTTTAGAAGTAAAATAAGCGAATTTCAAGTATTATCTGCAATTCAAATGGTTGTTGATTTTACTAATGGAGCACAAGCATTTTTTGATTGGACAAATGTTCCAATGACTCCAGCAGTTTGGAAAGACTATAAAAATGTTGATTCTTTATCAAATTATCGATTTGATTATCCTACTGGGGTTCAGTATGGAGATTTTGGCTCAGGGTTTACATATACAGAAGATCTTGTTGTTGATAGAGTCGAGCTTATACATATTGATGAATCAAGTGGTCATAGAGTGCAAATTGATGAGTTTAGTTTTAGAGTCACAAAAACGGATGAGCCAAATACCTTTGAAGATTATCTATTTAATCAGCAATTTAACACTCCAAATAAAGAATTAATTGAGTTTTCTGTCACCAAACCTGACTTTACTCCAGAAATTATAGATAATTCAGGAAGTTTCTTCACAACTGGTTCGACTTTTAGTTCACTGGTTCAATCATGGAACCAAAACAGTAAATTAAGAGATTATATTATTCAAGATGCTTTTGGGCAAAATACAATGAGTTTTAATATAAAAGCAAACATCTATAGTCCAGATTTTGCTGATAGTATCAACTCTATTTCTGCCAATAATATCATTAAAGATTTCACTATCATTCCAAAATTAAAAGATAAAGAAGGAAAAGGCTTACAAGGTTCCAACACTTACCAATACGAGAATAGTTGGTGGCATGATCAAGAATTAGTACTAGCTAATCCTTTTACATTATCCTTTGCAGGTATTACTGACGATGATATTGATACCCTTTCGGATATTGTATTTAAAGTGAACATGAGCATTGATGTCTCTAATTTCGATTCATGGTCATTCCGTCCAAATTTAAAAATTCTTGATAATGCCAATAACGAGTGGCTTCCCTATGAGAGTTTCATTAATGTGTACAATAACGACGGTGTTTGGGATGTATGGGATGGAGTTAATTTTGGGGGTGCTGAAAATGAATATGATTATCTTCAAGTTGAACATGATTCCAATTATTACATTGAACATGATAGCTCTCAAAGTTCAGATAATTATGTTATTGTCTTTACCCTTTCCAAAGATAAATATGATTTCAAAAATTTATTCCAGGTCTCATCAGGAATTGCTTCTATCTCATTATTGGGTTTAACATATGTTATTACCGGGAAATTTATTGGAAATAAGTGGGATGTCATCTATGAAGAAAATTTTAATTCGAAGGGTAGAATGAGTCTTACTACCACACTTACGCTTGATTATTCTTTTATTCGCACCTTCAGAGAAACCAAGATATTTAAAAAGAATGCAATGGAATGGACAGATTTTATTCCACATGGAAATAGAGAATTTGAACCTAATAAAACCTTATTTCACAACATCACAGTGATAGAAGATGTTGTAGGAGTATATGCAAATGGATCTATTAAATATTTCACTAAAAATTTCGAACAAGGGCTCATGTCATATAATGCTCAGGAACCATACTATATCTACTTAGCTGCTGACGGTTCTATTGATTATATTTCTTTCTCACCTCATGTTAACTTATCTAAATTCGTAAAGATTCGGGGTGTTGTTCATGATATTGGATATTATAAAAGTGAAATCTATGAAGAGAAGACTCGACTTACTTATTCCAACATACTACGATTTCCTTTTAATTTCGATCTACTAGAGGAATCAGAATTTCAGATAACGTTCAGCTCTTCTTTTACATCAGGCATATTTAGTGATGAAAGTATTAATAACATCCTTTCGAGTTCTGATTATCAAATAGCATTTAACTTCTATAAGGCAACAAATGGTATATGGGATTCTAGCGTTTATGGAGATGATTATATAGGTACGTATTCTTTAGAGAATCTGACTTCTTATATAGGGTATCAAGAGTTCAATATATTGGATTTAAATTTACTTAGTAATAATTTTAATCAAATTCGATTATTAGAAGCTTTTGAATTAGGAAATAATCTAATAGTGAATGTTTCTACTATGTTTAGAGGAGAACTTCTAGGAAAATGGTTAGATGGAGAGTACTCATTAGAAATACTGAGCACTTCAGTAAATATTAAATCAGGAAATAATACAATTTTTAATGGTTATGCTTCAAGTCCCGAATTCAGTAAAGATTTCTCCATATCTGACTTTGATAAGATCAATTCACTTTCTTTTGTTATAAATTATTCCACAATTCCAAAGATTTCCTCATGGGCTTTCTTTTTAAACGGGGATGGCATGTACACACTTCAGAAGTTTCAAGAAGTTAAAAATGTCAATCTACTAGAACTCCAGCTATATAATCCTACGTTAGATGAGTGGGTGCCAGTTGAATATATAGTTTATGATATGAATGATTTTGATCCCTACACCTACTCGTACTATATAGATGGAAATATAATTGAATTATTTCAATTTGATTGCTTAATGGAAGAAAGAACCCTCTTCCAGCTTCAATATCGTTTTGTACTTGTTAACGAAGGTGTAGAGCAATACGATTTTATGCTTATGGAATTCGCTTTAAGAAGTTATAAAGTAGAGGTGAATTATTATCTAAAAGCTACTCTTAATAGATTAAATCCAAGTTTACCTTTTTCTTTAGATATAACAGAATACCTCTCAGAAGGGAAGGGTAATCTTGTTCAAAATTCTATTGAAGAGATGTTAATTTCTATTAAGTTTGATTATGGAACCTTTATTGACGACTTATTATTGAATTCTGTATTTATACAACAAGCGCTTTATACAGAAGATATTGAGTTATATTTATTTGATAATAAGAATAATAGAAATTCAATTTCTAATCCTGATTATATTACATTTCCAAAAGAGAGCATCTTAAACTATGTTAGATATAGAAATGATAGATATTATTTTGATTTCTTAATCGATTACAATTGGCAGTTAAAAGACTTGTCCTATCAAGATAATGCACTATTCGATATTCACGCTTATATTAATCTTAAGAATATCCATGTCCAAGTAAAAATAGCATCTATTAAAAAAGAGCTCATTTCTCCCATCGATATAGGGCAAAATAATACCTTATATACAGGAGATATCTCAAATGATGGATTAAATGATATTGGTTTTAAGGGAGGATATCTCGAGAGGAGAGAGAATAATGAGAGATGGTATATTAAATACAGTAGCAGTTACCTCTTCGATGTAAACGGAGATTTTCAATTTAACGAGTTTGATGAGAATGTTATATTTGCTGAGTTTGTAGTTGATGTAAAATTTGAAAGTAATTTATTAGTGAATTATTTATTTGATGATTTTGCTCCACCTTTTAAGCAGATCATTCTTGGAGATGAAATAGTTTTAAACCTTACTACAGGTGGTAATGTAGACAAAGCCCACTTGCTTATACCCTCTCTTAACTTGAAAATTGGGGATTTTAGTAAAGTTAAAGCAACTAATAATAAATTTCTTTTTAATTGGACAGATATTAAAAACCTTCTAAGTGTAAACTATGATTCTGGTGATGAAATTGATATCGAAATTGTAGTGTTTGACACGTACTTAGGACTTAATGATTCTTTAATTATTACCTGTTTACTTGATTTTGTAGCTCCTGAAATTGATATTACAGTAGGGGATGGAGATACTGATTATTCTTCAGGTAATTATGCAACTCCATGGACAAATTATAATATTGAGATTTATGAGAACTTAGATGGGATTGTTAACCACTCTAATTATTATTATTCAGACTTATATAAATTGACTTATCAAATAAAAGTATTTAACCTTTCTCACATCGAATTCTATAAATCTGGATGGAAGGTTTTAGGAAAGGAAGTTGGGATTTTAAAAGACCTCCAAGTTCCACTAATAGAGTTTACAAATTTCGATGATTATTATTATGTTATTGAGTTTAAAGCTATTGATGCTGTTGGGAACTCTAATAATGAGTCAAGCTACTTTTATAATATCAATAAACTGTTCATTTCAAACAAAGTATCTCTCGAGATTGGTAATAACCTCATAAATGTAAATGATTTATATGAACTAGAGGGAAATACTCTTAGTTTTTCTTTAATTGATGCTGCTGGTAATGAGGTGCAAAATGAAGATCTTTCATTAAAATATGGTAATTATAATCTGAAAACTCCAATTTGGGATGAGCTGGATCAATCCTATATATTAACCTTTAATAACACATTGGACTTATTAATTCACTCAGATAATATTTTTGATGGGAGTATGATCTCTAATTATGTTATTGATAATAGTAAAAATTGGGAAGTTAAAAAAGATGATACTTATGTGTTTGTTAAGCATGCGTCTCAAAAAGACCCTCTTATAATGGAATACATCTTTCAAGAAGAAATGATTGAAATTATTAATATTTCGAATCTAAATTCATTCCAACTCAATAATTTTATTAATCCAAGAGAAGTTTATTGCCAAATTTTCAACAATGATACAAGTAAATATGACATTAGGCGGGATTTTACTACAGATGAGTATATCGTGAATGAAAATGGTACAATATCTTGGAACGCTGAACTTAATTTCAATTCATTAAATATTAAAGATGATATAATAATTTTTTCTTATTACGGTTCTGATCATGCTAATCTAATAAAAGATTCCCAAAAAAATGGCATATTCATGAAAATTATAATTCCTAATGTCTATTCTATACACGGTACTATTGATAAACTTACAATCAACTTCCATACTTTTGAGAATAATTTTTACTCCTATAAATTAAATTCTTTAGATTTTGATAGATATTTCCAAGATACTGTTAACTATAAAAAAACCATTCCTGGTATAGGTGAAGTACTTGAAATTCCTATATATATTGATTTTTCTAGACTAATAAGTAATGATCTTCTTACTCCATTCGATATACGAGAGATTTACACAATTTCGTTTAATATTTTTGATGCTATTGTGTGGCCTGGAGAGGGGGATACAAATTATCCGTATCAACTCTTTGGACTGTCTGAGCTTTCTTTTTATGACATTCTTTCAGACAATTCTAATGTTACGATTCTAATAAATAACCTTGATTTCGATTACTCTGTTGAACTACTTCCTATTTTGTTAAATAAATATGACTCTCATATAACAAGTTTAGAGATCTATAAGGATAAGAGAAAATTATCGTTTGATACAATGAATATGATTCAGTTTGCTGATAATCTTGATGTTTATTTCCGAATAAATGATAACAATATTAATTTTCCTACATATGAAATGTCCACTCCTTTAGTTGGAATTATTGATTTATTGTCTAATAAACTAATTGGACTATCAATTGTTAAGTGGGATGATTCTCTTAAAAAGTATCACTGTAGGTTTACAATCGCAGAGGATATATTGGAGGATGGGGTTGAGAATTATAACTTACAATTCTTGTTCTTTCCAACCGATATTGAAGATCCCGTAAATTCTACAGAGACTTTAAGCATTGATCTCATTCCTCAAACAGTTTCAAGGATAAGTCTATGGAATGACAGAGAAATAATAATCAATGATGAATATGCGTTTGATTTAAAAACAAAATTCACCGTAAAATATGAAGATAGTCTTCATTTTAAAGGTTATATTCTTGACAATTCAACATACTACCGAACACGAGAAATTATTCCTTATAGCGTTATGGATCTTGTGAATACACAAAAATTAATTGAGTATAGTATCGATCTTCATGGTCTCATCGGGGACTCTAACTTTATTGATACTAATAACTTTAAAGTTGAATTTATCAATAGGAGAAACTTCAATTCAATCGAACCTCTTTTTGAAATAGTAGAAGGGGAGGTTACTTTTCATTCAAATTTTGTAGATTTTGTTTGGATTGAATATTATGATTATTATAATCCGATTTACCCTAATAAATTTGTTTTGAAGATTCAATGGAATGAAAAAACACTCAATCATTTGCCTGTTGATACCTCGTTATTGCTCACTTACAAAATTATGCAAGGTAAAAAGATAATCCCTGCAACTTTTGAAACTCGGGATAATGCGATGACCTCTGTCAATTTTAAGAAATTTGATTATAATACTTTTAGTTGGGTAAATACAGATACATTTAATGAAATTATTAATCCGAATATAAAGTCTGAAAATAGTTCTTTATTTGTAGGGGTTTCTCAAGATGTAATTATTCAAATTGATAAATCTTCTGTAGGTTCAGGGATTATTGGATTAAATAAAGTCTGGAAAAAAGATGAAGACAAATTTGAAGTACTGAATACTTCTTTTTATAGCTTTATTATCACAACTGAAGATGGCGTGGACGCTCTAAGACTCGTTTATATAGGGCTTGATTTAGTAGATCTCATTGTAGAATATAAATTTATTCCTATTCTTACGCTAACTCATAGCGCACTAGAAAGTTTTTTAGAAGACTCTTCTATTAAGGTCAGAATAGACAATAAATATCTACAGACGCAATTTAAGTATAACATTGATTATAACATTGTGGGACCTACTTTTTCTAACTTGATATTTTATACTTTTTTTTCAACAATTTCTCAAAAATCAAGTTTCGATGATTCATATTTTATTCACTATAGAGGTTATTTATCAGAAGAAGTAAATTTGATTAAGAATTTACTACTCGAATTTCTTGATGGAGATGGAGTATGGAAACCAATAGCAAAAATTCCTGTATCAAAGACGGGTAATTTTGATTTTAAGTTCTTTATGGGTGAATCTGGACTTCAATTTCCGTTAAACCAGGAAACTTTTATGAGAATTATTTATTTACCGATAAATTTAACAAATTATGATAATCAAAGAACTGCAGTTGATTATAGTAGGTTAAATCCTGTCTATATCGCTCCAAATGAAGTTTATGAATTATTTATATTAACCTTAAACGGCAAAACTAGCAAATTAAATTATCTTCCAACTGAATTTTCTAATGCTGTGGATAGATGGGCGCCAATTAGAGAAAGAATTTATGCAACAACTAGCAATCCTTATGAAAAGTTAGAGGAAAGAAAGCCCTATACTTATTTAGATTTGCACAAAACTATTACTGATAGTTATAATTTCCAATTTGAATTAGTAGATGAAAGTAATAATCCAATTCCGAATAATTTAGTATTTATGGAAATTGGATGGAAACCAAAATCAGGGCTTAATTATAAGATTATCGATTGGGAAGATGAAAGTGGAAACTACATAGATTTCGAGACTCTTGGTACAGCTTCTTTCACAGAAGAAGGGCAAAAAGTATATTTGGGTCCTGGAGTAGAAGGGATTCGCTCGAGAATGTACAATAGGCCAGAAGTGTGGAATTATTTAGACCCAGAGACGGAAAAAATCAAAAAATATTCCAGTTATTATTATGATTATAGAATTAGTGATAGTAATGGACTTGTATCGTTTAATTTTACATTTTATGATGATTATTTAGGAGATCATCACAGAATTTTTGATGAAGCTCTTTTTAGTAGCGGAAGCATTACACAAGATACTTTAGATGATTATCGCCTTTATATTCGGGTATTTCATACTCCAATTTATAATGTAGAAGAAATGGCACTTAATAATATTTCGGATCTCTTTACTACAAGAAATAATGCATTTGACAGGTCTCGTCTTTCAGAATTGGACGGTTATAATATTAATCAAACTGTATTTTATAGTGGGAGTTATGCTGAAGGTCTAATTACTCTTTATCCAGAAGATTTAATGCTAGGAGTCCCTAATGTTTTAGTATACCAATTGGATTCTGAACTAAATGATACATTCTCATTTGATGTCGAAATTGTAGAAGCTAATCTAATTCCCGATGTAGAAATCATGACAATTGATAAACTTAGGAGTTCCTTTGAATCAAACGATCTTATTCCGGAATTTAATAATAATTCTCATCTTATCAATAGAATGCCAATTGTCGCATCTATAACAAATTATTCTGGTGTAAGTCCTTTTGTGGAAGGAAATGTTCAATTTTCTGCTTATGTAGCGTATGGTGGAGTCGCAACTTTTAATATTTCTGATTACTACCTACAACAATTAGATCCGGGAGTATATCAGATAAATATTTACGCCCAATCACGCACTCTTACTAAGGAAGCATACCGTTTCTGTACCCTTGAGGTCAGACCAGAAAACTTCCTAAAGTTCGGAGAGCCTACAATGCGACTCGACCTCCTCAACTGGTACGATTCGGGATGGGGCGGTGCCTATTTTGGCTCCGATTATGCTTTCTACGAGGATATTTATCCACGAGTCACCGGTTATCTTGCCACTCCTCATAATAGCACATCAGATTGGGCTTTAAGCGACTATGTGGAAGTTGATTTCTTTGCAAAGACTCGTGATATTGGTAGTACTGAGTGGAATAGTTGGATTGAGCTTGGGAGCGAAGACATTTATATTAGCTCTCTTGTCTATGACGGACTTTATTACTTTGAACTTCCATTAGGGCAAGACGGAGAAATGTTAATGGGCAAAGAAGTGCAATTAAACATATCCGCGAATGCCTTCTATAACCAGACTGGAATGGAGCAAAGTTATAGGAACCAAAAATTATACATTTTAAATCTTTCATTAGTAACTTCCACTATTCGAAATGATTCGAAAACTTTTGAATTTTATTCTGATACCGATGTAGGAACTCAGTGGATTGGTGATACCACAGCTGGAAGCGAATATGGAGTAGAGCGATACTTTGAATATACCACCGATGTGGATACCTATGGAATTGAATCTGATGATATCCTTTTAAATATGAGAGGATTTAATTCATTACAAATTGTAAATGTGACAGGTATGAAGGACTATAATGTTACAGTCCTGAAAGAGTCAGATTATACAATTTTTGGAAACTCAGTTATTCTTGGTGCTCAGATAACTTTAGATAATTATTCAGATATAATAATTTCTTATGCGGTTGAAGTTGATAAAAATACAGTTTTAGAATGGACTTTCTCAGAAACAGACGGATTTGTTCACAATACTACTATTTTCAACCCAATAACATTAAATCATAATAATAATAATTATTTAGGCACTTATTATTCCAGATTCAATGAAACCTATACTTTAGTGAGTACAGATATAACAAATCTCGATAAAGGATTTACCAGTATTACTCTAGATGATGTTATCATATATAACATTACTAGAAAAATAAATGGAGAAGAAATCAATTCCTACTCTCTAAGTATCATTAACAATAATCAAATTAAAATTACTTTTGGTTCCACTTACAATGAAGATTTAATAATTAAATACGGAATTGCTACTTATAAGCTTGATAGAGGATATCAACGGATTGAGTATAACATGAGCGATTCTGTTCGTAAACTAACTAAATTGCATAATACTCACAAAATTTATGATTATGGAACAAGTTCCGATGTTGACTTACTTACTATTCCCGATGATCCTGTTGACCCAATGGAAGCAGGTGATTCCAAGGTACTAATCCCTATTTTAGAAGATAACAAGACCAGTATAACTTTCAATCAACTTGCTTTGCTCTATGACACAGTCTTGAACGGATCGTTTTACCTAGATGATACTGTACTTGCCTCTGGAATAAATAACCTCAAACCAATCTTAGCCACCTTTACGTTCATAACTGAAGATGGAGAATCCTATTTTGATTTTGTCAATATTGAACCCGCTTCAGGTAAAAATAGGTTTGATTTTGAAATTTCATTACAACCCATATATGCGACTAAAGGCTATAGCACTCTTGACATTGAAATTGACTTCTTCAGTCATGGAAACAATTCAGAAATTATTCGATATATCCTATTTGATTACTTTGAGCTTACAGCTGACGATAGAATATTACAGACCATTGATAAGCCTATGGTAAAGAAGGACGGTTCGTTAGATCCCATTAAGACCTTAAATACTCCACATTGGATTCAGATATTCACCGACAACTTACAAGATGCTTACGGAGTTTACGATGATGCTTGGTTAACCTTAGCAGTTGAAGGCTTCTCTGATTATGGAGAACTTGTTAAATTATATAGGGATAGTAATAACGAACTTCAATTCCTTCCAGTTGATGAAAAAGAGTTTTCTTTCCAATCGCTTGCCAGTACAGATAGAAGATTAGTGGATTCGCTCGGATTACACATAAATGCTTATGATCTTGAGCTTCCAGAGTATATCGAAGGGGAAGTGAACTTGTATGGAGGAAAAGGAAAGCATCCATACGGAGAAGTTTACGTCTCTGATATGGAACTTATTATGAGTTGGGGAACTATTGATAGTGATTATACGGTTGATACCAGTACATTCAATGCAGGTGATTATAATACCCAGAATTTCTTACTTACCACCCAACCAATCACCTCTCAAGGAGTATATGCTGATGGAGAATTATACTTACACCACCAAATTGATATTTCCGATTCAGCTAATATTATAACTACTGGACTTCCAGCAGGAGTAGATTTTGCAGTAGTTATGCCGAATGAAACCAGCAGAATCAGTTCCGTAGATATTTCTTACATTGACAGAATCTCGGCTCCATATAACTGGGTTGAGTCTTGGCAAGGATTTTCACTTACACAAGAAGATTTTGATACAATTCCAGTGTATAATCCATTTAACGCACTCGCATACAACCCTTCAAGCACATTACTGACCGAAAGTGCTGATTTTGAATTAGTGGTAAATAACGAGGGTAAATATCAAATTAATTTCTTTGATACCACAGCAAATATTATAACCGCGCTTTCAAGTGATATTATCCAAATCGACTTTCATGCTGAATATGAATTTGGTGAAGATGATGATTTTATTTTAAATGAAGGACCAAATACTTATGATGTTGAACTTCATTGGATATTCCCTGAATCCGCATACTACGATTGGAACCAGTTTGAATACCACCCCGATATAACAGATACCGCAAGTTTCAATGTTTCTTTCTCCCATATTTCTGAATATGCTTCGGAGAGCGACTTCAAATCAACCTATAATGAGACCTTCCAGTTTTATCCTAATGAATATAACTTTACTGAATTTGAGTTTACCAGTTTTACCGACGCTGAATTTGAAGTTACCCTTAACTTTACCGGGGGGGGCGACTTCCAAGGGAGGTTCGATGACATTAAACCATTTGGTATGATAATTCAGACAGATTCAGGAGAAAGATATTTAGATGGAAAATGGTTCTTTAATTGGAAAAATACTTCAAGTACAGAACCGATATTTACCTTTAACTTGCCCCGATATCACTTTACGGCTTACGGACTCCTTGAAGACTCAGAGATCCTAGTTACTTATTATTATCCAAAAGAAAGTCTTAGCTATTATACAAAATATGATAATATCCTTACTGGTGCTGCCTATGATTTCATAATAAAAGATTCTCAAGGCTCTCGTATCTTTAATCTCGGTAATATTTCCTCAATTGAAGGTAATAATATTACTTTTACTGAAAATATCAGGAATTATTTAGAAATCGGAGAAAACTTCACCATCCAATATGATTATAAAACAATCGGAGGTCTACTTGATACAAAGCATTTATTTATTGAAATACAACCTTACCATATGCAGTTCTACAATAATTATTATCCGTTTAGTGGTGCGAGTATTATATCACCTCTATATTACAACCTTTCTGCTAATTATCAATACCAAATGGCGCTCAACTACCGATTACAAGAAAATAGTATAGTCAATAATGAATTTACTGTAGAAAATGTTCAGACGGTTATTGGAGGTGCTGGATATGGATATGTTTTTAGATACTTTACTGAATTTGATTTAGATTCTGATAACCTGCCTGCTACCTATCAAAACTCAGATGACGAACCAATGGCAGTTGCCTACTTTATCAATCCCACGGGCTCCCAGGTTTATATATGGCGGCATCACATAAATCTCGATTTACAAAATAACAAATTAATAATTAATATAACCGAAGAGAATAAGGACCAAGGTTTAGATATTAACTCTAAGGTTTATGTATCGTTTTATACCAATCTCCATAATAAATATCAATATTATCATAGTTTTACAGTAGATCTTGCCAACGACCAGATAACCTTACTCAACTGGACCACCACTCAATCACCCGAGAATACGCTTATGGCGAATTATGAATCGGCTCACTATATTTATGATATTGATCCGTATGACCCCATAAGTAAAGGAAAGGTACAGCAAGTTTTTGCCATCCTCAATAACACTAATAGTCTTATCCATTACGTAACTGAAGATCTTAACGATGCAACTAACGGCTGGAATTCTTTTGACACCCTCATCATGAAAATGGGCTTTCTGAACCCTGATGTACTTGATTATCTTAATATCAGCTTTTATTACGATGATCCATCTGAAACATTAATTGGTTGGACAAAAGTTTCCTTAGATATGTTTGAAGATGATTCAGGTACAATGTACATAACGCTGCCGCTTTCAAGCGACTGGGATAAATTTACTGTTGCTAATGATGCCCGAATTATGTTCACTCCAATGTTTAATAATGCAACTGAATTTAATGGAGACTTTTACGGGCAAGGCTTACCTACCATGCAAACAATTCAATGGGATTCTGATGCAGTTATCAATGGAAAGTTAAACATTGATCTATTAAGAAAAATGTTTTCAGATACCCAATCTGTTTGGATTCTAAATGATATGTTTGAGCCCATTTATAATATTACTGGTGAAAATATCGATACCAGAATTGAAGAATATGAAATTTATGATAATAGAAGAAGTTATGAAGTCGAATATAATAATATTTCACTTCCTGAGACTTACTTAGATCCGAATAATAATTTAATGTATATGAAAGACGGTGATATTTTATATCTTAAATACAATGCAACTCTACTTGCATCCATCGGGTTTACGGTGGATGAGATGGTTCTACAGAGAGCCCCATTTATTAGAAATTATGATACGAATGGTGATGACGTACCTTTCGCGGAGATCTCCCTACTTGGAGTATATAATGATGGAAATACATATACTCTAGCTGATATTTATGCCAATAGAGATAAGCTTGTGGCATGGGAGGATACATTAGACCTCACTCCATTTGAAAGCGAATTTTACGATACTTATCAACAAAAAGTTTTTAATATCAGTTTTGATGATATTTATTCTAACTTTAAAGTCCAAGATGGTGAAGGAATTGAACATTCCTATATTACCGATGTTTTAATTACTTCCAATGACCCACGATACGTAATAGTAGTTGATTCATTCTTTATCTTTGAATTTGATTACAACGCAACCCTATATGACTCAGAAATTTTCGATATGTATCCAAATAATCACATGGAAAAGTTTTATTATGGTGATTTCTCAGATATTTATAGCGAAGTGCGGTTATTGAATACTTCCGAATTTTTGCCTCTCTATTCTGATGACAATATTATTAATGAAAGCTTATATTTCGATGCGTTCGATTCTGATGGTAATCGGTTTTATTTTAATTCCCACCTATTCGCTCAAAATATTTCAGCAGGGATTTATGATATAACCTTCAATCCAGAATATAGTGAAGAATATTATCTTAGGTATTTAGATTCACAAGGTACCCAAGCTCTAGCCGATCTTTATGATTATTATATACCTCATATTGCCAACTTTAGCTACCTCTATATTTCATGGGCAGATGCAAATGCTTGGAAGGAATGGAGAACCATCGCAACCCCTAATATAAATATCAGCACCTTAGATCTTACTTTCGAATGGTACAATGATACACTTGAGGAATACGAATTTATTAACTATAACCAGACTTTTAATGAATTTGAGGCTCGTAATATCGCAGTTGAGACCATTTATCCGTTTAATTCCACAGGAATTACCGATACTTTCAACATCTCACAGTCATACTCCAGCGCCCAGAATCTTGATATAATGTTGGTAAAAGGATATTATTTTAACGAGTCCCACATCGATTTTGATCCAAGCAATACTATTTTCAAATATAATTTTAAAACGCTCCAGATTTCAGCATTAAATGGAAAAAATCTACACAATTTTGAGAAGATAGTTGTCTATATTAATTTCACGGAAGGAGCATATTCCGATTATACCCAATTTAGGCTTCTATCAAACGCCATCACCAACCACGCAGAAGCGCCTACATGGACCAAAAACGATACTCTCTATGTAGATTACGAATATATTGATATTGATTACTTCCTATTAATGGAAGAATATACGGTCGGCTCTGAAGATTCGATGTTTGAATACTTCAACTATACCCGAAATGATAAATTCATGATTCAAAATCCTGTGGACCTTATCTATTCACTTGAAATGGGAAGTAGGATTGAGAATTTCCAAAATTTTACAAGAGAAAATGATCCAAAGACAGTGCTCGAATTTCTTGATTTCGATGAAGACGGTACGCACGAACTTGTTGTCCAGAAGGATGATATTACAGGAGACGGATTCTTTGATTCTTTCAAATATGGGTTTATCAACCCCACAGGAGAAATCTCTTTCCATACACTCTTACAGAAAATTTTTTACACAGAAACTAATACAAAGAAAAAGTCAGATGTCACTATTAGTGGTGAATATCAACTAGATTGGGAAAATCTTTTCCGCGATTATTATGCTTTTGTGCAGCGTACATTAACTACTAACACCACAACAACTTCTAGAACGTACACATACGCTATTCTTATTCAAAAGGATATTGATTTCGATGGACTTATAGATAAGGAATTTTACTTTGAAACGGTTTCCTATATAACGACTTCTATCATATATTCAAAGGAAGAAACCCGTTTCCTCTTCAAACCTACTTGGTGGATTGACATGGTTGACCCTCAAGGTAAAACTGGTGTAGGATACCTAACTGAATATAAAAATCAAACAATAACAACTTTTGATTCTCGTACTTCCTATACGTTTAAAGATTATATTGGAAATGAAGTTTCTAGCATTCGATATTATGATGATATGTTTCCAAATGAGATTTCTGAGAAATATAACATGGAAAACAATTTAAGGCCAGTATTCAATGATCTTGACGATAGCAATCCTTCCAACGATGTTATTGAACAAGCATCCGCATTGGAGAATATTTTAAGCTTTTCACATCCTAGGGATGGTGTTCCTGCTCAATTTGAGCGTATGATCACATTTGAAAATCAAGAATCAACAGTAGAAAATATTTTAGCAACTAAGAAAATCATCTCAATTCCAGGGATATATAATGAAGGAAGCGGTATCTCAGATTTAGTATCCAACCAAAACATAACGGTTGATGTGATTGAAGTAATTCCAGAAAAAGGGGTATATTATGACAATATGGAAGGCTATGCTCCAGATAAGTATATTGGATATTCTTACTACTATTTCGATGAAAATAATGATGGAATTTTTAATATAATTTTTACAGTCGATCCGGAGTATAATGAAGTTAAAACTATTGGTTTTGATTATGATCTCAATGGATATTTTGAACCTAACCGATTCCAACTTGTCGAAAAGCATATTATTTCTAGCAAACCTTCAGGTTTGACTGATGATAATTTTTACTTAGCATTAAATTATGTCAGTTTTAGTAGGGTAAATTATGAAGATTATGAAAATCGTAACGGTAATTTTGATGGTACCTTTTTGGAACTTACATTTTCAGATTCTCTGTTTGATATTTGGAAAATGCAGTACACTCTAAGTACCAGCCAATTAATAAAAGAAGTAAAAACTCTTACTCATAATACCTTTATGCAATATGCAACTTTCGGGCGTGGAGTATTGGATTTTATTACAACTGTAACTCCAATAGTCGCAGGAGCTGCTGCAGGTAAGTTGGGAACAATAGCTCTAAGTCCTTTAGGTCCCGTAGGTAGCGCTATAGGATTTGCTGTAGGATATTTTGTTGGATTTGCCATTACAAGTATTATTCAACAAATTCAACAACAAAAAAGGTCGGACAATTATCTTAGCTACCAGACAATGCATAATGAAGATTATAAAGGTGAGAAGGTATTATCCGACAAATGGTGGGATGATAAAACTTATGGTAGTACTGTTACCAGTACTCTCCAAGGTAGTCCTACTGGAGTTTATGCCCCGGTGGAAGTAGAGACAGAATATTACACTTACAAAGGCCAAATAATCTTGGCACCTCGTAATGTGGATAAAACAACAAATTTTGGGCTGAATACCAAGAAAATATCTTTAGATTACTCTTTACAAACTCGTGGTTATATTGCCTACTCTGATTTCGATGATCCAAAACTAATTTCCTTCTTGTATCGTGATTCTGGTCAATCTTCTCATCCTTTAGATCCCGATGCGGGAGGTTTAGTGGCTCATGATCTCACTTCAATTTACATGATGAACAATATAATGTATCTGGAGGATGCCATTTATAATAGCACTAAAGGGACAGATACCCCATATGACAGTATTATGCCTTATATGGTATCAGTAATGCCAATGTTTATGTTTGTCGATTCTGGAACTTTAACACCTCCAGAATTTTATGAGGAATTCCCAATTTTTGTCTCTTCAGATAATTATGCAAAATTACAAGAAGAATATCACAAAATCTATAAGGTATATAATAGTACAGCTGATACAATTCAACTCATTCCAGAGAATAGTATTCATGAATTTAAATCTGAGGTTGTTTCATTTATAATGTATCTTTTCGATGAGTCCGGAAACGTAAAAACTCAGATTACATTCGACTCAGGATTTACCTATGATGAAAAAACAGGAGAAGTCACATTACAGTCGCTTCGAAAAAATTATTTTGATAATTTAATTGGCACATCTAATTCTTACATAATTTTAGAATTCAACATTGAGAAATTTAGAGATGTTTCAGATCTCCACAATCTCACAGAAGAGGAAGTAAATCGTATTGCAACTATGCAATCTGCCCAGGCAAGTATTCTGGAATATTTCTATCAATATACTAACTCTAAAAATACTCAGGAACATTTAGACGAAGCGGGCTATACTATATTAATGACTGTCCTCACATCTTTAGCTACGCTGCCCTTCTTTGTTAGTAAACTCCCTGGGGGGCTAGCAACCAAATTGTTCCTTACCACTGTCTCAATTTTCCAAGAAGTCTATGAAGAACTTTACGTTGATCCCTTGATTGAGGCATGGGTTACCCAGGAAGTGAAAGATGCGGGTGGTAGTAGGATTGATCAAATCGTCTGGAGCACAATTGCTCAAACATTTAGAGAAACCTTTGTAAGTTCCGTTACTGGTATAATTAAAGCAGGATCGGTAGATGTCCAAGTAGATATCCAAATTGCTCAAAACCTTAATACTATACCACAAGATTCAATTCTATATGTTGCTTCTCAAGAACAGGAGCAGAGTTCAAAAGGCAAGATTATTGAATCAACAATATCCTCAATATTCATGTTTGCCGGGGTTTTAAGTGGAGGAGTTTTCGGTTCAACGGGACTTGGAAGTTTTGCTAATGTATTTATGTTATTAAGCATAGGGGTCGATGTTTCCTCAGAGATAATCGGGCTACTAAAAACAAAAAAATCCGTAGGTCCCATCCCTATTGACATTAATTCTGAAATATCTGATAACTGGAAATCTCGAATTGTCAGAGATATAGAACTAAAAGCAGATGTAAGTACATTCTATCAATCTCAGAAGGCAAGTAAAATATCTGAGTGGCTAAAAAAGCATAAAGCAGGAGTTATAACTGCTGCTGCTGTATCCTTAGGATTTGCAGCTAGTAAGATTATTGGTATTTTTAATCCACTTTTGGGTATTATAACTGCTTTTGCATCAAGCACAATTGGTCTCGTTCAGTTTAATAAGCCTAATACAGGGAATACTTATAAAGGAAATAATCAAAGAAAAGACTTAGATAGACAAGAAGAACTAAAATATTCTACATTAGAATTAATCGATGACCTTACAGAAGGGCTTCAAAAGCAACCTGAAGCCTTAGCAAAGATGTTCCCAGAAAGACTATATCATTCTTCTGGGGTTTATTTATCTCAATTTTGGAAGAATAATGATCATTTTATAAGCAAAGCTCTTTCTGATGCAAGAAAAACAAAATCAACATCTAATTTTAAGCCGAAAGATCTTGCTTTTCTCAAAGAGAAATCAGTCAAAACCTTTGGAGCAAGAGCACTCGGTTTAATCCGTATAATTACTGAATATAGTAGCGGACAATTGACAATCTTTGAATTTGTCAAGGAATTCAGAAATGAATTAGGAAGAATCTCAGGTGATATTAAGGTTTCTAAGAAGGAACTGAGTGTTATATTTGGAATGGGAGAAAATTATATTTCAATAATTACTAACCGAATTGAAGATCCATCTAATCCCGGTTACAGTCCCAATTTTAAGTTTTCCAGAGAAAATTTGAAATATTTAAGTCAGAATTTATTGGACCAAGAATATTCTTTCAGACATGTCTTAAAAGTTATTGAAAGATACGAGACTCTAAACCCAGACTTGCACGATTATTCAAGACAACAATATACCATCGAAAATTCAGGGTTCTTTTCAGATATTTATAAGATCGTTCCCTCTTATTGGTTCGGATTCATGACTGATGGCTGGATAACAAAAGAGAGGTATGTAATTGGGCTGCAATTATCTATAAAAGATCGAACACATCTTGATCAATTTGCAGATGAAATTGGTTATGCCAGAGACCGTATATACAAACGTCCCAATTTTCGAATTTATAAAGGTGAGATAGAAAGGTACGACCAAAAACTGATACAATTTGCATGCAGACCAATGTGGAAAACGCTTAGAGAATTGGGCTTATTTGGTTCCAAAAGCGATATTAAATCTGTTCCTTCCTATGTCAAATATGCTATTGAAATGGCTAAAAAGGAAGTCAAAAATTTAGATATTCACTGGTCAGAAACTAATTTTGGAAAAATCGCCCATGCTTGGCTTTTAGGTTTCTATGATGCGGATGGTTCTCATCGCGGTGGTTATTCTGCCATACTTTTCTCTTCAAAGGAGGATTTATTATTAGAAATTAAAGATTTATTTGAATCACCTAATTTAGTTCATACTGAAATTGAGCCGGGAACAGAAAGGATGGTTTTCGATAGGTTAAGTATTAGTAAAGGATATTATGATCTATATCTCGGACCTGAAGTGTTTAAGAGAATGTTGTTAAGCTACAGATATAGCTTGGGCCGAAAGCGTCCGTAGAAATAATATTTTATTATTAATAATTAAAGAGATACAGTCATTAAATTTATATAAGAAAATATAATTTCATAGATCATGGAGTTCGTACGCATTAAAAGAAATACTCATAAATATCCATTTGTAGATTATGAAAAAGTAAATGTCAATCCCAAAAGACTATATCTCGATTTAGGTGGGTTTAGACTTAAATCCATTAAAAACGCTCTTGGGCTTGAGAAACTTGTTACCCTTCGCAGACTTGAACTCCAAGGAAATGGGCTCACTAAAATAGAAGGGCTCGAAAATCTTAAAGACTTACAAGAATTATTTCTAAGCTCCAATGATATCTCTAAAATTGAGAATCTGGACTCATTAACTAATCTAGAAAGACTTTTTTTAGGAGGTAATAAAATCTCCCAAATCCAAGGACTTGAAAACATTTCCAATTTACGAGAATTAGATTTAAGCATAATCAAAATTACAGAGATTAAAGGACTTGACAATTTATCTAACTTGCAAAAACTTGACCTTAGCATTAATCAATTAAAAGAAGTTAAGAATCTAGATAACTTAACTAATTTACGCATATTAAACCTTAAAAGTAATAGAATAACTCATATTCAGGGATTAAAGTGTTTATCTAAGCTTGAGCACTTAAATCTTAACCGTAATCCTATCCAATCACTAAAAGGAATTGAATATCTCACTAGTTTAGAGGAATTATGGCTTGATGACACCAAAGTCACTTCGATTGTGAATGAACTTGATAAACTACCGAATCTTAAATATTTATCAATTGATAAGAGGCACGGACATGTTCCATTCGAGGAAATTGAATATCTTATTAAAGAAAAGGGAATTGATGTCATCCCTTTTAAATACCCGCCTTATGAACCCTTGAAAAGGTGATTTTATAAATTTGCTATATTTGCATAATTTCCTGATGATGAAACTCTAAAACTTTGTTTAGGCGGCGCGGGATTAGCTACTAAATTTCTGATTGATGAGGTGCCAAAGGGGATTGATCCATTTGGGCCTGAAAATAAATTAATTTTTATGACTTCTATTAAATTAGTTATAAATGTGATTGAATAGATAATGTAGTAAATTTTATTTAGGGAGCAAAAGAAATGTTACCTATAAGAAAAAAAGAAGAGAAATTTGAATGTAATTGAATAGATATGAATAA
>LAZR01000481.1_pt1 | contig 31776 bp, 47 predicted proteins | sample 329461 | NCBI WGS metagenome assembly LAZR01 (sample SAMN03002196, study PRJNA259156) | marine sediment metagenome | biome: sea floor; feature: Hydrothermal impacted sediments; material: marine sediment; isolation source: Loki non-amplified sample from Loki's castle hydrothermal vent sediment ...
GTTTCAGTTATTAGTTTATAAATAATGTTAAACAATTATCATCACAGTACCATTTGCCATTCCATTGTGTCGCAATAGTGGGATCAATCACTCTCATACATTGAGTGCATTCCTTCTCATAACAAATGCATGAGTGGATTGTACCACCGCAGTTGCAACATTCCCTGTCATCAGCGCCCTCTTGCCATATATCGGCTTCGTGTAGATCAGTCATTGCTTTTGTTTATTAATTTGAAGGTGTCTCTACAATTCTGTTTATTAATTGATTTGATTGTTTCTCTGTAATGGCGTATATCTGCTCTATCCTCGCCCAATTCACGTTTAATCGTATCTAATGCACTATTCAAATCTGATAGCAACTTATCCCTCTGCGCCTCTGCTATAAATCTGTGAGCAATAGCGTTGTCGGAAAGGATTTTGAGTTCATCCCTCTGCCTCTTTGCCTTTGACTTTTCGGAAAGGGCTTGGTCGCAAATTATACGGAGTTCGTTGAATTGCTTTTTTAGGGTGTCGTATTTTTTTCCGAGTTCTGATAAGTCGTGGGGGTGTTTTATATGTGTCATTGTTTTTGTTTTAGCTCTTCATCGGGACTGTTGACAATCGTTGGTTTAATTTTGTAGTAACTTCTTTTTCTCTTTTTGTTTCACATTTTTTATGTATCCCCCATTTAGTTCCGTTGTATTTCACACCTTTACCGCATCTTGCACATTTTGTTTTCATAACTTTCAGTTTTTACCTCCTTATACGTACTTGGTAACAAAAGGTTACAATTAAGTTCAAAAAAATTTATACCCAGCCCCCTTGTACCTTCTTATATCCCCTATTAATTAATTCAAATGTCATTAATCGGTCTGATAATTCGCCTTTAGGTAATCTGTACCTCCATTCCTTACGCAAATCTGCTTTAATGTCATCAAATTCATTCAGCATATCAAGGAATGCTTCCTCTATTGTCATGGGTTTAATAAGTTCTTTTTTCATTTCAAATAGTTTAACGATGCGAAGTAACGTAAGGTTACAATAGCATCCTAATTTATTCGCATTTATTTTTTCGATATTCGTTGAACAGGCAAAATCGCATGACGAATATTATTAGAGTTTAAAACATACAATCCCTATCCTTGCACCCCTGTATTGAGCAAGTTTGATTAGCAATTAGAACTACCACCCCTTCATAATGAATGAACATAGAGTTCGCTTTTATTCATTATTAAGCTAAAATGGCTTTTCTTTATTCACCAAGTTAGCGACTTAGTTCCCCCTTTATTTATCACCCGCAAAAGCAACGAGGGTGCATAATGACCGGGTTGTGGGATTGAACACATTGCCCGGATTAGGGTTTAACTACTATTTCAGTTGAGGTTTTTTGGATTCATCAGTCCCTTTGATTCGGTCAACTCTAGAAATAACACCGAACCATATTTTGCAAATATAATAAAAAGGAAAACCGCCAATGCAATAAGTTTGAGAACTTATCAACAATGACGGCTGTGTATTTTCCCGACCTGATGAATCAGCACAAAGAAACAAAATTAAATTATGTAAAACAACTATTTTTTAATCTTTTTCTTTCCAGCTTGTAATGAAACTCATGCCTAAAGAATATAATACGCCTATCCCTACAAGTGCCAAAGTCCATTTATCCAAGCCGTTTTTTTGAATAAGAAACAGGGCAATAGTTAAGATAGCACCTGTTCCGGTGAAGTTTAATACCCTTTTGGAACTGATACTAACACCCCTGCGGACGGTTTCTCGAATAAAAGAAGTATCACTGTCCCTAACCTTGTCCTTTATTAAAGACAGGGCGGTATTTGCAAGTCCCTCTGCGGGATTAGCTACGTTTTTTGTGAATAATGATAGTAGTTTTTTCATAATAATTGTTTTAAGTTAAGTTTTTTCTATCTCAATGTGCGGGGTGTCGTCAAAACTTTGTTCAAGTATCTCATTATCTCGATCAAAGTTAGCTCCCCAACGTACCTTGTGGCTTATTCTCCCTTCGTTTAAGAGGCGATTAGCTACTGCGGTGATAACTCCGCCCAAATATACTAAATAAGTTGTATTAAACGCTAATTTGGGCTTGCTTTTTACATAAGCATAATAATCAAACGCCATTGAGGGTTGGTAGTTGTGCTTTCCTTTTATCTTAATACCGTCAATCTTTGACTTTCCAGTGTTAAAGTATTCCAATTGCTTTTCTACGCTACGGTGTCCTTCGCTTACTCCAAAATCTACCATGCTGACCTTTAAACTTTCCTCTGCGATTAGTTGTAAGTCGGGATGACAACTTGCTAACTTAGTTTTGCTTCTATTTCCAAATTGATAACTCATTTGATTTTCTTTTTGATTAAATCATATAATAACTTAGCAAACAAACCACCAAAAGCACCGATAAATCCTAAAATAAACGCCATGCCAATATCACCGATCCAGCCGAAAGTAACTGTTGTAAAGATATAACCTGATAATGAAAATTTAAGGTGTTCCATTAAAATATTGCGTATCTGGTGTTTAGATAATTTCGTATATCAGTTCTATCAGCAGCACTAACATCTGCATTGTAAACTATAAACTCAGCTATCTTACCTGTAAGAAAGTTTGCAGGGGCGCTGTTTGCTCCGAAACGAATATTTGCAAGACTTAATATACCAGCATCGCCAATCACCAGTGATGTGCCATCGATAAATAATTCTGAATTTACACCATCATATGTACCTTCGTAAATATGTGGATTCGTGTCAATAAACGGAGTGTTTAAAGAAACATTCGCATTAATACTAATATTGCCACCTGACTTGAATAGTGCGTTCCTCTGCGCCCCGCCAGTTTCAAAAAACATTATCTCTATTGCAGCAACACCAAAGTTGCTTACAATAAATATAGTATTAGGTTGTATTATATTAGCACTGAAGTTAGGCGTATCTAAAAAATCATTTCCGCCAAAACTAACAGTTGATCGGTTGTTATAAACAGGGTCGCTTACTATGTGAGTGGGTCTGTTCGCTCCTGCGCCTTGTCCGAGCCTAAATACACCCCTGAATGTTCCGTTGAAAAAATCCCAAAACTCTACCAACCCTCCCACAGCGTTTATCCCCTGATCCGCCCTTGTCCATACCGCCAAATTGGCTACATCAGAAGGCAAAAAGCCGTCAAACCTTCGCCTACGCCTGTCATTATTACGATCCACTGTTATAAACTCTTACGCTACCACCGTTTAACTTGATAGCAGTTATTCTCTGACGGTTATACCCCATCCTGATTAATTCTCCTTTGACATGACCCGAAGCATTAAAAGTGGGTTCACCGCCTGTCGAAACCATTTCAACAGATGCCGCCCAAGCTAATGTCGTGTCATTTTTTGTTTGCATATTAGCGGTATCAAATCCTGTTAAATCCTCTAATACTTCGACAATATCACCATCCAAACCCGTGTGAAGGGCTGTGTCTGATATTTTTATTCCTCCTTGTTGATAGCTCATAATTTTAAGTTAATTGTCTTATTGTTATACTTCCCTGAATATCCTCATTTGAACCTAATGGACGAACACATAAAACAATTTCATCTGGCGTCCCGTCTATTAATGACCCAAGTCGTAATTCATTTATAATCTCAGCAGTAGCAGGTGCAGCATTGATAGAAAATCCACCCGACATGGGTGTTCCATTGGTAACCGTATTTGCTGTTACCCCTCTTGCTACTTGTAGAGCCGAATTGACAAAGTTTGCATAAGCAAAAGCCCCCGCAACAGTTGGATTGAACATTAAAATCCACTCAAAATCATCATTTGTTTCTGAAATCATAGTGGTATTTATTATCTCTATATCTGCTGCTAAATGAGTCGGTCTTAATCTTATACCCACAACTGCATATATGGTATTAGCAACATTAGCGTCTACATGAGTGCCGTCAGTAGATAGATAATGAATCGCTCCTGTGTCATGCTGTCCTCCCTCTGATATTACGGTACTGCAAATATCCTCAAAAGTAGAAGCTGCCCCCGAACCATCATTAGAAATCTCTGCCCTGACAGGAAGGTTCGGAGTAGACATATAAGCCACATCCAAAGAATTAGCGTTATTCAATTCATGGCATATATGAGGAATACCGTCTACAACAAGTCCGTATCTTACCCTTCCCACTGATAACCACTCGAAATCTATAAAAAAGATTTGCGACTTGGAAAGATCTAAATTAATGCCGGAAGGGTTACCCGCGCCACCTGTTCCGTCTAATTTGTCAGTATTCCAGTTGGCTTGTGTTACTGCCACATCCACAGCCGCCCCCGTTGCAAAAGACCTGCGAACCACTGAAAGTATAGTCCCTGATTGTTGAAAAAACAAACCATTTGATTCATCAAATAGACCCTTTCTCCGGGTTATCCCTGCTGCATTTGCACCGAAAATTGCTGTAAATACGCATAATTGACTTTTACCCGGCTGATAATTAAACCTTTCCCGGGTCTGCCTAACTCTTACCCCTACTGTTGTGTTGCTTACTGAAAGCGTAGTGCTTGCACGGTCTACGTCAAAAGCTGTTGCCGTTCCCGCTCCCGAAGTTTGCTGATTGTCAAAGAACAAAGGAAAGTTCTCCACGTTATTTGCTATGTCGGCATCATCAAATATCTGTTTGGAATCAAAAAGAGTTTGAGGGTTGGAAACTCTTAACCTTGCAAAAGCGTCTATCGCCATTGAATCGGCAAAAGAGAATCCATGCTCAGGGGTATGCACCCCACCCTTGTCTTTGGCTTTAATGGTGCGGGTTATTCCGTTACCGTCTTTTATTGCTAAATTATCTGCCATTGTTATAATATTAAGTATTGTGAATCACAAGCAAAACTAAAATCTAATAGCTCAGGACATATAACAGGCGATGCCGTTATGCCCCCTGCCGTAGCTACTATGCAATCAAATGATGTTGAACCTATTACAAAAGGAACTAAATTCTCCCTTGTCGCATCTGTAAAAATCTGAATCTCTACCGCCCCAAAAAATTCCGTCCATGTCTGAGTGATAGTAAACTCACCGCTTGCATCTGTTAGTACGGTGAGTTGTGTAACGATGTCAAACTTGTCTATCAGGTTTAAAAAGAACACCGTATTTGGTGGCAAACCCAAAGAGAAAGTCAAAACATCGTTACACTTCCCGTAACTAAATTCAAAACAGACATCACACGTAGGAGTTATATCGTTACAAAACCCCATTAGTTGATACCGATGCACCTGTCAAATACACCTGTTGGCTGATCTGACGGACACGGTATGTCTTCCTGTGTGAACTTAGCTTGTACATTCCATATTACGCTTTGCTTTTTGTCTTCTGCAATAGGTGCTTTAGGGATAAACATAGCTACATTATCTGATAAATGAACCTGCGTTTCTGTTCGGTAGCCAACTTTCCATTCCTTACTCCTTTTTATATCGTTCCAAAAGTTGCAGTTAGCTTTATAGTTTGGCTCGAAAAAATTAAGCACGTGTTCATAACCGTCTAATGTTTCCAATGTATCACCAAAGCCGGGCTGTACGTTCTCGTTGGATTCAAAACTGCCCCGTGTAAATGGAAATACAAAAATGTCTTTTGCGTTTAACCCCGCTGTCCATTCTGAGGTATCGGTTATGTCCGTGAAGGAAAAAGTATTTTTAACTATAAAAACACCCCTGACATCGCCCAACTCTTTAGTCGGGCAATCGGTACATACCGGGTCGGCTTGGGATGTAGTACATCCCGGATAATAAACTGACATAATTTTTTGTTTTAAAGTTTACTATTCGCAAATCTCTATACAAGTCGTCCATGTCTTTGTTACCACCTGGTAACTTAAAGAAAACAGTATGTCTGAGGGTTTGGTCCCAACCTCAGTATTAAACTCTGAGTTCCATACTTCCTCTTTGTTAAGATTGAATTCTCCTTGTATGATATTTGCGCCTACTAATGAATTAGCTGTAAGGAATGCCGATCCTAATTCTACGGGCATGCCTAAGTTAATTCCGGTTATAATATCTTCCTTATTAAGTTTTAATCTCTGTCGGTCTCCCATGACCACTAAAACCATATTAGCCGTTTCCTCCCTTATCACCCTGTCTCCAAAATCTGCCTCTATCTCTGTTACCGTACTCGTTAAATGCCTGTGATATAACTCAAATGGGTAACTGTCATCTATTGTTAATTTCGTTTCATCACCACTGTTATCAATTATTGCAGGTATTGTCTGCCTTATTTCTTTTTTATCCACCTTAGTAATGAGTTCTGCAATGCCTGAGAAGCGCCCCTTTTGAAACTTCTTGCTATCAAACTGTCCACCGGCTTGTGTCAGGCGGGTATTAATCTCTGCTACTATTTGATGTAACTTTGCCATTTTCTAATCAAGTTTTTTCTTTATCTCTTTGCTTATAATTCTCACAATGGCTTGGTTATCGCTTACAGTGATCCCCCAGATGTTACCAAACCTATCTTCAAGCCAGCCATGTAAATTACTTCCGTAAGAAGTTAAAAACCCTACTCCCCATCCACCTGAGATCGCTGCTGCCTGAAATTCCGTGCTTAACTGTCCTGTAAAGCTCAAATCCACCTTACTTATTTGTTTTGCACTACCTCCTTTTGGATTCTGTCTACGTTTTGCATAGGAACGTGAATAAGCCCCTTGTCTGGGTGTCTTACGTGAGGGTTTAAATGTTATGTTAGCTCCTGATACATCTTTGCTTTCATTGTGTATTCTTCTTGTATTTGAACTTGCTAAATCCACTGCAATACCCCTTAACATATCATCTTGATTTTTTAGTCCTCTCAATTTTACATTGAGTTTATCAACTACTACCCCCATGTTTGATTTATAACTCATATTATTGCTTCATCATATCTTACCGGCTCATTGCATACCAGGCAATAATCGTTAAGATTAAGGTTAATTCCATCCACTGCCATTGTCAACTCCCCATCGTCTAAGGTTTGTATTACCTCTCCATCCTCATTTAATACCTGCCCGTTATATTTCCGGGTAAATAATTGTAGTAATTCCTTTGCCTTATTACGATCATAAGCAGTAAATTCATTCAACCTTGATGTATAAAGACGCTCAGTCATTAATTCCATGCCTAAGAGATACCACAGAGCCGTAGTGAACGATTCTTTATTGTTACATACAAAACCGTCAAACGAACATATAACGCTCCATATCCCGCTTAACCCGAAAAGATCATCACCGAAAGTAATATCACTCGCTGTTATGGTGGTTGCGATAGTCGCCTGCGTGGCCCTTAACTCTGCGTTCCTGTTACTCCCGCCACAACCGTAACAAACCACCGTACAACCGTCCTGAGACCTGTTAATTCCATTTCGTAAGTCGGTTACATCAAAGTTCACCCCCGCTAAAAGAGTGGCATCATAAGCTACAAACAGTCGCCTTTGCGTAAAAGTTTGGTAGATGTTAATAGTAGTCCAGCCGATTGCTGAAGGTGCGGGAACCGCCTGGGTAAAAAGTTCTGTTCCCGTTAGAATGTCAAAGACCTTTATAGTGGTGGCATTTGTAGATGTAAAGTATAGAGATAAAGTTTGAATGTAGATCGTCTCTAAATTAGAATAAGCAAAATTATCATCGGTACGATCAAGTTCTAAAGTAAACCCACGATATTCTGCTACTGCCGGTGTCGTAGAAGTGGTGTCAATATCTCTTTCAAGATCAATGCTTTGGGTGATGTTCTTTAACTTGTAGCGTTCCTTAAATTCAGCGTTAATGTCTGTTTTAAACTTCCTTATGGCTCTTTCCTGTACATCGTCCCATACCCCGTTGAAATCAACTTGCTGTTCGTCAGCGAGCTTGTCAATCATTTCCAACTCTATTCCCGGAAGTTGGTTAATGAATATACCACTGTTAGGGGTTGTCGTAGTGCAGCCCTCAACTCCAATATGTCCCGTTAAACAGTTTAAACTCATATTTTTTAAAAAACCCTCTTACCCCAAACCTAAAGGCAGAGATAAGAGGGTTTAGAAATTTGTTACTGAATTTTATACGTTGGTAAAGTTGTACCTGTAAGTACCCCTGTTACCTGTTAACCTGTCTGTTGCCCTGTAAGCTCCCGGATTTATCAAGTGTAATCCGCACTCTTTAGAGATTATCAGAGACCAGCCCTTACTTACTGTGGTTGATGTACCATAATAAGCATCTGTTTCAGTTGTCGGACATGGGCGATAAATTAATTGAGCGTCAAACTCTACCATCCTTACCCTGTCGCTTACCTGCATAGGTAAGAAGAAAGTAAAGAAGAAATCAGCCCCTTTTAATCCACCTTTGAAACCCTTGTAGTTCATATATTCTACCAACTGAGCGCTTTCTGGCTCAAGCACGAGCGACTCGTTTGCGCCCAGCGCCACCGCTACACGGGGGTCTTGGAAAAACTCAAATCCGTTAGCCAAAATAGGTGTGTTCATTCCTGATTGGTCAAGACCTTTAGCTTGTTGCTGGAGCATGTGATTATGAATTAGTCCAGTACCTACCATCTTGGGTTTACCGGTACTTTCGTTTAGGTCATAATCTGTCAACACCTGTGTCAATCCCTGGTTCAAAGGGTTGTTAGTAGTATTCAGAACAAGGTTAATGTTTTGAGCAGCGTTATTACCTGACCTTTGGTTTACACCGATGCCGGCTGCCTGAAGCACCCACAAGTCCTGATTGATCGCTGAAAGCAAAGCGTCTGCACCCGTTTTAATAGAAGTTAAAAACTCATCCATTAAAGGTGTTGACGGAGTGCCTACGTTAGCTGAGGCACTTGCTTGCGTTGGATAGAGGGCGATTGTTTCGTCCTCAATGTGAATACCCAACTGTCGATAAATACCCAAAGCTACTGTACGCTCCTGGTAAACAGGTACGTTGGTTTGGTCGCAACTGCGAGTAGTGTCGGTATGAGCGACATTAAAGCGTTGCCTTGATTTGATAATTACTGTACGCCTGTGTCCTTCATTAGCGGGGTCGTTTAACCTTACGACCTTAGCGTTTTTGTTAGACAATAGCATATTGAGATAACCCTGCCAGTTAAGTTTAAATTCGGGGGTATTCTCTACTGTGATTTTTGCGACATGCTTGGTTAAGCTGTCGGCAAATCCTAATCCTCCTGCCATAATATTTTAAGATTGTGCGGGCTGTGCTTCACCCAACGTTTGTAATGACCCAACGTGTTCTATGGCAATCCTGCTCGCTTCCGTATTGTCAAGCTTCCCGTTACCTGCTGGTGCAGGTGGAACTGCTGGAGTTCCGGGAGTTGGTGGAGTGAGAGGAGTGTCGGACACTTTGAGTAACTTATGCTCTGCGAGTACCGCATCAGCCAAATCTTTTGGAGTTACTTCTTTGTTGTCTTTGAAATATTTGGTATAATCACCGTTTTCAAGTTTGGTTTTTAGTACCAAATTTCCATTGTCATTGACAACCTCTACTCCCAATTTTGTAAGTTCACTGTTAAACAGCGATGAAGCTGTTAATATATTTACGTCTTTAGAAACATCTAAAGCGTAATCATAATTTGAAAATAAACTGTTTTTGTGTAAGTCAAGTATCTTGTTTTCGTAGCTGTCAACCTTAGCTTGGTGGTCGGTTGAAGATACGGTACTTTCTCTAAGTCCTGAGAGTTCACCGTTCAGGTCGTCAATAGTTTTCTGAAGCTCTGCCTTTGCGCCCTTGTCATCTGTTGTGCCTTTGGACTCTTCCAATGTTTTAATAGCGGCTGCATGTGCCTCTGAAACATGTTTAGCAAACAAATCCATACGGTTGTAAGTTCCTTTAGTAGTTTTCAAAGTTTCTATGAAAGTGTCATCGGCATTAAAGATGTCTTTCGCTAACGCTCCGAGTTTGTCATCCACAGCATTAAGCGATTCAGCTTTTAACTTATTGACTATCTCAGGGTTGTTCAAAGCAGCGTCCATTGTCATAAGTTTGCTTAGAATTGCTGTCGAAAAATCGTCAGCAACTTCGGCTGTCGCTACCTCTTTAACTGCTAATAATTTGACAAGGTGTTCGTTATCTTCGGGCACACCTGCCATTTTCGCTAATGAGTTTATAAATTCTCCTGCTAACATAATATATGGGTTTGTTGGTTACTATAACAATTCATTAAGGCGCTCTCTCGCTGCATCTTTTACCGTTTTACGGGCTTCGCCTTTCATTACAATTCCGATTTCTTCAATAGTTCGTTTTGGCTTGTTAATCCATTCGATAAGTTCTCCTGCTGTTACCTTATTGTCTTTTAATATCTTGCCTAATAGGGATGCTTTGGTGTTTACAGGGGTGGCTACTTTCGGTGCAGGGGCTTCCGGTTGGTTGACGGCTGGTGCTGTCTTTGGATATTCAACCCTGATAATATCCTTCTCCATTTGTCGCATTGTGTCGGCTAAGTGTATGCGAGGGGTTACATAAGAAAGTCCCTCTTTGGGGTAAATTCGCACTTGATCGGGTGCTAATGTTTCAGGCATGGGATAAGTTTTTATTGATTATTTACGTCAAAAATATAATTAAAGTTGTTTGTTTTTAACAAAATAGGTGTATATTTGCGGTAATTACTGTTAAAAAATGCAACGAGCAAGCATAAAAGAATGTTCTACATATACCGTCCAGCTTTGTAAAGCGGAGAAAGAAACGGTTAAACAGATACAAGACGAATATAGGGAAAGGACGGGTAACTATCTGTCAATCCCCAGAACAATCAAACAAATCATAAAAGAATGGAAAACGACAAAATGATATTATTCTCTGACTATTTAGAAGATAAAAAAGAACTTAGAAGAAATATTGAAGGTTTGTTACATAGATTCCTTAATAAATACCCTGTTAAGATAATTGAATTGCCTGTTAAATCTGCTCCGGGCCTTGGTGATACTGCTTGCATATTTAACGGAATTGAAATAATTGTAAAATAATGTTAATAGTAATACAACAAAAAGGGGATAAGTGGCACGTAGTTTATACGCTAAACGGAAAAGTCCTAAGCGTGTTGCATGACACTTGGGATGAGTTACTAAAGGAATTATCTAATAAAGAAACCATTGAAAAGGCCCTTACTTCACACTCGAATACCGATAATGATAAATAGGTCGGTCAATCATTTCCTCTGTAACCAATAGCCCTGAATTTCTGATTTGCAAAGCCCAGTCAGTATCTTCGCCATGATTGGTTTCGGGAAATCTGAATTGTTTGGCTATACTTGACCGGATAGGGTTAAGGTGGTTAGGTGGTCGGTAAAAGATATTACATTGTTCAAAATAGCCCCAATGTCTTAGAGAGTGTTCAAATCTTTTCTTATTAAACCCGTCTGTGTTCATTATGCCTATCATCTGTACAACGTCAGGATTTGTTTCAAGGGCTTTTAAAATGATGCTTATGTACTCTTTATCTATCCAGTCATCATCGTCCACATAACAAAGCCATTCGCCTTTAGCATGATCTAAAAGCCAGTTACGTTTCTCTCCTATGCTCATTTCTCCGGCATCGCATTTAGATAGTACCTGTACGTCAACCCCCTCTGTTTGACTGTTTAACTCTGCCATTAAAACCTTAAACCGGGTTTCTCGCTTCTCTATCGTACAAATAAGGACGGAAAACTGAATCATTTTGCCTCTGTTATTTTGGGATCAAAGATATACGTATGTAATATTTTGTCTATCTTATATTGAGTTTTTGCTCTCTGCCACAGAGGTTTTAGCCAGCCGGAATCTTCACCGTACATTAAATCAGGGAATTTTACCCTTTTGCCGAGAGATGACTTCCATGCACAACAGATAAAGGGCTTGCGCTTTGTAACCTTATTGGGAGTAAATTGTTCGTTATGGTTTTTTAGATCGAAATCTATTATCCCTTTCATGTCGCCTATGATCGCTCTCTGCTTAAATACTATCACATCGGGATTGCCTTTCATTCCTTTTAGTATCTCTTTGATAAAGTCATCGCTTACATCGTCATCGTCATCTACAAAACACATATACTCTCCGTTTACAAGTATCTTCAGAGCGTCCCTTTTTGCCCCTATGCTTCGCTTTTTGTTGTCTATAAGCCCCAATACCTCTACGTCTTTAGTGGCTTGTTTATCTAACTTATTGTAAATCTTTTGAAACTTCTCCCAACGTGAAGGTATTGCGGGGATCAGGACGGTCAATTTTAGCGACATAAGATTATATTTTCACCATTACTATATATTTCCTTCCATCCCGCCATGTACGAATTGACCTCTTTTCGATATTGATAACTACATTCTAAACATATCATCCCAACACTATAAAGATCAATCTGTTTTAAGATGTCAATTCCCAGCCGGTCATTTTCTACGTCAATGCTTACGAAGTTGAATTGTTTGTACTTGCTCTTTTTCAGCAAGTCATTCAAAGTATAGAATTGAGTAGGAACTTTGGTAAAAACAGAGTTGTAATTTTCAATCCACTTCTTTACATGGGCCGGGTCGGTAGAACTCAAAGCATCACCGTTAGAATCAAACAAATTAAAAATACCCGTTTTGTTACCGATAGCGCAATTATACACTTCTACTTCAGTATCTTTGTAAAACTCTGCTAAAGTAGGATAACAGTTCTTAGACGGCTCAATACACACCCCTTTCCATCCTCTTTCATATAACGCCCGGACATTACTAAATATTTCAGGATGATATGATCCGATGTCTAAGAATACCCCGCTATCACCGAAGTAACTAAGGATATGTTTTTCTTCTTCTCTTTGGCTAAACATTTTTTATTCCTAATTTATTAAATTGTGCTTTTGTGATAAATGAACTACTTTTAATCTTTTTGAGTACACAATATATGTTCCAGCCGTCCGTTGTGTTACCCATTGCCGGATGCTCTCCGAGTTCTATTATCTCATACCCCTGCGCTTTGGCTAAGTTTCTATAAAATTCCTCTGTGCAATACCAATGTCCGTGTCCTTTCCAGTTACCTGTTTTGGGGTTTTCTGAAATGATGTAACCGCCTGTTTTGCAGAAATTATATTTATTGAACCAACAATTATAAATATTCTTAACGTGTTCGGATGTTCCAAAGTCGGTAACAATATCAAAATTTGACGGAGGAAATAATATACTTATATCGCAGAGCTTTTTCCATAATTTCCATTTTTTACCCAAATCTAATTTAAAAGCCCCGTCCTCTCCATTTAGGTCGATACTTATATGCTCAAACCCCATCTTCTCAAACATTGGCTTTGCGGGTTTGCCGTAGTCATCCCCGAAGTAAATAGTTTGATTGCCTAATTCAAGCATCTGGTCGCCTGTTTTGGCGTACTTCATTAGCAGATCGTAGCTATATTTAGTTAATCCCATTTGCTATTTCTTTTATTAAATCAGTAACAGTTACAAAATTATCATTAAATACATTCGTCCAGATGCCAAAGTCAATAAGATATATCATCCTGTTTTTTACATGAATGTTTTTATGATGCGGGGGGATAGGATTGTCTTTGCCCACTAAATCCTGATGATAGATACTACATTTGTGTAGCGTTTCTTCGATCTCGGCACATTGTTTTTCCCAGTTCTTTGGCAGGTTTTTCTTTGTTAACGGCTCACCGCAATATGTCATCCATATAATTCTATCTTTACATATACTGACCTTTATAACTTGCGGAAAATGCTTTTTACCTTTAAGTAGTTTTAATGCCTTTATCTCATTCTCCCAATGTGATTTTATTTTCCTGTCGGCATATTTTACTTCGTCTGGTAAATAAACCTTCTTAATAATTCCATTCTCCAAATATACATTTGACACCATTCCTTTCATTTCTGATAATGTATAAACGGTCTTATAAGTTCCCTGTCTCTGACCTTTTTGGATTCTATTTGAGTTAAATTAGTGTCTAAATATGAAGTTAAAGGCGACCAGTAGCTATTGGGTTCTTTGAGTGTAGAGTTTGGTAGGTGGTAACCTGTCGGGTGTCCTTCTAAGAACAGATGACCGTTAGGGTTTAACATACTTATAAGGCATTTACCAAACTCCACCATTGGCATATCTGCGTAAATATGAAAGGCCAGGCAGAGAATTACATCAAATTTCTGATTAAGGCATTTAAAATCCTGATGTGCGAGGTTGCAATTAGTAATAGTATGGGATAGCATCTCCCGTACCCCTATGTCTATCTGTTTTTTATCGCTGTCTATTCCGAGATAGTGTTGAATATGCGGAGAGAGAAACACCCCAAAGAACCCCCTGTTGCAGCCCAAATCCAGCACTAACGAGTCCTTTGTAACATAATTCATTATGCCATAGTCCTTTACCCTGTCGGGAATAGAACGGTTGGCTTTGGCTGCTTCGCCCTTAGTACCCGTTTCTAAGCATTGATAGTCGGAAAACATATTAAATCCCATAGTTAGATTCCTTGAGCGTACATGACTGCGGTTTCGGGTGGTTCTCCGTAAGGTTCACCTACATAAACCATTAAAGTATGCTCAGGATATGCAGTCATCTTTAATTGATTTGCAATAACGCTTCCGCACAGCATATCATGTCTCGTACCTTTGCATCGAGGGTCTGAAGATACGCAATTATTGTCATTATTCCAAGGTCCTTTAAATTGTCCGTCTAACATTGCTTGTCGCCAGCGTTTAAAAAACTCTGCTGCAATAGGCACATCAAAATCCAAAGCCAAAAAGCCCCCGTTTCCATACATTTCAAGTTTCATAGCTTCGTCTCTCGTTACTCCAAAATATACTAATTGTTTATCGCTTGACCATGTACCACACAAATGTCCCGCATATTGTTTAACATACCCGTGTTTTTCTAATGCTTCCCAAATAGGATCAAGGGGTTTTATAGCCCAAATAGAGGCGTCCACCCAAAGGATTTTAGTATAGCCGGCTTTCAATGCCTGTTCAAAAGCATAGATTTTAAAGGCATACGGATTGTCTTTGTGGACTGGTGAGCCGATTGATTCTTCTTTTGTCCAGCTTAGAAAAGTGCCGTCAAATCCTACATCTAATAATGACTTATGCAGGCGGTCTTGACCTACTACGTAACGTCCTGATGCGAAGTTAATTATTGCTGTTTTCATTTTTTTCTGCAATTATGGTAATTCCATGCAAAGAAATTAATTTACCTCCTTCACTATTGTTATATAAAACAGACATAAAATCCCTATCTTTAACATCGCTTTCCCAATATTCTTCTTCGTATTCTTCTTTTTTTGCTTTGTTATGAAATGATTTTAAATCAGCCAAATACTGCCCAGTTAATAACGAAAAAAGATCGTCTTTGTCTTTGATTAAAACTTTTTTATCACCATTAATGGCATAAAAATTATACTGTTTGAAAAAATCAATAGTTCTCATTTTGGTTTTCCATATTTGTTCATGTTATCAACTGCAAATTCTATATGTCCATCACTTAATCCATGCAATATAGTATCTTTATCTGCGTCTTTCTTTAATTTCTCAATAAATTTTACTGAATAAGCTCCTGAATGTCTTTTTGACCAGTTGCCATTAACTTTTACTTGAACCCAACCATTAGATAGTAAATGTATTTCGTTTATTTTCATTTTGGAAACCCTTTAGCTTTACGTTGTTCATAAATTTCTTTATCCATGTTAAAATATGCCTCGTTCCTGTCGTAAAGTTTATCTCTTTTGGTTTGAGGATTGTTGGCAAAATGCTCATGCTTAAAAAGAACGGTGGTAAAGTAAGTCATTTTATCTAATCCCTTTGCTACATTAGTGAACTCCTCATCGCAAAACAAACTATTGTAGTCAGGATGATATATAAATCCGAAACGGTCATAGTAAGCCCTGCCAATAATACAAAGAGTACAAATCCTGTCCTGATAACCGTCATTAAACCACAGGCATCCGTCAGTATCGGGATAGTATTTAGCCATTGCCTGACGTATTATTTCGTCCCATCCCTCTATTTGGGGTATCATATCATCGCTCATAAGTACAACGATGTCCCATGATAGAGATATTTCCTCCATTGTTTTTGTAAAAACATCAATATCTCTATTGCAGGCATGGATTTTATTATTGCTTAACCCGCCATATAATATAGGGAAATGAGAAAGCCCCTTCATGCCGTAATAATTGTCAAATTTCTTTTTTAATTCGTCCTTTGTGGGGTCGTCATTGTCAACAGTAATAAGATAAAATATATCGTCTCCATTAGATGCTGTTGTCCAAAGTTTATGAAAGACCTTAATACATTGTTCGGGGCGTTCCCTTGTAGGGAATTTAATTAATAGCTTTAATGGTTTCATAGTGATTCGGGTTTTAATATTGTCATTCCTACGGGTTGCATCGGTTGTCCCCCTGTTATTTGTTTCCAATAAATACGCCCAGTTTTCTTTACTTGCTCTTTTTCTTCATTATCTAATTCAAAGCAGAAAATCAGTGAACCTTCTTTTTCATTGTGATAAGCGGGTAGCGTTTCGTACTGTTCTTGTTTTTCCGCTATTTTTACATTGTGTCCTTTAAATGCTATTGCTTTCATAGTTTAGTTTTTATAATATAAGGTCGCCCCCTCATAAACAAACCGCAAAACCGTGAAGGGTAGTTGTCTGTCTAATCAGGGGCGTTATTTGAGTTAGGGATTTCAATTAAAAATTGATTTGTTTTTCTTCTTTAGTGTCTTTTTTAAGCTGTAAAGCTCGCTGCTCAATTTATAAGTTTTCTCCTGCCAAACTGCAAGTTCTTTATTAAAGTTTTTGATTTCGTTATCATCAATACCGTTTTTTGAGTATATGACAATCCCGTGTCTTGTTCTGCCTCCCGGACCGCCTGTAAAATAACTATCATGTTCAATCCATAGTTTATTTTCCTTAAATGCTTTTTCCATTTCGACAAATCGGTTAAATTCGTCTAATTCTATTATTATTTGTGGTTTCATAATTAATAAACCCGACTTAGAATATCAAACGGTATCGTAACAGAAACCGCACCAATCCTTTCGGGTATGGTATTCGTATCGGGATTTTTTAATGGATTTTTCATGTTACGATTTTGTTTTGATATTGCAAAGATAATCATTATATTTTTACATCCTAATAATATTTTTCCGGCTCGCAAACGGTTCCTGATTAAAACATAGGGATTTCTTCTTCAGAAATACCGAGGTTTTGAGCAGGAATGAAAGGAAAATGCACTGCTACAAGTGTCCCTTGTGCGGCTATTTAACATAAAATTTGGTTATAGGGCTTAGTACGTTCTATAACCCATATTATGTTAATATAGCTCAGCGCTATTCAGCCCGGTAATTGCTAACTTTTCATAGCAATTATTCCGACCTTAGTCGGAAAGGGTTGAATAGCGAAGCGCAGGTGGCTCAGGAATAAATTAGACGTACTTCTACGCACTTCTTTACGTAAAAGTACGCAAAAAGATTGCGTAAATATACGCTTGTTTTATTTGTACCGATTGCCTACTTTTGTATTATTGTTCTTTGAACCTTACTTATGTAGGGAAAAATGTTAATCTGGTTTTGTACTAAAATCGCCTTTTATAAATTAATCCAACCAGAAGGAATAGCGTAGGTTGTTCCTGTGGATTATATAGGTGTTTGGCGATACCTTGTACAAGCAGGATGCAGTCCTGCGCTTTTTTATTTTATAAGCAAGGGTGAAAATTTCACCGCAACATAGTACTAATAATTTTAAAAACCAAACTATTATGAAAACAACAATCTTGCTTTTACTGTTATCTCTTTTTAGTTGTAAGAAAGAAGAAACACCATCACCTGCGGTATCACCCGCACCACTACCCGATAAAATATTCAGCGTGAGAATGTACGAAACACAAACTAAACCCTGGATGGATTCATTTAATCAGAATTGGTTTGTAACTTATAATCTTACAACAACAGGCACACCAGCTACGGCAATAGATATGTACTGGCTACGTGAGAATGAAACTATAACAATAGATGGAGAGTTTAAGCCTGCCTATCCTTATAGTTTAATATATGCTTATGTAAGAAGTTGGGTAGACTTAACAGACACCGTGCCAACAACGATAGTAGTACCGGTAACGGTTACGTCCAACGTATTTAGCTACACCTTTACTTATAACTAAATCTAAAAGCTATGAGAAAATTACTTACTATATTATTGGTATGTGCTTCGTTTATTGCACAAGCTCAAATAGAGGGCATCTTATCAAGGGATTGCGTTTTTAAACAGTCAATTGAATTTTCAGATTCGATTATAAAGACAATACAAAAAGGTGAGAAATTAATTTTATTTAAGTTAGAAGATGTTTTTTTCTCAGCAGAATATGAAGGGAAAAGGGGTTACATTGTTGATGTTTGCTTTAAATTTACTGATGAGTTTTTAACTTTCTATGAAAAAGAGTTGGAACGGGTTAAAAAAGAAGAAGATGAACAAAGAAGGATAGAAATACAGCAATGGCATGATTTTTTAATTACAGAATTTGGCAGAATAAATGCAAATAGAATATTAAATCATCAATATTGGATAGGAATGACGGCAGTTATGGCATCAAACAGTTTAGGTTCTCCAAAAGACATTAATAAATCAGTGGGTTCATGGGGAGTACATGAGCAGTGGGTTTATGATAATACATATCTATACTTTGAAAATGGAATATTAACAAGCTATCAGAATTAACCATTACGGTTGGGCTGTGTTCATGGAATCAGAACGGGGAATTGCTTAGGTTCGATTAAACTCCGCACTTATAATAAACAATTCCTATTAGTAGGGGAGGTTCACGCCTCCCCTTTTTTTAACCTCTTAATTTTCCTTTCAAGTTTGCGAGCCCAAACCTAAAATTTAAAGTCCGGGAATCCGAAGTATGAGGATGGAGGACTTTGAATTTTGGGTTTGTCATCCGACAAAGATATATACATCATTATTAAAATCCAAACTATTTTTATAATTTTTTGCTACCTTTAGCCGGTGGTCCCGTGGCACGTTTTTTTAATCTGCAAACTTTTCCCTGATATTTTTTGGTACGAATTCCTCATTAGTTGCCGCAACCAAGTGGTTGCACGAATAACCTCCGGCTTTTGACCTGAATGTTTGTGCGTTGGTATTAGGTTTTAGTCCCGCTAAACTTACTTTTTTACCGTTAATAGTTCCCTTTGTAATTTTATCAAACTCCGATATATGAATCCATCTTTTTTTTACTAAAGCAATGCAAAAATCCCTGCTTTTTTCAACCAAAGCTCCGGTATATTGAAACCACTCCATGCCTAAATCTTCGCTTACTATTTGATTATATTCCCTTGCAAATCCATTGAGAGAATCGGTTGTAAGCACTTGGGTATAACGGGACAAAGCACCGGTTCCCTTGTCGGTCTTAGTAAGGAAGGTTCTCATCTCATCCATGAGATCGTTAAACCCCGCCCCCTCGGTGATGTTTCTCTCTACAATCTGAGCCGCCTTCTCGGTGATGTTAGACCTTATACCTGCCTCTGTAAGACCTTCGACCATTGCATCTACTGAGGTCTTTTTTAACTGATTGACAAAGGCGGGTAATTTAAACCCTTTTTGCAAGCTGGCAAAATACTCTGTTTGTAGTTCGGTTACTTTCTCAAATGACTGACCAAATACATTGACTTGTTTGAGGTACTTATCATTAAGAACAGCGTTTTGGATTTCTCTTTTTAAGCGGTTGATCTTACGCAGGTTGGCAACCGTAGGGCGTATGTCGCCCCTTCTAATATCCAAGTCCCTTAGAAGTAATTGAATACGGTTAAGTATATCCTTTTGAAGTCGTGGGATACTCTCATTAAAACTATCTACTGAGCCGTCTATTAAGTCATTCAGTTGGCTCAGGAGGGACTGGCTCTGTTGGAGGGACATCTTTAGGTTTTAGTTCTAAAATCTTTTCATCAGTCATCTTGCGTATTAACTTTAATTGCTGTTCGGGCTTCATGGTTAGAAACTTATCATCCTCCTGGATAGCTTTAGAGACGAAATAATCAGCATATAGAGCCGTTACAGCATCGGCTTTAGTTATTAAACGGCTCATTTCCATATCAGCTACCTCCTCACTTGACGAAGTGTTAAAAGGATTGACTTCATTGGAAATTCTTAACCTATCCCTTATCTCCGGTTGGTCTCTGAATTTCTTATTGATGAGATCGGTTTGCATTTCATTGATGATAGTAGGATCAACTTTTGCCTCCATTGCTTTACTCAGTTGCTCTATTAAGGCGTTTTCTGTTAAAAGGTCAAAATGCTCCGGCACTTGAATAGTAGGTAGCATCTTTTCTCTCTCCTGCTCACTCACCAACTCCCCGTAACGATATTCTGTTATTAACCTATATATCAGTTTCAGCACGTTATTAACAATATGAAAAGCTACTCCATAGACAAAGTTATTCAACTCCTCTTTGTCTACTTCTTTGGCTTTGCCTGACTGATTAAGTGGGGTATCGGCTAAGAACTCCATATTAAGCGATGACAAAGCCCTGTGAATATGATTATCTATTCTCTCATCTTGTATCTTTACTATTTCAATGTCTTTGGTAATATAACCTGCGGGTGGTACTGGAACGGGTTGTTTGTCCGATCCCTGCTGGCGCAATATCATCTGTTTGTAGGGGCTTACGGGCATTGCCCCGCTTCCTTTACAGTCCCCACAGGCAATGGGGCTTCCTTTCTTTATAATTTTACCCGTCCCCGAACAGGTTTGACAATCCTGTCCCTGAAACGCCCAAAGAGTAGAGTGTATGTGTTGCACGACCTCTGCCTGAAGGTCGGAATACTCCCTTGCAGCTTCGTCCATTCTCGGCAGCATAGGAGTAAGAAAAGAGTCATATAAAGGTAAGTTGTCTATTATTAACCTAATTACTCCACCGTTAAATATGACCGGAAGCGCTTTAAGTTTTAAGACCTCTATCTGTTTATGAGAAAAGTTTCTCTCATCGTCTGATTGCTGGACATTCCATATTCCCTGCTTAGTAATTATCTTAAATATCGGCACTCTCATTACCTGGCCTGCCTTTGTCTTGAACTCGCCTGTCTCATTACTTCTAAAAATAGCTACCTCACTTGAGTAGAATAACATATTTATCGAAGGTACATAACTCACAAATGGTTTTTTAAATTCGTTACTCTCTACCTTTTCAAGTGGCATCACAACCATATATCCGTTAGGGTCACCGAGTATCTTTTTAATCCCAAATACAAATAACCAATTAGTCAATGAGCTAAAGACGGGATAGTTTTTTTCAGCATAATCTTCTAACGTCTCGCCCTCCTTAATTTTAGTCGGCACAACCGCTTTAGAGTAGTCAATTTTCCAATCCTCGCTTCTTACTATCTTATTCAAAGAATTAATGACTTTAAAGCATGGTTCTTTAGTAATAGAGGCATATATCGTCCTTCGATATGTCTTAATTGTTTCGCTCTCAGACGGTCTGCGGTCATCTATAAGGTTAGAGAAATAAGGGTTATGCCTTACGTGGTCAAGGTGCAGCATCCTCATATATTTAAAGGGATCAAACTTTTCTTCCTCTAATTTAGGGAACTTAAACCCGTCAATATGAAAAGACAGGTGATCCATTATGTCCACTGCCTTATCATAGGCAGCATGTCTCGCACCGCCTTTGATGTACTTGTCTATTAATGCCTTATTTACTGTTATCATAGGTTTTGTCTTCCGGGCATCCATCCTCTTTTGTCTAACCAAAAGAACGGAAACCTTTGATTGAACTGATTGCAATAAAATTGCACTAAATTATTATAGGTCTTTTTCATCATAGGGTGAGATATATGACCACCCATAGAATAAGCGTAAAACCCATTGTTAAGGTCAGCGCCTTGTAAACGTAAGTGCTCGGCACTCTCCCAATAGAAGGGCTTGTAATTGTCCTTGTGGGGGTATATCTTATTCTTAATCATTGAGATAGTAAACGGTAATTCGTCAGGCATCCCGCCATTGAAAAACCTGCTTATGTTAAAACTATCATCATCGAACAATTTAAAAGCATCTGCAAACAACTTACTGACCTCTTTTGTTCTTTTGAAGTAAATCATTTCACTGCTGAGGTTGTAAAATCTGCCTTCCTTGAATTTAAACACTTCCTTAATATGTTTAGGTGAAGCCCAAATACCAAAGGCATCCGTCAAGTTATCACTCTCCAAAGCCATCCAACTACGATTAGCCATTGTGAAATCTGTGTTTAACTCGTTAAAGAGTGTCATTACAGACCTTTTAGGAAGCCAAACCATATCGGCATCTAAATATATCGTCTCTCCGTAAGGACTTAACTTATAGAGGGCTGTTTTAGCTTTTAAGTATTGAATACGCCCATCGGTACTATAATATTTAGCAGGCACTTCTTTTACCTTGTCAAACAATGATTTGTCAACAATCTGTGTTATTCCACTCCCTGCATAGAGTAATGAGATTTTAACTTCGGGACAGGTATATTTTAAACTCATTGCCAGGTTATATGCCCATCGTCCCCAATAGGCGTGTCCGAGTGCTAATATGACAACTCCCCTGTCGGGGTTTTTTGTTTTCGGTGTTTGTTTTGCTTTCATTCGTTCCGGTTTATTTGGTTAGGTTGACTTGTTTCTTCTATTTCTATTGTTGCGTTCATTAAATCCTTAAAGAGTACCCTTGAATCGTTAGGTGCTGAGGGTTCGTACTCATCGTCCATAATGTATGACTTTCCGTTGATAGTTCGGTTATCTTGCATAAAAAAGGCAGCTATGGCATCATGTATGTATTCAGGGGCAAAATATATGTCTAAAAGTTTCGTTTTTCTCATATCAGAGTAGTCCATGCTTTTTCGTCCTGCTGAGTCCTCTCCAATATTTCTCTTTGAGGGATATTTCGCTCCCCTGAAATTACAGGTAACCCTTAGCTTATGCTGAAAAGTAAGTATCGCTCCGCCTGTTATTACGCTATAATCATAACTGCGCCACCTGTTTTCATTGCTCCATACCCAAAGGAAAGTACAGTCATGTGCGTCCTGAAGGTCAAAACATTCGCTCTGCCCGTCAAAATTTCCGAGTTTACTTACTATCACATTATCTACCCCTAAATTTCCTACCCCTGCAACATCGGCAAACAAAAACACTAATTGTCCGTTTACAGTACAGATCAAAGTTTCTGTGAAAGTGCCGTTTCCGTTTCTTGTAGTGCCTAACGTATTGCCTACTTTTAAAGTTACCTCACCTGATACATAACCTACAACATCATAAGTAACGGTATATTCCACACCTACCTCAAGCAATGATATAAAAGCAGCATTTATAAAATCACCCGTAAAAACAAAAGCCATGCTCTGAACTGCTGATGGTATAGTTACCCCTCCAAATGTACCCCATCCCTGATTAGTCTCAAAGGTGTCCTCAAGGATATTACCAGGATCTCCCACAGAACCGCCTTGTAAGAATACTCTTATCTCTCTGCAACCATTGGTAACCGTTACATCATTCGTCCAATTAAAATCTACCGTTATTACGTTGTTCTCGGTGCTTCCTGTGATAGCTGCCGGAGGTACGGTGTCTATTGTTAATCCTGTCTCTACGTTAAATATCTCTACTGTGTAGTCGGCTGCGGTTGCTATTTGTACCACAGAGAGGTTGCTAACAGCCCCGTCAAAGGCAGAGCCTACTGAAAACCTGAAATCTCCGTTTACCGGTGTCCATATTATATGATATGTGTATGTTCCGTTTTCTATGATATTTGTTAAATTCAAGCCATGAAGCGGAAGGATAAACCCTGCTGTCATATCTGTAATGGTTACCGTAACCCGATAATAGTTTCCTGTTGTAAATACCGATAACTGTTTTAACCTTTGGGTGTTACCTATAAGATGAGTTGCTTTGTTATTAAGGATGCTCCATCCCTGGCCGCACCAACTCTCTATGCCACAAATAGAATTATGCGATCCGTCAGGAAAACCCCCGTCAGCTACTAAATTAACTGTCTCTGCAGCTAAGAACTGAAAGGTAATGTTATCCCCCTGTTCTGTGGGCTGACAAAATAATTGGTTAGTACCACAATCCTCTGCCTTTGGTGGTGCAAATAAATTAACACTCCCAAATTTAAGGTACTCGGTTGCTTTGCCTATGAATTGTGCCATTAGATTCTAAATGCTACTATCTGTATATCACAAGGCGCTGTGTCCGCCTGTGCTATGATAGTATCTATTTGAGTAAATGCTGCAAATGCGCCCTCTGTCGTAGATACGCTTATGTCTGTGTTCCAAAAGAACATAAACCTGCCAGCGTCCAGCTTAAAATCTACGGTATGCGCTCCCGTGTCTGCAAGACGCAATCTGACAAAATTAGTATCGTCTTTATTAATGACAAACACACCGTCAAAATCCAAAGCCCCGCCCGTTTCAATGTCTGAGGCATCTAATATTGTTACCTCTGCTGCAATGCCTATGTTTTTTGTGTTTGACTCTCCCTCTGTGTTGGAAGATACAGTTACGCTTTCGCTTACGTCTGCAATTTTTAATCCTGTTAGCCCGGTTATGGCTGCTACTATGGCAGCGTTAGCTGGAGTGATTACTGTTGCCATTGTTTAAGTTATTAGTTGATAATCTGTCTCGCTTGTCTCAACCTTGTAATCTATTTTGTCAATCCAAGCAAGTTTGTCTAATGCAGGGTCACTGCCTTCGTTAAATTTTATTCTCCTTAGTGATTGACTTATTAACGTATTAAAGTCGGTAAAGTTAGTATTTTTTTGAAACCTGTATGTCAACACTCTATAATTTTCGGGTTGGAAATATTCATAAACTCCGGCATCGTTATCTGCACCGAGACATTTGAATATTGTTGAGTCCTTAACTACTGTAACGGTAACAGCATCAGTAGGCGTAAGATTTTCTGATACGATTTGTATAGAACTTCTTACCCTTATTCTCTCTCCTGTCGAACAAGTCATAGATACTGTTAAATCAGGTGCGCTAAATCCCTGTACATCCAAAGTAGTTGCTGTTAAAGAAACTTGTGTGCCAAATAGCTCCTGCGATTCTTGTATAACGCTTAATCCTGCGTTCCATCGTTGAATCTCTACTCTGCCTCTAAATGCGATTGTCCTTGAAGTTACACCACCGGGTAACAAGACGCCCACCCTTACTCTCGACCTAAACGTAAAGACCCCGTTAAATGGTATTTCGTAATAATGATTAGGTACGGCTGCATTGAAATTAGCTCCTAAATCAAAACCCGGAAATGTAGAATCGTCATCAAAATCCACAACGGTTACCAACACAATAATTGAAGGGATTGCTCCAACAAGATTGAATGAACTTGTATTTGATTTGAATGCAAAACAAGGCGTGATTTGAGCAGATAAGTATTTAGAAATAGAAAGCGGTATTGAGTTTATCTGCCTTAATATTACTTGATCGTTGGTAAGTCCTTTATTGTAGTGGAAATCAGGTGTGCCAAATTTGCTTGTCAGTGTACCTGCTGTGTTGCCTGTTACAATGATAGTGTCTTCGTCAAACTCATCGTCTGCTGTTCCGATGTTAACAACTACGATCTTTTCAATGACATTATTATCTGTTATGTAGTCGGTCTTTAAATCTAACGCTTTATCTACGTTAGAGAATCCCTCAATTAGATAATCCTCATCTCTAAATGAGAAAAACCTTGTCGTAGTAGAAAAATTACCTGACTTCTCAAAAATGTTATTTCCTACTCCTAAGTGTGAAAATAACTTGCTCCTGTCAACTTTTAGTTCTAAATCTTGTATATTGCGGATTGTAAAAGATGTGTCGGTTTCAAAGAAAAACTCTTTTTCCTCAATTCTCATCACGGGATCGCCATTACTATCCGTTTCGATAACAAAACTGATATTATGAGTTCGTTGTAAAAATTGAAACAGTCCTTTAAAACTTATATTAGGGTGTTGTCCTATTCCGGTTCGTATTTCTTCTCCTGTTGTAACATAAAGTAAACCGCCTTCAAAGTTTGACGGGGTAGTTAGATATGTAGATACTACGCCCTTAACTACATCGTCTGTCATAAATCTAACGAGAAAATCAAGTGCATCGCTTACAAGATAATGGTCTCTATTGCCAAATCCAAAGAATACTCCAGTCGCAGGTGTGAAATAGTCAAGCTGAAAAGCTGTTGGGGTTGTTATCTGTACTCCATTCTTTGTAAATTCTGAATTTAGAAAGGTCTTTATGTTTTTATTATTATCTATTGCTCCGAAAAAACTAATATCTTGTAATTTTACCCTTGCTGTTCTTTTGTTAAGGTTGAAAAGAATATCACTCAATAGGATAAGCCCTGTAAACAACCTGTCATAATTCCCGCTATCATTCAGGACATCAATATTTGCCGTTATCTTATCATTGTAATTTACAACAAACTTTTCGTTTAGTAAGTCATAACCGTCCTTAATAAAAGTTAACTCAGAGGTAAAAATGAGTAACAACCCTTGAATATCCTCCTGTCGCTCTAAGGTTATTTTAATATCCTCCCAGTTCTCCGGGTTGCGTATTAAAGTAGTGCCGTCTAATGTGAATCTATATTTTTCCATTACCAATTATGACTTGCTCTTTTCATTGAGGGTATCATACCCCGTAATAGCTTGTTGTTTTCAGATAGTAACCCTATTTGTTTACGTTGGTTTCTTTTGTGGTCGAAATCGTCATAAGGTATTTGATCGGCTTGATTTGAATATTGCTTAATAATCGGCATCTGATACTTCATAAATACAAATCTCTCAAACTTATTCTGTAACATAGCGTCTAATTCTGCACTATGCTTTCTGCTTTGCTCTGACGGGATAACATACTCACTTTTTTTTATCAGTGCCGGTATTTCTTCGTCTGATTGCTCTCCTCTTTTACCCTTGTGGAATGTTGGTATTGGCTGCGCTGCTATTGTAGCTATCTCTGCTGCGCCAATCACCCCAACTAAGGCGGCTAAAACAATACCAGCTGGCGGGGGTACCTCCAAAGCAGCGGTTACGCCAATGGCTACGTTTATTGCAGCAGTGATAAGGGCTGCAATCTGATCTGCCTTTGCCTGTTTAGTTAGAATAGCAGCCCTTTCCCTGTCGAATTGCTTAGTAATTCTAAGTCGTTCATCTGCTAATTCGCCCTCTGCTAATCCCCTACTCTCTAATGACTTAATAGCTGCTTTGCGCTCATTCTCTATGCCTATCAGTTTGCCTTCATTAATATTGGATATTACATGAAATAATGCCTCCTCGGCTTCAATAGCAACATTGGCAGCGTTTCGTCTGTTTGCTTTAATAAGAGCTATTCTTTCTGCTTCTTCTTCTGCATTTCTTTGTCTTTCTTTCTCTAAAAATTCTCCTAACGTAATGTCATCTGCGGTTATTTTCTGAAGATCCTCACGTATTGGTTTTAATCTCTTAAATTCAAATCCTAAATCAGCTATTGCATCAGTTAACAAGATAGTGGCATCTTTGGCTTTTTTGGTTGCTTTTGCATATTCTATTAAAGTATCTTTTGAGAGGTTGCCTGCTAATGCTTGTTCCTCAAGTTCCCTTTTGAGTTCTGTAATACGTTTTTTTAATACTTTTAAAGCCGAGACGGCTATCTTTGTTGCAGCCGTGCTTTTTTCTGTTATTTCGGTTTCTTCTTCGTTTTCTTCGTTTAACTCTTTAATGATTTTTAATGCTATTCGTCTTTGTATAATTAATTTCTGTTGCTCCTCATTAAATCCAAATAAAGCAATTTTTCCCTGTTCAAATAAAGTTAATTCCCGCCCTAAATCCTTTTCAAGAAGTTTAACATTTAACCTCATCTCTCCCATCAACTTGTCTGTGTCTGTCATTAAATTTAAAAACCCTGTTAAAGCATCTGTTGCCAATCTTAATACAGGTAACCCGTCATCTTGGCCTGTAATAAACTCTGCATACGCATTACTCAATTCATCTAATGATCCGTCTAAGTTATCGGTATTGATACGCATCTGTTCCATTGCGTTACCCGTCTCATTCAGGTTGCCGTTTAGTTCCTCAAATATGTCTCGTTGTTTGATAAGCGTGAGAAGTCCTTTAGCACCCTCAATTTGTACCAGCTTAGTAGCATCCTTAAAGCTAAGATTGCGTTTCTCCAATTCTTCTAACGCTGCTGCCAATCCTACCACAGAAGGGTTAATTTTATCATCATTTTGTTTGGAAAGTTGCGCTAAGACGGCATTTAATGAAGTTCCTGCCATTGATCCCCTGATAGCACCTTTAGCAAGTGCCTGGATAGCAGCAGTAGTTGTTTCAAAACTTAATCCAGTTGCGTCTGCTGAGGCGCCCGCCATCCTTAATGCCTCTGAAGTATCAACAATAAAGGATGATCCCTTTTGTTGCGAAGTGGCGAATATATCTGTGAACTTAGCAGCATCGTCAGCAGATGCGCCAAATTGGTTCATAGCACTTGTCAGGGCATCGGCAGCTTGTACGGTATCTATTCCGGCTGCCTTAGCCAATATAAGGGCTTGTTCGGTTACGGCTGCAAGGGCTTTCTGGTTCTTCAGTAGTTCGGGTTGTGCAGAACCAATAATCGTAAATGCCTTTACTACCTCTATCCCTGCCGTTTTGGTTGCCCTGCCTATCTCAAATGCTGCTTTTTTAAAGAACTCCATCTCTTTTACCGTACTACCTGTAATGGAGCGCAGCGTGGACATCTCTTTCTCAAAGTCCTTTAGAATTTTAATAGCATCACCTACAACTTGCTTTATAGCAAAAGCCCCTATTAAAGCAGTTCCCATTACAAGAGCTTGTTTACCAAGTCCTTTTAAAAGGGATGTTGATTCCTTAGTGGATTCCTGAAATTCTTTGGAGGTCTTTTTAAAAGAGGCGGCATTATTCTTATCTATCTTGCCTAACTTTTGAAGTTTGGTAATAGTAGGATCAAGGGCTTTGGAATCACCCTCAACTTTTATAACTACCTTTTCAAGTGTCGCCATCTAACCAAATTCATTAAATTTTGGCTGATGGCTTTTGTTTGCCCGTAGATAGTTCTCAAATAGAACATGATAATCATAGTAACTTAATAAATGTAACTCGTTTAAACTTATTCCGTTGGACTCTGCGATCCTGACATTTTGCTGTAATCTGTCGTCCCTATATTGTTGGATAGTATGGTAGAAATGGTTGCCAAATGCTCCTGATTTATCTTGCTCCCCACCTCCATATATGTTAGTAAATCTTTGTCTGACAAGTTCGGTGAGCCAACTGTAATCTTGAATAGCTTGATTAAAAACATTGGGTCTGATTGTGCTTTTTTTTTAAACCGTTGTATCTTCTCCTGCCCGTATTTGAAGTCGTAATCATGTGGGTTTTCAGTTGTGTCGAAGATTATTACTGAGGCAATCTTATAAATCATATCTGATTCATGTATCATATCAAGACGCTCCTTTAGCTGTAAGTTGAGTTGTGATACTTTCTGAATATCTATTGACTTGTCGCTCAATATGACATCCATTGCCTTAGTATGCTCCTGTAAGTATTCCCTTGAGCATCGCATACTTAACTCATTGAAGTAATCATTAGCTGCGAACATACGCTGACAGTTGGTCTTTGATATGTCTTTGTAGCGGTAGTGTTTTAACCCGTCTAAGGTGAACAGGTAATCGGTGGGGTGTTCGGTCCTTAAAGAGCCGTTGCGTCTGTGGAAAAAGTTTAATACACTCATAACTTTGCGATGTCGGCTTTTAGTTCTTTGATTTGAGTTTCGTAATGTTTTACATCTTCTTCAAATCCTGTAAGTAATTTTTTATCTTTAATTTTTCCTTCGGCAAGCATTTCTTTTCTCGCCTTGATGCCATTTTCAAACCTCGTTATCTCAGCTTGGAGTACCGTTATTGAGTATTTCATTTAGTCGTGGTGTTAAATCGTTAATATTTCCGTTAGATATTGCCCGTCCTGACCTTTTTATGACTGCTGTCGTGCCCCTGACTATCCACACTTCTAATCCCGTTCCGTTCTTATACTTTACCATGCCGCCCCCGCAATTACACCTTTTGTATTCCCAAAATCCTTTTTCTGTTAATACCTGGGGCGCACTACTTAAAAAAGCTGGCATATATCAAATGGTTAAGACCTGAGAGTGCAAATATATAAAATAAATAAAAAACTGCGTTATAAATTGTAAAGTCATACATAAACCAATATACATAAAGAGAGTGAACCGATGCCATGCAGAGAATGCAACCGTAAATGGGGTTAGTGATCCATGTAGAGAGGTTGCGGGTGTACCACTTCACCCACCACAATACTTTCTTTTCTACCGGCTTCTTATCTACGTCTAATTCGTAATCAACGGCATTTGCAATGCCTACTATCAGGAGGGAGTTGAATATGAGTATAGTAATTAGTTCAATCAAGATATTCCCAAAATTTTAAGTTCATCTCTCATAAATGTATGGCACATATACCTGAAGCAATCTAAGAAATCTGCCCGTTGCTCCTCTTTTGACCTGTTGTCCTTAATTATCTTTAGCTTTTCCGGGTCATATTCTACGTTTTTCATATCCCAAATAGTCCTTTCGCAGCTTTTTTCGTCAAAGATAATAAAACTTTTATTAAGCAAGCTATTTACTTCTATTCTACTGATTCTATGTAATGGATTTTTGCCCGGCAACTTTATCTGCCCGTCTGTCAGCTTTAAATTTTCTTTTATCTTGCGATAATATGTCATCCCCTTTTTTATAGCCGTTGATTGCTCTCCGGTCTGGTCGCCTGTGATTATGAATAAAGCATTGGGATATTTGGCTTTAATTCTATCACATAGCTCGTCAATATCTGCTTGTTTAACATATATTTCATCTACAACATTCAATTTGTTAAATTCCGGCTTTTGAGCAACGATACAAGTAACTGGCTCTTTATTGAAATCAAAACTAAGTAGTGTTTCTAAATTAGCATCCCATGTACATGACCCGATATGATTGTCATTAAAAGTAAATGCAAACGCCAACGCTGCCCTATCTAAGCTCTCTGCAAGTATTTCCTGCCTGAACTCAAAATCGTCCATCTGCGCCCTCATCATATCAATCTCTTTTTTAGAGATATAAGGATTTGTATAGGTGGATAGCGTCCACGACATCCAGTTATCGTATTTGCGTGGGTTCTCTTCTGCTAATTCTGTAAAATAGGTCTTTTTACCTTTAGGTGTGGAAAGAATCCAACAATCACCCTCATAATCCGCTAAAGTAGGTCTAATCGTCTGCCCCCATGCTTCCTGAAATTTAAGGGCTTTCTCTGCCTCATCCACAATCGCCCTTTTGTATTTACGACCTCTGCCGGAGTTGGGTTCTTCCATGCTCCAAAAATCAATCTTGCCACCTGTTATTAAGGTGATTTGTTTTAACTGTTCGTTCTTTGATTGAATAATATCATTGAGAACGTATTTTAGCTCCAACCATACTTCATTAAGGTCTTTGTAAGTAGGACACCAATACCCTACAGAACAGCCGTCAAGCATGGTATTTATAGAAAGGTCTTTAGCGAGTTCTGTTTTACCCCAGCGCCTGCCAATTCGTAGTACGTTAAACCTTTTGGCTTCGCTTAGAACTTGCTGTTGTGCGGTGTGAAGTTTAAGTAGTTTTAGGGTTATTTCCTTCACGGATAACTTTGATTAATAATTCGCCAGTCATTTGACCTTGCATTTCAGTCGGAATAAGTTTTGATGCTATTTTATAAAAATCAGTTTCATTTTCCAGTGCCCATATTAACATTCCCTTGTCTTTTTTCCTTTCAAGTTCGCAATAAGTTTGCATTACTAACTCTTTAAAAGAAGTAGTTAGTTTATTTTGAGTCCCTTTTTGCCTTCCGCCAAATTTTTTGCCTGTTGTATTTGCCATAACTATTTTAAACTACTTTGGTTTATACGCTTCTCT
>LAZR01000482.1_pt1 | contig 31723 bp, 31 predicted proteins | sample 329461 | NCBI WGS metagenome assembly LAZR01 (sample SAMN03002196, study PRJNA259156) | marine sediment metagenome | biome: sea floor; feature: Hydrothermal impacted sediments; material: marine sediment; isolation source: Loki non-amplified sample from Loki's castle hydrothermal vent sediment ...
TATCGGTTTGGTTTATTAATCGAATTAAACTAAATGCATCGGGTTTGTATTTAGTGATGGTAACCGCATTTGGACTGTTTTCATTTGGCCTTTCAGCAACGCTCGGCGGTAGTGGATTTTTAGCTGTATTTATAACGGGTGTTATTTTAGGTAACAGTAAATTTGTATATAAACGCGGTATTTTTCTGTTTCATGACGGCTTAGCCTGGCTTGGGCAAATAACCATGTTTGTTGTATTAGGACTCCTTATTAACCCGTCGTCGTTGGTTGACGTATGGTTAGAAGGGTTGCTTATTGCACTGGCACTTATTTTTGTTGCTCGGCCATTAGCGGTAGCGCCTATTTTAAAACTGTTTGGTTTTAACAATCGCGAAACCTTGTTTGTATCTTGGGTTGGGCTTAGAGGCTCAGTGCCCATTATTTTAGCTATATTCCCATTACTATTTGGTCTTTCAGGGGCTGAGCTTATTTTTAATGTTGTTTTTTTCGTGGTGTTAATTTCAGCCACGTTACAGGGCTCAACAATGCCTTGGATGGCTAAAAAACTAAATTTAGTAGAGCCGCCACCTGATTTGGCTGCTGCAACGCTCGAAATCACAGCACTAAACGATATTGATATAGAAATTGTAGAATACACTTTAAGTGACGTTTCTCGGGTTTCTGGGCGCAGTTTGTCACATGCGGCACTTCCTGAGAGTGTGGTTGTTGCTATGATCACACGAGGCCCGTCTATCATACCGCCACGAGGCTCAACTAAGTTAAAACCAAACGATCATTTATTTGTTGTTTTAAAACCAGATAACAGACCTTTTGTTGATTTAGTTTTTACAGCAACCGATAAAACAAACCATCAAGACAGCCACTTAGCCCACAACGAACTTAAAGTGAAAGGGGTAACGTTGGTAGGCGATATATTTTACTCTTATCACATGCACATAGACGCCCCAGAAGAGATAAGTTTGGAAGAAGTGATCAACCAAAAGCTTTCAGGAGAGGTCAGTAAAGGCGCAATTGTTGTTATTGGTAATGTGCAAATACGCGTTATAACAATGGTACATACACGCATAGTTACCATTGGCTTAAAGTATTTAAACAATCCAGAGAAGCGACTTTTAAAGCAGTAATCATGAACAATGATTTATTTAGCGCTAGGCTCACGTTTATAGCGGACGTAGGTTGGGTTGAGTGACACGAAACCCAACGGATCTCCAATGTAATGAGCACACCCAAAGCTAGTTATATATAGTGTTTCTTGTTGGCGGACAGCTTGCGGGCGCTAGCCCATAATTAATATTAGATATAGGTTAAGTTTTTATAACGTTTACCATGGAAGAAGAGCCAAAGCGCGAATAAAAATTCATTATTTTGCTGTAAAAGTGTTAAAAGTTAAACACTAGTGTGTCTAGTTAATTATGGAAGCTTGTTCTAAATCGTTGATGAAAAATACTTTTTAAATTAGTATTAACAGGCTCTTGATGGGATTGAAGTTAAGTTGTTGTAGCTTCAGTTTGCCTTATGTCTGATAAGGCAAGGTTCACTTATTTATATAGGTGGGCAAATCTAATCTCTACACTTAGGTGTTTGGTTTAACCAAAATGTCAACTTCAACGGCATGTTATCTAAAAGTATCTACACCCATCTTGAGCTTTTTAAGGGAGTTTTATTACATGGATAGTAAGTTAAGTAAAAATATAAGTAGTTTAAGTGATCAAATCTGGTTTACTAGAAAATGCAGGATTAGAGCTTCGGAAAGGCTCCTGTCTAATTATTTCCATTCAAATTTAATACTAGTATGGTACTCCTTTCTAACCTTTTCTTTTTCGGTATACTTAATTAAAAACCCAGACTTCTTTAATCTGAATACAGATATAATAATGGTTCTTACTACTGGAGCCGTCTTTACTCTTTCGTTATTCATTCCTCAATTGAATTTAAAAGCTAGATATGAAAAGTTGAAAAAGAATTACATTGAAATGCAAGGGCTAGTGTCTGAGCTTTCTTTATGTGATTCGAAAAATAATTTTTTCGAGATTCAAGGGGATTATCAGGCTCTCCTTGATTCAGTAGAGAACCACAGACCCTTTGACATGCTTTACTTTGTTCATTTTGAAGCTGATAAAAATTGTAGTAGGAACTTATCTTTTTTTGAAGTGTTAAGGCTTTATGTTTATGTTTTTGTCCGTACTTCATTCATTACTTTAGCTTACACCTTGCCTGTCTTTTGTGTGGTTTCTTTATGAATGAAAGTGAGTTTTTTAACGCTATATTTGAGAAAAAAAATCTTACAAATGTTTATCTAAAATATATCCATTTTACTCCTTCTACTGGGGTTGATGGAATTAATGCTAATGAAAGATATAACTATGAATCAGAAATAGATCTGATAGTTAGGAAAGTCCACACCAGAAAATATAAGTTTAGTAAATACAAGGAAAAGTTGATTTCAAAAGGTGCCGAGAAATATCCAAGAGTGATATCGATACCTACAGTCAGGGATCGGCTTGTTTTAAAAGCGCTTCATTTGTTTCTTCAAGGGATTTTCCCTGAAAGTTCAAAAACTCTTATTCCCCAAATAATGCTGGATAAGATTAAGCAAGACGTTAAAAAAACGTGTTATAAATCTTTTATCAAAATTGATATAAAAAACTTTTACCCAAGTATCGAACACGATTTATTGCTGAATAAAACATTTAATAAAATTAAAAGTAATGAAGCTAGGGATTTAATTAATAAAGCTCTTACTAACCCTACTGGTGTGAAAGCTAACACTCAGGGTGTCCCTCAAGGACTTTCAATTTCTAATATCCTAGCAGAAATGTATGTTAGTGATATTGATAATACATACAAAGGTTCTGCACTAATTTCTTACAATCGGTATGTCGATGATATATTGATATTTTCTGAAGAAAATAGGCCAAAGATACTTTTGGATAAAATTATAGATGACTTTAAATCATTAAAATTGGAGTGCCATCATTATGATAATCTGGGCAGTAAAACCAAAATTGGGTCTTTAAACGAAAGCTTTGATTTTTTAGGATATTGGATTAATAAGCGTAGGCTTACGGTTAAAAAGGAGTCTATTTGGAGGGTAGAGAACTCTATAGCTAAAATTTTAAATGCTCATAAACACATACCTCAAGCTAAAAAATATATAACGGAAAATAAATTAAATTTAAGAATTACTGGTTGTATATATGAAGGCAAGCGAAGAGGATGGCTTTTTTATTACTCTCAAATGGAAGATGAAACAGTTTTATATAGGCTTGATGCTACTGTAAAAAAACTGCTCAAGCAGTCGAAGTTAAATACAATTATTAACCAAAAAAAATTCTCCAAAGCTTATAAAGAGTGTGCAAGAGATGTGATTGAAAATCACAAGTATATTATTAACTTTGATGGATATACATTAGCAGAGAAAAGAAGTTTATTATCGAGCTACATGGATGTTGCGACAATCGAAGCACTAACGCCCGATACGGTGAATTCTTTATTTACTAAAAGAGTACGGCATCTGATCAAGGATTTAGAAGAGGATATTAGAGACAATAGCTAATACTGTAAAAAACACTCATATTATTAAATGCTTTATATAGGATATATATTCGTACTAAGTGTCAATCTCTATATAAATTACCACTAATCAAGCCACCTAAGCCCCACATTGCCTCACCCCAACTCCTGCATGTTTAAGCGCAATAATTTGCCCTTTGCCGTTATGCGCCATAGCCAACATATCACCCGTATTTAGACCACTTTCTACCGCGTGTTTACCCTTTAGCTCACTGAGCAGTGATTGCTTAATTTGCACTAGCACCTCGTCATTACAGCTGGCTATGTACCAGTCGTTATCTACCTTCACTAGAGTGCCGTATTCTATATGGCGTTGTTGGTGGCGGCGTAAATCGTTAGCTAATTGGCTATCGAGTGCGTGTTTTTGTTCCGTAATAGAGCTTGCGTAGCTACCAGCTTGATTTATTTCATGTGTTTTAATAATTGAATAGTCGTGAATGTCTATAGTATTAAGTACGGTGTTAAGCACGGTTTTAGGCGCGTGGTTAATGCCATCGTCATTATCAAAAACAATAAAGGCGAACACACCTAGTGCGCAGGTAAGGCTGGTTAGCTGTAGCGTAAAGCCGAACTTTTTAGGCTTTGTGTGCGTGGCCTTTTTAAGTAACGCTTTTTGCTGATCGCTTGTAAGTGTTGTGCGCTCTTTTCGCTCTTTGTAGTGTTGTGTGAGCTTTTGATCAAACGGCTCATCAGGCTTGTTCATTGTTTGCTCCTAATAAACGTTTAAGGTTTTGCTTGGCATAGCGCAGCCTTGTTTTAATAGTCTCAAGGCTGCTTTGCGTTATAAGTTCTATGTCGGCGAGCGAAAAGCCTTCTTGCTGCAACGTTATTGCTTCGCGCTGTACAAAGCTGAGTTGTTTTAGGGCGGCGTCGAACGCTATATAACTTATGTTTGAGCTGCCTATAGTTAAGCCACTTTCGTTTTTATCATTTTGTGCTGCTAAATGCGTATTTTCGTCAAGTTCTACAAAGTGCTGTTGCTTGCGGTATTCGTCAATGAGTGTATTGCGGGCAAGTTTAAATAGCCACGCTTTGGGTGTGGTTTGCGCTTGGTAAAGGTGGCGTTTTTCGATTACTTTTAGCCATGTTTGTTGGCTTACGTCGTATGCTAAATGCGTATTAGATTGCGTAACAAGGTAGTGGTATAAGTCGTTACTGTAGAGGGCAATAAGCTGCTCTAAGTAATGATTGTCGCCACTTTTTGCGTAACTTGCCATGCAGTCCTTGCTTGGCGTTTCAAATAACCATGACTTAATACTTAGTAGCATAGGCGTTTAGTCCGTTAAATAGAGTTATCTAATTTAAAATCGAGCTGTACAGTTTGACCTGTTTGTAATTGTGCCACACCTTCAATTACTTTGGGGCGATATTTCCAGCGTTTAATTGCTCTTATTGCTTCGCGGTCAAAGGTACGTTTTGGCTCGGCGTTAATAACTACTGGGTCGATTACTTCACCTGTTGGCGAAATACTAAAGCTTAGTTGCACCCAACCTTCAATACCATCGCGCGCTGCTGTGGTTGGGTATTTAGGGTTTATGCGCACTATGGGTGTTGCATCCCCTGTTGGGCGATTAATGGTGTTGTTAATGTCGCCACCAAAATCGTCAATTGTAACCGGCGTAAAGTCGCTAATTGCCAGCACAGGATCGGCTGATGTATCAAGCGGTGGTGCTTTTTGCGGTACTTTAGGCATCGGCGGTGGTGGCTGTATTTTTTGTATATGCCTTAGCTTTGAATCCTCAGGCGCTTGAAAAATCTCTACTATAATATCGCCCCCTGGTTTAACCGGTGCGCGTTGCTCGCCACTTATTAAATATTGCATAAACGCAAAAGCTGCAAAGGTCATCGCGGCGCCGCCAATAACGGCAGTCGATGTTTTAATAAATACTGGGTTGTTAGGTACTTCAAGTGTGTGCATAAGCCGCTCCAAATTTTATTGACCACTACAATTAGGGTGTTTTCAAAGCTATAACGGGTGGCAAATCAAAAAGGGGTGAAATAATTTTATAAAAAATGTGGGGTTTAGTTACAATAGCCATTCGCAAATATTAAAACTTAACTTTTTAGGCTGTTATGCAACTCATTGAAATAAATAAAGCGCGTTACCGTAAACATTTAAACCGTGTTATTGCAGGATGTGGTATTGGTTTGGCTGTAGGCAGCTTGGCTATATCGCAAACGTTGATTGCTTTATTTCCCGATGAAAGTGGTAGCCACTTTCATTGGAACTTAATAGGCGTTGCTATTACAAGCCTTGGGCTTGCGTGGTTACTTAATAAATACCGTACTCATACATTTATGACAGAAGTTGTTTATGTGTGGGAGCTTAAAAAAGCACTTAATAAAATAACCCGTAAAATGGCTAAGTTAAAAGCCGCTGGCCGTGAAGGCAATGCCGATGCGTTATTAGCGATTCATTATAGCTACGCGGGCTCTCGGTTATTGTGGCAGCTAGACGATAACCTAATCACTATGGACGATTTAGCCATTAAACAAGCTGAGCTTGAATCTGTTGCAGCGCAACATAACGTAACGCTTAACGTTGAAGATTACGACGCAAGTATTTTAAAACAGTTTTAAAGCTTAGGTTTTTAAATTAGTTAGAGGAGCCTTAATGAAAAAAGTACTCATAGTTTGTTTAGGTAATATTTGCCGCTCGCCAACCGCAGAGGCGGTATTAAAAGCCCAAGCTAAAAAGCTAGGTGTTAACGTTAAAGTAGATTCGGCAGGGACTATTGGTTACCACGAAGGTAAAACGCCTGATAGTCGCTCAATGGCTGCAGGCGAAAAACGTGGTTATAGCTTTAAAGGTATTTATTCACGTAAAGTACGTACAAGCGACTTTACTGAGTTTGATTTAATTTTAGCGGCCGATACGCAAAATTTAGCTGATTTAACAGCGCAATGCCCTGAGCATTTACGCTATAAGCTGGCGCTATTTTTAGAATATGGCGAGCAAGCCCAAAGCGCTATTCCCGATCCTTATTACGGCGGCGATGGTGGCTTTGAAAATGTGCTCGATTTAATAGAAGCGGCTAGCGATAAAATACTCGCTAAAATTTAATCCCTATTTTATTACTAAAGCTAAATTTAACGAGCTTTTTGTCGTATTGCACAGTGTCCCTAAAGTAAGTACATTTTATGCTTACTCAAAGGGAACTTTATGAAAATAAAAATATTACTACTGACTTTATCTATCACTTCTTGTTCTACTTTTGCTAACGATGTTAGTTTTTCGATTGGGGGTGGCTATCCTTATTTAGTTATTCCTGAAGTGTCTTTGTCGGCTAACGACGACACACAACGCTGGTATGCAAATTATAAACTAGGCCTTGATGATGGATTTTCTGCAGGTTTTGAACAAGCAGTAAGCGATAATAGAAAACATGCTTTTGGCGCGCTTGTGGGCGCTATTGGTGCAAGAGATACAGACCAAGAGTGTGAAGGTTCAACTAATGATGTAGCAACTGACTTTGCTAATACGCTAGGTTGTGTAATTGGCGGAATTTTTGATGAAGAAACAACAAACGGCATAGGGCTTACTTACAGCTATAACTTTAATGGATTGAACAGCGCTGGTTTTAGATTAGAGCTAGATGTGGGCTATGGTAAAGCAAGCGACAGCAACGAAAAAAGAGCCGATGGCGGTATTAGCGTAAGTTACGAATTTTAACTACGTAGAATTTGTATTAGTTGGCATTAAAAAAGGCGCATAAAGCGCCTTTTTTAATGAGCCGCTTTTAGTTGCGGTTAATTTTAAAGTCGAGTTGTACCTGAGAAATAGCGCTAACGGGTTTGCCATTTTCAAACTTTGGCGCGTAACGCCATTGCTCAACAGCCGCTTGGGCTGACTTTTCATAATAATCCCTATTAACTTTTAAATTAAAATTAGGTTGACGTAATTACAATCGTTTTCTTATTAATATAATTTTTGACTGAATGGTAAAACTACTTAAAGCCGTTCAAAATACAGTTCAGCTTGAGTTGTTGCATTTACAGGTTTTCCATTTTTAAACTTTGGAGCGTAACGCCATTGTTTAACAGCGGCTATCGCTGATTTTTCAAACGCTTTAGAACCTTCAGAACTAATAACCTTAGGATTTTTCACAAAGCCATGGGTATCAACAGTAATCTCTAATATAACTATTACATGACTTTTATATTCACCGCGAGGGTATATAGGCTCGGTTATGTAGAGTGGGTTTTGCTCTGAGGTATTTTTCCAGTGCGTATTTTTAGCAAAGGCTAAGGCGTGTTTAGTCGCTTTATCGCTTTCATCTTGTTTTTCATATAGCTGAACTAAGCCAGCATGCGCATTAAGCTCAAAGCTTTGATCTAAATTTTTATATTTATCAAATAAGCCAACTATACGGTTTAGCCTTTTAGTTGCTTTGTCGTAATCTTTACGGCCACTCTCAAATGAAACCATTAAAAAGTCAGACTTTATACGCTCTACTGCATTATCAGGTAGTTGGGCTTGGTAATATTTATCTGCATCTTGAGCGTATATTTTCGCTAAAGAATATTCGCTATGGCTAAACCCATAAAGTAATGTTTCTGCAGCTTCAAATTGCATATTGGCGACAAGGCCTGGGTTATTTTGTAATTCAGCGATTTTAATGAGTTGCTTAAAGTTTTTGACTGCGGTATCTGATTTATTCGTATGAGTGGCTTTGGCTAGTAGCGTATCCATAGTCTCTATTGAGTTTTCACCATAGTTTTTAACTAAAATACGGTAGGCCTGTGAATACAAATCAAACCGTTTCTTTTCATTGCCATTCCCTATAACCATAATGTTCTTTGCAGTATAATTATTGATGGCTTTGGCGTAGTTAATAGCAAGATTCGCCATTTCATTGCTATTTTCTCCATATAGAGCGAGCCCTTTTTGATAGGCAAGTTGTGCTTCTTTTTCAGCTTGTTCTTTGGCTGCAACAAATGCTGAGTCAGTTTCTTCGGCGTTTGCAGATACAACTTGAATGCTATTTACTTGGTTTGCGAAAGTGCAGTTAGCAAAGGCTAATAAGCTTAATCCTATCGATATGGCGAGCTGTTGGTGCTTCATAATAATCCCTATTATTTATTAGCCCATGAAATTACCAAAACTATCAAGGCTTGTCATTATTTTAGGTAAATTAAAGTAAACAAGCGAGGTTGTAATATTCGGGTTATTAATTGCTTAACAATCATTGAAAATAACGCCTGTCGTCGCCATATATTTGCCATAAACAGTCTTGTACTACGGTGTATTTATCCTATTTTGTGATATTATCACTTTATTGTCGTGTCGTAGTTATTTAAATATTTGGATTTGTCGTGGCGCAAGTAAGAGCAAGAGTCCAGCTTAATGTTGGCAGAAATAGTGATATCCCTGCAGAAATAATCTCATTTACTGATTTAAAAGATGGTAAAGAACATATTGCTATGGTGTTTAACAACGCTGATACAGAGCAAGATGTACCGCTTATTCGTATGCATTCTGAGTGTTTAACGGGTGATGTATTTTACTCATCGCGTTGCGATTGCGGCGAGCAGCTAAATGAATGTATTGAAATGATGCACGAAAAAGGCGGTATTTTATTGTATTTACGCCAAGAAGGTCGTGGCATTGGTTTATACAACAAAATTGATGCTTACGTATTGCAATCGCAAGGTATGAACACCTACGAAGCTAATAATCATTTAGGCTTTGCTGATGATTTACGTGATTTTTCGGATGCGGTATTAATGCTCAATGCGCTTAATTTAAGCCACGTTAAATTAATGACCAATAATCCTAAAAAGCTTAACGCATTAAAAGACGCCGGTATTAATGTTGACTCGGTTGTGGGCACGCATGCGCACATTAAAGCGGGTGTTGCGGGTAATAAATCGTACCTAGAAACAAAAATTAAGCATGGCGCGCATATGTTAGATATTAAGAAAATTAAAAAACCTTAATCATTTAATTACGTTTCGTCTATTAATACCCCCTCACGCCAAGTTATACTTGGCGTGTTTCGTTTTAAATTAAGAGCAAGTATGTCTACACAATTACGAATTTTTAAAGCCGATGCAGGGCTAAAGTGGTTAAAAGCCGGATGGCTTATTTTTAAAACCCAGCCAGCAACCTTTATTTTTATGCATTTATTTATTGGCATTGTAGGGCTGCTGTCTTTATTTTTACCTTTACTGCAAGTGGTAGCAGCGCTAGCTACGCCATTTTTAACCGCAGGGTTTTATCAAGCGGTGCTTAGTAAGCAGCAGGGCGGAAAAATTATGCTGGCCGATATTCTCAAGCCATTTACGGCAAAAGGGAATCGCTTAGGGTTATTGCGTTTAGCACTTTACCAAATGGGTGCGGGCATTTTAATGGCATTACTTGCTAATGGCTTATTTGCCGATGCAGTGGCTGTTATGAGCCAACCAGGGCTTGATCCAAACGTAGCACTTGAACAAATGCTTGATAGTATTTCGGGCGCAAATGTAATTTTATTTTTTATGGCAATGCTAATTTATTTAACGGCATTTGCGTACGCTGTACCGCTTGTTTATTTTAGTAAAGAAACACGTATTTTAACGGCACTTAAAAAATCGTTAATGGTGTTTTATCATAACATTTTGCCACTTGGCGTTTTTGGCCTTATTTGCGCATTATTTATGGCGCTTTCGATGTTCTTATCGTTCTTACCACTGTTGATTTTAATGCCGATTTGCTACATTAGCTTTTTTGTATCTTATCAAGCCATTTTTATGCCTGTTGTACCACCAAGTGACGACATTAATGTTAAGCCACTTAGCAGTGAAACAAGCGGACGTTTTGACGCTTAATGGATGATAAATTAAAGCAAAAACTAAAAAACTATGTACTTTGGTTACTAGGGCGCCAAGAATATTCGCGTCGTGAGTTAACGCTTAAGCTACAGCAAAAAGAAGCCACAGAAGAGTTTATTGAAACGCTGCTTGATTGGTGCGAAAAGCATAATTTTATTAACGAGCAACGATACTGTGAAGGCTTTGTAAGAAAACACATATTTAAATGCCACGGGCTTAAGCGAATACAAAGCGAAGCTATGGGCAAAGGGATTGATCGTTCGCTACTTGAAATGGTAGTTGAAGAGCTTGAAGTAGATTGGTTTGAGCTTGCGCAGGATGCGTACAATAAAAAATATTCAAATACACCGCCAGATCTCGATTACAAAGATAAAGCTAAGCGCGTGCGCTACTTAATGTATCGGGGTTTTAGCTACGATGAAATTAATTTTGCAATGCAAGCACAGTAAATACAGGTGAGACTTTCAAATGCAGCACATGACTACCGCACAAATTAGGCAACAGTTTTTAGACTTTTTTGCCAGCAAGCAACATCAAGTTGTACCTTCAAGCTCGCTTATACCGGGTAACGATGCCACGTTGTTATTTAACAATGCCGGTATGGTGCAATTTAAAGATGTATTTTTAGGCGCAGAAAGCCGCCCTTATACACGGGCGACAAGCTCGCAGCGCTGTGTACGTGCTGGCGGTAAGCATAACGATTTAGAAAACGTAGGCTACACTGCTCGCCACCATACATTTTTTGAAATGTTAGGTAACTTCAGCTTTGGTGATTACTTTAAGCAAGAAGCTATTAAGTTTGCATGGGAGTTTTTAACTGAAGAAGTAAAACTACCAAAAGAAAAACTTTTAGTAACTATTTACCACGATGACGAAGAAGCATTTGAGTACTGGTCAAAAGACATTGGCTTAAGTGAAGATCGTATTATTCGTATTGCTACCTCAGACAACTTTTGGTCTATGGGCGATACCGGTCCGTGTGGTCCGTGTTCTGAAATATTTTATGACCATGGTGAACACATTTGGGGCGGACCTCCGGGCTCTCCAGAGGAAGACGGCGACCGTTTCATCGAAATTTGGAACTTGGTATTTATGCAGTACAACCGTCAAAGCGACGGTACTATGCTGCCACTGCCTAAGCAATCTGTTGATACGGGAATGGGCCTTGAGCGTATTTCTGCTATTTTGCAGGGTGTGCATTCAAACTACGAAATCGATTTATTCCAAGGCTTAATTGCCGCTGCTGCAAGTGTTACTAACGCGCAAGATATGGACGACAAGTCACTACGCGTAGTGGCGGATCATATTCGTTCGTGTGCGTTTTTAATCTCAGACGGTGTTATGCCATCTAACGAAGGCCGTGGTTATGTACTACGCCGCATTATTCGTCGTGCTGTGCGCCACGGTAATAAGTTAGGTGCACAAGGTTCGTTTTTCTATAAATTAGTTGCTGCGCTAATTGAGCAAATGGGTCAAGCGTACCCTGAGCTTGCTAAGCAACAAGAAATTATTGAAAAAGTATTACGCATTGAAGAAGAACAGTTTGGTAAAACACTTGAGCGTGGCTTAGCTATTTTAGAAGAAAGCTTAAGCGACCTTAAAGGCGATATTATACCAGGCGACTTAGTATTTAAGCTTTACGATACGTACGGTTTTCCAGCTGATTTAACGGCCGATGTTGCGCGTGAGCGCCAGATGACGATTGATCATCAAGGCTTTGAAGAGTGTATGGCTGTACAACGTAAAACAGCGCAACAAGCGGGTAAATTTGGTGCTGATTACAATGACCAATTAAAATCAGATAAACACACTGACTTTAAAGGTTACGACAGTACGCACCACAGTGCGACAGTGGTTGAAATTTTTGCCGGTGGCGAAGCTGTACAGTTATTAGAAGATGGTCAACAAGGTATTGTAGTACTAGACCGCACACCTTTTTACGCTGAATCTGGCGGACAAACGGGTGATACCGGTACTATTACAGTTGCTGGTGGCGAATTTAATGTTACTAATACCACTAAGCTTGGTAATGCTTTTGCTCACCACGGTACTGTACAAGGTCGTATTGGTGTTAACGATAAAGTTGACGCAACTATTGATGATACGCGCCGCGATAGCATTAAGAAAAACCACACAGCTACGCATATTTTACACGAAGCACTACGCCAACTATTAGGTGACCATGTAGGCCAAAAAGGCTCACTTGTACAACCTGATCGTTTACGTTTTGACTTTTCACACTTTGAAGCGGTTACTAAAGATGAGCTACGTGAAATTGAGCGTGTAGTTAATGACGAGATTCGTCGTAACTTTGCACTTAATACTGAGCTTATGGCTATTGATGATGCTAAAGCGAAAGGTGCTATGGCATTGTTTGGCGAAAAGTACGATGACGAAGTACGTGTAGTTACTATTGGCGACTACTCTATTGAGCTTTGTGGTGGTACTCACGTTGAGCGCGCTGGTGATATTGGTTTATTCAAAATTGTATCTGAAAGTGGTATTGCCGCAGGCGTACGTCGTATTGAAGCCGTAACTGGTGCAGATGCTGTAGCGTACGTTAGCGAGCAAGAGCAACAACTTAGCGATGTTGCAGCTTTAGTTAAAGGCGATAGCGCATCGGTACTTGAAAAAGTAACTGCGTTGCTTGAAAAGTCAAAGAGCCTTGAAAAGCAAATTGCACAACTTAGCGATAAGCTAGCAAGTGCAGCGGGCGCGTCTTTACTTGATTCGATTGTTGAAATTAATGGCGTTAAGCTGTTAGTTGCAAACGTTGAAGGGACTGAATCTAAAGCGCTTCGCGGTATGGTTGATGACCTTAAAAACAAGATTGGCTCAGGTGTTATTGCACTGGGTGTTGCCAGTGGCGACAAAGTAAGCCTAATTGCTGGTGTAACTAAAGACTTAACAGGCAAAGTAAAAGCCGGTGAGTTAGTTAACCACATGGCAGGCCAAGTAGGTGGTAAAGGTGGCGGTCGTCCAGATATGGCACAAGCCGGTGGTAGTGAGCCACAAAACCTTGCTGCTGCACTAGATAGCGTAACAGCTTGGTTAACTGAGCGTACTTAAGCCTAAGTGGCGCTTATTGTTCAAAAATTCGGTGGCACTTCGGTAGGCTCAATAGAGCGAATTGAAGCGGTCGCCGACCTTGTTGTTAAGACCAGACAACAAGGGCATCAAGTGGTTGTGGTGCTCTCGGCTATGTCGGGAGAAACCAACCGCTTAATTAATCTCGCCAAACAAATCGATACTCGCCCGAGTAGCCGTGAACTAGATGTACTAATTAGCACCGGAGAACAGGTTTCTGTTTCGCTTCTTGCTATGGCTATTATTAAACGTGGTCATTCAGCTGTAAGCCTATTAGCCGATCAAGTTAATATTCTAACCGACAACATGTTTGGCAAAGCCCGTATTGCAGAGGTTGCAGCTACACGCTTAAAGCATGAGCTTGAACATAACCGTATTGCTATTATTGCTGGGTTTCAAGGGCGTGATGTTGAGGGCAACATTACAACGCTTGGGCGCGGTGGCACCGATACATCGGCTGTAGAAATAGCAGCGGCTATAAAAGCCGACGAATGCCAGATCTATACAGACGTTGACGGCGTATATACTACAGATCCTCGTGTTGAACCTAACGCGCGCAGAATGAGCCAAGTTACCTTTGCCGAAATGCTGGAGCTGGCAAGTTTAGGGGCGAAAGTTTTGCACATTCGCTCAGTAGAAGCTGCAGGTAGACACAATGTGCCACTTAGGGTGCTTTCGAGCTTTAATCCTGATGAAGGCACATTAATAAGTTTTGAGGAGAACGATATGCCAAGCAAGGTGGTATCGGGGATTGCGTTTAATCGTGACGAATGTTTAATTAAAGTCGATGGTATGCCAAGCGGTACACAATATCTTTCAAAAATATTGAAACTTTTTGCTGATAATGGCATCGAAATAGATATGATTAATCAAGTTAATCATATCTTTGAAAAAATAGACTATGCTTTTACTGTGCACTCGAATGATTATCTGCAAGCACTTGAATTATTGAGCGAAGATCAAGCTCAGCTCAGTGCTCAAAATATAAGCGGATTACCAACAGTCGCTAAAGTGTCTGCTGTTGGAATGGGTATGAAATCGCATTCTGGTGTAGCAAGTTTATTTTTTGATGCATTAGCGCAGGAAAATATTAATGTGGTTTTAGTCTCGACTTCTGAGATCAAAATTTCAGTTTTAATAGATGAAAAGTACCTAGAGTTGGCTGTTCGTGCATTACACAAAGCATTTTTAACAGAAAATGGATAGATTGAGAGTTTTTACTTACTTTTCAGTCTAATTTTCATTAGTATGTTTAAGCGGAATCTTATAATTTTTATTGGAACATGGGAGCAAGAGAATGCTAATACTAACTCGTAGAGTAGGTGAAACCCTAATGATTGGTGACGAAGTAACAGTTACTGTTCTAGGTGTTAAAGGAAATCAAGTTCGAATCGGTGTTAATGCACCAAAAGACGTATCAGTGCATCGTGAAGAGATTTACATGCGCATACAAGCTGAAAAGTCGAACCCTAATCCGGGCAATGCTTAATCAACACGTATACGTAGCTGAGTAATTAACTCAACTAGTCAAAAGCCACTCACTGAGTGGCTTTTTTGTTTATAAAAGCGAGTGTTTCTGGGGTTAATATTTGTTTTGAAAGATACTGCATGCCGCTTTTATTTTTAATAATAATACCTTGCTGCGTATCTATTACTTCGCTTATGTCTTGCCAAGTTAGCTGAAAGCTTTTGTAATGATTAGCCGATTTAATACCTTCTTCATCAAAGGTAAGTGTTACTTCTGAGCCTGATGCTCTGCTGAGCATTTGTCTGGTTACCCACCAAGGTCTGCGATAGTAAAAAGCGACGCACTCTAGTACACCTAGCATGATCATAAACGATCCTAAGTAATGATCGTTTAAAACATAAATGCCAAATAAACCAAGCGCAACCAGTAGTACAAGTAAAAAGTACTTAGGTTTGGCGCGTTTACTGTACGGGAGTGACTCATCAAAGCACTCATAAAAGTAGGGTTTATCTAGCGTGTAGGTTGTTGTAAATGCCATATTGCCTTGCTTTAAGTATCGTTTTTTTTATTTTAACAAGCTAACCGCTAAATGAGCAGCTTTATAGTCAGTGATTTTATTACAGACACAAAAAAACGACCCTAAGGCCGTTTTTTAGCGATAAAAGAAGAATTAACAGTTAGTTTCTTCAGCGTTTACGCCTTCTTTAACATTTTCACATGCATCTTCTACTTTGTTTTGCACGTCAGTTACTGCTTCGTCAATACGTTCGCCTGCGTCTTCTGCATGGTTGTCTTCACAACCCATGATGAAAAAACTTGCGAATAGACCGATTAGTGCTGCTTTTACAGTTGTTGAATTCATAATGTAATTCCTTGTAAGTATTAATTAAATTTTAGTGTGTTAGTTGAATGCTTTATCTACCTGGGCGATTTACCACGTAGTGCACCTGAAACTAATGAAATCACTAAAAGTACTAAAAAGATAAAAAATATAATTTTTGCTATACCAGCTGCGGCACCTGCGATGCCACCAAAACCTAACACTGCAGCGATTAAAGCAATAACTAAAAATGTAATTGTCCAGCGTAACATTGTTTTCTCCTTGGTTATCAAATTTGCTCATAATAACTAATGCCAGTTACATGCCAAAGTTTATTTTTGATTAATATCAACAACTTATGTTTTTTGGTCGTATTTTTAGTTATTTGTTAGTTAGTAACTTTTACGCTTTGTTATGTAAGTTATTCACACTGTTACAAATTGCTGGCAAAAATCCACTGAGAATAAATTTTTTGGTAAGACCAATTAACAATTAGTGCGTGTTTTTGTACTTATTATAAAGTTTGGTGTGTATTTTTATTAAGTTGAATAGTTAATTAACAACTTCTATATAACTATTAGCTATAGTCGTTATTTCCTACATGTATTGTAGGGCGCATGGTTGCTGGGTTATGGCATGTAAATAAGTTGAGTGTTATGTTGTTTATAGTTTAATTGGTTTTACCAATTTACAAGATGTAGACAAAGCGACTAGTTTTGTTATCATCCAGTGAATAAATATTTAATTAAATCGATTTTTTATTTTCGATATGGGTTTCAAGGGGGAGAAAAATGGATATAGGTGCTCTACTCACAACGGCTGGTAGCTTAATGCTAACTGGTATGGTTGGGGTGTTTGTATTTCTGTCGATATTAATTGGTGCAGTAACGCTTATGTCTAATTTGGTGACGCGCTTTAGCGAACCAGAGGCATCACCAGCTAAATCACCGTCTTTTAAATCTCAAGGTGTGCCTAATGAGCACATCGCTGCTATTAGTGCTGCCATTGCTCAGTACAAATCAAATAACAAATAAGGGGCACACACATGGCTAAATTAAAATTAACAGAATTGGTATTACGCGATGCGCACCAATCATTGCTCGCAACACGTATGCGCCTAGACGATATGTTACCTATTGCTAGCAAGCTAGATGATGCAGGTTATTGGTCTATTGAATCGTGGGGCGGTGCTACATTTGATTCGTGTATTCGTTATTTAGGCGAAGATCCTTGGGAGCGAATTCGTGCGCTAAAAAAAGCGATGCCTAATACTAAACAGCAAATGCTATTACGCGGTCAAAATCTATTGGGTTACCGCCATTACGCTGATGACGTAGTTGAAAAATTTGTAGAGCGCGCGCACAAAAATGGCGTTGACGTATTTCGTATATTCGATGCAATGAACGATGTACGCAACCTTGAAACAGCGATTAAAGCGGCTATAAAAGTAGGCGCACACGCTCAAGGTACTATTTCGTACACAGTTAGCCCTGTTCATACGCTTGAAATGTGGCTGACTCTTGCTAAGCAATTAGAAGATTTAGGTTGTCACTCAATTTGTATTAAAGACATGGCGGGTTTATTAAAGCCATACGATGCTGAAAAACTAATTAAAGCACTTAAAGAAACTGTATCGGTTCCTATTGCTATGCAGTGCCATGCTACAACGGGTTTAAGTACTGCGACTTATCAAAAAGCGATTGATGCAGGCATTGATATGCTTGATACCGCTATTTCATCTATGAGTATGACTTACGGACACACTGCTACTGAAACTATTGTATCGATAGTTGAAGGTACCGAGCGCGATACTGACCTTGATTTAAATCACCTAGAAGAAATTGCTGCTTACTTTAGAGATGTACGTAAAAAATATGCGGCATTTGAAGGTAGCTTAAAAGGGGTTGATGGTCGTATTTTACTAGCTCAAGTACCTGGTGGCATGCTTACAAACATGGAAAACCAACTTAAAGAGCAAGGCGCAGCAGACAAGCTTAATGAAGTTTTACTTGAGATCCCACGTGTACGTGAAGATCTTGGCTTTTTACCTTTAGTTACACCTACGTCACAAATTGTAGGTACTCAAGCAGTACTTAACGTGCTTACGGGTGAGCGTTATAAAACAATCACTAAAGAAACTGCTGGCGTATTAAAAGGTGAATATGGCTTAACACCAGCACCAATGAATAAAGAGCTACAAGAGCGTGTGCTTGATGGAGCTGAGGTTATTACTTGTCGCCCTGCAGATAACATTGCACCAGAGCTTGCAACGCTTGAAGCTGAATTATTAAAAGAAGCGCAAGAGCAAGGTTTAACACTTGCTGATGATCAAATTGATGATGTACTAACTTATGCATTGTTTCCACAAGTTGGTTTGAAATTTATTAAAAATCGTAATAACCCAGATGCATTCGAGCCAGTACCTTGTGTTGAAGATAAAAGCAGTAAAGCACCTTCTAAATCAACTTCAAACAATAACGGCGTAAAAGCTGAGCAGTACAGCGTAAAAGTAGATGGTAAAGTTTACGACGTAGTAGTGGCGCAAGGTGGTGAACTTAAAGAAGTAACCTTAAAAGACTCTGAGCACATTCCTCAGTCGGCTTCGGTAGCATCAGGCGAAACACTTAACGCACCTCTAGCCGGTAATATTTTTAAGATTAAAGTAAAAGCTGGGCAAGTTGTTAACGAAGGCGATGTAGTGATTATTATGGAAGCCATGAAAATGGAAACTGAAATACGCGCTACGCATACCGGAACAATTGCTGAAGTGTTAGTTAGTGAAGGCGATGCTGTAACTACCGGCGACGCTATGATTGCATTAGCTTAGGAGTAAATAGAGGATGGACGGTATTTTAAACCTCTGGAATGCGACAGGCATTGCTAACTTTACAATCCCATCGTTAATAATGATTGCGGTAGGGTGTTTATTACTGTTTTTAGCGATAGCTAAAGGCTTTGAACCACTATTATTACTACCTATTGGTTTTGGTGCGATTTTAACAAATGTACCAGTGGCAGGTTTGTCAGACCCTGGTGGGCTTTTGTACTACGTTTATTATGTGGGTATTGATACGGGGATTTTTCCGTTATTGATATTTATGGGAGTAGGGGCGCTAACCGATTTTAGTGCGCTTATTGCTAATCCACGTATGTTGCTATTAGGTGCGGCTGCACAGTTTGGTATTTTTGCGACTCTGTTTGGTGCGATATTATTAAACTATGTGCCAGGCTTTGAGTTTACTTTACAGGATGCATCGGCTATTGCGATTATAGGTGGAGCAGATGGACCTACTGCAATATTTTTAGCGTCAAAACTGGCACCTGATTTACTTGGTGCAATAGCGGTAGCCGCATACTCATACATGGCACTTGTGCCAATTATTCAGCCGCCAATTATGCGTGCGTTAACAACTCCAGAAGAACGTAAAATAAAAATGCCAGAGCTTCGTAAAGTATCTAAAAAGGAAAAGATTATTTTCCCTCTTATGGTGCTTAGCTTAACGGCTATGTTTTTACCGGCTGCTATACCGCTGGTAGGTATGTTTTGTTTAGGTAACTTAATGCGAGAGTCAGGTGTTGTTGATAGATTAAGTAACAGTGCTCAAAACGAAATCATCAATGTTACAACTATATTTTTAGGCTTAGCTGTAGGCTCAAAGCTTGCTGCAGATAAGTTTTTAACTGTTGAGACGATTGGTATTTTAGTACTTGGCGCACTGGCTTTTGCAATTGGTACGGCATCGGGCGTATTTATGGCAAAAGGGCTTAATCGCATATCTAAAACACCTATAAACCCATTAATAGGGGCGGCAGGTGTATCGGCTGTGCCAATGGCGGCACGAGTAGTAAACAAAGTAGGCCTTGAAAGTAATCCTCATAACTTTTTACTTATGCATGCAATGGGACCAAATGTTGCGGGCGTTCTTGGTAGTGCAGTTGCTGCGGGTATTTTATTAGCACTTGTTGGTTAAATTAATTTTAATCCAACCGATTAGCGCAGTTTACTGCGCTTTTTTTTGTTCTTAATTTCTTCGCCGCTAAATGGTTTCTTGTTCAGCGCTTTTTGTTTACAGTAACAGCTCTTCAAAATTTTAAGGATAGTTATCATGCTTCACACACCTTTAGCAAAGCACTTACCTCATGTTAGTAAACTTGTATTCGGATGCATGGGTCTGGGCGGCGGTTGGAATAAAGACGCAATTACTGATGCACATGTTAAGCAAACTCATGAATGTATAGATAATGCTATTGAAGGTGGCATTAACTTTTTTGACCATGCTGATATTTATACTTTTGGTAAAGCTGAGCAGGTTTTTGGTAAAGCATTAAGTGAGCGACCAGAGCTTAGAGAGCACATGTATATTCAATCTAAGTGTGGGATTCGTTTTGAAGATGACTTAGGACCAAAGCGCTATGATTTTTCATCAAAGTGGATTGAGCAATCAGTTGAAGCATCCTTGAAGCGATTAAATACAGAGTATTTAGACGTACTTATGCTACATCGTCCTGATCCTCTCATGGAAGTTAACGAAATTGCTCGTATATTTAGTTGCTTAAAAGAAAGCGGTAAAGTGCGCAATTTTGCAGTATCTAATATGCAGCAGCACCAAATGAATTTTTTACAGCACGCACTTGATATGCCTATTGTGGCTAATCAAATTGAGGCTAGTTTGCAAAAGCATCAGTTTGTTGATGAAGGTGTATATGCCGGTAACAGTGACGGTAAAGATCTTAATTTTACACCAGGTAGTATTGAGTACTGTCGCCATTTTGAAATTCAAATTCAAAGCTGGGGCAGTTTATGCCAAGGTTTATACAGTGGTAGTGATTTATCAAACGCATCGCAGGCCGATATATACACCAGTCTTTTAGTTAATAAACTGGCTGCACTTTATGATACTTCTGCTGAGGCGATTGTAATTGCATGGTTACTTCGCCATCCCGCATCTATTCAGCCTATTATTGGAACAACTAATGCCAAGCGTATTAAAGCCTCTTGTGATGCTGTCAACGTAGAGCTAACTCGTGAGCATTGGTATGCACTTTATGTCAGCGCTAAAGGGCATGAGTTACCATAAGTAGGGCGCTAATATGAATATATTCGTTATTTTAATTGGATTGTTTGTCGCGCTGGCGATACTCATTCCATTGCTTGAAAAATATCAAAGTAAAATAGGGCTCGATGGCGCAACCAAATACAGTAAATATATTTGGCCGCTAGTGATGGTATCTTTAGTTATTCAGCTCATTTATGTATTAATGAATTGATGGTTTATAGCGTATACAAAAAAGCCTTTGCAGATTTAACCTGCAAAGGCTTTTTTAATGTTTATTAATAAGCTTTATTTTAGTGCTAACTGTAGCTCGCGATTGCGCTCAAGTTGGGCAATAAAGTTATCTGCAATCGGTTTAAACTTAGCAAGTTCTGAGCGAGGTAATGGCTCTGACTTAGGAAGCTTAACGGTTTTAGGATTACGGTGAACGCCATTTACTAAAAACTCATAGTGTAAATGCGCGCCAGTAACACGACCAGTAGAACCTACAGTACCAATTTGTTGGCCCTGTTTAACTTTTTGGCCTGTTTTAACTAGTTTCTTATTTAGGTGTAAGTACTTAGTTACATATTGTGTGCCATGGCTGATAAATACGTAGTTACCGTTGTACTTGCTGTAACCCGCTTTTACTACCTTACCGTTACCTGATGCGACTACTGGTGTGCCAGTGCGTGCTGCAAAGTCGATACCACGGTGCGCTCTAACTTGCCCAGTAACAGGATGAAGTCGCTTAGGATTAAAGCTAGAACTAATATACTTAAAGCTTACAGGTGCACGTAAAAATGCTTTTTTCATGCTACGCCCTTCAGGCGTATAAAAATTGCCGTCGGTATGGCGAATCGCTGCAAAGCGCTGACCTTGGTTTACAAATTCAGCGGCAATAATTTTACCGGTACCAATAAACTCGCCATCAACATAATGAGACTCGTAAATTAAGCCAAATAAATCGCCTTTACGAATATCATTTGCAAAATCAACATCCCAACCAAATATGTCAGCAAAGTTCATTATTTGGCGCTCGCTTAAACCTGCCGCAATTGCTGAAGTCCAAAAGTTATTAGATATTTCGCCGCCAGCGGTTTTAGTTAGCGTTTCAATTTCTTTACTATCGATAGCTGTATCGTAATTACCTTCGTCGTTTAAGGTAACAAATAAAGTATCTGTTTTTGAAATTACATAACGCAGTTGAGCCAAAGAGCCATCTTCAGCAGTAGCAAAACTGAGTACTTCACCTGGATGAATTTTAGTTAGCTTGCGAGTCTCTGCATTAGTGTTAATTAGTTTATGAAGCGTTTGAGCCGAAAAACCAGCACGCTTAAAGATAATTGCTAAATTGTCGCCATTTTTAACTTTATGATCGACAAAGTCGTATTCTGGTAACTTTTCTGCTGCTTGCTCTGAATTTAGCTCAGTTAATTTTTCGTTGTCATCAACTTTAACTTGTAACTCATAGCGCTTACCAATTTCTAGTGCATTTGCACTATTGTCTTTGGATGCAGTGGCTTTTTCAGAAGGAAGAAAGGCTAAGCCAACAATAGCAGAAACCAAACCTAGAATAAGCAATTTGTGTTTTTTGGGGAGCGTGTGAACCACGTGAACCATAACGTGCCTTTTTCTGCTGTCAAGATAATAAATACGTAATATTGCAGGATATACTTAATAATGTGCGAATACTAGTGTTTTGTAGATTTAAACTACGCTAAAATCAAGGGTAGAAAGCCTTTTTTAACGTCCTATCTAACTAAGACTCAATTCATTTAGTTTAGTTGCCCTAATAACTTAAAAAGTTATTTTAATTAGATAGAAATTTGTTATGTTAGCTACATATATATGTTCGGTTTAAACCTTAATAAAAACCGTGATTACAAGTAACTAGTCGCCCCTTCGTAGGCAGAATTTTGGAGTAATACAAAGTGGATTTACAAACCGCTCTAGCAGAGATAAAACGCGGTGCTGAAGAAATATTAATTGAAGACGAACTAGTTGAAAAACTAAAGTCGGGCAAAAAGCTAAAAATAAAAGCAGGCTTTGATCCTACAGCACCTGATTTACACTTAGGGCACACTGTACTAATTAATAAAATGAAAGCCTTTCAGGATCTAGGTCATGAGGTTATTTTCTTAATTGGTGACTTTACTGGCATGATTGGCGACCCAACAGGTAAAAACGTAACGCGTAAACCACTTACTCGCGAAGACGTATTAGCCAATGCTGAAACATATAAAGAACAAGTATTCAAAATTCTCGACCCTGCTAAAACCACTGTTGCATTTAACTCTACTTGGATGGAAAAGTTAGGCGCTGCAGGTATGATAAAACTTGCTGCAAACCAAACCGTAGCGCGCATGCTTGAACGTGATGACTTTAAAAAGCGTTATGGCAGCGGTCAACCAATTGCAATTCATGAGTTTTTATACCCTCTGGTACAAGGTTGGGATTCGGTTGCACTAGAGTCTGATGTGGAGCTAGGTGGTACTGATCAGCGCTTTAACTTACTAATGGGTCGTGAGCTACAGAAAGTTGAAGGCCAAAGGCCGCAAACAGTATTAATGATGCCATTACTTGAAGGTACTGACGGCGTTCAAAAAATGTCTAAGTCACTTGGTAATTACATTGGTATTACTGATGTGCCAAACGATATGTTTGGTAAAGTAATGTCAATTAGTGATGTGCTAATGTGGCGTTATTACGATTTATTAAGCGCGCTTTCTATTGAAGAAATTGCAGCTCAAAAAGAGCGTGTTGAGCAAGGTGCTAACCCGCGCGATATTAAAATAGAGCTAGCTAAAGAGTTAATTGCTCGTTTTCATAGTGAATCTGATGCACAAGGTGCACATGATGATTTTATTCAGCGTTTTCAGAAAAAAGCGTTACCAGATGAAATCCCTGAGCTGACAATCACTATTTCAGAAGATACTATTTTAATTGCTAACTTGCTTAAAGAAGCAAATTTAGTAGTTAGTACGTCAGAAGCAATGCGCATGATTAAGCAAGGTGCAGTTAAACTTAACGGTGAAGATAAAATCACTGATACCAAACTTGAAGTAGCAAAAGGTACAACGGCTATTTACCAAGTAGGTAAACGTAAGTTTGCAAACATCACTGTAGCTTAAATACAGTATGAAACTAAAAAACCAGCCTAGGCTGGTTTTTTTGTGCTTGTATATTGGGTCTGTAAATAGATACGAGGTAGTCACTAAATCATTTTTAATATTTCAATACTTACAATTACTAACAACCAAAATGCACGGGCCTGATTTAACCTATTAATTATAACGGGCACATCCTCGGGGGTAGGTAGTCTATCAGTACCAATACGCATTTTATTAAAGCGAGTACCCAAATAAACCGCAGGCCCGCCTAGTTGTACACCAAGTGATGCAGAACATGTACTGAGTAGCCAACCAGTATTAGTTTGATAAAAGTGCCTGCCGTAATGTTTTATGTAGTGCATGCTTTGTTTGCTCGCTCTACTTGCTGCAATAGTTAAAGCCAGCAAGCGCATTGGAATATACTCAATAATAAACAAGAGAATTTTAAGCGGTTTTAAAAAGTAGCTATTTGGAGATATATCACTACGCCAGGCTTGTTGTATTAAAGTAAGTAATCGATAGGCGAGAGCAGCAATAGGGCCAAAGGCTAAAAATATAAATATAACTACGAAATAGTATCGAGCAGTGCGCAGTATTAAACTCTCAATTAATGCTTTGATAATACCAGGAGATGAAAGCCTATTAACTTCACGGGCAAGCAGTGGTTTTAGTAATTCGCGTGCCGTCGATTTTTGATTTTGTTTAGTTAGCTTTGCAATACGGAGCGCTTTTTTATCAATACTCTTACTTTCTAAGCATAAGTATAAAATAAGACCTGCGAGTAATTCAGGGTAAAAAGCAAACTCAAGCAATAACACGACTATAATGAGAATAACACTTAAAATGAGCGTGCTTGCGAGTATAGCTGCTAAATATTGATAGCTTTTAGGTTCTTTGCGTTTGTATATACGCTTGCCAATAGCACTAAAAACCGCGCTTAACGCTGTATTAGGATGATACCAGCTAACAAGAGGAATAAAGCGCTCAGCAAGGAGCGCTAGTATGAAGGCAATAAAGTCCAAGTGGTTTTGAACAATATTGCTAAGCATTTAAAGAGACACTGCAGTTAGCTTTTCTAAAAGTGCGACAACCATTTTAGATGAGTTGATTGATGCTGTTTCTAGGTATTCTTCAAATGATTGTGGTGACTCTTTACCTGCAATATCAGACATTGAGCGAATAACAACAAATGGCGTGTTAAGCGTAAAACACGTTTGTGCAATTGAAGCGCCTTCCATTTCAACGGCAAGCATTGTAGGAAAATCACTGCGTGCTTTATCAATACGTACCGGATCACACATGAAGGTGTCGCCAGTACAAATTAAGCCAACAAGTGTTTTAACATCACTGATTTGTTCGATTGTTTGTTGTGCTGCTTCTACTAATTTTGGGTGAGCTGCAAAGCCTGCTGGCATTTGAGGTACTTGGCCAATTTCGTAGCCAAAAGCAGTAACATCTACATCGTGGTGACGTACTTCTGACGAAATTACTACGTCGCCAACACTTAGTGATGGATCGAATCCACCGGCAGAGCCTGTGTTAATTACGCAATCAGGTTTGAAGTTATCAATCAGTAAGGTGGTTGCAATCGTTGATGCTACTTTACCAATACCAGATTGAACAAGTGTTACTGTGTTACCAGCCAATTCACCAGTATAAAAAGTGAAACCTGCTTTAGTTAAAATTTGTGGGTTTTGCATAGCTTCACGTAAAATTTTAACTTCTGGCTCCATTGCGCCAATAATACCAACATTCATAATGTTTAATTCCTGAGTTTGAATCACTTGATTATACGTGAAGTTAGCAATAAAAAACAAAAAAGCGAGCTTGTTTATGAGCTCGCTTTAAATACTTTTTAGGAGAGTATTTAATTTGGTTTTTAAATTTCAGCTAAAGCAGTTGTTTGTGCTTTAGCTTGAGAAGGTGAAAGTACCGCTGGCTTATGTGAGCGATTACGAACAGGGCGCTGCGTTTGTGTTGCTGCAGGCTTACCAAGTTTAAACATAATTGCATCGCGTACTTCAGAAGGACGGTAGCCCGATTTAACTTTCATACGAATATGTGGAATACCCGCAGACTCTAATGCACCGTTTACAAACCAGTCGCGTTGAGCTTTGTGGCCATCTTTATTGGCATTGTTAACTAGGTCAACAGCCGCAACAATAGTTAGTTTTTCTTTGTCGATTAATACAAAGTCGAGTTGCTTATTTTTAGCTTTAGCTAAAGCAGCACGTTTAGATTTAACAGAAAGACCTTGCTTACAGTCAATAACGTCAATTAACTTAACGCGACTAACAACTTTATATTGATCGCCAACAGCACGCTCGAGAAGATTTAAAAAAGCGCCTTCAACCTGAGTAAAAACAGTTTGCTTGCGGGTAAAAGGATACGGGTTTCCGCCATCGTCATTAAATTTTGACGCAACAACAGAGGCCCCGACAACTAACACTAAGATTAATAATAAAGCGAATTCCATACGGTAACTCCATAACAACAAATTGACACTGCTCAAATAAAGCAATTTACGTGCCTAAAAAGTATGGGTTATAAAATAAATACCGTTTGTTTTAAAAGTAAAACTACGCAGCAATTAAGCTTTGTAGCCACTTTCAATGCCTTTAACCGCAATAGCTACAGCATCGTGTGCATGTAGTGATTCATAATGGTTTATTTGCAGCCAGTAGTCGCTGTAATTACCATCCTCCAGCAATGCTTTTATTTTACGTGCGGCATCTTCACAAAACATCAGGTTTTGACCATTTAAACGGGCAAATTCTTGCTCGTCTTCGCGTTTTACTGCCGCTTGTACAGGCGTTTTAAGTTCTGCTTCAAGGGTATTAATTAGCGTCACAACGTCAAATTCTTGAATATTGCTATCAAGCTTTACTTTTACGTTTGCAATAGAGCGCTGCGAGTGAGGTGTCGCTACAATACCTTGTGTAGTGCCTAGCCACTCGTGGACATCTTTTTGGCTTAAGGTTTCTTGGTTAAACTTTTCGTTAAACGCATTTTGTATAAGCTGGCGCGCAAGTGCCGCAGAGCATGGGCACGTTGAAGAATAGGTAACATCTACGGTTAGCTCGTAGCTAATAATGTTATTTTCAATTGTACTGGTAAGTACAACTGGGTAGCTTTTCCAGCCCGCTTTACCACTTAATAGTGATTTACGGCGTAGCGGTAATTCAAATTTAAATTCAATTTGTGCTTTATCGCTTAGCCCTTCGTGGCTAGTTATAAAGGTATCGAGTGCTTGCGCTATTGTTTGCGGGTTGACTTGCTGCTCAGTTGAAAGCAGGTCAAGTGCCAAAAATAGGCGTGACATATGAATGCCTTTGGCATCTTCTTTATGCAAATTAACAAATGCACGGGCTTTAGCATTTACCGTTACCGGTGATAAGTCTCGCGATTCAAAAATAAATGGCAGTTCGATTTCGCCCATGCCAACCCAGTCTAATTTACCTGTTTGTAAAGCGGGTGCTGTGTCTGCTATATCTGGCATATTGGTTTGCATGTGCGCTACTCGTATTTGGAGATAATAAAGCGGGGCATTTTACACTAAATAATTTATTGCTGAAATGATGAGTTGAGGAGAGAAGCAAAATCAAACATGAAAAATTCTGTTTTTATCGCACAACATGGGTAGTGGTAGGATAAAAATGCTAAAATCTGGAAAAATGGTATGTTTGCGCATACGCATTGCCTTCTTTATATATAAGTACACAGCTAAGAGATAAAATTACGTATGACCGATTATTCTTTGAGCCCTTGGGCTCGGGTACTTTCCAGCTTAATAACGCGATTTGGTGAATTTAAAACAGCAGCTATTTGTTACACTTTATTTTTAACTGTATCTCTTATTTTATCGAGTATGTTTTATTATGTTGCGATAGGCGAATTGAACCTTGTTGATATTTTGGCTGTGGTGTTTTTTACTGCTGTAGTTTCTCCTTTAATTATAAGTGTATTACTTAATTCAATTCGTCAATTAGATGCATCGTATGCTTATTTAGATAGCGCAACCAAACAAGAAAAGCTTTTAAATCAAACCTTAAAAGATAATATTAGTCGTCTAAATATTGAAATTGATGAACGTAAAATGGCGTTTCATGCCAAGCACCGTGCTATTGAAGAGTTACGACGAGAAATTGCTGAGCGTAAAAAAACTCAACAAGAACTTGCTCAACAAAGTATGTTGCAACGCTCAATCGTTGATTCATCTCCTGATTTATTTTATTACCGCGATAACAACGGTGTATTTGCCGGTTGTAATAAAATGTTTGAAGAAGTAATGGGAAAATCAAGTAGCGAACTAATTGGCAAAACGGTTGAACAGATATTCCCGAGTCATTTTTTAGCTGAGGTTTTAGCAACCGATAAAGAAGTAGAGCAAAGCCATAAAGCGCTGACTATAGATGTAGGCTATGAAGTGGACGGTGAAACACGTTGGTTTGAGCTTCGTAAATTACCTTTTATAAATGATGACGGTGACTACATTGGTTTACTGGGTTTTGGTCGTGATATTACTAGCCGTAAAGAAGCAGCTCAAGCACTTGAAACTGCCTACAAAGATAAAGGTAAGTTTATCGCTACGCTAAGCCATGAACTGCGTACTCCGCTTAATGGTATTGTTGGTTTAACACGAATGCTGCTTGATACTGATTTGAATAAGCAGCAGCGTAGTTGGGGTAATACTATTTTTTCGAGTGCTGAAACACTCGGTAATATTTTTAACGATATTATTGATTTAGATAAAATAGATAGAGATCAGCTCGATATAGCGACCAACTCTATAAATGTGTCAGACTTTATAAACGATGTAGTTAACTTTGCGGGTTTAATAGCAGAGCAGAAAGAACTTGAGTTTGATATTAAGCGCAATGGCATGCTTGATATTTATGCTCAGCTCGATCCAACTCGACTACGCCAAGTTGTTTGGAACTTAATTAACAACGCAGTTAAGTTTACTCAACAAGGAAAAGTAACACTCGAATGTAGCCGAGAAAATCGTGTAGAAGGCCCATGGTTAGTTATTAAGGTATCGGATACTGGTCAAGGTATTCCACCCGAGCAGCTTGCCCATATATTTGATATGTATTACAAAGCACCGGATTTAAAAGGGACTAACGCGATAGGCTCAGGTATTGGTTTAGCTGTAACCAAGGCACTTGTAAGTGCAATGAAAGGGATAATCACAGTCAATAGTACTGAAGGTGAGGGAAGTTGTTTTACAGTGCAAATACCGCTTAGTTTATGTATTGCACCTACAGAGCAAAGTTATGTTGGCCGAGGCTTGTATATTTTACTAGTGGAAGATGTGCCTCTTAACGCCGAAATTGCTACAAACTTATTAGAGCAACGCGGCCATGAAGTTTTATGGGCTGAAACCGGTGAGGATGCACTTTCGTTTGTTGAAACCGAAGATGATCTCGACTTAGTTCTACTTGATATGCAGTTACCAGATATAAACGGTGACGTGGTTGCTAAGCAAATACGTTCAGATAGCCATTTTGATAAATTACCAATAGTTGCTTTAACAGCTAATGTACGTAGTGCTGAAAAAGAGCTTGAGGGTATATCAATACAAGGCGCACTGGCTAAACCAATTAATACAGTCAAGCTTGATAAAATGCTGGCTGACTTATTTGGCATTAAGCAAAGTGAATGCTCAGAACCACAACTTAAAGTGAGTGAAGAAGCACTTGAAGGTATTGATGCACACCTATTAGATATTGAAACAATAGAAGACTTTGTAAATTCAATGGGTTTGGTCGTATTTAGGCGCAGTAGTCAGTTATTCGAAAAGCTAAGTCCACAATATCAGCAAGAATTACTTACTTCATTAACTGTCGGTGATAGAGAAGAATATGAATCAGTGGCACATAAACTTAAAGGTGCGGCTGGCTCAGTAGGTCTTAATGATGTGCAGCTTCATGCCAAAGTAATGGAGCATGGTGCAATAGATGAATCTGATGAAGTATTAAAGAAGTGGTTAGATGTTCTAGCAGATAAAATAAATGAAGGACAAAAAGCCCTTCATTTATTTTTACAGCAATTAGAGTGAAACTAATTAGCTCTAATTAAGCGTCAATTTTACCAATGAAGCGGTAACCTTCACCATGGATGGTGCTGATTAACTCTGACGTTGAGTTATCACTTTCAAAATGCTTACGAATTCGACGAATAGTAACATCAACAGTACGGTCATTTGCACGAAGCTCACGTCCTGTCATGTGTTTAATTAATTGCTCACGGCTAAAGATACGACCTGGAGAATCAAGCATTAAACGAAGTGCTCTGTACTCACCTTTTGGTAAACGCTTAGCGTCGCCATTTGGAGAAGTAAGACAACGGCTATTTTCATCAAGTTCCCAGCCGTTAAATGTAATAACACCATTTGTTTCTAGTGCTGACTCTTCACCGCCTAAAGCAGTACGAGTAATAAGGTTGCGAGCTCTAATAGTTAATTCACGTGGGTTGAATGGCTTAGTAACGTAGTCATCTGCGCCAATTTCAAGACCTAAAATACGGTCAACATCATTGTCACGACCTGTTAGGAATATAAGACCCACTTTACGCTTTTGGCGTAATTCACGGGCTAAAATAAGACCGTTTTTACCAGGAAGGTTGATATCCATAACTACAAGATTAACGTCATCGTTATTTGTAAGCTTGTCATGCATATCATCGCCATCAATGGCTTCAATAACTTTGTACCCTTCAGCTTCAAATAAACTAACTAGGTTCAGTCGAGTTACGTCTTCATCTTCTACGATTAGAATGACTGGCGTTTGCATTATTAATTAACCTTTTGGAATATTTTATTTATAAAAAACCGGTGATGAACTTATAACCGATTACTAGAGATTATAGGATTATACCCATTTGTTAACAAGGAAAAAACAAATTGGATAAAAATAAAACAGCAGGGTGTCCAAAGTCTACTAAAAAGGGCAGTGCAAAAACTACTGTTTAATTGATATATACGTAGATGTAGTCATTTGAATCATAAAGTCGAAGCCATTTCCCTTTAATAATTGATACATCATTCAATCAAGCAAGGTATTTAAAATAATCAGACTAATTCAAAGCAAAACTATATCACTTTCTAACTTTTCATCAATATATGTGATACAGCAAAGATAAAAAAGTTCATAAATCGCTTGGTAATATTTATTTAAGGTAATTAAATAATGTTACGCGCTTATCACATGCCTCATTAATGAGGTCATTAAATGCTAATTCAAGGATAAATTTTAAATATATGTACTTTTTAGTGATCTTTATTTAAGGAATAGTAATTATAAAGCGAGCACCGTGTTCTTCTTCAAGATCAAACATAATTCTTCCACCAAGTGCCTGTGTTACTAGGTTGTATACCAAGTGCATCCCTAAGCCGCTTGCACCTTGTCCACGCTTTGAAGTTACAAAAGGGTCAAAAATTCTATTTTTAATGTTTTTATCAACGCCTTGGCCATTGTCAGAATAAACGATTGTTAATATCTTCCCTACCAGCTCTACGTCAAAGCGAATTTCGTTGTTTTCTTTACCTATAAATCCATGAATTACAGAGTTTATAAGTAACTGTTGAAACACCTGCTGTAGAGGTTCTGACTTACTGTGAATGATTAAGTCGTTCGGACAGTTAATAGTAACGATAGGCTTTTTAGACAGTAAATCAGATTGAATTGATGTTAAAACGTCAGTTATTAATGTATGTACATTAATATAGGTATTAACACCGTCGTCTTGGATTACGGCTACTTTTTTAAAGTTGGATATAAGGTCTGCGGCGCGATTTAGATTACGATAGATTAAA
>LAZR01000483.1_pt1 | contig 31720 bp, 60 predicted proteins | sample 329461 | NCBI WGS metagenome assembly LAZR01 (sample SAMN03002196, study PRJNA259156) | marine sediment metagenome | biome: sea floor; feature: Hydrothermal impacted sediments; material: marine sediment; isolation source: Loki non-amplified sample from Loki's castle hydrothermal vent sediment ...
ATTACCTTTGGTTCTTCTTTGATAGTGAAACCCTTTATAGTTTGTTGCAGATATTATTATAAGCTATTACAATTATATGTTAAAGGTTATAATATGAAAGATGATAAGATAAATATTCAGATTGATAAGGATTTGCATCAGTTCATATCAGATAAGAAACTTGTAGATAGGGAATCATATAATGATACACTTAAAAGAATTTTGAAAGTCAGGTGAAATGAAATGGATGTAACAATATTAGCAACAGCATTACCAGCAACTGAATGGGATTTATGGGTTGCGCAAATTGGAACTGGTTTAATATTAGCAGTTGGAGGCTGGATATTACTCAAATCATTAGGATTTGTGGAATGATTAAATGGATAGGAAAGTCATAGTCGGCTTGTTGTTATTTTCTTTATTAGTATTTGCGCCTTATTTTCTAAGAGATGATTTAGTAGGCTACGATTCCTACGCTTTTCTTAACCATGTGTGCAATGAGAGCTATGAGCATTCTCCATTAAACACCAATACTCCAATTGCCACAGAAATTCTGAATCTGATTCCATGTAACATACTACTCATCAAGGCTATATTATTCTTCCTTTTTTCGTCATCTGTCTTGATTATAGCAAAGACAGGGGAAATAGTAAATAAAGAAAACGGTTGGCTTGCTGGTTTGTTTGCATTCTTAGCTTTCTTATTTGTCCAGAATTTTGTGAAATTTGAAAACGATGTGTTTTCATTACCGTTGATTTTCCTTTCCTATTACTTTTTACTCAAAGCAGAAAACGAAAAACCCATTCCAACGTGGTTAGAAAAAGGAAAAATCCTTTACTCTAAAAAATTGTGGTATAGTTTAATCGCTTTCGCTTTGCTTGGTATTGCTTCTTTAATATGGGGAGCAGCTGGATTTGTAATTATAGGAATGGGATTACTACATTGGAGATATTTTCTTTTGTCTATTCCTGTTATAGCTGTTTATGGAAAAGATCTATTCGCAGCAATCGCAGCGAGTGATATAATCATTGAAAATATTCCTGTAAGAGGAATGATAGGCCTTTTGATTTTGAATTATGCTTTCTTAACGCCTGTGTTGTTGGGGCTAACTTACTTTTTAGGATTCATGGCATTGATGAATGCTAAATTTGCTATCTTGGTTGTTCCATTGCTTGCCGTTGGGTGTGTTAATCTTTTCAATCACCCCCGATTGAAGAATCTAAAGATATTTTTTGTAACCCTTTCCATTGTCTTGGCACTTGGGGTAGGGTTTTTAGTCTTTTCCTCTGCCCCCCCTAGCCCTATGGATTGGGAATCGATTGATTATGCGTTAGATCTTCATAATTCCACAGGTAAGCCTATCAAAAATGAGTTCTGGCTAGGCTATATGCTACAATCTAAGGGCTATGAGACCGATAATTGGGGCTTTTACGATTTCAGATGGCTGGATGATACAAATGGATATATTGTTGTGACGGATCAAATACTTCAATGCCCATTCAAAAATTTCTCTGATCTGAACGTCTACACATGTTAGCGAAAGAATCGCATCATCTTCAGTATTTGTTGCGCATCCGAAAAATCCCCACGTCTAATCGCTGCTGATCTGATTCCGGCTAGTTGTTGTCTGAGCTTTACAGAATTACCATCAAAATCAAAGTCAAACAATACCTGCTTGACTCTCATTCTAACGATTGGATTAGTTAGCTGCATTTCGCACCACCCTGAAGATTACAACCAACACAAGCGCAGCTAACGCTAACGCACCTAAGGATAGGATTGGCAAGAGTACTTGGATATCGAATACTACAAACATACTGAATACCATCGCAAATCCAAATACAAACATAACGGGCATAGGCAATCTCAATCCAAAGCCCATAATGCCTAGCATTATCAGAAACACCATTCCCATAATAATAAAGTCATTTAGGAAAACAACATTTACCATGCAGTCCCAATAGGTAGAGAGATCTGTACCTAGATTTGTACATACTGGTGTTCCGGTTGGAATTGGTTCAGCCATATTATCACCCAGCGAAAGGAATTGTTTCCTTAACCTCCCTTGCTAATACTAAGAATGCCAATATCTGTAATGCTAAAATCGGTACTAATAATATTGATGTAAATTGTGAAGGTATTCCAAGTGCTTGTGCTGGAACATCTATCAATAAAGACCAGCTTAGAAATACGGTAAACACTACTTGTAGTAAAAAAGAAACGCCTGAAATAACTGGTGCTAAAAATCCAAGTATCTGTACCGGATTGTTACTTGCTAACAACGCATCTGGATTTCTTGATTCTTCTTCTAAATTTTCTATATTAGCTTCACTTATTTGCCATTGAGATAATCCACTATCAGGAATACCAAAAATCTGTGTGGGCGACATGGCATTCATCATACTAACCGTTCCACTCAGTATAATAGAAAAAATCAAATATAGTATAGCTGTTTCCCTCCATCCTGCCATTTATATCAACCTCGCCATTGCTATTGCGGATATTGTTCCAAATAAGAATAGACCGTAATAGAATAAAGTAGGTATCCAGAAAAAGTATGCGAATATACCTAAGAATATCAAAAACAAAACTACTGCCCAATTCACATTCTTTATTCCTGCTGAAAAAGAAACACTAGCTGTACCCATTGCAGAAAGCATTAATGCAATAAATATGGTAGGGAAACAAAAACCAACCGGATCTGCTGCGTCGCAACCCAACCCTGTTTTGAAGTCTCCACGAATTACACCATTCAAAAAATCTTGTCCTGCTATTATTCTTGGCCCGTTGTATATGACGGTGAAGAAGAATGAATTCCCATCTGCTGTTTGAACATTAACAATAACAAAGATAGATTGATCGGTATCTAAAGGTGTCCCGTTTAAATCAAATGTGTTTGTAATTGGATTCCCCGTAATATTTCCATCTATTGTAACTCTGTTTATATCATCGTTCCTAATAACGATATCAATATTTGAAACAGTAGCATTCACTCCAAACGTTGTGTTGATTTGAATCGTTACTATATTAATATCAATCGTTCCACCAGGCGGTACAAATTCATTTGTTATTGTTGTATCTAAAACGGATGGGAAAAATGGTTCCTCTTCTATGCTTATTGAAAATGTAGTATCCGTTGAAGAAAATTGAACAATAACGGTTTTTAGTAAATTGTCATTTCCGTCAAATAGATTTAAGGTATATTTCTTTCCGGTAATGAAAGACAGGGTAGCTTCTCCTTTATCATCGGTTACTTTTGTTTCAACCTGTTGAGAACCTGAATCTTCAATGTCAGTTGTAGATTCAATTCTTACCCCTGGTAATTTCTCTGTAATGTCATAAACTCTATTAACAGTTATTGTAATCTGTACAGCTTCTGATTGTTTTGCGAGGTAGGGTTGTATATCAATTATTCCTTCGCCTGTTGATATTTCTGTAAACCTAACAGTAGTAGGCCCTCCTTGACCCCACATAATTATTTTGAAGCTTGTCGTTTCTGTTGTTAACGTTTGCGTATTAAATAAATTCGTATCGTTTACGATGTAATCAATCGTGTAATCTTCTGTATCGGTTCTGGTGATTCTTACTTCAAGTGGTATATCGCCAGCACCAGGAATAAAAGGAAAGGTTTCTTCAGCAACACCATGTGCTGTTCGTATATTTTCATCAAACAATAATTCAATAGTCATTTTGTTTGTATCTGCTGCTCTTGGATCATTTTCTCCTGAAGATATTAATCCAAACCCACCTGTACTACCAGTACCCGTTGGAAGAGCAGTCATTTTCGTAATCAATGTTAAGGTGTCACCAACAGCAATAGTGAAATTCAAATCACTTAGAATACCTGCATAAGAAGTTCCTTCATCAAATATATTTAGATCGTCATTTAGAATGTCAACAATATCCCCTGCATTTGGTTCTGCTAATAACCATTTAGAAGTATTGGGTGGGTCTCCATTTACCCCTACAAAGTCATCAAAGAACTCTTGGAAATTATTTGCATCCGATCTATTCAACCGGAAGAAATAATCTCTGTTAAAGAATTCAGTATTCGCATCTACAGTTGCAATATAATAATTAGTGGTGTAGGGGAACACATTAAATCTTTGTAGAAGGGTAAGGTCACTTCTTTGTATTGTGCCAATCCCCCCTAAGGTAATATCAAAAGGACTTAACGTTCGTGTAACATCTCCTTCTTCAATTGGGACTTTAATAGTGATGGGGGACTTACTAAAATTCAAATCACTTTCCGTGCTTGGGTTGATAACAAATTTGTAATCATTTGTAATAGGGGAAAGGAAAAAAGAAACTAATCCAGTCGAGGGTATTTCTGATCTTGCTGCCACATTATTCAAATCAGAATTTTCAAACACTGTAATATTACCGTCTGTAATATTGATACTTCCATTGAAACTTCTTAACTTGAAATCAACGATTGTTCCATCTGCTTGTAAAAGCATTGGCAATGTAGCGGAAACATTTCCATCCCCAAAAGAATCAAAACCAAATGTCCATGTTCTTGTTCCGTAATTTGTAAGGGTTGCAACAACATTAACTGAACTATCATCTATAACATTGAAATCATATATTCCCCCTGATACAATACCAACATCTGTATTACCATCAATTACGATTGTCGGATTGACTGCTGCGTTTGTATCTTCATCCACAAACACAAGATCAAGATTCCAAACTTGCGCAGAAGCTAATGGAATGAACAATAACAAAAAGAGTAATAGTATTCTTTTCATACCGTCACCGCCAACATTGTATTTGTAATTACCGTGAGAATTGTAAATAAAAACATAGTAACAACTACAGAGAAAACAACGTCTTGGAATCTTACTAATTGTTCTCCTACTGTTTCACTTTTCCTTCCTAATACAAAGAATCCTAATGCCAAAAAGATAACAACAACCCCTCCCATTAATGGAACCAAACTTAACATAGTTCTTGCTGATCCTGTTACTGCAAACCTAGTAGGAGTAAAATCAATACTGGGATTTGAACCAGGGGGGCTACAACTTCCTGAAGAAGAACCCGTATCACAGAGTTGAACAAACTGAGTATCGTCACCGGATGTATGACTTGGTTCATCGTTCATTGCAATTCTTATTACTAGAAAATTTCTCCCCTCTTTAATTGAATCATTCCAAGCATCAGTAATATCAATGGTTAGATTCGAAGTAAGATCTTGATCAAACCAGCTCTCATCTATTGTAAATAAAGTTGCATTAAAATAATCCCCTGTATCTAAAGTATTTCCAATATCTTCTACCAATGCAACATTGGCATCCCAAGTATCACCACTACCTTCTATTGAAGTTCCTTGATAAAAAATATTAAATGTAGCAACACTTACTGTTGATAATCCATTTAAGTCAAATTTCAAAAACGTTCTTTCCCATTCAAATAAGGAACCGAAAGAATTACTTCCAACTTCCATTAAAGTTGTAGTACAATTATTAGCGGATCCGTTCCTTGCTTCACAGCTTCCATCTAAAGCATCTGAGATTGGATTTATCGTATCAGCATATGCAACTGATAAAATTAATACGGTGACTACAATTAGCAGAATTAGTTTTTGTAAATTCACGCATAATCACCACCTGTTCCCGATAAAATTAAAAGCATCATTGCCTAAAGCTCCGCTTTATAATTTTATCTACGTCTACGAACTCTCCTTCGTACTCTTCTACGAACAGTTGCTCTACGTTTTCTTACGCGTTTGACAACACGTCTGCGAACTTTACGAACACGTCTACGAACGGTACTAACTCGCCTACGAACTGTTCTACGTCTCCTTCTTAATATACCGGCCATGGGCATCATCTCCTTTTACTGGAACCTAAACCAGTTCCAGTCATTACTCTTCTTCTACCCCTAAATGAAGATGCAATGAATTTTGCATCTGCTCTTGCTTTTCTGGATAATGTGGGATTCCTATTTTTATTAAAGTTCTGAAGTGCTCTCAATTTCCCGACAACTCTTCTTTCTCCAATACGCTTAGCAAGTTTAACTTCTTTCCTTCTTCGTGTTGCTGCCTTATTACTAAAGCTTACACCCAGTGAACCTTTGGCAGTAATAGGAATTCTAACTCTTCTCATTCTTCTCCTTCCAGCCATCTACAATTCCTCCTGTATTGGCTTTCTGAAAATGCTATTAAAGATTAAAACTATGAATCCTAACACAATGAACAACGGAAATAACCCAAGCAGAAGTTTAATAGCTCCTACCTGAGCAATGTCCGTGCTTCCGTTCAAGAAATTGAAACTAACATTAAGTATAACATCAAACACGGGGATCATAGCAGCCAATACAAATCCAGCTACCACTATGCCAGCAACTGCTTGTACAAACTGACCTCTTTGACCTAAACGAATTGTCTTAATGCTGATCCTCTCCTTGATCTTTTTCTTGAAATAGAAGTGAAACTAATTCGCCTGCCAATCAATCTTCGCTTTGCCTTACGGCTTTTTTTAGTAGAAGAAATTAATCGTTTTCCAATAGAAGAAGAAATAGGTACTAACCTTGATTTTGATCGTGAAGCAATTCCTTTTGCTCCTCTTACAAGGGCTTGTCTTTTAGATTCAAATATAGGTTTTCTTATTTTTACTAGCTGTCCTTTTCTACTTCCAGCACGAAACCTAACTTTAGTTATCTTAACTCCTGTTTGCCTGCGCGCAAACACCATTAGAAAAAGCTCCGACTCAGGTTACGTCTGCGTTGTGATCTTAACGACCTTGTCACAGTATTTATTGCCTGAACGGATATTCCAAAAGCCAACACTATAGGAATAGTTCCAACGATTCCAGCAGTGTTACCCATAATCTTTTCCCCAACCTTAAACCTTTTTAACTTATGACTGTAGGTTCTATATATAACTTCGCTTAAATGAAAAAACTACTTAAAATAGTTTTCCTTTTTCTTGTTCCCCGTGTTCTTCTCGCTCTTTGTATTTCAAAAATCTCTGTTGGTTGAGCCAATGCAAATCTTGCTTGTTCAACAAATGCACCTGATGGTAAAAAAGATCCTCTGGCTGGTCTTCGGAATCCAGTTAAGGTTGGAAATTTAAGTGATGTTGGTCTTACTCTTTTACCCGTTGGTTCTAATATAAATGTTCTGCCCAATGTAAAGCGTGCTTCTCTTGCTCCAAAGATAGCAGCTTGCGCTCTGGTTCCTGGTTTTCCTATAGGAGTAAATTCACCAAACCTTCTTATGAATGCTTGGAACTCTGGAACAAAATCTAAAGGTCTAACTCGTTTAGCTTTTGGTAACGCAAAAAGGAGGGGGGCTCTCCTTTGTCTAACTCTTTCAATAGGCAGAATTCTAGCTATTTCTAGTTGTCGTGTTTGAATAATATCTCTAAACCTTGCGCGTGTTCTTGAAGCTTGTGCAGCTCGTGTAGCTGCTTGTTCTCTAACACCAACTGCCTGAAACGGTTTAAACTCAGTTCTTACACCTCTAAATATATCTTCCATTACTTTAGGGGCAACTTGTATTTTTGGTGCTTGTAAAATCCGCTCCCCTATCTTTTCTATTTCTTTTGGTCTTACACCGAATATTACTCTACGACTAAGTTGTGTAATTTCTTTAGCTGCTTGTATATCTGCTATAAGTGGTTGAACTATTGCCCTGCCTTTTCCAACTGGAATAATAAACTCGGCTTCTGCTTCTAATTCTGTTACTGCTCTAGCCCGTATAGCTAATGGTCTAGCTCCTGCTTCAAGTCCTAGCGCTAATGCAGATCCAGGCGTTGCTAATTTACTTAACCTAACTAATCTTTGAGCTTGTGCCTTTTGCGCCTTAGATAATTTAGCAGGTGTTTTTCGTAATGTAGTAACTAGCGCTCGTTGCCCTCCTGTTAATCCTGATAGTTCTCGTTCAAGTTCCAATCTTCTAAGTAGTGCTTGTAATGTTTCTTTTTGAACAAGTGGTTTTTGAATCTGAAGAGTAACAGGTCTCGTACCTTTAACTGGTGCTTTACCGAATGATCTGATCCCTAAAAAATCTCTAGTAAGTCCACGTTCTAATTCACTAACAGACGGTTTGGTTATTCGTTCTTTTGTTAGTTTTATTTTTCCTTTACCAAATTGGGTTAGTCCTAGAAATTCTCTTTGCAACCCTCTTTCCAATTCAGTTAGTGGGGGTCTAGTTATTACTTCTCTAGGTACTTTTGGTATTCCTTTTCCCAAAGAAGGTAACCCTAAAATCTCCCGTCTTACTCCTCGTTCTAATGCACTTGCAGCAGGGGCTTTTGGTATTTTTATAACAGCCTTTGGTATTGGCCCACCTAATGATTTGATCCCTAAAAATTCTCGTTGTAATCCTCTCTCCAATACTGTTAGTGGTGGTCTTGTTGGTATTCCTTTCGGAGCTGTTACCGCGAGTTTAACTATTGGGGAAAATGGTTTAGTAACCGCAGGCGCAACTTTACTAATACCTCTTGGCGCACCTGCTGCCGCGAAACCGCCAATGAATGCAGCACCACTAACTATATCTGATCTGAAAAATGTACCGAACGGTGTTTCTATTTTTGTTTCTCTTGGGGTAACAACTTCAGCAACCTTTCCAAACCCCAATTCCCCAACATCGATTAGCAACCCAATAGGTGCAGTAACCGAAACTGCACCAACACCTAAAGCTTTAGCTTGTGCTTCTGTTAATCCTAATTCCCCTTTTCCAAATTGTTCAAATGTTCTTCCGGCAAATTGTGACGTCTTAGTTAAACGTGGAATAAATTCTTGGAAGTCTTTAACTTGAAATCTATCTGCTAATAATCTTTCCTGTTCTAATCTTGTCGCTGTTGCTTCAGCTTTAACACGTGATTGTTGTACAACGACTTGCGCTCGTTCCCTTGCTCTAAATACTTTTGCAGCAGCAGTTTCTCTTCTTCTTTGTTCCCGTCCCAATACCGCTTCACGTCTTGCTGTTACTCGTCTTGCTTCTGTTGCTACAACCTGTGCTCGTGTTTGTCCTGGTAATATTTCTCCTCTAACTGCTACACGTGCTCTTGGAGTTGCTGCTGCTATTCCAAAACCTCTTTCTCTTGCACTTACAATTGCACGCAATTCTAATAACGCTGCACGTTCTCTTGGATCTCGTGAAACCGCAGCACGCCTAGATAAATCTGCCGCAGATCTTCTTACGTCAATAACTGATAATCTAAAACCCTGACTACTTACAAAGTCTCTATCCCTTTCTCTTCTTCCAGCTCCTGGTCTTGGAGGTCTAGCTCTAATTTTTCCCTCGGCAAGTAATTGTTGAAATGTTTTACGAACTCTTACACCACCTTCTGGAGGTAAAATTTGTTTTCTACCTTCAAGGAACTCTTTAACAACTTGTTCAGGAGAAGGGGGAGGTGCTAATCCATTAACCATTTACCTCACTATCCACATAACGTTTTTGAAATTCTTCTAATGTTAATACACCCCAATAAGGATATTGCTCACTTAACTTTTCATAATACACTTCCCAATTAATGGTGTTGTTATCATAACACCAATCTTTGAAATACCATTTCCCTTCTTCGGGGGATGAACCAATGGGAATAGGAAGACATTCACTTTGAAACAAATCTTCATTCGAAGAAGAGTAGACACTAAAGGAATTAATATTTACTCCAACGTTTACAAATAGCGAGGTGTCTTCTATCCCCGTATGTCTTTCATTTGCAGGTGGGTGAGTACCTACGGACAAGGTGGAAGACATAAGTATTATCATCAACACTCCAAGTATTTTAATGTGTCTATTAATTACCGTTCGACCATTGTCTGCTAACAACATTGTATACCCACCCGATTATATCTGATACGGGGTCTACTCTAATGTCCGTATCAAAGTTTGAATAAGATCTGAATTCCGAATCTATTACATCTTGAATTATTCCGATTCTTCCAACCGCATCTACATTTATTCTTTGTCTTAATTCTGAATTAGAAATCCCGTCTGGACTTCCATGGCAGAATGTACTATTTTTAATTCCAGCAAAGTCTAATGGAATATCAATTCCGTTTAGAATGCCAGAAGGATCATCCTTCTCAATTTCTAAAGTGTAACACGTAATCAACTCACTCTGTTTATTGGTAACGGCGTTAATAGAATAATACTGATCTACAATTTTAATGTCTTGTCCGTTGTCATTATGTTTAATTGATATGGTTGGCGCAGTGGGTCTAGCATCAATATAATTAATGGCGTCTCCGACTGTGTCAAATCGGATGGTCGCTGCCACTTGCATTAATGCTATAACTAATATAGTAATAACAATTCCTTTGGCGAAACTTTTTTTATCCATTCTTTCCCTTTCCATTATTTGTGTTGTTTCTTATATATATGAATTACGACGCCTCTATACTCTGCCCTAATGAATGCGACAAGTATCTAACCCTTACCTTTACCAATGAAGCGTCAGCTCCATACGTATCAGCAGCAGCAGACGCTCCTCTGAAAATTCTCAATGCAACCGTGTCCCCTACTTCAGGTATACTCGATAAAGGAAATATAGATGTTCGTAGTAATTCGTCTTGGATTGAATTCGTTGATTCAGTTGAAAATCCATCACTTGTTTGATCGGTTAATAGTTCTCCATTGTTAGGATCTAAGGATGTTAATTGACATCCCCACACCACATCGCCTGCGTCCGCTGTTGTGGGGGCCCAATCAATTATGAATTGAATATTTTCAGACGTATCCCAATCGTAAGGTGCTTCAAAGGTAGCGAATACCGCTTCATTAGTATCCGAGTCAAACTTTAACACAGCAAAATTACCTATTTCATCTGCCTCCGGTAAACCAGTTGGGGGTTTATGTAATTGTCCAACATCAATTACAATGTCTTTCCAAACACGCGCTCCACCATCCATAGTTAGATATCCGTTTTGATCATACGTAGAAAAGTTAGATCCGTCATCCCTTCCTAATATCGCTCCGTCTGGCATTTTTACAGGACTACCACCAGTGAAATCCCCTATGACATTTAAGTTTCCTAAAAAGTTAGAATCACCTGTGGCTCTAAACTTTCCCATTACGTTCATGTCTCCTAATACATTTAAGTCACCAGCAACAAATGTATTACCATCCCCCGATACTCGAAATGCTTCTATGTCTCCTTGTGCTTGGAACAATACTAGATCATTTGTTTGTGTAGAATGTCCTGTTACCCTGAATTGAATTCTATCAAAGAGACCATTGATATCTACAAATGCGCCTGGTGTATGTGTTCCAAAACCAAATGTTGGTAGACTACTAACAGGATCACCAAGAATAATCGTGTCGTTATCTGTTGTGAAAGATTGGAATCCTATGGCTACCGACCTGATCACAGTTCCTGATTGTCCAGTATTGTTACTCGCTACATTATATCCCACAAAGGTATTGAAGCCTCCAGTTGTCAAAGCTTGACCACCTGAGAAACCAGAGATGACCGCATTGCCCCCACCCGTTGTAATACCACTACCTGCCGATCGACCAATTAAAACATTGTTAAGCGCCCCACCTGTTTGGGCTTGACCTGAACCTGCTCCGATGCAAATTGAATTGGAACCTGTCCATGGGGATGTACCTCTACAAGCCTCGTTCCCTATTCCAACTATATTACTTCCGGTGGACATCCGTCTTAAAGCACGGCGACCAAATCCAATATTTCCACTACCGGAAGTTATTCCATCCCCACATTGTAATCCAAAACAAATATTCCTAATCCCAGTGGTCAAACCCGATAATCCATCCCCACCCCCGAAATTTTCAGTTCCCGTTAGTGTGAAATTACCAGCACCATCAAGAAAGAAATTACCAGATGCTGAATCAGGAAACCGTTGAATAATAACTTCCCCGTCCATTCTAATAACACCAACCGTTGAAGAAGAGGTAGGAGCAATCTCAAGTATCTCTAATACTTCTAATGTGCTGGCAACTCCTAAATCATTATCACCATCTGCGAATGCATAAACGCCTGATCCAACGGAAGTTAAACCACCATCGAAATTAATATCAGCCCCTTCGGTGTCAACATCAAGACCTGCATTGATATCAACGAACGCTGCGAATCTTGATGTACCTAATACCTCAAAGTTATCCCCCACTCCGAAATCGTTGATACCTATTAATGTAGAATAATTAAAATCACCTATTGAGAATACACCGTTCCCATGAATACGATAAATGATTTCCATTAAGGTATTTCCATCTTGTACTTTCTCATAAATAACTTCAACTGGATTGTCGACACCAAACCAATCCTGAGAAGCCACTGTTCTATATTGGGCTGCGGTTAAACGAGTGGTTGGATTTCTACCATCCCACATAATTTGTCCCATTTCAAAACCACTTTCTACTTGGGTTAAACCAGTTTCTCTTGCACGTAAAAATGTTACCATTCCATCATGTGAAGGCGTGTCTGAAATTCCCTCTATCGTTAAACCAGCATTTGTATTCAACACTTTTAATTGCACAATATCGGCTGGTGATTTTGTTCTTATTCCTAATCGTAAATTATTTTTACTCCAGAAAAAATTAGGTGCGTCAACATCAACATTAAAATCCCCGTTGATAAACATGACTCCTCCCTCTGCAAAGTTGGGAAGGGTCAAATTCTTATCTAACGTTAATCCTCCGGTGACCGGATCGTTCGTTGCATCTAGTCTTAAATAATTATCATTTAAAAAGTCTACAATGATGGCATCGATATTTACATCGGTTATTCTAAATCCTTCTTCAATTATTATCGGGGGGGTATTAGGAAAAGGCCAAGCTGCAAAGGCCGGCGTTAGCAATAATAATAATACCAGAAGCACTAATCGTTTCACATTCATCATCCTTCTTTAGGTTGATGAATACTATTGTATGATACTTTATATATAATAGTTTTCAATACCAACGCGTGACGCCATCCGCTTCATGAAAGGCTACTTTATTTTTTCGAACGAATGGGCCTTCTAATATTCTTAGTTGTTGCTGTCTTCTCTCTTCCTCTTCTTCTTCGGTTTTTTGAATAGCGTATTTGAATTTCCTTGAAATGGATAACTTATTTTTATCTATGTCTTTATTCTTTAGAAAGAAAATCCATTTAAGTTCCATGCGAGACCAAACAGATCCTATTTCTTTTGAGACCCTAGCTACTTTTGTTATGGTTCCTTTGTCCATGCGAACACCAGCATCTCGTAACTGATAAATTATTTCCGTTGCCGTCATCGGTTCCCCTTTGTTTCTTTTTAGAATAACGATAATATAATTCTCCGCATATTTCTTAGTCATTTAATAACCTACTCGAATGGGTGTGCATTGAAAGATTGTTTACCGTAATTAGAAGGTTGTTGATAAATATAAACAGCAGCCTCCGAAGAGGCTTCTGCTGGTTTAAGGGTTTTGCGATCGATGTTAAAGTACCCGTCATCATTTGTTGATGCGAGGAACTGAACAACTTTACCCTCAAAGATTTGATCTAGATCATACTGCTGATCTGCCTTGACATCATTGCCTGTGAATCTTTTAATTAAATTCCCAAGCAATGTTCCTGGTACTACTGTACCTTTTTCTCCCGTTGGATAACCTGCTTTTAATTCTTGGTCGTGTCCTTCAACATCTATAAAGATATCAAAGTATTGGTATTCCTTTCCATCAACATTATTTACAATGGTTGATTTGATCTTACCACGATACGCGCCGTCTGCCAGGTTTATCCTTTTAGGTTCTGCTCCTTTTAGGACTGTTCCCATACTGATCATCTCCTGTTACTTTTGTAACTTTAATTCTTACCACGTTCCACATGAATATAAATAACGTCCTGATCTTTGAAGATCTCCTCATCTAATTTTTCATATGTAACTAAAACAATCTTTCCTTTTTGATGTGCCCGATAAGTATTAAGTTGTCTGAATAATTCACCAAGGCTTTTTATCTTGGGTTTTATTTCAACAAGAAATCTATTTGATTCCTTACCACTGTAAGAATATGTAACTAAAAAATCTACATAGCCAATCATGTAACCAGTCCGTGAAGTTATAGGATGTTCCCATTTAATTTTTGAATCAGCAAACCTCCTATGATTTACGTTTGGGCAATAAAAATAAGGTTCCATATCATATTGTCCAACATTTAATTTTTGAGTTGTTTCACATCCTATATTACATTTGAATTCATCTTGACGAATTAATTCTTTAACAGCATTTACCTTTTCTTTATTGTTGATGTTTTTACTTGCCTCATTAAGAAAATCATCAATAGATTCAAACTGCTTATCCTTTGGCCATATTAAATTAGATGATTCATTAAGCTTACCATAATTTAACCTGTCATCATAATATTCAGACAAATGTATTCCGTAAGGAAACTTATCTGTTCTTATCTTTTGATTTAAATTACTCCCATAATCATCTATCAATTTTCGTAAGTATCCTTCATAGTTTTTATAAAAATACAAACACAACTCATCATGCTCTGGTGTTGACAATTCATTATCATTGAAACCCATTCTTTCCATATGCGTCTTCGATTGTGATTTCATTCTTCAACACCTGCCCATTTCAGAATCGCTTTACGCCAGGTCAGACTTCCCTTTCTTTTCTCCAGTTCGATGAACTCTGAATCCTCAAACGTTTCATTGATACTCTTTATTTACATCACCTCTCTTACTTAGGAACTAACTTATTAAAAAGGGTTTCGGTTCCCCACTTTCGCCGGCTTTTTCCGGCCTGGAGCTTTGCACGTAAATATAGGAATCAAAAAATGGTGGGGGGAGCTTTGCACGCTTGCATCCCCCCCTATAAAGGGGGGGATATGCAAAGCTCCGTGCAAAGTACATGTACCCCTTGCAATTGCAAAGCTTTTCGTGCAATGCAAAGCTGCAAAGCTGTACTACCATTACAATAGTAGTATGGGGGAAATGGATATATCAGATTCCTATTATTCCTCCGTTGGATCAGGTTGTTGAACATCTGGGGCAGTTCCTTCCCACTTTCGGGTATACTTTCCTGATTTATCCTTAGTTAATCGATCATTTAGTACTAGCCATCGTAACGAGTTGTCAATGCTTCTTGGAGACGCAGAAAAGTCATTCATCATGGTAAAATTCATGACAATGTCTTTTCTTTGGAGAATATCCCCCTGGATTGAAAACATAGATTCAATACGGGCCGTGATTTCTTTAGCGAACTTGATTGCCGTTTCGTCCTTGGTTCTTTCTTCGATGGGTGTGAATTTTATATAGTCTGATCCGAAATCAATTTCTCCTGAGAGCTTTTCTATTTCACCGAAGCGAGACTTCTCACAAACGATTGTAAACTCATTACTTCTTTTCTTCCTATCAATTGAATAAGCGGTGTCACACATTCCTAAGATATCAATACTACCACGGTAGTTACCATCCTTGTTGGTGTGGTGTAATAATAAAACAGAACATTCGTGGTCATCAATAATAGGTTGGAATACATTCATGTAAAGTTTGTTTACTTCATCTGCTTTATTTTCATCGAACCCACTAAATCTTCTCAGCGTATCAAAGATTACTAACTTGATGGAATACTTTTGTATCTCTTCTTTCAATTGATCTACAAAGTTTTTATCATCTAAGTTTCCTGATCGTGTAATAAAATACAAAGGGAATTGATTACTTCTAATTTTATGTCCACGTTTAATATTCGTTAGGCGTTCTTTAATTATTTGATCAGAGTTTTCTTTATCACATATTAATATAGGGAAGCGTTTTGTTTTCAGATCCAGAAAGTCTTTACCATTCGTAACAGACAATCCAATCAGTTGTCCCAATAAAGATTTGAATCCTCCAGGAGGAGAGTACAACATGTTCATTGTTTGGGGGTAGATAAAATCCTCAATCAAATAGCTCTTATCCTTTTTAAGGTGATGGAAATACTCATAGTTTTTAACCTGAAGTTTCTTTCCTTTTCCTTTGTAAGGTGGTTCGTATCCTTCGATCAGGTTATAGATATCTAGGTTGTCAATCTTTCTGACTCTGCCGTCTTCTCTAATAAAGAAATTATCTTTATACTTTCCGAAGTCTATTTTATCGGTTTCCATTTAATTTCACCCTACTACTTTCTTTTCTGATTAGGATTCCAGAACGCTGCGAACTTTCCTTTCTTTCCTATCTCATCTTCTAATAATAATTGGGTGTCTTCTTCAATATCCAAATACTCCGCAAGGTGTTTTGGAATTGTTAAAACTAAAGAACCCCCAACCAATCTGGCTTTCGTTATAATCTGCAAATTAAATCACCACTACTATAAGGAGGTTCTATTATATAAACCATATGGTTTATATATTATTGTGTTCTCTCGAATTGTTCCCTGATCTCTTCGATGTCTCTTGGTTGTTCTGGTCTGATCGCTTGCGTCCAATAGAACCAAGAACGATAGGTACTTTCCTCATCAAAGATTGTACCGCGATAGTTCCATTGTAAAATACCTGGGACATCACAAATATTACCGAATTCTTTTCTCATGGTATTTAAATCTACTCCATACCAAGTATTGAAGTATTCATTATCCCAATGCTTACAACACGTTTGGGCTGCTCTGTTATTCCCTTTAACACTTTCAAAATCAACGGGTGGGTGGCTTTGACAAAACTGTCGTTCTGTAAAGTTATATCTTTCCATTCCATGTTCAATTGGATCAAGTGTTTTTAATCCTATCAATAATGAACCGTATAAAACACTTGTCATTAAAATGAAAAGGATGGTCGTCCTCATTATTGTTTTATCATATCTACTTGATTTGTTTTTATTATCTATCACAGATAGAACCAAGATTATTCCTAATAATATATCTAGATAAAGTGCATACCAAATAATGTATTCTGAAATGAGATTTAAGAAATCCATTTTAAATCATTCGAACATCATAATCTTTATAAGCAACTAAAGTAGGGGCTAGGATTCCAGAATATATAATCGTGTAATCCAAAGACGCAAAGTCTTTCTTGTTCAATATATAAAAGTGGTCGGCCGATTCAATCTTATGTAAAAGCCCTATCAAACTTAGGAATCTTCTTAACCAGAAATCTCTATTGGGGGTGGTGATAATTAATCTTCCCCCCTTCCTTGTTATTCTTTCCATTTCTTTTAAGGTGAATTTATAATCGTTCAAATGTTCAATCACATCCGAACACCACACGATATCAAACTTGTCATTTTCAAAAGGTAGCTCTTTGGTTATGTCTGCTTTTATGAAATTAGATTTAAAGTATTTGGCTATTGTATGACCGTCCGCATTTTTAAATGTAGGATCAACACCATCTACTTGTGTGACCTCATATCCTTTTTTTGACAGTGCTTGTGATTGTTGTGCAGACCCACAACCGATGTCAACTGCTATTGGAATATGTTCAGGATCAGTTTCGGGTATCGCACTTGAAACCAATTGATGCATCGCCAGTTGGTGTGAGTAAGACTTCCAACCTAATTGACCAAAGTCAAGGTTTAATACTTTCCCTATCTTCTTTAAGAATCTAAGATGCATTTAGAGATACCTTCCCTTTTAATTGTTCAACGGTTCCTGTTATTTTGAAAACAATCAATGTTCTATTTCCAATTTGAATAATTTGATTGACCTCAACATACTGGTAAATATTGGGATAGGATTCTGACAACCATTCAAGTTCTATTATTTGGGTAACATTATTTTCATCTGTAAATACTTCTGTTACAATATGTGTGATGCCTAAATCTTCAATCGGTGATGTATAATTAAAGTCGCATATACCAACTAATCCCAACCCGACTTCAGTCCTCCCTTTGCACATGGTATAACATTCATGCTTTGTTTCAAAACAAATAGCGTGAGACCATGCTCCTAATATTACTACGTTTGAATCTGAATTGTTTTGAATCTTAATATTAGAGTTCCCTATTTCTAATGGTATGTCTTGTGCATAAACAAGGAAGACGGGAACTAACAATAGGGCTATGATTATTGCAACCGTTAAAAACCCGTCTTCTTTTTTATTCATTACCCCACCTGGTTCTCGCATTCATATGCTTCCAATAATAATGGAAGTGAATCGAGATCTATCAATTGTTTTAATTGTATCTGAACATTGACATCGTTTAAATCAACACCTTGACCGATTGCCAATCCCTGATAAAATAGTACTAGGTTTTGCCTTTGCTTTTGGTAGTTCTCAAAACATTCGTTTGATTCAATTGTTTCTATTGGTATAAGTTCTACATTTGGTGTGGGACTGATAATCGAACCTATAAAAAGTCCTAGACTTAATCCTATTATAACAGCAACCAATAGTATATATTTTTCATCCATCTAAATCTTCCTCCTCGGTTTTATCTTTTTCTTTCTCGGTACATGATTCACAAACACCAACGATGTCATCAGTTGGTTCTTTGCAAGTATGGCATTCTCGTTTCATCATGTTCTCACTTTCCTTTTGATTATTCTTATTGGGTTGCCAATCACAATACTGTTACTTGGAATATCTTTTGCCACTACTGCGCCTGCTCCGATGATTACGTTGTCTCCTATGGTGACACCTTTCAGAATTATTGCATTGGTTCCGACAAATACTTTATTGCCGATAACAACAGGAGAACTAATAACCTTTCCACCAAAAGGAACATCACTTGCATCATGCGCAATTACTTTAACTCCCACAGTTAGCCAGACTCTATTCCCAATACTTATCTTATCCGGTTCTGCAAAACCAACACTACCTGCAATGTAACATTCCTCCCCTTGGCTTTTCAAATACTTCATTCTCTTTATCTCTTCTGCTCTTTTATAAGAATTGGTAAAAAAGTATTTGAGATAATAACTCGTGGCTATTTTTTTTAATGAGTTCATTGCATCACTCCGAGAAAAGCAAAAGCGATAGATTCAAAATACCAAATGGCCGCCCAAATAAATTCAAACCCTGATAAAGAAACGGCAATTCCTATTCCAAATGAAATAGAAGCAATAGAGTAACAAATAGTTTTATACAATTTACTCCTGTCCTTTGTAAAAGAATTACTCATTATTCAAACCCCAAAAGAAATAATGCTAAAGCTGCACCGATTGAAATTCCAATCGCAATTCCAAATAATAAAGCAATCAAGTGTTGTGCTTCTAATTTATTTTGATCCATTCACCATCACCCTATTTTTTTCTAGCTTTAACTACAATGTTCTCACGCAATGAATCGGGAAGAAAGTTATGCATGATAGATCTTAACACATAAACAATTTTTGGAAGATCTGGACTACTCCCCTCATCATAAGGTAACATGAAAAGATCATTCACAATAAAGTTCTGGTCATTAAGAAAAACTTTAATACCGTGGATTGTGTACAAAACTTTGTGTGGAGAAAACCCACCACAATTAGCATTATCGAATTTGTGAAATAGTCTGTTCAATAATGCTTCTAGATTTGGAGTGGTAAGAATTAACTCCCCGTCTTCTTTCAATGCTTTCCAACAGTTAGAAACAAATACTTTAGCTTCTTCCTTATCAAAGTGTTCTAATAATTCCCCTGCAATTATAGTATCGTATTCGTTAACTCCAAATGGTTTTAATGCATCCCCTTTCTTAATGTTCAATGCTGCATCTTCCATTACTAAATCTAATCCGGTCATATCTTTTGATGGAAACAATGAAAGATATGTTGAAGCAATATTTATCGGTGGTCGCATATAACATCCAATATACAAAACCTTTCCTTTTGCATTCTCAAAGAAATAATCAAGTCTATTCATAATTGAAATACCCCCACCTCTTTTGGTGAAACTTCTTGGCAAATGCTATTCGTAATATCCTTTCAATACTTTTCCATACCGTTCACCAGGAACAGAGTATGCTAGTTTATGCCAGTTCATTTAGAGTCCTCCTTTGTTTTTTTAATCTTGGAAACCGTCTTCATCTTCTTCTTCGGTTTCAACCTCAGCTCTTGGTTGCCATCGTTCGGTTTTAGGATTCCAAACTTTAGCATCTGGGTCTTCTTTCTTTTCTTCGATTGCTTTATCTTTTTTACTTGGTTGTCCTTTGCCTTTTTGTAGTTTGTTCATTTCTTCTTTGGAAACTTCTTGCGGTTCTTCCTCTTCTTCTTCATCATCTTCTATTTCTTCTACCCCATCATCCGTATCTTCAACAATATCAGTAACGCCTTCTTTTTTCTTTGTGTCAATTGTTTTTGTTTCTTTCAAGTCTTCTAAGAGTTCAGCTAATGCTTGTATCTTTGCCTGATAGAAAACTTGGTTTTCATTCATCAATTTATATGTTTCTTTTATCTTCTCATTCAGTTCATCTTTACCTATTCCTTTCATAATCATATTGAAGCCTCCGATGTGATTTTTACTGCTCTCCTACAATCAGGACAGATTGCATATATTTTATTACTGCCTGTGTAGTCCCATTCTTTTTTGCAGAGAATGTTTGTACAATTTAACATCATGTTGTTATTGTAGTTGTTGTTGTATATAAACTTATCTGTCTAAAAAAAGGGTGTAGCTATTTTAAATAGCCCTGCTCTTGTATGCTTATACAAGCTTGTACTACTTGAATTTGAATAGATGGTGTATTATATATGATGACTGTACCAAAGGGTACAAGGTAAATAACATGTTGACACAAATCAAACAGGCGTTTAATTCTGGCCGATCCATGGGAGAACATGGACAGCAAGGATTGACTGCTGTAATGGTAACTGCTGCTATTGGTGTGGTTCTATTGGTTATCGTATCCACAATATACGATGGACTCAATAAGGACTTCCTAATTGGTGGTGCAAAGTCAATTGCCGACCTAACTATACTTGTCCTCGCGGCAGTATTAGTAATCGGGTTACTTGTTGGTGGATTTGCTTTCGCTGTAAGGCGTTAGCTAAATACATTAACGATGGCCTCCTTCGTTGGGAGGAGGCATTAATAAAATTTCAGGGGTAATAAAATGGTATTAGAAACTTATTTTTTTGCAGGAATTATAATTGCATCTGTATTTATGATTGCTGGTTTTCGGAGTACTACCCCACATCCAAAATGGTTGATCATATCCGCAGGTGCAATATTTTTAGTTCTGGGATTACTGATACAAACGGATGGGATAGATCGGGAAGTCAATTACACTCTTATAAGAAACGAGTTTGATCAGAATAGAGTCTCCGATATAAATGTAACAACTGAAATTATACGGGCCGATGCATCAAATGAAATTCCTCCCGTAGGAGTCAGGTTTGATAAAGGGCTTTGGATGATTTCTCAGTTGTTCCAGTATATTTTAGGATGGGGTAATATTCTAATTGGGTTTTTCTTAATGGTTACCGGATACATGCGCGAGTTCAAGGAAGGAAATTAAATGGCTTCTGATAAAATACAATCCAAAGTAGTAGAAGATCCATTCGTTTATAATCCAGCAGATGATCTTGAACTTCCTCCTGTAGGAAGGGGAACACAAACAGATCCTGAGCTTTCTAAATTCTTATTAGAAGTTGATCCACAAGCTAATGAGTTTGTTAATATCTATCCTAACTATCAAGAAAAAGAAGTTGCTGTGGTTATGAAAGATAAGTTTGATGTTCCTGTAAAAAATGGAAATGGGGAATTACTTTATGAATCAAAGAAACAATTGATTAGAAAAGGTTACAAAAGAGAACGGGTGAGGTTACCAATCTTTTCTATTAATTCTGATATGGTCAAGTCACAAATAGGGCCAAGAGAGATTACTGTTATTATGAAAATCCAAAGCTTGATTAATCTTTTAGTGTTTCGCCAGTACAAGGAAAAGAAAGTGTTCACTAATAATATTGTTCGGTTTGGAAATGAGATAAGAATTATAATAAATTTACGAAGAGCCTTTGGTGGTTTCGCTGGAAGACTTGCTAAATCAGAAGTTCGATATTTGTATTCAGGAACTGATGAGTCAAGCATGATGCGTGACTTAGAAGAACAACTAAGAAAAGAAAGCCTAGGGGAGAAAGTAAAGAATGCAATTGTAGGAAAGAAACCTTCCGGTATTGGTGGAGAAGCAAATCGTATTGCTGATACCTATGACAGAGATGCAGCAAGCTTTGGAAAGATGCAAGGTAGTAAAGATTTCAAATGGTGATATGATATGGCTGAAGAAGTAACACTAGCACTTTTAATTTTAGGGACAGTGGTATTTATGTTTTTCGCGTTCTATATGTATTTTACATTAGGGAACAAAAACATTAGAACATTGTTAGTGATGTCACTGCCCATGCTTAAAAAGGGGAGAGTATTAGATATTCATCTAGCAAGAAATAGAACGGTTAACTTACAGTTACTTGCTATTGAGAAAAACCGTTTGGCTAAACATACTATTAAAGATGGAAAAGATATAACTAAGAATAAAGATATTGACCCTGGATCTAATTTTATTGAACCTGGTTCTAATACACCTACTTTTTTCACAACCGATGGTTCTAGTATAACACTTGATCCAACAAAAGGTAAAGGTTTATCAGAGATGGATGAAATAACAGTGAACAATGCATTTGAAGCAGGTGCTGCATTGAGTGACTATGTTTTAAATAGTTCTAATAGACCAGACATCAAAGGAATGGGTTTTGGAATATTAGTAGCAGTGTTAACAGTAGCTGTATTATTCTTAGTTGGTATGATGTTCCAAGTTAATGGTAATCAAATTACTATCATAGAATTATTAGCTGGGTGAATGAATGACAAACCATGGTAGACGTATCCATATATTAATTGAGGAATGGAGTAAAGATTCCATAACCCCTTTTAAAGTTCTTGATACTAAAACCCATAACATTTCTCAAGCAGTTGCCGATGCCGTATCTGTATTTTATGCAAGACGTTATGAGAAACCTAATCCTTTATGGGATGCAATGATCTCTTTAAGATACGAAGAAGAACTAAAGCGTAACATCCCCAAGCTTGAACAACTGTTGGCAGAAGCAAAGGGTGAATAGTTGGATAGAAAAATATACGCCAGTAAGATATCAGGAGAGATTACTTATCCTATGACAATCTACAGGCACATTTCTAATATGAGTAACTATAGTTTGAATATATTCACTGATGGCTTTAAGAATGAAGAGACAGCAGTCTATGGTTGGAAACAGATGGTGGACTTCTGGCTTGTGCTTTTACATCCTTTAATTCCAAAAGACAGTCAATTTGCAAGATCAATTAAAAGGTATGGACATTTCGAAGGAGAGTTCCAACCTGTCCTTAAATCTTTAAATAAGTTGAATAGGAAAGCATCAGTCTTGATGGATATAACCGCAGCTACCGGAGTGATAAAACTTGACCGAGACTGGTACTCAGACGATGAAGAGTAAACAAGATTACTTGCCTGAAGAAATAAGGAATAGTCCCGATGTTAAAATCTATGGAAAGATATGGGGGCTTCTTCATAATAGGAATAGAATGTTTAGTTGTGTGATTGTTGGTAAGCCTGGAAGAGGAAAGAGCTGGTTATCAATTGCTATGGCTGAGATGCTTGATAGAACTAAATTAAGTGGCACTAGATTTAAGCAAGAACATATTACTTTCGGTGAAAAGGAATTCTCTGAAGTAATAAGAAAGAAGCACAAGCCAGGAACATTTATCATTGTTGATGATGCTGGCATCTCTTTGTACAGCAGGGAAGCATTGAAGAAAGAAGTTATTGCATTGTCAAAGATATTTCAGACTGTGCGTTATAAAAACTTAGGAATCATTCTAACGTTGCCATCATGGGCCATGCTTGATAAGAATATTAGAAGATTGACTGATGCTTACATTGAAGTACTTGATCCCGATCTAAGTTCAAAAGAGAGTATCTATAAGTTCCAATGGGTTGAAGCTTCTCCACTTGGGGATACTATTTATAGGAAATATCCAAAAGAAACAAAAATTACGATAACAATGAATGATATAGAATATAAGAAGAAATATAGGAAAGTGGAGTTCAGGTTACCAAGAGCATCTTATCTACTACTACAAAGATACGAACAAAGGAAAGAGGATTATATGGGGAAGCTATACACTACCTTCTATAGAGAAATTCATGGTGGTAAGAAAACACACCTTGATCAGAAGATAGAGGAGATCTATAAGAACAAGAGAAAGTACTATGAAGAGGTTAAAGGCATCACTGTAATATCCTCCTTGTTAATATTAGCTGATCCTAATAGTGGCGTAAATAATGATGCTGTCGCAAACAAGGTAGCTAGGTTCTTGAATGCTAGGATGAAAAAAGAGAGACGTGAGGCAGATGCAACCAGGGCGGTAAAGTAATGGTTATTCTACTATAATATGTGGTGTGGGACACTTCTACATAATCATTTAAAGGGTAATGCGTCTTTCAAGACAAACACGAACAGTTTAAATCATCCGTGGGTCTTTATTTCATTAAAAAATATAGGGCTTTCACGATAGGTTTATTAATAACATACTACTACTACTATGTCATGCAATTGAAATGCAAATGTGAAAAGCAATGGGAGTATAAAGGAGCTAACAAGTTCCATGCTACCTGCCCTGACTGTAAAAAAGCTGTGAAAATAATTGAAGTGGAATGATGAATGATAGAATTGATGATTTGCAAAGTGTTCAAATAATGTTATGGCTTTGGAGAGCTTTCATAACAATCGGGGCTTATATGGCATGGACTATGTGGCTTTCGTGATTTATTAGAAAGGTGAATATGATGAATAACAAAGGACAAGGTGCATTGGAAATGTTGCTAGTTTTAGGAGGAGCTGTACTTATTGCCGCTGTGGTAATAGCGATGTTATTCTCATTAAGTGGGGAGTCAGGTAATTCAGATTTAAAAGAGATTTGTGAAGATAAATTTGGCCCTAATCTTGTGAAAGTATCACAGTCAGTGGGATCTAATACTTATTGTAAAGTATCTGATGAGGAAGCAGATCATTATTATTACTATAGAAAATACAATGACGAATGGCATCCAATAAATGAATTTATAGAAGTGGATAATGGATACGTTCATAAAAGCGAAGTTGAGCGTGTTTTAACAGAAAGGTGAAATGTTATGATAGAAATACCTAAAACAATTTTGATAGGTTGTCATGAAATAAAAGTCGTTATGACTGATGACAACCTTGAAGCAGATGCTAGTGGTAGATTTGATTCTGATTCGGAAACAATCTATTTGAAAACAGGTATGTCAGATAAGCAAACATTCAACGTTTTTCTTCATGAATGCTTAGAAGCTATTGATAGTTACTACCAACTTAAAATTGGGAACTGGGGAGAAATGGAAAATAATCATTGGAAAATAATGTCTCTCAATGAAGGAATTACTAGTATTTTTAATCAACTAACTAAAGAAAAGGTGAAAAACAATGATGTTTGAAAATATTATGCTTATTCATGGAGTAGCTTTGTTTTTACTAGGAATGTGGGTAAGATCAAATAGGTTATCCCATGAATTGCGTTATGGGCTTAATATGAGACTTTTGAAGGAGTTTGGTGGCGAATGAAATACTTTTGTATTAGATGTGAGAAGATTTTATCTAAAAAGGATGAAATAGAAAAAAGTGATCACTATGGTGAATTTTACTGTTCACCAGATTGTGCTACAGATGCATATTTTGAATATGCAATGAGTCATCCGTCTACATATGAAGAGATGGTTGAGGAACAAATTAATCAAGCGATTCGTGATTTGACTAAAAGGTGAAATGATATGATAACTCTTCCAGAAAAACATGAAAAATGTATCAAAGGAATTGGTATGTCACAGGACAGTAAAGGAATTTACTTAGAGATGGAGTTTAACTATTGCCCTTGGTGTGGGGAAAGTTTAATTAATCCCAAAGAAGTAAGATACGGAGTTGAAGATTAGCATGAAATTTCAAAGTACATTGTTTTGGATGTATGCTACAATCTTTTCGATATTGTTATCATTGTTCCTAGAAACTGGATACAAAGTTCTTGGTGGGGTTTCAGTAGTTTTCATTCCACTGATTTATTTTTCATATGAGATTGAAAAAGAAATGTCGATTAAAAAAGGAATTATTCGTGCTTTACATCAAAGGTGAATGAAATGACAAACTTGTTTTATTCAACATTAATTGCATTGATAGGTATAGGGTTTCTAGCAGGCTTACCTCTATGGAAAAAAATTTTAGATAATTATTATATGAAAAAAGCAAAAGGTGAATGAAAATGAATTGTGTTATTTGTTTCATGGAAGATAGCGATGGTACTGGTGAAAATAAAGCAGAATATATTTTCAATGGAAAGTCTCTATGCAGAGAACATTTTATGGGTGGAAAATATGAATGATTTTATTGCAGCACTTATTGCAGTAGCACTTGTGATAGGTTTAATTGTGGTTATTGCTCCAGATATTTTTGATGATTCAATTGTAGAAAATAAAGAATTAGGTAAAATTGTAGATTTTGAAGTTTCTGCTGGTGGATTTGGAAGTTCAGATAAATGTAAGATTGAAGTTGAATCTGGACATAAAGTAGTTGCGTCAGGTGGAATTTGTAAAAAGATAGAAACTGGAAAAATTCTTTATAAAGAGACAAGAAAACAAGGTAATTCATATTACAGAGTAGAAGGAGACGGGTACAGGTAAAGGTGAATGACTATGAACAAAGGGCAAGCAAACTTTGGGGCTTTTATTCTACTTCCTTTAGGAATATTATTTATTTCATTGGCAGTATGGATATTGGTTTCGTGATTCTTACAAAAGGTGAATGATATGGATAGTGATATATTATTGAATCGGATAAAAGATTTTGGAGCTAGAATGGAAATTGAAGATGATAAATTTAGATCTAAACATTTTTGTAGTGTAACAAAAGTAATAAATGGAAAAAAATATTGTGATCACTTGATATCTAATAGGAATCGGACATTTGGAGAAGAGGCAACAAGTATAGTTTTTGGAATTCGTGATTCGTATAAAACAGGAAAAGGTGATGATTGATGGATAAGGAAATGTGGAGAGGAAAGAACCAATTAATATCTGATATAGTTGCTCGGTTAATGCCTGATCTACCAATTCATGATATGCGACATAGAGAGAATTTAAAGAAGGAATGGAGAATTCTTGAAGAAAGAATCGAAGAATATTATATCCCCCGTCAGAAAGTGGTGGAAGAAGGAAGTAAATTAGTTAAAGGAACTTATAAAACAAAGCAATATTACGACACTCATCCATCTGAACCTATTTTAGAATTATTAAAAAGATTAGGAATATCAGAAAAAGAATTGGAGAAGCGTGTTTAAGGTGAAAGGTGAAAACAATGAGTGAAGATAATAAAATTAGAAGGCAAGTAGCAAAAAAGGCAGAGAATTGGTTATGGGAAAGAGCGACATTGAAAGGTGGAGCAATTACTATACATACTTATGCTTCTGAAATGAATGGTTTTATAAAATTCTTAGGTTCAAAGGGGAAGACATGGAAACATTTTGTGGCTGAATATAATAAAAAGGTGAAATAAATGGTGTTATTTAAAACAATAGAAGATTTTGATAAATTCTGTGACGAATCAATGTTTTGCGTTTGTAAGAGATTGATGACAGGATTACATATGCAAGGATGTAACAAATTAGCAAAGACAAGATTTACATTAGAGGAAAGACTTCGTGTTAGAGGGGAAAGATGAATACAATTAAATTAAAGGCATTTGATTGCTTAAGATGTAAATGGGAGTGGATTCCAAGAACTAAAGAGAGATCGAGAGTGTGTCCAAAGTGTAAGTCCCCTTATTGGGACATTAAAAGGAATAGATTAGATAAACGGGGAAAATCGATTGTTAATAAACGTAAATGGTGAAAATATGAAAATGGGTTGGGAAAAAGAAATAGAAAGAAAGGCAATAATTTGGCAGAGAAGAGCAGAAGAAATGAAAGATTCGAATTTCTTTATATTATGCCTAATGATTTCAGACGAGTATTGGGATTTACTCTATTATTTAAGAAAAACTATGGTGAAAAAATGAATTTATGCAAAAAATGTTTTGCAGTTATTCCCACAATACAACATAGTGAGTACATATTGAATCATGGAAAATTGAATTTGTGCGTAGGGCATAAAAGAGTTAATGAATGTGAACATGACTTTCTATCGACCTTTCCAAAAGATGGTGGTTTTATTTTAGAATGTGGTGAATGTGGATTAAAAGAGGCTCATGGATTCGGGTCGAAAACATGAAATGTAAAAATTGTGGCATTGAATTATACAGCCAACTTAGACATGCACCCCTAATTTGTAAGCAGATTGAAAAACAATACACCAATGAAAAACAACAAAGGCAAAGAACAAAAGAAAGAAGTAAATACCCAAAATGGAAAAAATACCGAAGGCGAGACTCTATATAACGTGAGAGTGATATGATGGCAAAGACAATTCAAAAAACAATAGATGCAGCAAGAGCATATGAGAAAAGAGTTTACGATGGAATAAGTAGACGCTTCTGGTGGGAGTATGTTAAGCCGGCTGTGCACTCAAGAGATACTAACTGCGTCCGCTGTGGAGGAACAGAGAATCTCGATGTACACCACAAGAATTATTCCGATACACTGACACTAAACGATTTAGAATTGCTTTGTAGAAGTTGCCACAAGACGGGGCACACACGAAAAGATACAGCAAATGGTGATGATGAAAATGGATAATGCAGAATTTGGGCGATTGATAAAAACTTTAAAAAACCAGAAAGATGTTGATGGGCTATTTGAGTTGATTGAAAAATATATAGACGCTCAATTTATTTCTAAGCAAAAAGTGATGGCTGCTATTAAGGAAGCATTATTTGAAAACGAAAATACTGCATCAACTGGAAATATTGCCATCTTTACAGAAGAGATAGTAATAGGAATATCAGATAATCTTGGAATTGATAGAAAACATCTAGGAAAGGAACAAGAGAAGGAAGTGAAATGATGAAAGGAGTTTGCCCCAAGTGCGGAAATAAAGATTTAGAAGAAATGACAGAGGAAGAACTCGCAGAGTTAGAAAGTTGTGTAGGCGATGCTTTGATGAATATATGGGAGAATGAGAAGAAAGAGAAGGAAGTGGAATGATGAGCAAGCTAAAAAAGAATGAAAAATGTGCTATGTGTTTTAAGAAGGCAGTATGGTATCATCCTTCAAAAGGAACGGAAGTCTTATGTAATTCATGTTATTTGGAATTGTTAAATTGGTATAAAGAATTTAAGAAGGAAGTGAAATGATGGTTAGGCAAGTATTTTCCCAAACAGAATTAAATGCTATAAGGAATAAAGAGTATAAAGAAGGTCAAAATAAAATTAACGAAAAACTAAAGAAAATCCTCAAAAGGAAAATCAACAAATTATTTAACCGTAGACCTTTGGGTATGGAACATTTGCCAAAACAGAAGCTGCTATATTTTGGGAGAGCACTTCTCCGAGATGTGGCTAAAGATATGAAAATAGAATTGGAGGAATCTGAATAATTCCCGAAGGAATTTTGAGATATAAGTGTGGTTATATGGATGCGAAACTAACAAGGAAAACAGTTGAGATAATATTATTTATCTTTTTTATAGCTTTTGCGATATTTTATGCCGGAATATATATAGGAAATGGTTACGGAATAAATACTGGTAAAATATTTGCAGCAGATACTTTCTGCTCAGAAATTGGATATGATCAAGGAACTATATCAAACGGTTACTATCATTGTCAAGCCTATGATCCTTTAAGATGTAAGGAGATAGCTGATCCATTTTATACTGGTGGAGTTATGGTTTCTAGGTGTGATAATTCGTGATTTAATGGAATGAGGAACATATATGAAGGAGAAAAGCTATATATCGTGAGTGAATTATACCGATGTGAAAATATTAAAGAAAGAATTCCTACATATGCAATTTTATTTTATTTAGAGATTATTTTGATTTTCATTGGAATTGTAAATGCTTTATACATTATACATTTTACATGATTATAAGGAGAAAATGAAATGTCGCTAAATCAAAAGAAACATGAATGGGTTCCGTATCAGGAAATAAAGAATACAATCGAAAGCATGACAAACCCTGAAATAAAGGCTTTCACTTCATTGATGTTTGCAACTGGTTGTAGAGTAGGGGAAATGAGCTATAATTATGAACATAACTATGCAGTCTATACAATTGATGATGAAGACAACAAAATCAAGACAGGGGAGAAGAAAGTAGTCACAAACGGCATCAGGGTGAAGGATATTGATATCAATGAAAGTAGGATTAGAATCCGGTCTCCTAATTTTAAATACCGGAAAATGACAGAGAAGAAAGCGTATGTTACATTAAAGTTAGAGCCTTGGTTGTTTTGGATTATTGTTAATTACATTAGCGGTTGGAAGCCGGAAGAATATATCTTCTCTCATTCAAAAAGGTATTATCAATACCAACTCAAAAAAGCAGGATGGAAATACACTTCTCATAGCTTGAGAAAATCAAGAGCTAACTTTATGTTGTTTGATGTTTCCATGAATCCAAGAGCTGTTGCAGATATGCTAGGACATGCCGATCTAACACAGATAATGACTTACACCAAAACACCTGAATCGGAATACCTTGATAAAATGGATAAAGCTAAATTACCTGGCGATAATCTTGAGTGAAATAACGGCATTGGAACTTAATAAGAAATTGGATTTTTATTCAAGTGTATCTGGTGCAATATGGACTATTTCTTTAGGTCTTGCTATTTTAATTTCTCTTTTTCTTGTATATAGAAAATTTATTGTAGGGGTTTCTATTGCATCAGGGCCTGATAATAATTTTATTCTTTTGATGGCAGATTTTATGTTGTTTATTACCGCTGCATTATTTCTTTGTGTTTCTTTCATAAATGATTTGTTTAGACGTTTTTTTAATGAAAAGGTAAATGGACTTGAATATGAAGTTGAAAAAGTTATAAGAGGAAAAGAAAAGTAACGTGATTTAATTGTACAAAGGAGCAATCTTTTTCATTTTATTGCTATTGCTTGTAGGGCCTATAATTGATCAGATACCAAGTGACCACAACCGATACAAACAAGGAATAATTGAAAATGAACCAGGGTTTTTTGACAAGCCGATGCTATATTGGGTTGGAAGTGTTACTTATTATTTGATCGGGGAATCAACATTCTTTGTTATTCCAATACTCTCTTTCTTTTTTTCGTATATGTTTATTTATCTTACCTTCAAAAAGAAAGGATTGAATACCCTGTATATACCGATTCTGTTTTTCGCAGGAATAACATGGCTAGGTTCGTTAGGAATATTCATGCGCGACACACTACTGTTTCTTTTTTCATCTGCATTTCTTTATTACATGGAAACCAATCGATTGAAAATAGCAGGAGTGATTTCAGTACTGGCAGCCTTAACTAAAGTAGGAGGTCTATTGTTAGTGATTGCTTATATCTATAACATATTGAAGAAACATAATGGCTTTTTCCAAGCTGCGTTATTGCCAAGTTACATTGAATGGATTAGAGTAAATATTATAGATTTCTTTACAAACCTACAACGTTTTCCTTTCGCAATAATTGCTGCATTTGTAAATCCGGTCATTTCAATTACCTTTTTGAATCCCAGTATTTATACCGTTCTTTATGTTTTAGCTGCCTTGCATGTCTCTACATTAGGATATGATTTACATCATGTGTATCGGTATACATTATTCCTAATGCCTTTCGCAATGGTAGGAGCAGTAGAAATAATAAGAGACAAACCTAAATATGCCATTCCTTTTGCTATCTTATTAGTTATTGCTAATTACCTTTGGTTCTTCTTTGATAGTGAAACCCTTTATAGTTTGTTGCAGATATTATTATAAGCTATTACAATTATA
>LAZR01000485.1_pt1 | contig 31591 bp, 76 predicted proteins | sample 329461 | NCBI WGS metagenome assembly LAZR01 (sample SAMN03002196, study PRJNA259156) | marine sediment metagenome | biome: sea floor; feature: Hydrothermal impacted sediments; material: marine sediment; isolation source: Loki non-amplified sample from Loki's castle hydrothermal vent sediment ...
AGCTAATGTACCTTAAAATGGTAAAAAGATTAACAGGAAAAGAAGAAAGAAAATTATTAAGAAAAGTTAGGGAAAAATTAGAAAAAGAAAGGAAGAAAATAGAAGAAGAAAAGAAGAAGAAAAGTGAAAAAGTCAGGAAAAGAAGAGAAGATGTTTTTAAAACATTCTTTAAAAAAGCATTAGCTTCCAAAAAAATGACTAAATTTACGCTTCCAAAATTTGGGGCTGAAGAACAAAAAGTATTAATGAAAAGAAGAGAGACTACAGCCAAGAAAATATTGGCAAGTAGGTTTACTTCACCAATACAAAAACAAATGGCTAGGAGATTATTAGGAACTTAAAATGTTAAGCGTATGGAGAAACCTACCTTTGATTAAGAAAAAGAAAACTATGAAAGATTCAAAACTAAAGTTCAATTTTAAGTTTAAAAAATTTAAAAAGGAAAAATGACTGGAAATAATAATAAGAAAAAACCTCTTTTCGCGACTTTTTTGCCACGAAGAAGTACGAAGAAAAAAAGGAAAGGGAGGAAAAAATAAGATGGTATTTAGCAAAACTGTAAAGTCTAAAGTAAAGAAAGAAGTTAAAGAGCTAAGGAAGATTTTAAAGAAAGGAGACATAACTAGGTCTGAATTCAACGCAGAACTTAAATCATTAAAAAAGTTCCTTAAATAAATAACAAATTATTAAAAGGATAAAAAAAAACAATGGTACTAATAAAAGATAAAACAATTATGAGACCACCAAAAGGCATGAAACCTACAAGGTTTAGATTCAGAGATAATATTCGCCTTGGATTTAGAAACAACCGAGTTGTTGAAATTACTAAATTCAAAGAAGTGAAACGTATGAGGAGGAAGAAGAAATAAATGGCAAGATTAGGAAGACCAAAGGGAAGTAAAACTAGAAGGACTACTAGGAGAACTGCAAGAAGGACAGCAAGAAGAACTACAAGAAGAGTTTTAAGAAGAAAGAAAAAATAAATAGTTCATTACCTAAATTTTTATAAAGTTTGAATTTATAGAAAAGCATGAAAAACATCTTCTCTAATAAATTTTTTATTATTTTTGTTAGTATTTTAATTATTTCTGGAGGTGTTTTAGCGTTTTTTGTTTTTGATTATAATAAATCAATAGATTTTCAGGTTATTGGTGCAAAAGGTAATTTAACTGTTACATTAGATTTAGCAGATCAAGCTTTTAATGTAAGTGAAAATTTATCATTAACACAAGATCTTATAATATTAAATCAAAATGGAGCTGCAACTATGTTTTATTTACTTAATACAAATCTAACAGGTGTAGCACCTGGTTGTGATCCTACAGGAGATATTTCATTTGAATTAAACAAAGGTGGTGAAATATTAAATGGAACAAATTTCATAATGAGTCCTGGATTTAATAACTTTAATTTTACAATAAGTGCAGTTAACAATAGAATATGTCCACAAAATATAACTGCTACATTAGATTTCTCTGAACAATAAAAAAAGATAGAATTTATATATTCTGAAGCCTTTGAATAATAATCACCTCTTTTTGCCCAGGAGACGCCCTTTCTCTATTAGAGTTAGGGATTCTCCCAGGGTTTCATTTTAAAGGGGTTACTATGATTTAAGTAGTGAATAAATTGATGGTTGTACTATGGATCATAAATCATTAACTCAATATGTTGGAAAGACAGTGAAATTAATTCTAAGAAATGGATTTTGGTATAAAGCAAAAATAACTAATGTTTCTGAAGAAGCAATTGATTTTATTGAATTAAAAGGAAATCATGTTTCTGTTCATCCTTCAATGATCATGATGATTGAGGAGGTGGGGGAATGATAAAATCTTGTGAGATATGTTGGAACACTTATGATATTGAAAAAAGTGGGGCTAATGAATTTTATTGTCCTAAATGTAATGGATTTGTAATGAGGGTTGAAAATGGTTTGGATTAAAGAAAAAAAAGATATTTTCACAAAAGAAGAACCAGAAGAAAAACCAAAGAGAAAATATAAGAAAAAAGAGAAAGTAGAAGAAATTGAAGAAAAAGTATCTGATATTTCAGAAGAAGAACTAAAAAGTGTATTAAAACCAATTCTTAAAAAAATAATCATTATTTTAAAGAAATATATGGATCTTAAAGAAGATCATTATTTATTAATAGGAACTTGGATTATTGGAACACATTTTCATCAATCATTTAGAAGTTATCCTTATTTGTTTTTTAATGCTATGAAAGGTTCAGGAAAATCAAGAATACTTAATTTGATAACAATGCTAAGTAAACAAGGAATTGTATTGAATTCTTTAACTGAAGCAGTATTATTTAGAACAAAGGGGACTCTTGGAATAGATGAGTTTGAAAGTGTTGGAAAGAAAGGAAATGAAAATTTAAGGGAATTATTAAATTCTGCTTACAAAAAGACAGGAAAAGTGTTTAGAATGAAAAAAGTTAGTGGAAAAGATGGTGAAAGTCAAGAAGTTGAAGAGTTTGAAGTCTACCGTCCAATCATTATGGCTAACATTTGGGGGATGGATGAAACTCTTGGAGATCGGTGTATTGAGCTAATTTTAGAGAAATCTGTAAATAAAAAAGTGGTAAAATTAATTGAAGATTTTGAAGACAACTCCCAAATCACGGGAGTTGTAGATGCCATCTCAAAGGGGATTGGGAGTTACGGGAGTTTTAAGTTCATGTTAGAAGTACAGCAAAATTGGAATAATTACATTGAGAGTATCAGTAGTCCCAACATACCTAACACACCCTTTACCCCCACAACTCCCACAACTCCCGTGAATAATAATAATAATAATAATAATATATATATATATAATAAGATAAATAATACTGAGTTACTAGGTAGAGATTTAGAATTATTCTTCCCTTTGTTTTTAATTAGTGATTTATGCGGAAATTTGGATAAAATGTTAGAAATTTCAACAAAAATTGTAAAAGAAAGAAAAGAAAAGGATGTGTATGAAAGTTTTGATGTTCAGGTGTATGATTTTGTTGCACAACATAAAGAAATAGGATTTTTAAGAATAAGTGAATTAACATCACAATTTAGAGATTTTGCTGGAATCCAGGAAAAACAAGAAAATTGGATTAATTCAAGATGGCTTGGAAAGTCTCTAAAAAGATTATTATTAATAAAAGATAAGAAAAAAAGTAGTGGAATGATGGTTGTTTTGAATATTGAAAAGGCACAAGAGAAAATTAAGATATTTAAAGAACCAGAAGAAGATGACTCCATAGAGGAAATAGTAACAGAGGTGTTCAAATGAAAAGATCAGAAATGAAAAAGCTAGGTAGACCTTGTGATAGGTGTGAAAAAAGGTTTGTTCCTAATGGAAAAAGAACTAAAATTTGTGATAATTGTATAAGGAGAAATTTTAAATGGAGGAAAAAGTTAAAAGATGAAGAAAAAACTATCCAAACACAAGAATAGTCTTTTTTCGCGAATTAAGACATCTGGAGAACAAAAAAAGGTAAATATGAACAAATATGCTATAGTTGATTCTAAAGGAAAAATTATAGAGAAATTCAGAAATAAAATTACAGCTAAAACATTAATAGTTAATTTAAAACGTGAGTATTATGAAGAACTTAAAATTGTGAAATTAGAATGAAAAATGAAGAAAAAAAAGAAATCAAATACTTCAGTATGTTTACAGGAGTCGGAGGATTCGAACTTGGGTTCTCAAATATATCAAAGACCAAGAGGAACAAATTTAGGGGGGATGAAAAAGATTCCAGGAGCATTGAGTCAATCAAGTTGGCAAGACAACAATTTACTTGTGTTGGATTCTCTGAAATTGACAAATACGCAAGTGAACTCCTTAAACAAAAATTTCCAAACATCAAAAACTATGGAGATGCAACAAAAATTAATCCCACAGAACTCCCAGACTTCAATCTTCTTGTTGGGGGATTTCCTTGCCAAGCGTTTTCAATTGCTGGAAAACGTAAAGGCTTTGAAGATACAAGAGGTACATTATTTCACGAGATTGTTAGAATCATTGAAGTTAAAAGACCTGGAAATATTCTCCTTGAAAATGTTAAAGGGTTATTATCACACGATAGAGGGAGAACGTTTGCAATTATCCTTGCCTCACTTTCAAAGTTGGGGTATGTTATACAATGGGTGGTTCTTAACAGCAAGTTTTTTGGAGTTCCCCAGAACAGAGAAAGGGTGTTCATTATCGGAAGTCTTACAGGAGAACCCATCCCAGAAATATTACCTCTCAGAGAAAGCAGTGAAGAGATTGTTGGAAAAGACAAACACAAAGTTGCACACACAATTGAGGCAAACTATTGGAAAGGACCAAGCACTTACGGAAGTAGAACAATGATAAATGTAATAAATAATCCAAGAGGACAAGGATTTGAAATGAATAAAAGAATTTATGGAATAGATGGAATAGCACCTACTCTTCAAAGTCAAGAGACAGAAGTTAAGATACATTCATTATATCCAAGAAGTGGAAATCCTAATCAAGGTGGAACTGGACATTTGAGTAAAGAAGATAATACAAGTTATAATTTAGATACAGGAAATATGCAAGTTATAGAAATGGAAGGAATGAAAATTCGTAGATTAACTCCAATAGAATGTGAAAGACTTCAAGGTTTTCCAGATAATTGGACAGAAGGATTTTCAGATACTCAAAGATATAAGATGATGGGAAATGCAGTAACTGTTAATGTTATAAAAGCAATTGGAGAAAAATTAATAAAATGAAAATAAATAAAAAGACATTAGTAGGAATTATATGTGGATTTGCTTTAGGATTTTATCTTAAAGGTTGTGATGCTCTTGCTCAAGACTATCAAGTAAAACCAAAATATAATTATGATATAATTTACAAAGGAGGTAAAAGTTAAAATGGATTACCAAGAAGAACTGAAAAGGTTACAAGAAAGTGGAAACTACTGGAAACCAAAAGTTGGACAATATAAGATAAAAGCATTGACAGAACTTGAAGATACAGACCCTTATATTAGAAGACACGATGATAAAGAAGATGAAGTTAGCCCTCAAGCTAAAATTAAGATTTTAGTTGAAGGTGAAGAAAAAGATTGGACTTTTGGAAAAGGAAAAACACCTTTATCAACTTTCGGACAATTAATTGAGTTGGCTACAAAACATGCAAATCAACTTACAGATTTAGAGTTTTCTGTTGTTGTAAAAAGCGATGGAACTAAGAATGAATATACAATTGTAGGATAAGTTTTTTATTATAGCCCAGATTTTCTGGGCTTTTTTTATTTGTGTTACCCCTTTAAAGAAAATATAAATGTTTATATACTACTACTACTACTACTAATTAATATGAAAATAAAAATAAAAGTTAAGTTTCCATGTGGATATGAATATGAAGTAAAGATTAGAGCTGGTTGGTTAACTAGTTTTGGTTTTGACTTTGATTTTCTTAGTGATAAGGAATGTCCTATTCATGGAAATAAATGTAAAAAATGAATTACACAAAAGTAAGAAAACAAATTGAAGAAAAAATAGAAGAGGAAAGAGATGAAAAAAAGACAGAACAACATTTCCAAAACTTACAAGATTTAGGAGTTCCTGTTTTATAAAATGAACAAAACAAAAGTAACTGGTAAAATAATATTCGAAGCGTTAATAGATGTGCTTTCAGGAGTTATACTGTGGATGTTAATTTTGATTGGGGCAGTAATTGCTTTAATTGATCATGGTGAACCTGCTCTTGGATTTATACTTTTTTTATGTGGGATTGCTTGGGTGTATAAAGAGATTAAAAAGGTGAATAAAAATGAAAAACCAAAAAAGAAAAGCTAAATGTAAATGCGGTTATGAATGGGGAACAGCTTCTAAACGGGAGTTTGTGACTTGTCCTAATTGTTTAAAGAAAGTAAAGGTGGAGAAAGAAGAATGAACACAGATTTATTATTATATAAAATATTTATTATTTATGGAGTAATTGTTTTACTTTTGATGTCTCTTTTTGTAGGACTTTCAATTATAAGAAATTTTGATTCACAAGAATATGTAACAGAGAATATAGTTGAATGTAATGATAAAGATGGAGATTTAATTGAAGGGTTAGTTTGTTATGATAAAATTTTTTGTTCTAATTTTTTAAAATTTATGAATGAAGAAGGTTGTGAAGAATTTGTGGGAGGAGAAAAATGAAAGAGTGGATGGCTATGGTTGTTTTTATAATATCTATGTTAATGGGACTTCTTTCTATTGATTTTGGTTATCAAATTGATAGTGAATTAATGCTTTCTGTAGGTGCTGTAATTCTTATTTTTGCAGGATTATTTATTGGTAGATGGTTTTATGAAGAAAGGGAGGAAGACGTTTAACTTAGAAAATGAGTAAAGAATACCATAAAATAAATTCAATCTTTAAAAGGGATGAAAAGACAAAAGGATTTACAAAGGAATATTCCCTTCCAGAGTTTGAATTTTTAAAAGATAATCTTTGGGAATTTACAGAAAAGATAGATGGGACTAATGTAAGAATTATTTGGGATGATGAGGAATTGAAATTTGGAGGAAAAACTGATAATGCACAAATGCCTATGAAGTTATTAGAAAAGTTACAGAGCATTTTTACAAAGGATAAGATGAAAGAATTTTTCCCAGATGGAAGGGTTTGTTTATATGGGGAAGGATTTGGAGTTAAAATTCAATCAGGTGGAAAGTATATCCAAGATGGGGTTGATTTTATTTTATTTGATGTGTTGATTGATGGTTGGTGGTTAAATAGAAATTCAGTAGAAGATATTTCTAATAAATTAGAAATAAAGATTGTAAAGTTAATTGGTGAAGGGAATTTAAATGATGCTATTGAAATTTCTAAAAAGGGATTTAATTCAGAATTTGGAGAGTTCATTGCAGAGGGAATAGTTTTGAGACCAAAGGTTCAATTATTCTCAAGAAATGGAAATAGGATAATTTCAAAAATTAAGTATAAAGATAAATTTCATGAGGAGAATTCGTAAAATTTACATAAAATGAATAAAATAAAAGAAAAAGTTTTGAAAGATTTAAATAAGGTTATTAGTGATAAATATCCTATTGACTTTTTTTGGGCAAGAAAAGGAGTTGAATTTACCCTTGCTGAAGTTGAGAAAGTTATTGATGAATTAGATGGTTTATATTTTAGTTACGGAAATAGTATTGATGATTGTTTAAATGATAAAGATTATAAAAAAACTAAAGAATTACTTGAAGAATTTTATCAGAGATATAGAAAGATAAAACAAAAACTCTCGGAGGAAAAAGGAAAATGAATAAAGAAGAAATAATTAATTTATTGAAATCAAGAATAAAAACTTGTTACAGAGACTTACTTTTCGCAAGAAGTCAAAAGGGATATAGGAAGGATTGGATAGAAGGTTTTAGAAGTAGATTAGATGAATTAATTTTAGTATATCATCAAATTTATGATATTTCTTTTGTAGATGCTTGTGAGGAATTAAATATTAATTATAAAGATGTGAATACGGAGGACGCTTAATTTTTCAAATGGGAATAAAAATGAAAGAACAATTAAAATTAGCAGAAGAAATTGCAAGAGAAGTTCATGAATGTCAAAAAAGACCAATTGGAAAAGATGATTATATAAATCACCCAATGAGAGTAGCTGAAAGATTTGAAGATGATTCTTTAAAAATAGTTGCTTGGTTACATGATGTCTTAGAAGATTCAGATTTAGAATTTAAAGATTTGGTTGAAAGAGGAATTGATTATTACTTATGCCAAGTTATAGATTATCTTACAAGAGAAAAAGACCAAAATTATATAGATTATATTTTAGGAATAAAAGAAAATGAAGATGCAATCAAAGTAAAAATTGCTGATTTAATGGATAACTTATCAGATTTAAAAAATGGAAATATGAGAGACAAATATATTTTGGCTCTTCATATACTTCGTAATTGATTTAAATTAAGAACAATGAAAACAATACAAAGAAGACCAATACTTTACAAACTAACTAAACAACAAAAAAAATGGAGAGATACAAACTGTTGTCCTATTTGTGGATTACATGAATCTAAATGGAAGAGAAGAACTGACTGGAGATGTTGTTCGGTTAAATGCACAGAGAAGTTTTCAAAAGTAGTGGTTTTTATATGGCAATTTTTTAAATTAGACGCTTTTAAAAGAGATAATTATTCTTGTGTGAAATGTGAATATAAACCAACACAAGAGACTTATGAAGGAAAAATTATTCCAGATACATCTAAATTAATTGGAGACCATATTAAACCAATTGCTATTGGTGGAGAAGAATATAATTTAAAAAATGTTCAAACACTTTGTATTAAGTGCAACAAAATTAAAACTAAGAAAGATATGAAAGATATTGTTTTTTATAGAAAACAACATAAATCACAAACTAAAATAAATTCACAATAATATTAAAATGGGAACAAAAAAATGCCAAGTATTTAGTAAGAATGATGAAGGTTCATTAATGACTTGGATAAGTATTTCAGATAAATGGAATAATCAGAAGATTATAAATTATGTTCAGAAATTAACTGCTGACTTAGAGATGAATATTATGTGGATTAAAATTGATGGAAAATATTTAATTGATAATAGAATTAAAAAGGGGAATTCGCCTTAATTTCCAAAATGGTACAAGGAGGTAAAAATAAGATGGTATTTAGCAAAACTGTAAAGTCTAAAGTAAAGAAAGAAGTTAAAGAGCTAAGGAAGATTTTAAAGAAAGGAGACATAACTAAATCTGAATTTAATGCAGAACTTAAATCGTTGAGAAAGTTCCTTAAATAAATAACAAATTATTAAAGGAATATTGTTTGATTTAGTTAGAACAAAATTCATAAAAGTATAGAAAATGGAACTAAAACCAATAAATTTTAAAGAAAGATTAAAAACACATCCAAAAGATTGTGAAGAAGATGAATGTATTATTTGTGGATATAGAGATTGTCAATATAAAGAGCCATTACATTATCACCATGATGGATGTCCAGCTTGTTACAATGCTGAAGTAAATAAATCATTGAAGGATTTCGCTTAAGGTTTGAAATATGAAAAAAATAAATGAAGAAATTGAGGATATAAAAAAGAGAATTTTTACAAGAAGGAATTTAAAAAAAGCATTCACTGAAAGGGAATTAAAGGAACTAATGATAAATGATAATTTTTACAAACCAGAAACTTTGTGGTTTACTAAAGAAATGATTGAATCAGATATTCCAAGGATAATAAAGGTAATTAAAGAGCATTCGTCAAAGTCCTCAAATAAAAAGGAGACTAAAAAGGTTTGAAAATGGAACAAAAGAATAAGATAAAAGAAGGGAAAATTTATTGTTCAAATTGTGATAAAAATATTTTATATGAATATTGTGAATCAGATTTTGATAAAGGATATATTTTGGTTCATTGTTCTGGTTGTAATTCAACTTCAGAAGTTTCGCGAATGTCAGGAGATGAGAAATGATTAATATTCAATTATTTGAATTTAGCTTTTGCTGCTTTCAAAGCAGAAGACTTCCTTTTGAAAGTTTTAGATGGAATAGAAGCTTGAAAAACTCCTTTAAGTGTTCTCCCAATAAGATACCTTTTACCATCAGTAGTTTGTATCTTCCTTACAGCTGGTTTAGATACCATATTAATACAACGAATAATAGTTTAAATAATTATTGGTTAAGAAAATGAAAATAAAAATAAAGGATTGGAAAGGGCTTGAAAGATTGTTTAATAGAGATGACCATGAACTGTTTAAAATAATTTGTGTTAGTTTTTATGATAATAAACTTGAAAGCGTAGAATTTGAAAAGGATACAAACAGGAGGCTAAAAAGGTTTGAAAATGGAACAAAATAAATTAATACAAGGTGATTGTATTGAAGAGATGAATAAGTTAGAAGAAAACTCAGTAGATGCAATCATAACAGATCCTCCTTATGGAATTGGATTCATGGGAAAAGAATGGGATAATTTCAAACCAGAACATATACAAGAGGCCATGGAGAATGATGTAAGACCTAAAAAAGGAATAGCTTCTACAAGAACTTCTAATACAGCAGGAACTTATGATTTATCTTTAAATGCTAATCAGAAATTTCAATTATGGTTTAGTCAAGTGGCAACAGAATGTTTAAGAGTTCTAAAGCCAGGAGGATTTCTTTTAAGTTTCGGTGGAACAAGAACATATCATAGATTAGTTTGTGGAATAGAAGATGCTGGATTTGAAATAAGAGATACAATTATGTGGTTATATGGTTCAGGATTTCCTAAGAGTTTGAATATTGGAAAGCAGATTGATAAAATTCAAGGAAATGAAAGAGAAGTTATTGGGGAGAAAATTAGGGGAGATGTTGAAAAATCAAAACAAGGAGTAACTTTTGCAGGAGCAGACGCCAATAAAAATAATAAAGATATTTTTGGATATGGAAAAGAGATTTTAACAAAAGGAAATTCTGAATGGGAAGGTTGGGGAACTGCATTCAAACCAGCATGTGAACCAATAGTAGTTGCAAGAAAACCTTTATCTGAAAAGAATGTTGCTTTGAATATTCTCAAATGGGGAACTGGTGGAATTAATATTGATGAGAGTAGGATTGGGACTGAAGAAAGAACAAATCCTCAAGCAGGTTTTATAAGACGAGGAAGAACAGATGAGGAAGTTTTTGGTGGTGTTGATAAAAATAAACCAAAAGAAAATGTTTCAGTTCAAGGAAGATTCCCTGCAAACATAATTCTTGATGAAGAAGCAGGAAAAATGTTAGATGAACAAGCTCCATTAACAGGTGCATTTGCCCCAGTAAAATCAGGACAGAAAGGATTTGGTGGAGAGATTTATGGAAAATATGAATCAGGTGGAGATGATGGAAAAACATTTCATAATGAGAAATTACAAGGAGCATCAAGATTCTTTTATTGTGCTAAGGCAAGTAAAAGTGAAAGGAATTATGGTTGTGAAGAATTAGAAAAGAAAGAAAAATCAGGAAGTTACAAATTTAGAGAAGATGGAAGTTTAGATGGAAAGCCAACACAAGCCAAAGCTAACACACATCCAACAGTAAAACCAATTAAGTTAATGGAATATTTAGTTAAGTTAATAAGTAAAAAAGGAGCAACAATACTTGACCCTTTCTTAGGAAGTGGAACTACTGCAATTGCTTGTCTAAAGAATAACCGTAAGTTCATTGGAATTGAAAAAGAAAATGAGTATGTTAAAATATCAAACGCAAGAATTAAACCTTATTTAGAACAAAGGACGCTTATGTCCTCTGAAAAGAAAAAATGAGTATTCAAACAGAAATAAGGATAAATAAAATGAAACAAATGTTAGAAGAAGGGAAAACATTAGAAGTTGGAATAGGAGAAAACAGAGTAAAAGAAGGTAAAAGAATAACTCTTGATTGTGTTGAAAAATATAAACCTAATTTACTTTGTGATCTGAATGAAGAGGCCATACCTTTGGATGATGGAACAGTCAAGGTAGTTATTGCAGGAGAAGTTTTAGAACATTTACAAAATCCTTTTAATGTTGTTAGAGAATTTTATAGAGTTTTAAAACCAAATGGAATTCTTATTATTTCTGTTCCAAATGTTTGTTCTTTAGTAAATAGAATAAATATGCTTTTAGGAAAATTACCATTACATTGTGCTAAAGCTTTTGATGAAGTTACACCTGAAAGACACATAGTTGATTTTAATTTAAGAAGTTTAAAAGAAGTTATAGAGAAAGCAGGATTTGAAATAGAGGAAGTAACTTCAAACGGATTAATAACAAATGGAATCCTTATAACTAAATATATCCCTACAAGTTGGGGAGAAACATTAATAATAAAGGCAAGAAAATGAATTCATACAAGTCCTCAAGAGAGAAAAATGAAAATAAAGAATAAAGACAAAAAGAAAATACTTGAATTTCATAATTTAGTTGTAAAGGGATTGGTTAATGGATTAACTCATACAAATAGAGATGGGAGAAATGAAGATATTGAATGGGTTAGAAAAAGATTAATGTTATGGGAATCTTTTGGGAGAACAGTTTTTGATTTTATTATTGGTCTAAATGATTATAGTTATTCTCTCAAAGACTTAGAGAGAGTTGCAAAAGAGGGTTATTCACACAAGTCCTCTAAGGGGAAATCACAATGAAAATAGAGTTTAGAATAGCAAGAGGGAATGTTAAAGATTGGAAAGAGATAAGAATTACAAAAGATGGAAATTCTAATCTTATTTGTAAAGAACATAAATTAAGTTGTGAAAGATGGTTAGGGTTTTGTAAAAAGGAGATTAATAATCCTTATTTTTGGAGAAATAGAAAGGTTTCATTAAGTCAGAATGTAGAAAGATTAATTTATAACATTCAAGAAAAAATAAAAGATTTAGAAGAAGCAATTAAACATTATGAGGATAACGAGATAAGTTCGTAATTGTTCCCTTTTCTGTTCAAGTCAATAAGTATATAAAGGTTATATTCCTTACATAATCAAGATGGTAAGAAAAAAAGAGACAAAAAAAGAGTACACGACGATAGAAGTAAAAAAGACAACAAGAGATAAGTTAAAAAATCTTTTAAAATTTCCACATTTAAGTTATGATTCTTTAATAAATAAATTAATAGGAAAGAAAAAATGACACCAATTGAAAAACAAATATTAGAAAATCAAAAATCAATAATGTTTACTCTTAGAGATAGTCTTGAAAATGAAGAAATACATACAAATAATTTTAATATTTTAAATAAAAATATTGAGATAACAAAGTATTTACTAAACCCAACCAAAGAAGAAAATGCTTGTGATATGAGGGAAACAAAAGGTTGTGGGAAAATGTTCTGTTTAGTTTGTGATGAGGAAGATAAATTACATAGTGCTTATTGTTCAAAACATCAGAGAAGTACACATTATATTTGTGGAGAAGATAATAAAGGTGCAATTCAAATATGTGATAAATGTGCAAAGAAATTGGATGTACAAGAAGAAAGAGGTGTAAAGAATGCCAACTGAGAAAATTTATCTGAAAGTTATTCAGGCAAGTAAAGAACTTATTGATTTGGGTCTTAATGGATGGCAAACAGAATTAACAATAACAAATAAAAAGAAAAAGATAAAAACAGATGTTAAAATTATTTTTGAATTAAAGAAGAAGAGTTACGTAGAAGGCAAAAAAGGAGAAGGGAAATGAAAAGGATATATTTGATTTTAACTATTTTAGGAACAATTATACCTGCACTTATAATGAATGTTAAGATCCCAGAGCCATGGAATGCAGTAAGTTTAGCTTGGTGTTTTGTTGGAGGGATTGTTTATACTCTTCAATTAACGGACGCACAAGAAGAAAATGGAGAAGGGAAATGAAAAAGAATAAAGAATTATGGAGATGTTGGCGTGAATCACATGGTGAATTTGAAACAAAAGCAGACCAACCTAAATGTCCTATCTGTAAAACAATTAGTTGTTATTTTATAAGAGAATTAGACGCACAAGACCAAAGAGGTGAAGGGAAATGAAATTAGAATATGGAAACCACATATCTCATCCATATTGGAGAGAACTTTGTGATATTTGTAATAAAATAGAAACTTTAAAAGAAAAAGCTAAAAAATTAAGAAAGGAAATAGATAAAGATGTTTTTAGCAAAAAGTTATTGGACGCAGAAGACAACAAGGAGGAAATCAAATGAAAGCTAAATTTACTTTAGAAGAAGTTAAATGGTACTTAGTTATTGTAGGTGGTCTAACTTTTTGTATTGGTTTTTTACTTGGTATTACAATTAAAATGGCAAATATAAAATGATAAAAATAAAAGAAAAAGTTTTGAATATAATTTGTTGGATTTTATCCCCAACAGGATATGAATATGATAAACAATTAAAAAAAGTTGCAGAAGACAACAGGGGGGAACAGAAATAATGGTTGTGATAATCTTAGATAATAAAATAAGGAATGTCAAATTAACAGGAGATGAAATAGAGTTTTTAATTGCAACTTTAAATTATCAACCACATAGTATGTTTCCTTTTTTTAAGAAGATAATCAAACAATTAAAAGACGCAAAAAGTAGGAGACAAGAAAAATGACATTAAAAGATAAAGAAAGAGATTCATATTTTTTTAGTGATTATATTAAAGTTATTAAAACCAAAGATATTGCTAAAGCTGTTAAAGAGTTGAAGGAAGATTTAAAATGTTATTGTGAAAACGCTTATAGATGTCCAAATTGTAATTTTATTTTAAAGGTTGATAAAATATTTGGAGATTTTAATGATAATAGTCCTCAATCTGTGCTGGAAAATTCTGAGGACAAAGAGCCAGAGGATGAATTGGGTAAAAACCTCTCCAGGAATTTATCTGCAGATTCTTCTGGCTCGGATAATCAAAAAGGATGTGGAAAATGGTATTTAAAGGAAATTGAAAAAGGTTTAAATGAACCTTGTTTATGTGGAAGACATGGATCTTGTCCTGAATGTCAAGGAGATGTTTGTGAATGTGGACATGATAAAGAAAAACACTTTTCAGATAAGATGGGAGAATTATGTGGAGATCTTAAATGTAGATGTAAAAAATTCAAACCAGTGAAAGGAGATGGAGAATGATGGGAAGTGGAATTGGAAGAAGGTTAAAATATGCAGAAAAAGTAAAAGAAAGAATGAAAAAAGGTTTATGTGTTCGTTGTGGAAATAAGAATGATTCAGATCTAAAGAATTGTTCTAAGTGTCTTGAATATTATATGGAGGGAAATAAAAGAAAATGAAACCAAGAAAAATATATTATTCAAGAAAAAATAAACGAATTGTTATAGAAGGTAAGAGAAAAAATAAAACGATTTATTTATTCACATTACCAGAGCCAATGAAACTCTTAGAATCGTTGAAACTCCCCTCTGAAAAAATGCAGAAAATCATGGAAAAAATCAGTCGTTTAGATTATAAAGAAATGGGAGGGGTAGCAGTGCAGTAAAAGGTTCATATAATGAAAATTACACGAACCATCTAAAAACACGAAAATGAAAGAACAAATATTTGAAAAGGTTGTTGAAACGGATAAAGAAACGGATCTACTTCAAGCAATATTAATTATTGCAGTTATGTTTCTTTGGGCTGGATTTGCAATAGGACATATACCAGATAAAGACGATAAATTGTGGGTTATATTTGGATTTACTTTAATTGGAATAGTAGGATATATTCTAAGTTATTATGATAGTAGAAAAGTATATTGGAGAAAAATTAAATGATAGGAAAAATTATATCATGGATAATAGGAGTAGTAATGGGTTTCGTAGTAGGAACTTTATTTGGATGGGCTTTGATTCAAAAATTATTAACAGGGGGAGGAATATGAAACCTTGGTTTGAAAACAAAGCAGATAAATATAGATCTAGAAAAAAGAAAGTTACAGAAATAAAATTAGTAACAAACCCAGTTAAAGAATCAAAACTAAAACAAGACTTAAAAATAACAACGAAATTATTATTGCAGTTAATAGGATTTTTGTTTGGGTCGGGATTATTTTTTGCAATAACAACTTTATCAGTTACTGTTCATTGGGCTTTTGGATTTTTATATATTCCATTTTTATGGACATTATTCTTTATAATAGTGAGGTCTGAGAATGAGTAAACTAAAACAATTAAAAGAAGCAATGGCAAATACGCCACCACAAAGGTTGGCAAAGATAGAGTATCAAAGTCATATGTTTCAAATGTTAGGAATAGCAACTGTTTGTTCAATTCTAATTTTCAAAGGATTTTGGTATATTATTTTTGCATTTGTATTTGGACTAGGAATTTCATATGCTCAAGGAATGAGTGCCTATAAAAAATATAGAAATATATCTATGCTTGTTGAACCAGAAAAACCTGAAAACTTCGAGGGAGATATTTCATTCACAAGAAGAAGATCAAAAATAATAGAACATGTTTATGGAACAGTTCCTAAATGGACTTCTATTGTTATAGCTGTTATAATGTCTACAATCGTAATGCCTTTAGATTCTGCAAGAGTATTATTAATGTTAGGATTTTTAATTTTAATTCCTACATTCTATTTCATTTTCTACTTTGGATTATTTTACTGGATAGCTTATCCTCAATATAAAGCGGAGATGAAGATCAAATGATAACCATACTTCATATATTAGTCTTAGTAACTTTCTTAGGAGACATGCTTCTAACATATAGATATGTTAAAACTTATAAGAAGCTTTATCCAAAAGGAGACTATACTCTCGCTGAAGCTAATTTTATTTTAAGAAAGTGTATGAAATATTTAGGTTTAGAAAAAGGAATGATGGTTGGATCAACAATTATTTTGTTAATATTAATTTTATTTGTAAATTTGTTTTCAAATAACTTTATGTTTTTCTTATTAGGAATGTATTTCATGGCTAATATTTATCACTTTGTAAATTGGCAAGCAATGAAGAGATTAATTAAAACTAAAAATGAATCTAAAAAAAAAGGAGGAAAGAAGAAATGATAAATAATCAGACACAAATAAGAATAAATAAGATGCAAGAGTTCATAGGAGAAACAAAAGATAAAATTGTTTTAGAAATTGGAATTGGAGAATATGAATTTGATATTAAAACAAAAAAGAAATACACTTTAGATATTGTTGGAAAATACAAACCAGACTTATTATGTGATTTAAATAAAGAAGTAATTCCTTTAGATGATGAAACAGTTGATCTTGTTATTGTTGGAGAAGTCTTAGAACATTTGATTAATCCATATAATGTTGTGAGAGAGTTTTATCGTATCCTTAAACCAAATGGAATTGTTGTTGCGTCTTCTCCAAATATTTGTTCTCTTGTAAATAGATTCAGAATGATCTTTGGAAATCTTCCAACATATTGTGCAGAACCAATTGATGAAGAAAATCCTGAAAGACATATAGTTGATTTTAATAAGAAATACTTTAAAGATATTTTCAATAAAGCTGATTTTGAAATTGAAAGAATTACAAGTAATGGAATTATAAGTAAAGGAATAGTTATATCAGAATTCTGTCCTACATCTTGGGGAGAAACTTTGATAATAAAAGTAAGAAAATGAACTTAAAAAAAGGACTAGAACCAAAAGATACAGAAGAAGTTAGACCAGGTTTGTATGCACAGAAGAAAGCAGATGGTAGTTGGAAACAAATAGAACCTTTAGTTTGGAAAGGAAAGTGGAGATTAAAGAATCAAATAAGTTGGAGAAACCTTTTAACAATTGTATTAATAATTTTATTATTTTTCAGTGGAGCAAAATATGTAAGATTTTATGAAGCTGTCAATCAAGACCCAGAAGCATTCTGTAAGAATGTGCAGTTGTTTTACAACGTGGGGCAATTAGATGTGCAAAATGAGGATACCTATAATATACAAAGTTATCCATCAGAAATTTCAAGAGAGAGCTGATGAACAACTAATAAAAATAATTGAAGCAAGATATATAATATCAGTTTGTTTTAGAGTTAAAAGAAAATTAGTCGGAAGAATTTTGACAGACATGAAACATTGGAACTTAATAAAATTTCATAATGGAAAGTTTGTTAGAGTTTTAGGAAATTCTCTTTGAGTCTTTTTTCTTTGGTATTAGATAACCATACGATTCTAGTAAGTCCATGATCTGTTCATTGTACTCCTCATATATATAAGCCATCCCATTTCTCTTTCCATCTTTCTGACTCTTATAAAAATTTACTTCGTAAGTTCTTAAACTATCCCTCTCTTCCTTCTCTAGGCTCTGAATGAATCTAAACTTGGTAGCCTTCAAACACCAGAAGGCTTTGGCTATGTTCCCATTAAGATAATAACGGTTGGCATTGTTCAATAGGTTCTGTATCTCGCTGACTAACCCGTAGGAAAGGTTCCATTCCACTTGATCTGGGGAGAAATTATCTGACATATTAAGTATTAAATATTATTATGAAGTTGGAGTTTAGAGTTTTCTTGGTGTTTTTGGGAAGTTCTTGCTTTATCTAGGTGATAATAGAGAGTTGATTCGGGTATTTCTGTTTCATTTGAGAGAAGAGGAATAGGTATTTCAAGAATATCATGACAAAACCATACTAATGTAGACATTCTTTCATACTTTTTAGTGGTTGATTGTTGATTCAAGAACTTATCAACAGCTTCTTGCTTTACCACCTCGTATTTCTTTTCGTTAACGACAAAATGCTTTGTGAATTTCCCAAAAAAGTTAGCCCTTGGCTTTTTATAATCATAAAACTTCTTCCCATATAAGTATAAGAGCTTTAACCTATCCATTTGATCCCCTGAGGACTTAAAAAATGCAGCAAACCTACCTCTATCAACCAATCCCTCACCATAAACGTGCAATAGAGCATCTGCCCTCGACAAAACAAGGTTTCTATCCAAATCAAATACTGAATTCACACAAAAAGCAACATAAATTCTTTTACTTCTTATCATACTCATCGCTTGAACAATCATTTTGTTCACAGAACTCATTGCAGACCTCGAAGATAGAATCATTGCTTCATCAAAAGAAAAATATTCACCTGGTTTTGAATTTGCAAGACCTTTTAAGAAAGTTTCTGGATCATAATAAATATTTTTTAAATCAAATTCAGGATAAAGATATTTTCCTGTTTGATTAGAAAGAGTTGTTTTTCCTTTTCCTGACTTTCCGTCAAATAAAAGAACTATAGATGTATTGTGATTCTCAACAGCATTCTTTAAGTCGTCTAAAAGTTGTTTATAGTATCCATCAATATATATTTCAGTCATTTATCACTCCTCAACTATGTAATTCTTTTTTTCTTTATAAATTCTTCTTATTTAAAAATTTTCAGAAGACTTTAAATATAAAAGAAATTATATTAATGTTGAGGAGGATATAATAAAACAATGGCACTCGGAAGATTAATTGAAGGTTTCATTACTATATTAATTGGTGTTAATTTAATTCCAAGCGTTGCAGACCAAGTTGTTGCAGCACAAAGTGGAAACGTTACAGGATCATCTAGTACGATTTTAGGATTAGTAACTCTATTCTTTGCTTTAGGAATTATGATTGCAGGAGTTAATATTGCCGTCGGTGGACTTCAAGACGTTGGATTAGTTTAAACATAAAAAATGGCACTAGGAAGATTGTTAGAAGGTTTTATCACCATTCTTATTGGTGTTAGTTTAATTCCCTCTATTGCAGATCAAGTTGCTACTATTCAAAACTCTACGATTAGTAATGTTACAGGATCTGCGTCTACACTCGTTGGATTAGTAACTTTATTCTTTGCATTAGCAATTATGATTGCAGGAGTAAATGTAGCAATAGGAGGTCTACAAGATGTTGGACTTATCTAAATTATTAACTTTTGTTAATAAGTTAGGAGACTTTTACAAATGAAAGTCTACGGTATGATTATTTTATTTATTTTATTAGTTGGAATCTCAATTGCTTTTATATCATCTCAAGTTGTTCAAACACAAGTCATAGAGTTAACAGAAAAGGTTCGTGACTTTTTTGTAGAAGCAACTAAAGGAAATATAGTTGGACAACAAACAGTAAATCAATTTGGTGAGAATTTAGATGTTGGAGTAGTTCAAGAAGATATTCAAAGTCAAGGAGGCATTTTGGTTTTCTTACAAGCTGCTGAAACAATGGATATTATTTCCACAGATACTGTTAATGATATTTCAGGAGGTGCAAATGCACATTCTGTTTTAATTAAGGGTTTAGATGAAAATTTTACTGAAATTGAAGAGGTTGTTCTTTTAGCAGCTGTAGTAAATACAACTGTTAATGAATATATAAGGATTCAAACTGCTGAAGTTCAAAATGTAGGAACTTATGGAGCAGAGAACGCAGGAACTATTAGCATAACAGCAAGTACAGCCGCAACTTTACAATTAGAAATAGCTACAGGACAATCAAAAAGCTCTTCAACACATTATACTGTACCTTCTGGTTTTGATGTAATAATAACTTCATTTTCAACTACAATGGATACTGGGAAAGCTATTGATGTTTTACTACATTCAAGAGCTGATGCAGATATAGTAGCTGGAGAAATGAGTCCTGAAACAATCTTCAGAACTTTTAGAGGTTTAGCAACTCCTGTTGGAAGAAGAAGTTTTGGAAATTTAAAATTTGATGAAATGACAGATCTTTGGTTTTCTGCTGCTGTATCAAGTGGTGGAGCAGGAGCTAACGTAGAAGTAAATTATGATTTTGTACAATATGCTATCGGAACATAAAAAAATATTTGTAACCTTTTTATTGGGATTGTTTTTAATTAGTATGATCTCTGCATTGACTTTCCAACAATCAAGAACAGTTGATATAAAAATAGTCTGTATTAATGCAGGATTTTGTACAAGTGCTGCTCAATGTAATGTTTCTATTTTTAGTCCAACAGAATTTGTTCTTTTGGATGGTGTTGAAGCAACTCAATCATCTAGTTTAGCATTTCATAATATTACTTTAAATTCTACTCAAACAGATGATTTAGGAGAATATAGGGTTGGAGGATTTTGTAAGGATGGGAGTGTTACACAATTAGTTGATTTTCCTTTTACTATAACTGCTGATGGAAAACCTTTCCAAAACTTTCCAACACCATTTACAATAATTATTTTAGGGTTACTTTTAGTTTGGGTAGGTTCTTTAGTTGAAAAGATGACTTTATTTAAAACAATGGGATCAATTATATTAATTATTATAGGAGTAATAACTCTTTTCCCAGGATATTCTTTTATTAATTGGACAACATTATTAGGTAAAGCACTTGGATTTGGTTTAATAGCAATAGGATCATATTTCTTGATAAATGATTCTTTCTCTAGGGATAAGCAACAACAACATTTTGGAGACAGAGGCGGTGAAGATGAGTAATTGGTTTGGTTTTGCAATAGCTTCAATTATTTTAGTAATTCTTCCTGTCTGGATTCTTAACCTTGCTGATATTCCATTTTTATATAAGATAGTCTTTACTATAGGTGGTATTGGAATGGCTTGGTATGCCACTGAACATGGTGGGGCAAAAAGGGGATTTATAGCTGGAAGGGGATCTCAAAGATGAAAATATTAACTTTTACAATGGGAGCTGCACTAAGAAAAGTAATAATTAATAAAAAAAGAATATCTTTTTTAGGTGCTGAATTAAATTTTGTTCCGTTAGTTATTGATTTAGATAACTTGGAAAAGGTTGATAAAAATAAACTTTCAAAAGAGGATTTAAAGACAATAAAAAAATTAGCTAAGTTGGGATCAGAAGTTCAAATAGCTAAAGATATAATAGAAGATTTTAAACAAACAGGATGGAATTTAATTGGAAAAAAATGACATTCGGACAATCACTAACAGCTCTTATTGCAATTATAGGAGTAGGATGGATAATATTTATAAAAATAATGGGAAAAAATCCCGAAGCATTAGAAAAAATGAAAGAATGGTTTAGAGATAAAAAGAAATTTCCTATGGAAGGTGAAGATTATAAACAACAAATTTACCAAGAAAAGAGGATGGGAATATAAAATGGAAGACCCAGTAATGACACCAGAGATGTTTGATATACTTCAAGAAGAACAAGAAGACGAAGCAGCTGATGCTGAAGCAGATAGACAATTAACTCAACAAGAAGTAATGGATGCTATGGGGTATCCTAGTGCTGAAGAGAAGCAAAATCAGCACAGTTACTTGCATAAAGCAACATTTGATCATGAAGATTCAATTAGAACAACTTACCTTACTGAATCAGAATTAGGAAGACCTTTGTTTAGTATAAGATTTTTATTAGATATGGAAGGAGTTTCTAAATATTATTTAGACAAAATTGCAAAAGATTTAAATGTTATTAATGAAATTTCCAATTATTTTAGAAAGAAGACTTACAATGTTACTAATTCTGGCATGAGTAATGAAGGATTTGCAATGAATCTAAACGTTACAAAAAAGATGGATGCAACAAGAAGAAGAGTAAGAAATGTTATAGACAATCTAAAAGGAGGGGAAAAGAAAAAATGAGTAATGAAGAAAAGAAAATAAAGAAAGAAGCTAAAAAGAAATGGTGGAATAAAGCCTTCCCTAATAAAGATAAGTTCAAAAAACCAAACAAAGTTGCTGTTTTATATTTAAGACAGAATGGTAATGCCGAACCAATGGATATAGATGTCAAAGATGGTTTCTATAGCATTGACGGAAAGACATATCATGAAAGAAGTGATTGTATTTATACTGTGGGAAAAGAAAGAATTCCTTTAGCAATTATTCCTGAAAAGAATATCACACCTATAGGCACTAAAGATTGGCAAGATAAAGGAATGCAAGAAAAATATAGTGAACTACAAGACCATCTTTTAAAGGGAATAAGAAATGCAGAATTAGTAAAAATGGGAGATAGTTCTGGAGTAAATCCTAATCTTAAAAAATGGATTGCTGGAGGTCTAGGAGTAATAGTTCTTTTAGCAATCTTGTTTGGTGCTACATGAGAAAAATAAAAAAAATAAATAGAAAACCAAATGTAACAGCGAAGCTTACATTTTTTGATTTTGGTTGGAGGGATAATATTATTTATAGTGTAAAAGCCACCAGTAAAGAAAAAAGTAAAGGATTAATGATGTTAGAAAAACTAAATGATTTTTTTAACTTTTCCAAACAAGATCAAGAAGATTTTAAGAAGAAAATGATTGAAATGCAAATCAAAGCATTTACTCCTACAAAGTATTTTGAACAAGTAAAACCTTTAAAAAAATTTGAAAGGGATGAAAGAGGAAGGATAATTTCTCCATTTTCAATAAAGAAAGATGAACAAAAAGAAGATACTGAAAAATCTTAGAATATTTCTAATAGTTTTAGAAGACTTTAAATAATCTTTTTTACTAGTAAAATGGAGGAGATCCTAATATGGTAAGAAAATCAATAGTTAGAAAGGTTTTCATAAATAAGAAAACAAAACAAGGAAGCGTAACTCTTCCAAAAAAAGAACTTAAAAAATTGAATCCAAATCTAAAATTTGGAAAGCATTTGTTTGTTCGTTTAGAAATCTTTAAGAATGAGAAGAATGGTTAATGAACTTGAATGTAAAAATATTCCTAATTTAGTTAGAGATAAAAAAACTCTTAAAGAATTGAGTAAAAAAGGTTTTATTGAAAGAAATAGAATAATGCAAGACCTAGCTAGAAAAAGAATGCTTTGTAAAATAAAGAGGAATAGATAAAAATGGTAACTGTTCAACAAGCAAGACAACAATTGTCTCAACAACAACAAGTATTAACTCAAGCAAGATCTCAGATAGAAAGAGCTGCATTACCTGCAATTTCTCCTGCCGAATTAAGAGCTAGAGGAAGAACAGAAATCTTACAGAGAGAATCTCGAGAGAGACAATTACAAACTGCTAAACAAAGAGAATTAACTAAATTAAAACCAGCTGAAACTCAATTACAACAATTTGAAAAAGATGTTCAAAAAGCAGAAGTAGCTATAAAGGAACAACAAAGACAAAGGATTGCATTTGATCAAGCTTTAAAAGTATTTATTTCTAAAAGACCTGAAGCAATATTTGGTTTATCTAAATTAGAAAAAAAGTTTTTCCAACAAATAGAAGCTGGAAGACAATCTGCTGTTAAAAGATCTATAGATGAAGCTATAGAAAAATTAAAAGAAAAAGGTGTTAAAGAAGTTAAACCAATTTTTAAACCAGGCACGAGGATACTTGTTGGTTTTGAAGAAGCTCTTAAAGCTCCAAGAGTAGTACCTGGAATTACCTTACCTGTTATTACACCAGGAGAAAGAATTGTATTTGGAGATCCTAGAAAATTTGGAGAGAGTTTTCAGAAAGCAACAGGGTCTGATTCTTTTACAATTGCCGTTCCAATTAGAAGACAGGATGGAAAACTATTTGTTCAAGATTTTAATTTTTTATTTAAAGATGGTAAAATAGTTAGATCAACTCCTACAGGATCTGCATTAATCACAGAAACTCAATTCTTGAAAGTAGACAAAAGAAGAAGAGATAAAAATCCTGGTTTTACATTTGGAGATACTCGAATAGAAGTACCTGAAATTACACCAGGTGTAACACAATTACCAGGAGGAACATTTGAAAAGTTATCCACACCTCAAAAAAGAAAATTTATTGATCAATTAAAAGATGTTCTTTCAGGAGAAGCTGGAAGACAATTAATTGGTATTGGTGGAGTTGCTGCCAGACCATTAATTGGTGTTGGTGCTTCTGTGATACCAAGAATAACTACTACAGATATTAATAAATTTCTTAGAGGGAAAGGGGGTTTACCTGGAAAAGTTTTAGGAGAATTCATTCCTGAAACTCCTGCAGAAACAGCTTTTTTAGCGGGATTTATTGGATTGGCTGCGTTGCCAGGATTAACTGGAAAAATAGCAACAGGAGTTGCACAAGGATTTGGTGCTGCTTTAGCATTAAGTAAAGATTTACCTGTTGAAACAAGAATTGCAGGGGCATTAGTTGCTGTTGCACCATTAATTCGTTTTCTTCCCAAACCAATAAAAGGAAAAAAATTTAAAGTTCCCCCTTTTTCAAGATTCCTTCCTAAGGGAAAAAGAGGTCAAGCAAGATTTGCAGCATTAGAACAATTCTTTAAAAAAGAAGGTAAGAAGAAAAGTGATCTTCAAAAAGCATTAGATGAATTTGGAGATAGGTTAAGTTTTAAAAGAGTTGGAAAAAAACTTGAAAAAACTTCTGCATCTGAAAGAATTGATTTAATTAGAAAATCAATAAATGAAATTAAAAAAACTAAAGATCCTGGTCAAAGAAGAGCACAAATAAAAGGATTGATAGAATTGACAAGAGTAAGACTTGGTGAGAAACCAACAGTACAACTTTTCAATGATTTCTTAGCTCAAGAAGGAATCTTTCCAAAAAAGTTTGCTCAAATACCAAAAGATATAACAGCAACTCTTCGTGAACCAGCAGTATTTGTTGTTCCTAAACCTCCAGAAGAAATTCCAGAAGTTGTTCCAGGAGCTCCAGCTATTCCAGAAGTCACGCCTATAACTCCACCAATAATTAGTATAACGGCAGCTGCGGGTCCATTAAAAGAAATAAATAAAGAGATTATAGATCAAAAAAATAAAATATTTGCAGCACAAACTCAAGGACAACCTTTAGACGAAATAAGTGCTTTAAAGAGTGGATTAGATACTTTACAAAAACAAAGAACAGACCAAATAACAAAACAAGGTCAAGCACTTAAACAAGCACAAGCATTAAGAACTAAACAAATACTTGCACAAAGAGCAGTTTCTCGACAGAAATTACAAAAGTTACTAGGATTAAAAAAACCAATTCCAAAACCCTTTAAACCTTTTGCATTGCTAAAACCACCAGTAAAGAAGAAAGGGATATTTATTAAAGTTGCATTATCTAAGGGAGGATTTAATGCTTTCGTTAAAAGTAAAGGAAAATTCAAGAAAGTTAATATAAACCCTTTAACAAAAAAGAAAGCTCATGATTTAGGTTCTTGGCTTACAGATAGATCTATAGCAAGAACATGGAAAATAAAAAGAATTCCTTTCAAAGCACAAAAACCAATACTTAAAGTTCCAGCAAATTATTTTACAAAAAATATTAGAAAATTTAGGGGAAAAAAGTTTAAAGGAAAAATACAACCAATCTTTAATCTAGCAATTGAAAAAAGAAAATTTGCAATAGATACACCAGGGGAAAAACAACAATTATCTGCAGCAAGACTTAGAGCAAGACTTTTAAAAAAAGCATTCAAGCCAATAACTAAAATGAAAAAAGTAAAGAGGTTAATACAATTCAAATGAACAAAAAAGGAGGATTCTTAGTCGGAACATCATTGTTATTAGCATTTTTTATTTTTGCACTAATTTTATTTGTAACTATAGAACCATTTAAAGAAAACTTAGATGTTATAAGAGGTGGAGATGCTTTAAATTGTAAGGGTACTGCAACCTTTAATCAAACAGCTTTTGATAACGATGATGGAAGTACAATAAATAAACTATCAAGAAGACCTACTTGTTTCATTACAGGTATTACAATGGTTTGGTTTATCTTTGGGTTTTTGTTTGCCTTAGTGGCTTGGTTGGCAGATCAATGGACTAGAAAGAGGAAAAGAGTAACATGAAAAAAATAATATTAATGATGTTTGTAGTTATCCTGTTCACAGGATTACTATCAGCTTTTGAATTTGATAATGTAAAAACATATGATGAAATAGAAAGAAGTATAACTGTTCATAATGTATTTAACCTTCCTTTAATAGGAAATGATATTGTAAAAATTACTCCTTTAACTCCCCATGTGGTTTCAACATTTGCAGGACCAAATCAAACAGTAGCTATATTCCATTTAGAAAATTTCAAAGATGGTTATTCAGATGTTTGGAAAAAAATGGAATTTTATAATTTAAATAAAAATTCTAAAGAAGAAAATAGACAATTCTTTTTCCAAGAAAAAGTTATTGTGGGAACAAGAGAAAAACCAATTTATAATATAACTTGTGAAACTTTAAGTTATGGAAATGGTACAACTTATCAAGATTGTACCAGATCTATTAAAGGATATGAAACAATTGATATAACAGAATGGGAAGATTTAGATACTTCTGAACCTCTTTCGAAAGGAAATCATACTATAAGAATTGTAACAGATGTTTTTCCAAGAGATCATATGGAATTTATTCCAACTTGGTTTGGGGTTAGAATGCCTGAATATGCTGAATGGACAGCAGGACTTAATGAAGAAATAGTTTTCTATTATAACTTTGAACAAGGAGCTGGAAGTGCGATACCAGATGTAACAGGAAATTTACCAAATGCAACTTTATTTAATATGGAAGATAGTGATTGGACACTAGGAAAAATTGGAAATGGTTTGAATTTTAGTGGGGGAGATGAATCAGCAAACACAACGTATAGAACTAGTTATTCAACTTCAGATAATTTTTCTATTAGTTTTTGGTATAATACAAATGAAAGTGTTCAAGCTTCCAGGGAATTTTTTGGAACATTAGGTGGAGATGGAAGTGCTATTGGTCTTGATTATTCACCTGGATTAATTGCAAGATTTCGTTTCAGAGATGGTGGAACTGGAGATCTTAATCTTGCAGAAACAAGTATTTTCAATGATGGAGATTGGCATATGCACACAATAGTTAGAGATACTGCTGCAGATACTTATGAAATTTTCTTTGATGGGGTAAGTGAAGCAAGTGCAGCTGATCCAGCAGTAGTAAATATTAATTTTAATGATGCAGCTTTCTTCTTATCTGCAAGAGGAACAGTAGGAGCACCAACGACAATAACTCGAGGAGAATTTGATGAATTTGGTTGGTGGAACAGAAGTTTAAATCAGTCTGAAATTACACAATTATTTAATGGTGGTGATGGAATAACTTTCATTTCTGATTTTCCACCTGTTGTTAATGTAACTGTTCCATTAAATATAACTTTCAATACAACTCAAACTCAATTGAATTTTACAGTAGTAAGTGCTGGTGGTGGTTTTGACAGATGTTTCTTTTCAACAGATGGGGGAGTTACAAATTCAACTGATAATGATTGTACATCAAACTTCACAACAACTTCTGTAGAAGGGGCAAATACATGGACAGTATTTTCTAACACTACAGGAGGAGCTGTTGGACAAGACAGTGTAACATTTACAGTAAATAGTACAATACAAGTTGATTTATTTACTCCTGCAAATGATTCAAATTTTTTATCCCCTAACATTGATTTTAATTGTCAAGCAACAGATAGTCTTTCTTTAGAAAATTTAACCTTGCTTATAGATGGAATTGAAAACTTTACAAATTCATCCACAGGATCTACTTTAATAAATTTAACAACAACCGTAATAGGAGTTAGTTTAGGACAACATACTTGGACTTGTAGAGCTTTTGATAGTGATAATTTTAATGCCTCTGCTGCAGAAAGAATTTTTGAAATAAAGAAATTTGATGAAAATAGTCAAACATTTAATGCATTTACTTTTGAAACAAAGGATGAGGAATTTACATTAAATATAACAACTGATCCAAGTAGTACTCCAAGTGCTGCTAATTTAATTTATAATGGAACAGATAAAGGAGGTGGAACAATAACAAGTTTAGGAAATAACAACTTTAATATATCTCAAACAATAGATATTCCTACAGGTTCTGGAAATAATACTTGGCTCTTTAATATAACAATTGAGGGTATATTAGGAAGTTCACAAACTAATCAACAAAGCGTAGCCTTAATAAATTTGACATTTTGCCAAGCAGCTCCACAAGATGTTGCTTATATAAATTTTAGTTTTATAAATGAAACTATTAATCAAGAAGATGTTACAGCATTTATAGATACATCTTGGTCATATTTCATTGGAGCAGGATCTGTAAAAAAAGATTTGATCTTTGCAAATACAACTGAAGCTTTTAGCTATTCTTTCTGTTTTAATCCTCCAAATCAAACAATAACAGGTGAAGTAAATTTAACTTACAATAATGCTCAAAGTCAACAAAGAATATTCTCTTCAATTTTCACAGTATTGACAAATTTAACAACACAACAAAATCTTTTCTTACTTCCAACACAGCTTGGATTATTTGCTCAATTTAGAACACAAGATACACTTGGAAATACATTAGTAAATGTTTTGGCATCAATAACAAGAACATTGGGGGGTATTACAATTAGTGTTACCTCAGATACCACAGATGGATCAGGAGTAGTTGTATTCTTCTTAAATCCTGATGTAACATATACTGGAGAGTTTAGTTTAATTGGTTTTGTAACAAATACTTTTAGTTTTGTTCCTGTTACAGATCTAAGAACGGTTGTACTGGGTTCTACAGCAACAATAGTAGTAAACGGTACCACAATTGGTTTAGGAACAGAATTTGAAATCCAACCAAACAATGATAGTCTTAATAATAATACTCTTACAACCTTTAGTTTTAATGTTACAGGAGGAACAGGAATAACATTAATAAGTATGAATATAACTAATGGAACAAATCAACTTAGTTTTGTTAGTAATGCTGGGGTTGGATTTATTTCAGGTATTGTAGACACAGGAAATAATACTCAATTATTTGGAGAGTTTATAATCCAAACAGCCAATGAAACAATAACTGTGCAAAGAATTTGGATTATTGGTCCAACATTTATTGGAGACTATTCCTTATTCAGACAATTAACCTTATTTAATGAATATGGATTTAAAGATATTTTTAGATTTTTAATTGTGTTGGGAATAATAGTTGCTCTTTTAATATTTTTATCTGGTGAAAATCAATTAGAAGATGAAATTAAAATGCTTGTAATGTTATTATTGATCTGGGGTTTCAGTATAGTTGGTTGGTTAGACACAGGAATAGTAGTTAGTTCTACATCGGATAAAATTAATAATCTAACACAATTTAGTAGTCAGTTTGGGATAGCCATATTAACAACTGTTGCGGCATCATACTTCATATTAAGGAGGGTATTAAGAATAATATAAAATGGGAAAACTAATACAATTTGTAGCAATTTTAGTGTTCATAGATATACTTTTTATAATTACTGGACAAAATGTATTGAATAGCCCAAGCTCTGCAATAATTAATGCATTGCTGGATCCCGCCAATATTCAATCAAGTCAACTGTGGGTATTAATTATAACTGGAGGTATTGCAACTTTAGCGATAGTTGGTTCTGTTATACTTGGAATTGTTACAAGAAATGTTGAGTTTTTCTTCTTCGTAACATTTGCTTTAGGATTTGCTACACTAGTTGGAGATTTTGTTGCAATATTTTTATACTTAGCATCCTTTAATGTTTTAATCGCCACAATAACCATTGGTCCATTAATGATTTTATTCCTAATGACCGTATTAGAATGGTTAAGAGGTAAAGATTAAAATGGTAGGCTGTGATTTATTAGATTTAAAGTGTATCTTTGTAAGTGAACTAGTTGGAAGTGTAACACTAGCAGTAGTCCTAGCTGCCATGTTATTTTTTATATTTGCATCAAGAGTTAAAATAGGTTTTAGAACAACTATTGTTATTTCAATTCCTATACTTTTATTGTTTGGATTAGCAATAGGAAGTTTCTCTGCACTTTATGGTTTCTTAACATTATTCATAGGAGTAATTATTGCGGTAATTTTCCAGAAGATGGTGGGAAATAAATAAAAGGTTTTAAATAATATCTTTACTAGTAAACAATGAGGAGTATATAAAAAAAGAAAAATATGGGATCAGGAAAACCAGACATGATGAAAATCCTTATGATCTTTATAGGTCTTATAATTGCTATTGTTCTACTTCAAAGCGTTGCGGATCAGGTTTTTAATACTACAACAACTTTAACTTCAACAAATGAGACAATAACAACACCTGCTAATGGAACAACCGCTTCAATTGCAGGAAGAACTTTAATTGGAACAGCAACTGTTACAAACGGATCAACTCCAGTTGCTTCAACTAATGTTACGGTTGCCACTGCACTTGTTAGTGGTGCAGAAACAATAACAGTAACAGTTAACAATGTAAGTTTTGCAAATTTGGCTCTTAACTTCAGTTATGATTTCGAACCAGATGGTTTCTTACAATCATCTTCTTCAAGAGCGATTATAGTATTAGTAACATTATTCGGTGCATTGGCTGCATTGATTTTTGTTGTAGCACTTGTATTTAGTATGTTAAAAGACGCTGGATTTGTTGGAGGAAGGAAGAAGTGAACTTCTGGCAGAGTTTCAAAGACGAACTAGAAAGCAAAAGACAGAGAAAGAAAGATGATCAAGAAATAATGGATAAAGCAAGGTTTGATGCTGAAGTTCAAAGAAAGATCATCTATGAAGAAGAAGTCAGAAAATATACCTTAAAATTGGCAATAGATGGTGCCAAAAGACAAGCAGCAGAAAATTCAGGTATGAAAAAACACCAAGCCGAAAATAGATTAAGAAATCTTGAAAAAAGTGGAGGACAACCTGCCCAAGGTTTCTTATCGAAATTGTCAGAGTATACAACAAGAAACATGGCAAAAACAGAAGAAAGAAAACAAAGACAAGCAGAGAAAATGAAAAACGTTCAAGGAATGAAAAATCAACCTGTTCAACCTTTACAAAGAAAACCATTCTCCCCAACCTTTACAAAATTATAAAATGGTATTAAAATCATATAGATTAAAAGACAAGCAGAAACCAGCAATGTTTAAAAAGAAAAAAAATAATAAGAGGAGGTCTAAAAAATAAAATGGTAAATGATAAATTAACAAATTTAAGAACATTAATTCACAGAGATAAAGAAGGAAATACAGTTTTTTTAGAAGCTGGTAAGCAACTAGCTGTAAGAGACAAAACAGGAGAAATTGCTGAACCTAAAGATGTTAGAAGAGTTTTAAGTAGACCAAAAGTCAAAGCAGCTATCCAAAAAAGATTAGGTGGTTTACCAATTAAATTCAAATTTTTGAAAGAAGGAGATCCTGGAAAGCCAAAAAAAGCTTTGGAAAGGAGAATCTAAAAAAATGACATTAAAATTCAGTCCGTTTTTTAAAGCGAAGAAAAGGTCTAAAAAGAAAAGAAAGATTGGTTTATTAACTGGAGCTGCGACTGCTTTAATTGGCCTTGCTTTATTTACTGAAACGGCTGCTGCTCTTAGGAGAATATAATGGTAAAAAGATTAAGTT
>LAZR01000486.1_pt1 | contig 31588 bp, 46 predicted proteins | sample 329461 | NCBI WGS metagenome assembly LAZR01 (sample SAMN03002196, study PRJNA259156) | marine sediment metagenome | biome: sea floor; feature: Hydrothermal impacted sediments; material: marine sediment; isolation source: Loki non-amplified sample from Loki's castle hydrothermal vent sediment ...
GAGCACGATTCTGCACTTACTATATTGCGTCTCAAAAAAGAAGCGCAAGAAAATGCTTTGTTAGAATGTTTAGAGCCCGTTAAAGAAGCATATTCGGAAAGTTATACTCCTCTACAACGGCGTGTACTTTTAGCGACGGTTATCGAATATATCACAAGATAATAAATATTATGCGAAAATTATTTAACTTCCTTTGGGCTTGGTCCACGGTACGATTTCTTTTAGCCATGCTCATTGGTTATTATCTAGCTGAAATTACAAGGAGCCTAGGATTCTTATGACTGAAAATGAAGACATATATAAAATTACTGCGTCAAAAATTTACGGCGTACCTGTTGAAGAAGTAACAGAAGAACAACGTCAAAAAGCAAAAGCGATAAGTTTTGGATATTTATATCAAAGTTTACCTGAAGACGCAATACAAATAGCTCGTGATGAATTGATAAATACACTTTCAAAGATGACTGGAGCAATGGAAAGAGCAAACGAAGCGATGTTCCAACACTTTGCGGAATGGTTTGAAGAGCTAATTGAACTAATAAAACCCATAGTGATTATATTTCAACGAGCTTATTTGTACTCACAATTGTCGAAATATTTACCGGATAAATTAGCGATATTTATATCCGAAAAATGTCCTGTTCGGTGGCTACCCACAATTACGGAAAAACGGGTACATTCATTACAAGAGGAGTTAGAGTGAGAAAACCACTAGATATTCGTCGAAATATAACCAGACAAAGCACATATCGAAATCGATTAGATCTTATTGAAAATAAGATTGCAAATGTAATCGATACGGTATGTGAAGATTGCCCACAAAATATTGAAGATACATGCCGTGCATTCAATGTTCCGCACAGTGATGAAGAACGTGTGCAACGTTCACAATTAACAGTTAGCGGTAAGACGCAAAACTGTATGGATCAAACTGTTTTGGATAAATGCTACACTAAATACAGATTACGAGATGAGGAGCGAAAAAATGAGTGAAAATATTTCAGTCAGTTCATTAAACATTCCGTGGACAAAAGTTACAGACTTGAACATCATTTGGCCTCAAACTCAACGAATGCCAAGGCCATATGAAGAGGTTAATCTAGCAAAATTCATGCAACTAATGTTTCTATCTGAGTACTCTTTACGAGGCATTCATTTTGCTTCTCTTTATATTAACGTTCCAGACGACGAAGCAATCAAACATGATAGAGACCAATTATGGGATGTCAATTTTTACTGGTTCCCCTCTTACGGTGTAGCAAATGCGTCACTATCGACCTATATGCGACAACAAATTGGCACTGAACTCGGTATATTTATACCAGAACAAGGAGAAGCAGTTGATGGACATATCATGCGTTTCTTCCACATCGGTTGCAAACATGTAGATGAAACATACAGCTCTAATCCTATGTATGTAAAGAAAACAATTTGCAACTCTTGCGGCATGACTCGTAATTACGATAGCTCATAAAGATGAGAACAAACATTCGCCTACACCCTTTACACGCGAGATGATTTATGGTATACTTATTATAGTAAAGAATTTTAATCTTGCCAACAAAAAGGAGACAATAAAAGATGGCAGAAAAATCCACCGCGATTGCGGACAAAGCAAAAAAGAAAGAAAGTACACGTCGTAAGTTCCGGGACGAAAACTGGACGGAAGAGCAGGTTATTGCTCGACGTGCGAAACTAACCGTAAAGGAACTTCCTGAAGGTTGGATTAAACTCGCACATGTAGCAGACGTCTTTCGCGAGAAGAAAATTGCAGTTTCTCGCCTTGTGCGTGCGACTGGCGGTGACAGAGGTATGTATCCGCCCAAGGATCCAGTTTTCCGGATCGTATACTTCAATGGCGCACGTTACTTGCATCCAGATGTCCTTACCGCAGGTATCAGTCTTATGGCTGATCCAAACTACGGTAAAGTTCCCCGCAAAAAGAAAGCCAAAACAGACAAAGCAGCGAGCAAAACTTCGAAAAAGAAAGCTGCTCCGCAAGCGAAGAAAGCCACGGTTAAATCCGTTGGACGTCCGAGTCCTCTTCAAGGACAAAAAGGTTAGGCTATTCATTCAATGGTTCTTGGGGTTTTTTTACCTTCCTTTCCCCATCTGGTTTGCGCCAAAGAACTGTTGAATTTAAGCGCCGATGGGCAGCGGCATATAAAATCTACCGATCTATCATGTGCAGATCATCAGTTGTGGTAGACTGCCCAAAACTTTATTTATTACACCGAGGACAGAATGTAAAGTGTAGGTGTGATAAAATTCGATCTAGTCCTAGACTAGCATAAGATCAATGCAAAGTCACGACAATAAGATCGAAGTTTGTCAGAGGTGCAATGGAAGCACACTACAATAGGTAGAGGTGCAGGTTCGAGTCCTGCCTGACAAATTTCTTGGACATGCTATTTCACTAACCGTATCTGGCAGTTCGGGCTTATAGACATGTTCAAGTTCTGGGGCAAGCTGGATAGTTGGTATCTTGCTTGCCCCTATGACTATATACAAAAGGAGGCTCTAGTATGTCATACATTCAATTTCAACCAAAAGAAGATATAACTGCATTTGAAGTAGCTAACTGCGTCAATATTGTTGCTTGGGGTTTAGGTGAGGCTATTCAGCGAGGTCACGCAAAAGAGTGGTCGATGGAGAAAATTTTTCCTGGTTATACTGTAAACTATATGACTGAACTGATTGAGAAGTTTCATCTAGAACGTCACTTTGAAATTTCCCCTGGCGAGCAACCAATTATTGTAGAAGTAAAAAGAGGCAACTGGCTAGAATCTACATAATGGACACACCACGAAGCCTAATCTTTAAATATTACAACAGAGCAAAAGAACAAACAAAACCGGGAGGAAAATTAGAAAAAGGTCGTGTCAATCGTGCCTTGGGTCTCTGCTTGTCTAAAGAGCGGTACGACTTAATGCTCAAGAAATACCAAACGACCGTTATTGACTGTACTTGCCCGGATAGAACACATAGGGTCTATTGGTGCAAGCACCGAGTGGCTGTTGGCATTATGTATCGCGTAAAACAAGACATTCAAAAGCAGTGGTTGCAATGAGAGAAATAATACTTACTCAGGGAAAAGTCTCATTAGTAGATGATAAAGACTACAAGTGGCTAAATGAATACAAATGGTATGCGCATAAAGATGGATATACTTATTATGCTGTTAGGAATAGATCTATTTGGACAGATGGAGTTGGACCTGGATTAATATCTATACATAGAGTAATCTTAAAAGCTAAAAAAGGAGAAATATGCGATCATATAGATAGAAACGGATTAAATAACCGACGAAGTAATTTACAGATTGTTTCGGCTAGAAAAAACAGTTTAAATAGTCGCCTTTCGAAGAGCAATACTTCTGGGTTTAAAGGTGTGTATTATGTTGGTTTAGATATTAATTTAAACGAGCGATGGACAGCACAAATAATAATAAATGGAATTCATAAATATATAGATGTTTTTGCAACGCCGGAAGAAGCACATGAAGCTCGTCAAATTTATTTAGAACAATATGAAGAAAGTATTGCACAATGAAAAATCCATTATTTTTCATAGGCGTACTTGCTTCAATTTTAATAGGCTGTACCCCTAAAATACCCTTAACAGCAATTCACTATAAGCCTGTACCCCCTCTAACGAAGCCACCACGCTTCGAGTCCGCTGTTAACCCTATGGTAACGCATACAAGCCCAATTAGAAGCGCCACGGCGCAATGGGCGGCACAAGAGGAAATACAAGTAAGTTCAGACTACATAACCGACTTAAATGAAGTTTTTGCTGTGGGCAAAGAAGCATTGCAAACAGGTATCGAAAATATGAGTTGGCCTAAGCGGGTCGCATTGTATGCTCAACTTGAACATATGGTTACGCTCACAACAAATCAAAAGTTACAAGCACAAACAGAACGACTTTTAGTTGACTTTAAAATAGGGCTGGAGTTAATAGATGAGCGTACTGTCAAAAAAGCACTGGAGAATATACGGAAAATACGAGAAATGATCAACGACTAAAACTATATCAGTAATATCTAGGGATCAACAATTTGTATTTCCTGCATTAACATCCAAGATAAATTTTTAGATACAACGTCGTCAAGATATTTATCATTAACATACCTTTCTATTCTAGGATATTGAACCTGGAATCGTTCTACATATTCACAATGCGAACATTTATGTAGATATAAATACTGTTCAACATCTTCTCCCTGCAACATTGTACGGAAAGATAAAAGTGAATCATAATTCATCCATCCCTTTTCGCATTCATCACAACGAAAACGAATTAGTTTTTCTTCAATTACATTGCTTTGTATCGACATATTTTACCTTCCTTCGTCTGCGTAAGCATTTCTTTCCATAAAATGGAACGGTTCACAAACTCCAGTGCTGTAATAAGCAGCGATTTCAAGAGCTTTCTCAACTTTTTCCCGACCATTAAATGCAGGGTCAAATTGCATAGCCTTCAAAGCAGCTAATGCATAACTTTCGCCACAGCCAACGACATCAAAGCCATCTGTATAAATACCCACTTGCATATCATTATTTATATGATAGATATTGTGTCTGAATACAACCAAGAACTCACCCATATATTCATTTTCATTCTCTTTATACATGTATCCATATTCTTTAAGGCAAGATCTAACTTCCGGTATAAATTGAGTTACCATATATCGATGATTTGCTCTATAATCATTAAGTCCAGGTTTTGTTTCAACTGTTAAATGATATCGTAGAATTTGCCCCATCCTTATGGAACCTGTAGTTCCAATAACAAATCTACCAAGCGAGAACACTTTGGCGAATCCCATTTTTCGTATAGCTTGACCGCTAATAGATGCACTATCCCAACCAAGATAAACTATACCTTCTTCTTTATATGCTATTACACAGGTCACGTCGACTCCTTTTCCAACTCTCTTTGCTTTGCTAAAATTTGTCCGAGCATTGCTCGCGAGCCAGTACTCGATTTCCAAGTTTTGAACCACTGAAACAATTCGGGATTATTCAGATCAACGGCCTCGGTTAATGCAATAAATTCTTTGTGACTTGCAAAACCTCGTTCACGTGCTCTTTCGTCGAGAGAAATTGGTGCAATCTCTTTACGAATTTCTTGTACGAGTGCATCAGTGGACACGGGTGGATTTCCAATAGGATTATTGAACCACGAAGCCCAGGCTATAGCTTGACGCTCAAGTATAGATTGCTTCATAGCTGACTTTTCTTCTAATTTACTAACAAATTCAAGAATTTCAAATCCACTCATCGTATTTTTCTCCTTGGGTAATTTTTTGTACCGCCAGGTAAACCATACATCAACACAGCCAAACAGCACCGCTATACGCTTCCCTAGGCTTCTAATTGGGCATAACCTATACCATACTACCTATAGGTTACGCCCCAAAACTGCGCAATCTCAACCACATGCTCTTCATTTACAACACACATTGTTCGGGCGTTTTGTCGTCACGCCAGGGAGTATCTTCTCTTCTACTCAATGATGGGTGTCTCAAAGCACCACTTGCAAACAGTCGGTATCCAGTAGCAACAAACACTTTACCGATGAAGTCTTTCTGGTTCTGCCAAAAATTCTGACGTTCAATTTCCACCAATCCGGCCACGTTGCACACCTGGGTGAGCTCGTCGTCAACATATAGACCGGCTTTTACACTACCTGCCATTCCTTTGTATTTCCCGCTTCCTTCATTAAAGCCCAGACAAACATAATCGACCGTGAAAGTGCGTTTGATCCTACCCCAATTTTTACCATAAGCGTCGTTGGAATTTTTGAATACCACTCCCTCATAATCGTTATCTTCAACCCAATTCTTCCAAATATAATCCGTCCGACTAATATCCCACTGCGGGCAAATTTGAAACCAACTCCACTCTTGACCATGGAGGAGATTGAATACCTCCAACTCCGCTCGTCTTTCGCGTAAAGGGCTATCACGAAGATTGTTGTCAGCATACTCGATAATGTCGAATGCCCTGAACTGACCGCTTACGCTGTGCTTGATAGCCCAATTACTGCCGAACATATATTCACCAAGTATCATAATGTCAGAAACATTATCGCCAAGAGTGGGGAACACTTTCCTCCAATCACCACTAGGGCCGTAAATCCGCATATCGCCAGCTTTTATTCCAAGCACCGCCCACATACCATCTTGTTTAAGCTCCACTAGATCGAATCTGCTACGATCACTGTCAGCAGTCATATCAATAAATCTTGGTCGAGCAACTTTCAGTTTATATTCCATTGTGTAACCTCCAGTTATTCATTTCTCAACATACATTCAAGCCATTGTACCGCAACGGCAGCGACATGAATCAATTCTGTCCTCGTCATTCCCGCCGCACGACCACCGAATTCGTCATGCAAAATCGATTGCGAAAGTTCGCCTACTTCCTCAGTTAAAATAGCAAGCCAACGATAATTATCATGATTTTGTTGACCCCATTTATCTTCTTGCCTTTGTCGTTCTTTTTGTATTGTCTCGAATATGTCCATTTTACTTTTGAACTTTCTTGTATAAATCGTATAAAGCCATATTAGGATCATCCCCGTGACCAATACATTCTTCATGCTCTACAGCTGTAATGAATCTTGTATGCACTAATTTACTCGCATTTATCTCTTCTGGTATTTCGGTATCAAGGCATAAAAATGCGAGCCATTTACCGCCATATTCCCAATGTTTATAACCAGTCACAAGGTGATTGCGAATTATCGTTACGGGCGCAATATCATTAGATGTATGGACTTTATTCTGTAAATTCTCAACATATCGCTCAAAAATTTTTGTATAGTTGCTCATGGAATACTCCTAAAATTATAAGTAGTCGCGTTTTTCTAATTCCTTTCGCCAAAATTTTACAAAAGATTCGATCTGCTCGAAAGAGCAAATATGAAAACGAATGAACTCTTCTGAATTATCTATAGGAAACTCACCATCACTACAAATAACCCATTCCAAGCAACCATCGGCTTCTTCTGTAAACCACATATGAGTATAGTATCCACCAACTTGAAAACCAAATTGAGGATTTACTTTTTCGCACTTAAGCATATCATCTAAAGTGTGTATTTCCGAATTATCAACATTCAAGCTACATTCATACGCCCATCCACGCCCCTGAATGACCGTAGGATTACAACTATTCTGGCACTTAAAGCATCCAGATCCTTCGAGTGGACCCATAGCATGGAGTTTACGCAGATCTTTAATAAATTCTTCTTGCTCGGTCATGTCAAATACTCCTCAATCCAAGTAGTAAATTTCATTCTTGTTGGCGGGTCGGTCATCCAGCTTGTATCCGGCATAGGCAATTTTACGGCCTCACGAACGGTCAGCCAATTTTCAAAATCAAAATGATTAACTCGCTTACTTCTGGAAATCCATCTTAAACTACCTTTAGTTCCGCATACTTCTGCAACTTGCAGCGTAGTAACAACATCCTGTTTAACGTATTCGAGCACTTTTAATCTATCTTCAGCTGTACCGTTCCGCCACATTGCAGGAACTTTAGCACCGTCCATTCCCTCTGTTTTACCTTCTAAACCTTGCCCTTTGGCAGCAGTATTTAGACCTAAATAATGACCTAATGCACAAAATATATGGAACATTAAATCAATATGATCTACGGCAAGCTCCTTGCATTCCTCGTGCAAACCACTTTCTTCAGCAAGTATAGGAAAATCAAAACCGAGCCCATTCCAAGTTAAAATCATAAATCCTTCTTTTCTCATGTACTGTAAATAATAAACGAATTGTGCTACTTCTTGTTTACTCATAGTCCTACCACTGCTAAGTCGCTCGTTAGTAGAACTGCTTGCGTGCCATGCAACTTTCGTACCCGCAATTACGTCAGAGCTAGATTGCTTGTGTAATGGATCAATAGAGCGCCATGCAACAGGATCGCACATATTTCCATATCGTGTATGCCGTGCGTTCACTATTGAGCCGATACAACTGATCCCTAACGGCGTACGCATACGCCAATCGGTTGCGTCCTTAGGTATATCGTTATAAATTTCTATGTCGAAAGCTAGATATTTACGCATATTACTTTTCTCCAAGATAATTGCGGTATTCTCTATTACTGAGCATACGAAAACATCCCCGCCAGAATGCTGGAAAGATATCTTCTAATATATCCAAAACTTTTTTTGTACATTCACAACGATTAAATACTCCACTTTTTTCGTCCGAATGAACTAGAACACTTTCATTGTCATAATTTTCTATCCATACCATATCTCCTTTTACTCCTAATTTTCGTAATATAGCAAGATCTTCCTCGTCTGCCATGATCCATCCAACATAGATTTTATCTTTTGACACAAATACTCCTTTTTGCCTGATGGCAAAATGTGCCCTGGCCAGGCCCAAAACCCCTAATCGTAGCCAAAAACAAGCGCCCTGTACGCTTCCCTACGCTTCTAATTGGGGTGTAGCTAGGGTTTAGTACCTTTATTATATGCACGTTTTATACTATTTCGCAATTTATACTTCATAGATAACAATGGATTACTAACACCTTGTACGAGAGTCGTGACTAACAACATGAGTATAACATCGCCAAGTTCTTCAGCAAATCTACCATCAGAGTAATGTTCTTTATCGTCAGAGTTATTTCGTATCCAACCGCCTTTTTTATCAAGCAGTAATTCTTTAACTTCACCAAGTTCAGTATCCACCCATAGTAAAGATTCTTCAACGGTAGGTCATTTCCTTTTGGTTACTGTATACCATTCAAGAATTAGATTATTTATATCAACCATTTATGACCTCAAATTTGATACGTAAACCATATTCTTCAACAAATTCACCTGTTAGATTTCCACGATGACCTTCTGCATTTTTAATGTACACAATTCTAGCTATGAACATTTGAGCGGCAATCAGCGTGCAATCTTGACAAGGAATACCAGTTACATATATCGTAGCTTCTTGTAATTCTTCCGGTGTTGCAAATAACATCGCATTCATTTCGCTATGAATACAGCATATCGGTCCAAGCGAATTATCGGGTAAACCGATCCGATAACACATCTCATCATTGCTAGCTCCTCGAGGTTTGCCATTGTATCCAGTTGAAATGATTCTGCCATCTTTAGAAACTATGACAGTTCCGTATTTAGCTCGTTGACATTTGCTTCGCCCAGCTGTTGCAATTGCTATATTCATGAAATATGTGTCTTTATCCATATAAAAATTTTCCATATCTTTTGATAAATTCCTTGGCTGTTGTCGCAGGAACTCTGGTTAGAGCTTCTTTAAAATATTCAAAATAATTTGGATGAAACAAAATTAATTTTGCATCAGCACTTTGTAGGATGATAGCAATTGGTTCATATTTCTTATCCATCATAGATAACTTTGGCATAGTCTCATTCATTGTATAGAAAATCTTTTGTGTTTTTTCTTGTACACGTAATATTTCGTTTGCAATTTCATTGCCTGTGATAATTGACATATCTCTCAGATAAGCAAATCTATAGAAAAAGTCGAATTTTTTAACGCCAGATATATCGCCCTCACAACAGTAACGAATATATGCTGCGGAAATACCTGTATACTTGGCTGTTGCATTTATTGAACCAAATATTTTAGCGTCATTTAAGCGAATTACTGGTCGACCTTTGCCGTCTATTTGACTGCCTTGTATTTCTATATCATAATTGGCGTTTGGAAATTCTGGTTTATCAAATGTGATATAGAAAACTTTTTTACGAGCACGCAACGAATGATGTCTTGATAAACGTAACCCTACAGTTTTCTTGTAGACTGGTTCCCAAGCTCGGAAATGCTTAGATAATCCGCCTACTGTGCAAGGCCATTCAAATTCGTAATAGTCCTCAACAAATGGTTTGAATGCCTGAAAAAATTGTCGCATTGGAACACTGTGTGGACCTCCTGGCGTCTCCTTTAAAAACATCTTCAATGGAGGAAGTAAAAATCTAACATAAGCTCGTAGTGAAAGACTTTTAAATTTTCCTATTCGTTTATAATAACTGAGATCTGGTATAACAGATTTATCAGGTGAAGGTGCGAATGACCATTCATATTTTATGCCAGCAACATCCAACAAATATCCGTCGCAACACCATACGATATCTTTACGCGAAATTCCTTCTGTCGCGATAACAACAGCCATTGCAGAGCTGAATATTTTGCCATCGCTAAGTCTACGTACTCTCGGCATATTTGAAATTTATACTAAACTTATTAACCAACCAAGGATAACGGAGACTATTAACAGGTACACAAGAGCGATAGAAAATTGAATTTCTTTTGGTATATCTTTTATTAGACGAACGATAAGAACTATAGGAACTATGAACAAAAGAACTATGAACAAAAATCCTCGTGCTACATAGTCAAAAAGCATTAAAAATTCGAACATTTTTTTTCTCCTTATATCTTTAATTATTGAAAAACTTTATTCCTGTAGTATGTTGCGAAAGAATCAATTGCGAAATAGGCATTTCAGCCTCTAACCGTATTGGGCAATGTATCTCAAGAGCTAGTATAACAGTGGGGCATGGAAAATTATCGCATCCAACACAGGAATCGAAATCAAAATTAGCTAACATTGTAGCCGTTTCCATTAAAGAATGCTCTGTTTGAAGATTCAATTTTACAAGCAAAACTGCAATGTTTTTTACTGATATAGGATGCCTCTGTTTGAATAACATTTATCTTCTCCAAAAGGTGTGTTTATTTATTATACCATATATGAAGTCAGTTGGCAATATGTTTGTAGATTATTGCAACATGACATTGAAACGTATTTTTAGAACCTCTTTGCGTTTATGCGGATCAAACTCATCTTTAAATTCAGCTTGAAAATCGTCGCACAACCTTTCTTTTAGCGTAGAAAAGTGTCGATAAAGTCCTTGCGAACTTTTCCATTTAAATGTTTGGCGACGTGCTTGCGACATAGTTTGTAAGATATCAAATAATTGTGGGAATGTTTTCCATTCAGAAGCTTCTTGTGGTTTCAAAGTTAACCACTCTTCCAATAAAAATATCGCTTGCGAGCTTTCTTTTAATTGTTTCATTTGGCTATCAACCATTGACAACAATCCGCCGGATAAATTTTTCGCGTGAATAATTTTAGATTTTTTTATTTTTTCACAGAAGACAGTAAAGTCAACCAATCTACTTTTAGTGGGCGGTAGAACCATTGGATCGTCTTTCAAAATTTCAACAACACTGCTTAATTTGATTAATAAATCTGCCCATATTGCTGGACCGTACTCCCTGATTTTACGCTGCAAAACATATTCAGGTAATGGTGTAGTCAGTTTAGTCATCTCAAGTACAAGCAATCGTGTAAATAATGTTTCATCACTAAACGGCATATTTACGGCTGTGATAGCAACAAAACATTGTGGAACAATCGTATATTTTCTATTCGTATGGTACAATTTACGAAGCTCAATATGACTTCCGGTTGAGAGTTTGTTCAATAAATCAACTAGCCACCAAACGCCTGATTTTTCTAGATTGTCCAGTGCCAATAATCTATGCGAAGAAATACTCGCTCGCAACGCATCTTGTTTATCTGTAGGTATTGATAATACGTCTGAATCAGGTTCTTCCAAAATTCGCAATATACGACGTATAGCCGTAGTTTTCCCTGAACCTTGTATTCCAAGCATTGCAAGTATCGGTTTCGTCGGCAACATCTCTTGAAAAAAATATGCTAATAACCACGCTTTCAATAATTCTTTTTGCTCATCCGGTGTAGCTGGAGCTTCTGAGGATGTTGTAAAAGACAAATCGTTAACCAAATGATCCCAAGTATCAACTCGCTGAGTGTCAAAATCAGGTATGACATATTCACCAGAAATATTTGTTATGAACATATAACCGCATTCACCATTGTATGACTTATCAATTTTACCTTCACCACTAATTATGTATACCTCAGGGCCACCTAGATTAACATATAATTTTTTTGCCGACTCAGACCAAAAAGTTCGATGCAAAATTGGAATAATCGGTGCATCACGAATTATCCGTAGCCGTAATTCAGTAGCAGTTAATTTGCTGAAATTTTCTATAGGATTTAAGCCAAAAATCTTGTTCAATAATGAATCCCATTGTTCGCTACCTTCATCAATAACTGTATGCGTTTCCGAATCGTACCAGTATGCCAAATTTTCTTTATTTTGAAATATCTTACAGCCACTGTCATGTAGAATAGTCCATATAACTGATGCGGCAAGTCTAGCTGACTCCAGCTTTGGTCGTCCTCTGGAATATCGTATGTCATCAATTTGCGCAACAGTATCTGGAGCACGTATAAGCGATACAAGCTCAGATAACTTCTGCATCGCTGAAACGGGTAATATTTCTCCCAGACCTTGTCGTCCACGAACACTTTTTCCTTCTTTATGTCGACTGAACGTTGTTTGAACTGTTTGTAATCGGTTGCGTAGTTCGTCATCGTCACTACGTGTAACTATTTTACGAATTAATTCCTTCGTTTGGTCAACACCCCATCCTTCATGTGCTAAGTAACCACTGAGAAATAAACTAAGATCATGCCTAACTCCATCACGCCAATAGGCTGAAATAAGCTCTACTAATTGTGTCTCTAAATCTGGACCTGACTCTATTATTGCTAAGACATCTTCAGCAGAAGCTTTGTAAGATAAAATATCACAAGGTTCTAATATAGGTCCAGTTTCCCAACCGTTCAGCATATCCACGAATATACTTTGCGCATGTGACCGTGGATGAACACCTAAAGGAATTTTTAGTAGATTACCTTTTGGTCTACTACGAGTTAATCTATCTTGTTTGGGAAAACATTCAACATGTGTTGACCCACGTTTCTGTAAACCCTCACTTTCACGTACCCAGTCAACAATCTTTTTTGCATCTACTGCTGGTAAAGGTTCTTTTAAGAAAACTAGCACATGATAACCTTTGCCGCCAGAATATTCCACGGCATACGGTACATGCTCTAGATATTTTGTAATTTGCTCGACTAACTTTCTTGCTTTTAGAATATCTGAGCTATCTACATCCCAACCAAACCATTTAACAGCATCAATACCCTGCATTAATTGATAACTGCCTAGAATGACCTTGCCCTTTGTATGTTCTTTAATATTTTCGTATTCTAATGCAAGCTCCACAGGCTTGTAATACATATCTGCATCGGAAACAATACACTTTGCATAGTAAGGATTTCCGCCAAATATTTCTAATAATAATTTTTCAACATTTTTAGAGCGTATCTTATCTTGAACTGCAAGTTGAGCCGTCATTGCTCTACCTTCCTATTCTAAATAATGCTCCTTTTTACCGCTGACTTTTTGCAATGTTCCATAGGTTTTGCCTAATTTAACGTCAGTAACAAATGGAATTGAAAAAATATCTTCTACCTGCATAATTTCTGAAATGTTTTTTGAGCATTCCTCTGTTGAGTTCTCAGGAATTTCTGTAATAATTTCGTCATGCACAAAGTTTATGATATTACAGTCATTGCCATACTTATTCAACCATTTATTTACGCGAATTCCCGCAATAGATAGAAGTTCAGCACAACCACCCTGAATTTGTGCATTAGCTCCTTTATACATAAATTTTGGATTATCTTCCTTCCAAAGTCTACCGCTCCAATATCTTAAAAATCCTGCCTCTTTACATTGGTCAATACGTTCAAATAGCCAAGGTTGAATTCGAGGAAATGCTTTCCAATAATTGTCGCACACGTTAGAAGCTTCAGGAGCAGTCATGTTTAATTTAAACATCAATGAACCAATTGTCATACCATAAATCAATCCAAAACTAATTGTTTTACTCCATTCACGATGAACCTTATCACGAACACCCCAAACTCGCTCAGCAATATCCGCATGTATATCTTTGCCAGCTGCCAAAGAATCTAACATGAACGGGTCCTCTGATAAGATCCCAAACATTCGCATTTCCATTTGCTTGTAGTCTACTGCGAGAAATATTTTTCCCTCCGGCGCTATAAACGCTTTTCGTAAATTATATTCATCAGTACGTTTTGTTTCACCCGTAAAGATACTTTGTGTAAATCTACCTCTATGGTCGCTCGGCACGTTCTGCATATTCGGCTTAGACGAACTTAGTCTACCAGTACGTGTTCCTGTTAAATTAAAATTCGTGTGTACTCTATTATTGTCATCCATCAATTCAAGATACTTTTTCATGGTAGCTCTCATACGGTGTGATTCGCGTAAAGCACCTATTAAAGTTCCTAATGGATGATGCACTTTTTCTGTTAACAGAAACATACTGGTACAAGTAGATTTATATAAACCTGCATCTGCAAATTTACTGCGGTCAACACCATCTGAGTCTGCAAATGGATTTTTAGGCTTTTCTATGCCTAGATCGTCATAAATCGCTTTGCTTAATTGTTGATGTGAACGCCAATTGAATGTATAACCTATTGAGTCATATAAACGCTCCTCCAATTTAAGAAGTGTTACGTCCTGTAACACAATTCCTTTCTCCAAAAACTCTGGATCCATTTCTATACCATGTCGTTCCGTTTTCCATAAGACTTTCAAATATTGCATATCCTTGATAAAAATATTCCATAGACCCCACTTTTTTACTCTTGATGCAAGTTCTGTAAAAAGTTGTTCTGTAATTAGTACATCATTACAAGCGTAATCAGCAACAACTTCTAAAGGCCAATTGTGAATTTTTGTACGCACAGGCGCTTGCAGGATGTGATCTCGTTTACTATCCTCGCCAAGAAAAATTGCTTCTGCTGTTGCCAATGCCTTTTTGTTTCGACTATCTAGTAAATGAATTAAATCAGTCGTATCGTAAATATTCCAAGCTAGTTTTTCAGGATTAGCGTTCAAAAAATGAAGATCAAATTTTGCATTATGCATGATTACATTTGTATCAGGCGCTAATTCTTGAAATACACCGTATGCGTCTCTACGTTCCTGCTCAGTTAACGTAGGTAGATAACCATGAATATTTTCTTGCGGACAATAAACAGCCACGCCTATTATATGATTATGCGGCCATAAGAGACCATTAGTTTCAGTATCAATTGTGACCCATTTACCTGAGCATCTTGGAATATCGGATAGTTTCAATAATTTCATTCATCTTCCTCTACTTTATTTAGAATAATTTTATCAGAGGATACGCACATAAATCTAGCGTTGAAGACATCAAAAATTTTACCACAGTCATCGCATTTATACTTCCAACGTATACCGCAGTCACATAAATTATATCCAGAACATATTTCACATGCCAAAATAATCATTATTTATGCTTAATCCACCAGCCATGTCTTTGAGAAATATTTCCATTCAAAGCTAATATTACGTCATCAAGAGCATCGCGATATCCACCGTTGTATCCCTCGCCTGCCATAGCGCCAGCAATTCTACCACGTTTAGCATGAGCAGAAATTTCTCTTGTAACATTTTTATAAACTATATTGATAAGTCTTTTTATTCCTTTTACCATCAACTTTCCTTTTGCCACTTGCAAGGTCGATCAAATGAAGCTCGATATCCGCATGGCTCACCTCTTTCGTACGGAGCTCTTAGTAATTCTTCCAGATGCGTTCCCATTTCTTCTTTAATGATTGCACGCATTTTTCGAAGTATGAATTGCCACTCTCCAGGCTGAACTTGACAACAGAGGCGCTGTGGGAAAATAACATTTTGCAATGTTCGAAATGAACACTTGAAGAATATATTTGTCAATGTATCTGCTGGCAGTATTCCACGTGCAACTTCGCTAGGAACACCCTTTTCAATAAGTTCCACATATGCAGTCACAGCAATGACTGCCGTATTAGCGTATCGTTCAAATAATTCTTCTTCGCCTTTATACAGAATTCTATACACCTGCTTTGCACCGAAAAATCGCATACTCTCTTGAACGAAAGCAGTACCAATACGATAACGAACTAATTGATGTGTAAATGTGCGAGAGACATTGTTTAACAGCCATACAATATCAAGCATTTCTAATGGTGTTTGCAACTTAGTCTTTACAATATCGTCAAAAGCATCATCAATACTATACTCGTTATATCTATGTTTAGGGTCAAAATTGTAGATACCTTTATAACCACGGGTCGTTAAATGAACAACATCTTCAGGATATGCGCTATGACTTATAAGATGAACCTCGGCTACGGGTGGAGAGACTATCTCCACCCGATACTCGCCGAATTTCTTAGAAACGAGTGTTCTTTGGTAAATCATGCCCCATCCCAATTATCCGCAGCTAACATCATAAGCGCAATATTCGCATAATTGTGCAGATCCTTAAACACATTAATCAATGCTTCACGGTTATTTTTACCATGTCCAGGATCTTTAAGAACTAGGGGTCGTAACCTGGCAGACACACCAATCAACTCTACTGATGCCCCTAATACGCCGGTCACAGTAATTGTATCACCATATTCTTCATTCCTCTGCACAAAGATTTTCTTGCCAGATGCACAGGCTTTGTTGAATTGATTACTTCTTGCTTTCTGCAGAGTAGTTCGTGATTCTAATTGTTCTGGTTGTTGAGTCATTTCTTTTGTTTCTCCTTCAAGTCTGATTAGTCTACGGCTATTGTTTATGCCTGCTGAGGCAAGCATTGTCCTAAAATCATCAGCTACAGTACTCGGTCTCCAACTTGCTTTATACTGAGCAATTTTTTCTGAAATATCCTTCTGGAGTGAACTCAGTGTATCTCGTAACTGTTTGGATATTTTCGTGCCTGATTGTTTCATTGTAAGGTTGCCTCCGCATAAAAACTCTTATACCGCTATTCGCAGCTCTGAGGGCTAATCCTGGATCATCTTCAAACATTATCACATTTTCATTTGGGAGAGAATCAGCAAGTAAAACTCTTGAACTCGAACCTATACGCAATTGGTCAACATTAATTCCATAATATTGAAGCCACCGCCATGTGTCCATCCATATTCGGTGATACACATCAGCGGGCCTCGCTGTGATAATAATAATGTAAATATCCAGATCTTCTTTCATTTTACATAATGTTGCAATTCCATCCATATATGGTTCTATATATCTGTATCCTCCTTCGCTCTCAAACTGCTCTTTTAGAGCATAATATTCTGGATAATGCATTGACAGATCATTATCGAGCATTAACGTACTACCTGAATCAGCAATTGTAGATTGATAACCCTGCTCTGAAACCCACGAGATAAATGAACTACGCCAATCAGCAATTGTACCGTCAAGATCACAAATCAAAATGGGTTTATCCGCAGGTATTATTGCAAATTCTTGTTGATACTTCAAATCAAGAATTCTTGTCTTAATCTCTACAAAATTTAACATATCAACAGCAGTAAAATCCCAAAGATCCCATAAAGATATCACATATTTTGTAAGATCAGCTAATTCATATGCAAGGTTTTGTCTATCAATCTTTCGCCCTTCTTTTTTTCTATGCCGCTTCCATTGTATGTCAGATAATATTTCATCAATTTCGCTTACAATGCCAAGAAGATATATTTGCGTCCAATGTTCGCGATCATATATATCGGTTTCTTCGCGAATTTTACGATTATATCTTCGTTGATCTGTCCAAAGATCTTCTAAATAGTTGTTTTCTCGCAGAAGTTTCTTCATGAATATTTTCTTAAAATTTTCGTAGCTTCATCATATGCTTCATGCGCAAGCATACGTCGTTTAAATTGTGCATATCTTCCAATAAGATATAAATTAGATGCATATAATTCAGACATAAGCGGGGGTGACATAGGATGTATATCCGTCATTGTTCCTAGTTTTCCATACTTGTATTGATGAGGTTCAATAACTTTGAGATGTAAAAATTCATAATGAGCTCTTCTAAATAAAACAGAAAATCGCACCAACTCATCATTTTCTATTCCATTATACATAACAAGATTTTGAAGCAAATTTGAATCAATATATGTAACAACTGGAAAAGTACAAAGATACTTTTGATGTTGCTTTATATCACATGTATTAGGAAATGTTTTGAATACAATATCATATTCTAAAGTCAAATCATATGCACGAGCATCTGAAATATTACCCGATGACGCAACATCCGTATCCTGCCATAAAAATGGAAGAATATATGCAGGATCATATCCATATACAATTTCAGCTTGTACGGGAAATGAGCTTGACTCATCAGTTACGCGAACATTGCCCCATTGTTTTTTGACATAGTTTTCTTCAGTACCAATACTAGAAAGATAAATTCTTTCATACTTTAATCCTTTTTTGAATAAACTTTTAGGAATCCAATGTAACCAAAAACAACCGGCTGAAGCGCCAGTTTTAGCTTTTGATATTACAAACGGTTTTATACCAACTTCCAAACATGCATAATTGATGTATGCTGCTGAAATACCGCCGCCAAGAATAGCAACCTTTAGATTAGTCACATGTCACCAATATTTGTTTTGAGTTTGGTTAATATCCAATAACGCATCATATTATATGCATCTTTTTCATGTTTTGTTCTGCCATATTTAAATTTCCATTTTTGTGCTTTCGCTATAGGTTTCCATAAACCTGGCAAAATTTTATTCACTTTAGGATACTCTCTGAGAATTTTATAATAATGTTCCATATATATTGTTGAAAATTCCACAATCTTTGGTGGACTTTCTATTACAATATGCTGCGGATCTTGCCATCTAAGCATCCCTATGACATTCCGCATAATGAGCGTGGCAGAATGGATTAGTCGCCGTTCTGTAAAATTATATGCGACACATCCAGCATGTACTCCTGGATCAATAGACATTATAATCATATAATTGCAGAAAGTGTCCGCTATGAAGCGGACACTTTGTTTAGAGTGCGATCAGAATGGTAAGTCGGATTCTTCTGGTACTACATCTTCTGGCATACCCTGAACCTCGTCCATGGGCAATTGTGCGGTAGATGCAGTATACGGCATCGTTTGTTCAATCTTTGCACGCAGATTTCCCTCGTACGTATCGTGCGAAACCGTACCGCGAAAAACCTTACCGATTACTTCTTCTAATTTTATGTTGCCGTCTTCAGGTGCATTTATTGCATCCAAAAAGCCATCAACACGAAATCGTGCATCTGGAGAATGACTTAACAAAATCGAAGCTTGTTTTTCGCGATCTTCGCTTTTATCAATAACTTTACAGAATAGAAGCCAATATGGATAATTTTCACCATCTCGCTCCATTGCACGAGTTACTTTGAATGTGTGTGTTCCCAAGGCTGGCAACCCACTGTTTCGTTTTAAATCAAATGTAGTCATTTACTTCTCCTTATTCCAAAATTCATAAAGTACATTATGTGTTGGATTATTCACAACTGAAGGTAACTTGTCACTTCGATCTTTTGTAACGAAATTTGCTACGTCAAATGCCATTATACGCGATTTCTTAGGTTTGTCGCCAGAGTCGGCTTTATACAAATATCCAACTATATCCATCATACGTGCTACATTTCTTGCAGTATTTTTACCTACAAATTGTGGTTGAATAGCATCTGTTTCATATTCCTGTACAGCACGGTTAGCGATAAAAACAACGTTCATTCGCAATGCTCGCAAATTACGCATGTATTTATCAAAATCCATTAATGCTTTACCATAGTCTGATTGACTCGCCAAATCTTTATATGGTCTACGTACATCTGGAAATTTACTAATTACATTCTGCATTACAAAAAACTGAACTTCGTTTAACGAGTCAACAACAACTGTTTTGTAAGGATGAGCAGAATGAAGTAAATATCTTATTGCATTTTCCAAATCAGCCCATTTTGCAATTTCAATTCGTCCAACATTTCTAGAAACTGAAGACATTCCACGATCAGCATCAAGAAAAACTGGGTCAGGCCATGTTGATGCGAAAACAGTTTTGCCGACACCACTTTCTGCATACACTAAAAACTTCACTTCTTCGGTATTAAATTTGCCTTCATGAGTTACTACATTGATATGATAATCTTCAGCTGAAGGTCCCTCAACAACAGGAACTTCTATAGTCTCTGGACCTTCTCCTTCATATGTTAAATCAAGTTCTGTCATAAAATCTCCTATGTCATTTTAGACGTTTTTCAAATGTTTTGAGAACACTTTTTGCTTCTCCACTATCATTTATGCTAAGGCAAACTGGATAAAAGTTACAATCCCATGTACAATCACGTGTAGAATTTCTATACATTTCGCCTCCATCTCTATGGAACTTTGTCATTTCATTTGCTTGGTTTACCAATTCCCTTTCTATCGCCACAAGACCCTCTTGATTTCTGAATGCCTTGACCCGTACAACGGGTTCAGTTTTTGCTATGCCACCTTTGGTCATACGAATAACGTTGAAAAAAGTGCCTCTTGGATTAAACTCTAACTTACGCATCGCAAGCATATACATACTTATTTGAGGATCAATACTAACATGTTTCATACTTACTTGTTTCAAAAACTTATGCTCCAAAAGCCAAATAATTCCATCAATTTCTACTACACCATCAATGTATCCTAGAAACACATGTTTATCAATCTTAAACTCAAACTTTAATTCTGCTTCAATTAATTCAAACTTATCATTTTCAATTGACCATTCAAAATATCTATTCAAAATAAATTTCATTAATTCCCAAACATCGTCGAGTCCCCTATTCAATTCCATTTCATATTCAAAAAGTTTATCATTTGCCGCATGTAACGCTTCATCTTTATCACCGGTTTTATACCATACGGCAAGAGCCGAATGTCCTATTGAACCGCGAATTTGCCCCATACTTGAGGGTAATACATAATTTTCAATATATTTAAGAAAATATTTATATTTACATCTACGCCAACAACTCATACTAGAATGCGATAACTTACGCATATTACATCCTATATAAAAACATACTCATTATTTTGATAAATCGCTATTTCAATTTTACCGTCAAATCTTCTACCTAATACGATTCCAACCATCAAAGCAGTAGTTACTTTACCAATAGGAAGTATGACATCCTGACATGGGTCAAATTTACGATTAATTAATTCGTCATAAATAATGGTTCCTAAATCATAAGCCTCTTCATATCCTGTTGATAACAATATTATTTTCTCAGCGTATTGTTTCAAAGCACTTAAATCATGCTGTGTTGCCTCTGTAACAAATATATTTCTGAATTTTTTATCCATTAAGAATTTCTCGCACTAAACCGCTTGTTAGCCGAATGCTACTTTCTTTGCGATAACTCAACACTCTGTCAATTACATGATCAATTGTTTGTGCTCCAGAAGATGTAGTTGACAAAAGATGAATAATATACGGCGAACTAACAGTACCAATTCTGCGAACTCTGTGCAGAGACTGATAATAATCGTCACCATTGTATGATCGCTCAAGATATATTGCAGTTCTAGCTTTCGTTAGCGTAAATCCGAATTTACCTACAGCAGGATGTGCAACTATCACATCAGTCTGACCTCTTTGAAACGAGTCAACTATGTTTTGTCGCGATGCTTTGCTTGTACGACCCGTTAATTCACTTACTTTAAATCGTTTTCCTTCTAACTGTCGCCGTATTCTAGTAGCAGTTTCTATGAATGTAGTCCAGATGATAACAGGTTTTTCAACGAATTGCATCATCTCAATTGCAGCTTGCCACTTGGCTGAAATATCTTTGCCTTCAACTAATATCGGATTTGATGCTAGTTGTATCAAACGCAACATTTGCGTCAAAATATTTGGAGCCAATAATGCATCATTTTCAGTTAGCTGTGCAACAAACGTTTCTTCCATCTCTCCGTACACACGTTCTTGATCTTTAGGCATGGGAATATCAAAAGAGTCAAAAATCCAATCTGGTAAATTTGGCAGGACTTGTTTTTGTGTACGAGCATAATAAATATGCTCTAAATCTTCATGCAGTTCGGCAGCAGCATTTTTCTTATTTCCATGTATTTGATATCCCCATTTTGTTTGTTCAACATCGCAATAATTTTCTGCAAAGCGCCAAAAAGCAGAAAAATGTTTTGAGTCCAATATATTTAATTGACTCCATAAATCGCTATAATTCTTCGATGTTGGTGAACCACTCAACATCCATACTACTTTATGTTGACCAGAAAGTGCTTTAATAGCGCGAGTTCGTTGAGACTTCCTATTTTTGATTAAAATTGACTCATCAATAATTACAATATCAAAACCATAATCTTTATTTACTTTCCAGGCAGGAGGTTCTTTACCGCTGTCAGGATCCTCGTGTGTCATCCTTGTACGCACTGTATCATAATTTGTAATTACCCACTGTGCGTCAGGACTAGTATTTTGATGCCATATTACAGACTCGTCGCCTGTCCACTTTTTGATCTCTTGTTGCCAATTGCGCAGAAGGGACAAAGGTGAAATGACTAGAACTCTCGAAGAATGCGTTGTCTCGCAAATATCTTTTGCAGCAAGAATAGCGCATAAAGATTTGCCTAGACCAGGAGCAAGACAAAGCATAGCTTCATGCCGTTTTATCAAAAATCTGATTGCTTCTATTTGATATGGGAAAGCATTATTGGATTCTACCAAAAATTCTGTAAAAGAGGCTAAGGAAACACGTTCAGCATCTTTTTCTTCCCATAAAGAAACGCTTGATTCTTTTGTCAAATTAGGAAAAAGTCGCATAACAGCGTTAATATTACCTTGAGTCAATGAACCTTTCCACGTTTTGTTCCGCCAAAAGAATGTATGTGCTTTTATCTGCTTCGAAGGATGTATATTAGGTGAAAATCTTAAAAATCCCTTTGAATCAACATACAATAATCCATCTGACTTTTTCTCACTAGCATAGACAATAGCTGTTGACGGCAGTACAATGGTCTGTAAATCATATTCATCGATTTGACGTGAATACTTCTTTAGTTTCACGCTAATCCAATGATATTGTCTTTCAGAAATTCCTTTTCCACGAACAAATAATTGCTCTGCTACCGACGTCAAAAACGTTGCATCAACTGCATTAAATCCTTGTTTATTATCGTAAACAGTAACCCCCTGTTCTTGTTCATCTCTTGTTTGTAAATTATAAAGGAGCTTTAATGATTTTAATACATCTGTTTGACAATCCCAATCCATTTTAGGCAATCCTTTATTTTTACTTTACACTTCTTTACTTATTACTTGTAGCTATATTGTAACACAAATTACATCATTTTGGGTATAGTTTGAATATGTATATTCAGCCGAGAACCTCATATTTGGGAGTGAAGTTCTCGGCTATCAAATTCTCACAGATTTTTTGTGAGCCAGCGAGCTATCCAAGCAGTTGGACATTTAATTTTAATCCACTGCCTGTCATATTCGTCTACGGCAACCTCGCCCGCAGTCAGCCATTGTGATCCTTCAAATGCTTGAGCAAACGGTGTATTGTTTCTTATCGTAGGAATTACACGCATACTGAGTCTTCGAGAAGTTACCACAATACAGTCGGGAATGGTTGGTTTTGGCGGTTCTGCAGAATCCAATCCAAAAAATTCCGCAAATTCTTGCGCAGTACCCGCACGCATGTTCTTAATGAAACGACCACGATCTAAGTGGTGAGCATGTACAAAACCGTTTGATTTAGCTTCATTATTAGGTTGACCTTCATATTGCCATAAAACACATTTATCCTCGCGACCCGTTTTACTCCAAGTATATGGAATATACGGAGATTGAGTTAAAGGAGGTTTATGTTCATATTCAGGATAATACGGCCAATTTGCATTCCAAAGATAAAAATCACTGAGCCACTCTAGAACACCATATGGATTGAGAGAGCCTGGATTTGTATACATTCCTGTCAGAACGAACAAATCTCTTGAGGTAAACATAGCATCTCGCATTTGTTTTACGCTCAAGCCAGGTTCCTCGCAGTCTTGCCAATTGCCAAGTTTAAACTTATCCAAACCAAATACATCTCTGCAAACATTGCGGAAATATACGGCCTGAGCCTCGCCGCCATATCTAGGATCTAGATAGCAATACGCACCTAAAGGAATACCATTATCTAAGGCTTGCCATCCATTATATTCAAACTGCGGATCAGTCCACAGACCCTGTGTAGCTTTGAGGATCAGGCCACGGTTTTGATTGTCGACGAAGGCTTGAACATCCGTAAGCGGACCATTCCAATGGCTGGTATCTCTTACTTTGAGTTCACCCTCGACAATCTGACTCATCCGGTATCTCCCATTGCTCGCTTAGGTGGTTTTGGTCGTGCAATTCGCGGACTGAGCTTATACATTTCTTGATTGCCAATCCAAGCACCACCGATAGCCAGAACTACTTCAACAAGTCCAGCCTCAGAACAAACAAGCGTGATACTTATTGAATTCAACAATTGCACTCCAAAACTAGAGCAACTGAGACCTAGTGAAATAAAGCCGATAACGGTAACACTTCCGAGCATTACAAGACGTTTAAGATTACCGTCATTGGACCCATCTGGTTTTTGTCCCAAAGTTTTAAACCAGGTATTAAAGCCAGGAATGTAAGAAGTACATAGAGATAGAAGAACACCGAGCATTGCAGATAAAATAGGGGCAGTCATTTTTTCTCCTTTGAGTCTAATTTTCCATATAAAGCTTCCAATCGTCTAGAATTATCTTTTATTTCTTCCGCTAGACGTGCCGTTGATTCAGAATGTTGTTTATATATAGCTTCTAATGTTTGTACAAATCTTATCTCCTCTCGTTCAATAAATCCACGCCAATCTTTGGATTGACCTTCTAAATATGTTTTCCACCCTTCAGTTACAGATGAAATATATTCACGATTTGCTTTGGACATTTGCAAAGCAAATACTACTACAATGATTAACGCAGCAAATTGTGGTACATTTTGACTTAGTGTTATCCAATCTATCATGTACTTCTCCTATTTTTATGTTTCTGCCCATGACAAAAGTGTCATAGCAGTAGGATAGGTAGCATTATTTGAATTTGTAAAAAAGAATATCTCGTCAGCAGTCAAAAAATCTGTTCTACCTACACTGTGAAATTCAAACCAATGTCGTCCATCCACAGACCAATGACACTTCCTATTTGTATTATTATCTTCAATACGAAGCCACATTACCGGACTACTTCCAGCTTGAACAATTTCTTGTTCTAGATATGTAGCACTCCATGTAGTTGGATTAGTAAATTTGATACTTGCAATACTATTTACACTAATACTTAAATGAAAGGTATGCAATTTTCCATCAGAACTTTGTCTAAAACCAATACCGACACCACTATAATTAACTTTATATCCATGCGGCATAAATGCGACAGTAATTACATAAGGTACACTAGGAATGGTTTTCTTACGAATACGAAGATTATCCCCTGCTAATGTCGGCGCAAGTAAGTAGATACCTCCTCCATCAACATCTACACTACCCGTTCCTTGATTTATCCAAGCAAAATCTCCGTTTACAGGCGCAACAAATGGAAATAGCGGACCCCAAGGAATCCACGCCGCACCTGTATCTCGCTCTATAACAAAACCATCGCTAGGTAAAAACAAATCGCCATCGTTACTGGCTGCCGGACGACTTCCATATACTGACGTGAATGTATTATCTCCCCCACCATCCCCAGTATGAATTTTTCGAATGTCCGCAGGACCTGGCTGTCTAGTTCGTGTGTTAGCCATTAAGTTATCCTATTGACGTATCCACCAATCATTATTACATTAGCTGTACCTGCAAATGCTCTCACAATCAAACTATTTTGCAATAACAGACCAGGAACAATCAAGTATAAACCATCCTCAGCAGGTACAGTCACTTCAATCAAATCGTCTGGCGATGCTACTCCTCCATATTCAATTGTCAGTTTCACATCTAAACTATCAGAATTAACTGCCCATAAGTGTATTTCATCCAAATCACTAGATCCTGCAACAGCGGTATGTATCAATGTTCCTGCTGTTGCAACAGGAACAACTTTTATCATACGTCCATTCGTTGAACCTGATAATAATACTTTCGTATATGCCATAAATCACCTTTAGCTAAATACTTGTACTTCTAATACGTCAGTAGCTCCTGCTCCTCCGCCTGGAATAGTTATATCTGTTTGATTATTTCCAGCGTCATCAGTAGCTGTTACACCAGCGCCGGTAAAGTTCAAATTTATACGTTGAGCCAGCGAAACACTTTCGTCTTGAATAATATGACCACTAATCGTACCACCAGTAACCAATATTTCTAATTTTCGTATACGTTTTGCAATAGCCAATATTGAATTAGTTAAGTCATTAAGTATATCGCTCATACTACTTTCAAGGGTATATCAGCAAATTCCATAACAATCTCTTCTCGTTTGTTTTCGCCGGAGATTAATATTCTACGTCCAACTATACGTTTATTTCTCTGTACATCACCATATTTTGCAGTTACACGATCGCCAAGAAAATAATGTACACCATATAATGAATTTGGTTGTTGTAAAGGCGAGAAAATAAAAATTTCTTTAGCTTGCAATTCTTGCAAAGATTCACTACCAGCTGTCTCCAATTGATAGACGAATTCTTGTCCGGAAGCATTACGTGTTACCTCACGTCTATTCCATGGCGAATCTGCAATAGCTGTTTCATCGCGAGAAACTTGTACAGAACGTGTTGAAAGATCGCCTTGTCCAAGTACAAAAATAATATTCGCTTCGGACATACGGTCATATTGATAAGTCATATTTTGTACACTTCCCATAGGTACACTGAATACTACTGGAACATTACCCGCAGCATTTTTACCTGTTGACGAATTTAAACCCTCAACTGTTCGATCAGCACCTAATTGTCCAACAAAAGTTTTGAAAATAAATTTTGCGAGAGCTTGTCCTTCAACTTTATAATCGATTCCAGAAAAATTTGCAATGTCTATTAAAACATCCAATAAATTTTCAGCAGGTCTGCTACCACTCCATAATTTACCTGCACCATTATCAACGTCAATTGAAAATCCAGGAAGAACTCCAGGCGCATCAATAAATGTACCGCTTCCATAATCAGCTTCGAACTTACGTCCATTAGCAGGAGTTGCTGATGGACCGCAATTTTCTTCAGCATATTCTTTCATTGCAGTTTCCGATGGTATTAAATTTTTGTCTGCTCTGACCGTTCCACCAAGATATGCAATTGTAGTTCGCGCTAATAAATCTGCGTAATCAAATCCAGAACTAGAAAAAACTTTTACACCGTTTTGATTGATGCCACGAAATGGCGTACGATGTAGCCCTTCAAATTCTAAAGCCCACGGCAACATCCCAGGAATTGAACGATAAATTTCTATTTGTCCATCCAACTCGAATAAATTAAACCTTGAATCCGAGTTATCGCGAAAAGTCAAAACATATGTACCAAGACTGTTTACTTTAGACGAAATTTCTAATGACAACCAATCATCAAATAATGCAACTTGTACACCACTTTGATCTTTTAATCGTATATAATATCTTGATGCAATATTTCCAAAAGCTGGAGTTGTAACAGCGCAGGGAATAACAATAGGTTCAACATATTTAACAAGTACTTCTAAAACAGCTTGTGTTACTCTTCCTTTTTGAGTACTTGGTTCAGCAAGTACCTCCAAAGGAGATTGAGTTACCCTTCCTTTTTGGGTATTGGGTTCTGCCAATACTTCTAAAGGAGCTTGAGTTACTCGTCCTGACATTATGCACTCCGTCGATAGCCAAATTCAACACTATTTATACCTGCAATAGTCCAGGGAGCGGCGGTGTCAGGATCGCTCTCAACAATTTCTTGATGATATAAATAATTATCACCTAAATTGAAATTAGATTGCACATGATCAGCACCCCCCTGCCTAAAGACAGGTTGACATGTTACCGCACCCGCATCATCTTTTCTTGCATCCAATAAAGTCTGTACGCCAGCAACTAAGCCAGCAGTCGTAACCAAGTTATCCATTAGATGAGTGTCTAGCTGTGGTAATCCTGCACCATCTTGGTGAGTATAGGTCGTATCATCATCAGCAGGATTCTCATCAACGTCTTCGTAATTGACTTCGCCAGTATCAGGAAATCTATCCCACTGTGCTGCATTACCAGCACCATTTGGAAGTAATGCTTCTACACGATAATCGCCAATGAAGTCGTTATTGACTGCACCAGAATTATTCATTACATACAAGTCATCAATATAAGAGGAAACAACGCTAGTTCCGCCCCTAAATTTAATGACATTAACGCTATTGTTAGCAGTTTGTTGTGTGTCCTGAGCCACCTCCGATATCCAACTAATTTCATTGACTCTAAGATCTATTGTACCAGCACCATTGTTGATAAGAACTTTGAATTCTAAAAAGTACCATGCATCTATTTGAAACGACTCAGAAGAAGTAGCTAATACAGCTCCGCCTCGTTTGACTGAAATAGTACCATCAGCATTAATATCAAGACTAACTTGCTCTGTAGCCATATCAATTAAATAGAAAAATGTAGATGAAAATGGAGTAAAGGCTGCAAATTTTACAGCAAAACCAACTATCAACGTAGTATGTGAGCTGGATAATGTTTTTAGTACCTCCCTTCCCCCGCTACCTCCCAAAAATAACGCATCTGTTCCATTACGCCCATTACCTGCTGATATTGTAATACCATAACCAGAAGTCCATTTTTTCAGAATATCACCAATATCGTAGTGATCGAAACTATCCATAAATAATAGTGTCATGTGTTATCTCCGTTTTATACTAGGCAAAAATATTCTATGTTGTGGTTTACGCTCAGCAAATGTTATTGGAAAAGTACCAGGAAATACCATTCCTTGTTTGTCACTTTCTGCAATTTCCTTTATCGCAAATATATCTCTCGTGCGTACAATCAAAGCCACGATTGAATAGAATGCAGCATGTAAGAAATTTCGTCTAGTAATCATAGCATAATAAATGAGTATATTAACTTCTTATCTAACTTTATATGTGACATAAAAGCCTATAGTAAACATATCCTGATTAACTGTGTCAAGAACATCGACCGCATCTCGTACAAAAGTAAGTAATACTATATTTCCTGAATATGCAGTGAAGTCAATCGTTGTTTCCATTTGACAACTATGATAACCATCGTTAGATTCAACCGCTTCCTGTGCAAAAGCAGGTTCTATAATACCGATACTTCCTACTGTGCCACCACATTCACCTACTGCAATTACCATCTTGGCATAAATATTATTGCCATTACCGCCAAAGAGTACAGCTTTAACAGTTAGATCTGAATAATAATTCGCTGGCAAAATAAACCACCCATGCGCTTCAGAATTTTTAGCATCTTGCATTTTTACGCCGGTCAAACCAATTGCTGTTTCTTCAAGATATTCGTTTATTGGATCTGTTCTATTATAAACAAATCCACAAGGTATGAATATAGTTTCAAGTAGTGGACGCAGTACCCATACACGCTGATCTGTAACTACGTCAACATCACCGGCAGCATCAGTAAGAACGGTAGCTAATGGTATTTCCCAAATTACTCCATCAGTTTGAATTAATGCTAACAGAGCGGCTGCTTCACTAGCATACGGACCTCGTGCAAATATTCGAACTTCTTGCCCTGCAAAATCTTTTTGCAAACCAACGAGCCAATAGACTGTATTGCCAGAAGACGCATTATCTACATTGACTGTATTTTCATAAAACTTTCCGTCAACCAATGCTATACCAGTAGCAACACGTATCGTAGTACCACCAGCGTCCGTTACTTCTAATTCATTTGCATAGCCACCAACAACACCTTGAACTGTACGATCACGTATAAACATCTTACGATACATATCTGACCACTGATCGTCGCTGTATGGCGCTAAAATTGCGTCTCCAGTCACTATACCGCCCCAGGGTAATGAGCTTTCAACCATAATAAATCTCCTAAATTCCTATATATTTCGTAAAGTATGCTACTTGAACTGCTGTATTCACATTTGCACCTCCACCTAAAACACGAAGTGTATTTATTCCATTAGGTGCTATTGGACGTTCAGCAATATGAAAATCAACTAAGTTACTATCTGTTGTTACCGTACCGATTAAGCTTATTCCTAAATTATTTTGCACAACTTTATTTCCATATTGTAATCCAATCGTAACAACTTCTCCAGCTGAAATTACATAATTAAGTCGAATAAATTGATTTGTTGCTAAATTCGTAATAATAAATCCAGATAACGGACCTGTAATTTCAATAGTCGGAAATGTAAACCACGTGCCTACATATGAAACAATTCGATCACTATCAATAACGTCAGAACCAAATCGTAAACCATCACCAACACCATCTTTATGAAATATTAATGAACCAAACGAAGTATCAAATACTAATTGATCGCTTGTTGCCAATGTCCACTCTAAACACACTTCAACTGGATCATAAATTATTGGATTGTGCGCAATAAATCGTAACGGTTCTGTAAATCCATGCTCATCCCAAAGACGTCCTTTTTTGCTTTGAAATATTGGACCTTTTTGTATTAAAACATCTAAATCACGAATACTACCATCAGGTAAATATTTCCGTAAAACACCTGGGCCGAATGCATTTAAATTATGTCTATTAGGACGAATCGCATCTATTAGAGTACTGCGATCTTCCCAATAATCATACCTACTACAGCCATTATTTCGAAGAACCATTTGTACAATACGAGTTTGCAAACGAAAATCTACAACAGTTGCGCCGTGTTGTGTCGGTCCTCGTTGCGTAATGTATTCTATGGGTGGCAAACCCCAACCTTCCCAACTTGTTAAAAATTTATCCTCGGATTCAAAATCAAGAACAGTTCCGTCAGAAGCAATATATTGGTTATATTCGGGAAATTCTTTTTTAATCATCGCAATGCCATTGATAACGCCATACTTAGATCATCCCTAACCGAAGCTGGTGATTGAATGTCTTGATATGTCGGTGTCATTTCAATACTAATACTTTGGTCAATATGTGTAGTTACGGCTCCCGGTAAAGTGCTACCAATCACGGAACCATTTGCTAACGGCGAGCCACTAACACCTATACCTAAATCAGTCGTACTTATAGGCAAACTCATCAAATCTGCAATTATTTTTCCTACAGAAAGATTGGCTTTCTTTGCTTCACTAGCCATACCTATTTCCAAACCTTGAATCCAACTCATACCTAATTTAGCAAATTTTCTTGAATACGAATGTGCATCAGATTCAGTGAATGCACCAGTAATAGCAGTACGAATTAATTTTTTAATGAATGCCCAAAGTTTACTTGCACCAGATGCAAGACCTTCTAAGACACCTGCTATTAAATCTGCACCTAACGCAATCCAATCATCAAGAGTATCCAAAACGGCATCAATAGCATCGTCAATGAATTCTACAATTTTAACTAGAATACCGTGCTCAGGAGCAAAGAATTTATCTTTTATGCCTGCAAGAAAATCTGTAAGTAAATCCACTCCTGCATTAAAGAAGTCTGTAAGTTTTCCAAGAATTTTAGTAATTACCTTATCAATATACTCGCCGGTTTTTGTAATGATACCCTCTGGACCCAAAAATATCTGATACATTCCATTTGCAACAT